>Ga0207428_10001233_pt1 | contig 27428 bp, 21 predicted proteins | sample RhiMethybrSRZTD1_FD_187600 | JGI IMG/M metagenome (GOLD analysis project Ga0207428, IMG submission 187600) | Populus rhizosphere microbial communities from Tennessee, USA - Rhizosphere MetaG P. TD hybrid SRZTD1 (SPAdes) (version 3) | ecosystem: Host-associated > Plants > Roots > Rhizosphere >...
TTCGCGCGATCGCGCTGACCGCGTCGAGTTACACGACAGGTCAATCAGTGACGTGGGTCCAGACGCGAGACGACTTCCGCATCGAGACGTGGGAGCGTCCGCAGCGCAAGAGCGAGTCGTGTGCGCTGCGGATCGATCACGTGCTCGCCTCCTGCGCGCTGCCCTTCTTCTTTCCTGCGGTGCAAGTCGATCACGCCTGGTACGGGGATGGCGGCATTCGTCTGACCACGCCGCTCGCGCCGGCGGTCCATCTTGGTGCCCGCCGCATCATCGCCGTGTCGACGAGATATGCCCGCTCGCGCGAAGAGGCCGACCGCCCGGCGATTTCCGGTTACCCACCGCCCGCGCAGGTCGCGGGAGTGTTGTACAACGCGATCTTCCTCGATCAACTCGATTCCGACGCGCTCGAGATGCTTCGCATCAACCGCCTGATGGCGCGGCTGCCGGATGCGGATCGCGACGGGTTGCGCCCGATCGATTTGTTGATGCTGCGGCCCTCGGTCGACCTGGGACAACTGGCCAACGAATACGAGGCCGACTTGCCGCGGCCGCTGCGATTCCTGACTCGGGGCCTCGGCACGCGCGAGACGCGATCCAACGACCTCTTGAGCCTGGTCATGTTCCAGACCGACTACGTGCGGCAGCTCATCGAGCTCGGCGAGAGCGACGCCGCTGCGAGAATCGAGGACATCCGGTGGTTTCTGCGCGAGAGCTGACCGCCCGGCTCAACAGGCGATGATTCGCTCCAGGAGAAAATCCTGCCGCACGTTGCTCGGAGCTGGCAGCTCCTGCGGCCCTTCCTTCGACCCCGGTGATGACACGTTCATGAACACGTCACGCGTCCGGTAGCCGGACTTCGACGCGCGAATCCAGAACGTGCCCCAGTTGATGTTTTGCAGTTGATATTCGCTTCCCGTCGACGTTGTGCCGATACCCACATCGGGACCGGACACGATCTGCACTCGGACCTCCTGGATCAGGCCTGTGCATGGGGGCGTTTCGAGGACGGCCCCGAAGATCGACACGCGAACGCGATCGAGTACCAAGTCGAGTGTGGTGTCGCCGGTGATCGTCACCGGGCGCTGCGGTATGAGATATCCCCACTTGATCGCGCGCACGGTGTAGTCGGTCGCCGGCAGCGTCGGGATGCGATAGACGCCGTTCGTTCCAGACGCGCCACCTCCGAGTTGCTGGCCGTCATGGATCGCCTCGACACCGACGTCCCCGATCGAATCGCCCCACTGCGTGCTAATCCGCCCTGAGAGCACGAAGCCTTTTTTCTCGAGTTGGATGTCGAGGGTGGTGTCGGCTTGAACCACTTCGCGACGCTCGAGGTCGCCGTACTCCGAGGCACTGAAATGCAGCGTGAATGCGCCGGGCTCGAGGTTCGCCAGCTCGTAACGGCCGGCGCTGTCCGTGAGCGTCTGCCTTCCCCTGTTGACGCCCTCGACGACCTGAACCCCCACGTTCTGGAGCGGGCTTCCAGTTGGCGCGGCAGACACCGTGCCCCTCAAGGCAACGGCCGACGGAGGATTGGGAGTCGGCGTCGGAGTCGATGGAGGTGTCGGCGACGGCGCGGTCTGCTGCCCCCCGCGGTCGTCAGAACACGCCACAACGAATGCAAGGAGGATGAGTGCGAAGGAGGCGTTCCTCATGCCGAGCCGGCGGGCAATTTGCGTTCCAGCGCGAAGCCGGTGGCAGAGCGCGATGAAATACGGCTCTTGGATGATCCGAGACCGACCGATGACAAAATCGGTGTGGTCATTCGAAGACGTGCAACGTGGCTGCCGCGCAACGGCATCCAGCCCCCTCGGTGCGATGGGGTCTAACGATTGTCGGTGCGAGTGGACTGACGCTGGTCGGTGCGATCCCCTTCTTTCGCTAGTCGGTGCGATCGTTTTGACGCGTGTCGGTGCGATCCCGCTTTCGTTTGTGGGTGCGATTGCGCCTCAGTCCCCTCGCACCGACACGCGACAGCACGCTCGCACCGACGAGCGTCAGCTTCATCGCACCGACTCGCGATCGCGCTATCGCACCGACGAGCGTCTGGAACGCTAGCCGTTCAGAAGCGCCGCGCCCGAGGCGTGGTAACGCTCACCGGTGGCCGCCCCCTTCGGTGAGCGCCGTTCGATCTCATCGAGATCGTCGCGTGTGAGTTCGACGTCGACCGCGCCGGCGTTTTCGGACAGACGCTCGATGCTGCTCGTCCCCGGAATCGGGACCACGTCTTCGCGCGTCAGCAGCCAGGCGAGCGCGAGTTGTGCCGGCGTGCAGCCCTTCGCCGACGCCAGCTCGCGGACGCGATCGGCGAGCGCGACGTTGCGCTCGAAGGCGCCACTTTGAAACCGCGGGTTGCCGCGGCGCCAATCGCCCGGCGCGAGGTCCTCGAGTCTGCGAAAGCGTCCGCCGAGAAATCCACGCCCAAGCGGACTGTAGGCCACGAGCGCAACTCCCAGCTCCCGCAGGGTCGGGAGCAGCGCGTCTTCCGCATCGCGGCTGAACAGCGAGTACTCGGTTTGCACGGCCGTAATCGGATGGACCGCATGTGCGCGCCGCAGCGTCGAGGCCGAGACCTCCGACAGGCCGAGATGGCGAACCTTTCCCTGTCGCACGAGATCGGCCATCGCGTTGACCGTCTCCTCAATAGGCACCTTGGGGTCCGCTCGGTGCAGATAGTAAAGGTCGATGGAGTCCACTCCGAGTCGCCGCAACGATCGCTCGCACGCGTCGCGAACGTGCTCCGGCCGCCCATCGATACGCTGTTCCTGGCCGACTTGCGTCACGAAACCAAACTTCGTCGCCAGGACGACGTCTGCACGTCGGCCCTGGATGGCCTTGCCGACCTTCACCTCGGAATCACCGTAGATGTCCGCGGTATCGAGGAAGGTCACCCCAAGATCGAGCGCGCGCTTAATCAGCGTGACCGCGGCGTCGTCATCACGGATGCCGCTGGTGTAGATGTCACCAATGCCGAGACTCATGCAGCCGAGGCCAATGGCTGAGACAGCCGGTCCCTGGTGACCCAATCGTCGGTGCTTCATGTCGGCACCATAACACGCGACCTGCACGTGAATGTCTCATCCACATGTCAACGGACGAGCGTTCTGCGTTACCCTTGCGCGCCGACTGCGAAACGGAGGTTGCGCGATGAGGATTCTCAGGATCACCACGGCCGCGACGCTCTTTACCCTCGCCATTGCCGCTTCGTCTGCGGCTCAGGATGGCGTCATCACTGGTCGCGTCATCGATCCCTCAGGGGCGGTGCTTCCGGGCGTTGGCCTGTCGCTCTCCAGCCCGTCGGTGATGGGCGTGCGGACGGCAATCACCGACGACCAGGGCGGCTATCGCTTCGGGTTGCTGCCGCCGGGCGTCTACACACTCAAGTTCGAACTGCAAGGGTTCAACAGCGTCATCCGCGAAGGCATCCAGCTCACCGCGGGGTTCACGTCCACGCTCAATGTGACGCTGGAGGTGGGTGCCGTGTCGGAGGCGATTACGGTCGCCGGCTCCTCACCGCTCATCGACGTCACCAACGCAACGGTTGCCACGACGTTCACCGAGAAGCTCACCTCGGTCCTGCCGACCGGGCACGACGTCTTCTCCGTGCTGGCGGTCACGCCAGGCGTGCAACTCACGGCTCCCGATGTTGGCGGCAGCCGCGCCGGCCTGCGCGCGCAGTTCCGCGTCTTCGGCAGCACGTCGCAGTGGAACGTGATCGAAGGCGCGATCATGGCGTCACTGCAGTACGAGGATCCCGATGTCTATCAGGAGGTCCAGGTCGCCGGTGCGAGCAAAGGTGCCGACGCGCCGGTCGGCGGGTCCTTCAACAACTTCATCGTCAAGAGCGGCGGCAATACGTTGAAGGGCCTGGTCTTCTACGACCGTGAGCCGCTGGATCTGCAAAGCTCGAATCTGACCGAGGAACTCGTGCGCCAGGGCGTGACGAATACCAGCTCGGTCGCACGCTATCAGTCGTTTCATGGCGATGCGGGCGGTCCGATCGTCGGCGACAAGATGTGGTGGTTCTACGGGTTCCGCAACCTCAATTCGGACAACTGGGTCCCCGGCTTCATCAACACGCAAACCGGGCAGCCCGAGCCGCTGTATACGACTCTGCGCAATCACGCCACGAAGCTCAGTTACCAACTGAACTCGAACAACGCGCTGTCGTATTCGGCGCAATACAACTCGAAGTCGCTGCCGAATTCCGGCGGCTCCGCCTTCGTCGACACCGACTCGACGTCGCTCACTGACTTCCCGTACTGGATTCAGGGCCTGACCTACACGTCGGTGCTGTCGAATCGATCGACGCTGGACGTCAAATGGGGCGAGTTCGGCTGGCGGTGGTGGACGCGGCCGGGCCGCGACGAGATCGCGCGCGAGGATCTCGATACGCGCCTGGTGCGTGGCGGCCGACAGTCGCCGTTCGTCGATCGCAGCCATCATATGAACATCTCTGGTGTCTGGTCGCTCAACACCTCAGGCATGCGCGTCGGCGATCACACGCTGCGCGTCGGCTACGGGTATCTGTACGAGGGTGCGCCATATACGTTCCTCGCGCCGAAGGACAGCATCAAGACGTTCTGGCGCGGCGGCTTCGTCACGCCGGCGGAGATCGAGACCTACGACACACCGTTCTCGTTCGAGAACGAAGTGACGCATCAGTGGACGTTCGTCAACGACACCTGGAACGTCGGCCGGTTCGCGTTCAACGGTGGGTTCCGGGTGGATTCCTTCCTGCCGTATTACGAGGAGCAGGGCAAGCCTGGCAGCGGTCCGTATCAGACTGCGGTCACCTATCCCGGGTTCACATTCCACCGGCTGAACGGTGTCGTGCCGCGAGCGTCGGTCGTCTACGACGTGTTCGGCCAGGGACGCACGGCAATCAAGGTGGCATACGGCCGGTATGTCTACAACGCCGGGACGATGACGAACGCGAATTCGATGATGGCTGGTTTCGTCAACCCGATGGCGAGAACGACGCGGCGCTATCGGTGGGACGGCACGCTGCCGTTTGTACCGGATCCCAGTCTGCTGTTGTCGACGAGCGGCGGCCCGAATCGCACGCTCGATCCGAACTTGAAGCTGCCGTACACCGACGAGTACGTGGCTGGCATCGATCAGCAGATTCGCAACGACACCACCGTGCGGTTTACCTACGTCCGCAAGCTCGAACGCAATCGGATGAGGCTGTTGAACACCGCCATCCCGTTCGACGGGTACAACATCCCGGTCTCGGTGCTCGACCGCGGCCGCGACTTCGCATCGTCCTCCGACGATCGCACGATCACGGTCTTCAGTCTCGATCGGCTGTATGTCGGCCGGCGCGCTGATTTGTTGACGAATGATCCGGCACATCGCTCCGACTTCTCGACCTACAATGTCGAGGCGGTGAAGCGGTTCTCCAATCGCTCACAGGTGCTCACCGGCTTCGACGTCAGTCACTACGAGACGTGGAGCTTTGCGTCGGCGATCAGCCAGGACATCGCCACCGACACCGGCGGCGGACCGCCGCAAGATCCGAACCGGCTGGCGTTCAACAACTATCTCGATTACTGGCACTGGCAGTACAAGGCGCTCGCCAGCTACGAGCTGCCGTACGGGATCGGCGTGTCTGGATCGGTGCGCGTGACGAAAGGCGAGCCATACGGCCGCAGCTTGAACATTGCCGGCCTCACGCAGGGTTCGCTGACCCTCACGGTGGAGCCGCAGGGCACGTTCTTCTACGACACGGTGAAGCTCGTCGATCTGCGATTCTCCAAAGGCGTCGCTGTCGGCCGAAGTCGCCTGGAGGGATTGTTCGATCTGTTCAACATCACCAACTCATCGGCGGTGTTGAGCACGAACAACCAGACTGGGACCAGCTACGGCGCCGTGTTGACGACGGTAAACCCGCGGATCGCCCGCCTCGGCGTGCGCTGGTCGTTCTGAGTCGAGGGTTAACGGAGCAGACGGAGGAAACGGAGTAGGGATCAACACGGGGGAAACGGGGCAAACGGGGCAAACGGGGATCTCTACGGGGCGACTGAACGCCGGGTGGACGATACCCGCGCGAAGCGCGGCCGGCCCGAAGGGCCGGCGCCACCCGGCTCTCCAGCGATCACGCCATCCAGCCCGCTCGGCCAATCCCACCAAGTACGACCCTGTTATCCCCGTTCCCCCCGTGTTGAATTTCAGCGCTCCGTCGCGCGGGCGCCGCTCAGGATGTTCTTCATCGCGTAATTGCCTTCGTGGCACGCGTACTCGAACAGGTGCGAGTCCGTGCTGCGTCTGAGCGACACCAGGATCGTCCACGGCTTCGTCCATGTCTGCGGATCGTTCACCGTGGCGACGTAGTCGAGCGTGTCGTCACTGGTGCGCGTAAACCGCTCGACCAGTCGCAACGCTTCACTGTGGTATCCGGGATCTCCTGGGTAGCCCGCGCCGTTCGATCCGATCGCCACCTTGTCGGTGAAGTTGGTGGTCTCGACGACGAGCGTGTCGCCCTCCCAATGTCCTCGCGAATCGCCCATGTACATTTTGAGGCTCGCGGACGGATGCGGACGTCCGTCGAGCGGGATCACGCGGCTCTCGTGAATCATCTCGTGTCGAAGGACGACGACGCCGGGGGCCTGCACGATTTCGTTGCCGTTGCCGTAGATGACCGGAATGATCGAGCCGAGCACACCGCGCGTGATGCAGCGATAGTAGATGTTCAGGTCCTCGTAGGTGTCGGCCTCGCCACGCCACTCACCGGTCAACCCTCGGCCGTCTCTGGCTTCCTTTCGGCGCCGCTCGGCCTCTGCTGTCAGCGGCGGCAGCCGTCCGTTCGGCGGGTCGACGACGAGCGAGGCCTGGCGCGTTGGTCGTCCGCGTTCGACCCAATGCGACGGTCCGCCGATGCCGCCCGGCCCGTCGCTGGGTCTCACGTAGATTTCCGCATCCGCCTTGGCCTGAGTGGCGGCCTGCGACTGGCGTCTGCCGAATTCGGCCTCGGTGAGCTCGGCTCGTTCACCGAACTCCGCCGGACGCTGCATCGGCACGCCCATATTGCCGGGCCACATCCCCTCAAGGTCGGGATCGCCCCAGGGTGTCCGCGGCACTTTGTACGTGTCCGCACTCGCGATGAGACCGACCGACAGCGCAGCGAAAATCGTCAGGAATTGAGCGAGGCAAGCACGCGGCATTGCGACCTCCGCGGCCATACTGTATCGCTCATCGCCCATCTCCGAGCTATTGCCGAGGCGGGACGCCTGTGGGGCGGGCTGACTGGCTATACTTCGTTCAGTGATGAATGCGGCGACGCCCTTCCTCGACTGACGCAATCACCGTCGCTGCCGTGATCCTGATGGCCGTCCTCAGCGGCTGTCGAACGACGCAGGCCATCGATCCGATTGCGATTCAGGACGCGCAGCTCGCCGCGCAGGTCAAGTCGGCACTGATCAACGATCCCGAGGTCGGCACGTCACCGATCGAAGTCAGCGTCGTGCGCGGCGTCGCTCGACTCACGGGCACCGTCGCGACGCCGGCGATTGCTCAGAGAGCTGTGACGCTTGCGCGGTCGGTTCAAGGCGTGCGCGACGTCCAGCCGAGTCTTCAGGTTGGCGTCACCACCGTCAAACCGGCCGCGGACACCGCGGCTCCTCGCCAGTCGACCGCAATCCCGGAGGCCTTCGAGACCGAGGAGAATCCTGGGTTCCTCGCTGTTGGAGCGTCGCTCGGCTGGAGCAGACCTCGCGTCAACGCGCTCGGCGAGCATGTCAGCGTCAGCCCGCTGGTGAGATTCGGATCCGGTCGCGGCTTTGGGCCGGCGATCGCATTCAACTGGTTCCGAACGTCGTTGGCCGGTGAACCAAGGAGACAGGATGTCATCAGCGACATTTATGTGCGGCCCATCATGATCGGCCTCGGCTACACCTTCAGATCGAACCGGATCTCGGTGTCGCCATCGCTCGTTGCAGGAGTCGCGTTCAACAGCGTGAGCGTCCCCGACACAGGAGCCGCCGATCGGATCGCGGTCGAAGTGAACGACAGTCTGGTCTGGCGGCCTGGCGTCTCGGTCTGGTTCGATGTGAACCGACACATTGCGTTGAATATGACCGTCGGCCATGTGGTCACCGGATTGCGCGTGACATTTCTGGAAGACGGACGACTCGTGAAGCAGAGCGTATCGGGCGACACGACGACCGTCCACGCGGGCATCGCCTACAAGTTGTTTTGAGGATCTGCTATGCCGCCATTGATACTGCTCTGGCTGGAAGCGGTCGGACGCGGATCGCAATTCGCCTTCCGCGCGTTCCGCGGGATGTTTCTTCCTCCCTACGAAATCCAGGAGACCCTGCGACAGCTGTTCGAGCTTGGATCCCGGTCCGTGCCGCTCATCGCCGTGAGCGGCCTTGCCGTCGGCGTCGTGTTGTCCATGCACACGCGGGCGTCGCTCGCACGCTTTGGCGCCGAGGCGCTGATTCCAGCTGGCCTCGCCATCGCGCTCGTGCGTGAGACCGGGCCCCTGACCGCAGGTCTGCTGCTGTCAGGACGAATCGGCGCCGGCATCGGCGCCGAACTTGGCGCGATGAAGGTCACCGAGCAGATTGACGCGCTCGAAGCCGTCGCCGTGGACCCGTTCAAATACCTCGTCGTCACCCGCGTGGTCGCGTGTGTGATCGCTGTGCCGCTGCTGACCACCATCATGAATGCGACGGGGATGCTGGGTGGATTCGCGGCCGAGACGGCAGCGACTGGCATGTCGCTCTCGGCGTACTTGAAGACGGCGTTTGGATCCATTCAGTTCTCCGATCTCATTCCCGCCACGCTGAAGACGATGGTCTTCGGATTCATCATCGCGGTCGTGTCGTCCTATCTCGGCGTCAACACGACACAGGGCACTGAAGGTGTCGGCCGCGCCTCCACCCGAAGCGTCGTCATGTCGTCGATCCTCCTCATCGTCGCCAACGTGATCCTGGTGCGGATCATCTTCTTCTTCTACCCGGCATGACACATGAGCGATGAGGCGCCCGTCGTTGAGCTGCGCGATGTGACCAAGGCGTTCGGACCTAAGCGCGTGCTCGATGACGTGTGCCTAACGGTGGCGCGCGGCCACGGCGTCTGCATCCTGGGGCGGAGCGGGACCGGCAAGAGCGTGACACTCAAGCACATCGTCGGGCTCGTCAAGCCTGATGCCGGACGGGTCTTCGTCGAGGGGCGAGACATCACCGACATGCCGATCGCTGCCTTGACCGACGTGCGCAAACGAATTGGCTTTCTGTTTCAGAACGCGGCGCTGTTCGATTCGATCAGCGTCGGTGAGAACGTCGCCTTTCCGCTGCGGCGTCATACGCGGCTCGACGACGGCGCGATCCGGTCGCGGGCGCGAGAGCTGTTGGGCCAGGTTGGCCTCGGCGGCGAGTACAACGCCATGCCCGCTGACCTTTCCGGAGGGATGCGCAAGCGCGCCGGGCTCGCCCGGGCGCTGGCCCTCGAGCCGGCGATTCTCCTGGCCGACGAACCTAGCGCGGGACTCGATCCGGTGACGGCGGCGGAGATCGACGCGCTGCTCGTCGATCTGAAGCGCCGTTCGAACACGACGATGGTCGTCGTGACGCACAACATTCCGAGCGCGAGGGCGATCGCCGATCAGTTCCTCTTTCTTCACGAAGGCCGAGTCCTCGAACGCGGCTCGGCAGAGGATCTCGATCGAAGCAGGTCTCCGTTGGTCAGAGAGTTCATGCGAGCGCAGGGGGCGGGATGACAGCGGAGCGTGGACGGAGGGATCGATCATGACGCGAACGAGTGGTGCGTGGGTGGGGGGATTCGTCCTCCTGGGTCTCGTGCTGTTTGCCGGGGGCCTCTTTCTGATCGGCGACCGCCGGCTGTTGTTCGCGAAACAATTCGAGCTGAACGCCACGTTTGGCAAGGTGACGGGACTGCAAGTGGGGACGCGGGTCAGACTCGCAGGACTCGACGCGGGTGAAGTTCTCGAGATCGAGATACCGCCCGGGCCGTCCGAACGGTTTCACGTGCGGATGCGGGTGCGAGAGGATCTGCGGCAGCTCGTACGGACCGACTCGGTGCCCGCCATCCAGACCGATGGCATCGTCGGCAATGCATTCGTCCAGCTGAATATTGGTAGCCAGAACGCAGCGGTCGTCTCGCCGGGAGCGACGCTGGTCGGCACCGATCCAGTGGAGTTCGCCGATTTGATTCAAGAGGGCCGAAACACGTTTCAGACAGTCGCCGCACAGATCTCCGGACTCAGTGAAGACACGTCGACGGCGATCAAAGCACTCACGGGCGCGGCCGACACGACCACTCGAGTGATCGATGACGTGGGGAAGAACGTCGAGACGTTGACGGCCAGGAGCGCTGACGCCGTGACGGAGGCCCAGGAGGCGCTGACGGAGGCGCAGCGACTGATGACCGCGATCAGGAGCGGCGAGGGCACCATTGGCCGGCTGATGACGGACGACACGTTGTACCAACGTGTCGCCGCGGCGGCCCGCGATGTCGAAGCCTCGATGAAGAACGTGCGCGAAACGACCGAGCGCACGCGTGACCTCGTTGGCGTCTTCGCCGCCCCAGACGGTACGGCGCAGCAAGTCGCCGTCGCCTTGCGCGGCGCGTTGTCCGATATTCAGGAGGTGACCGCCGATCTGGCGGAAGGCACTGAAGCGCTGAAGCGCAACTTCCTGTTCCGCGGATTCTTCCGCGAGCGGGGGTTCTTCGATCTCGACAGCGTGTCGCGCGAAGCGTATCAGGCGGGAGCGCTCGAGAAAGACCGCACCGCCCTGCGAATCTGGATCGACGCGAGCGTCCTCTTCGTCGTCGATCCCTCCACCGGCAACGAGCGGCTGACCGCGGACGGCCGACGCCGGCTCGATTCCGCGATGGCCGATCTCGTTCGCTATCCGAGAGACAGCCCGCTCGTCGTGGAAGGGTATGCTGCGGCGGATGCTGGTGGAGAGCCGGCGTACTTGCAGTCGGTGGATCGCGCGCAACTCGTGCGCGAATACCTGGTCACGCGTTTCCGTCGTCAGACCACGTTGACCGACGTCATGCCGATGGGCGAGTTCGCCGCAGGGAGTCCACGAGCCGATGGGCGCTGGTCCGGCGTCGCCCTGGCCATGTTCGTGCGCAACGACGTTTTGGCGCGCGCTGCGAAACCGACACCCACTCGATAGTCAACACGGGGCAAACGGGGAAAACGGGAGCTCTCACAGGGAGCGACTGCACGCCGGGTCGATGCCGCGCGAAGCGCGGCCGGCCCGCAGGGCCGGCCCACCCGGCTCGTCTGCGATCAGCCACGAGGCAGCATAGACCGTGATCCCGTTGCCCCGTTATCCCCGTTAACTCCGTGTTGAAAGTCTCCGTTCCTCCGCAAGACGGCCTCGATCGACGCCAACGGCGCCGATGATCCGATCGTCTAATCGGCGCGGAGGCTGCTATGCCCTCGTTCGACGATCTTCGCCAGGATCTGCGCTTCGCTACCCGCACGCTGACACGGGAGCGCATCTTCAGCACGCTGGCGGTGCTGATGCTGGCGCTCGGCATCGGCGCAAACAGCGCGATGTTTGCGCTCGTGGACGCGACCCTCCTTCGTCCGCTCCCGTTCGCCGCGCCGGATCGACTCGTCATGCTGTGGGAGCGGACGCCGACGACGCCGCGGGCCCGCGTCTCGCCAATCAATCTCATCGATTGGAAGGCGCGCAACAGCACGTTCGACGGCATGGCGGCGTTCGTGCCCAACGTCGCCAGCATGGTAATGGCCAGCGAGGACGGAAACGCTGAAACGGTTCCGCGCCAGTGGGTGAGCTCCGGCATTTTCGACGTGCTTGGCGTGCGCCCCATCATCGGCCGCACGTTCCGTCCCTCTGACGACATGCAGCGCGAGGCCGTCGTGCTGCTGAGCGAGACGTTCTGGCGACGGCGCTTCAATGCCGACCCTGGTATCGTCGGGCGCACTCTACGGCTGGACGGAGATCCGTGGACGGTCGTCGGTGTCCTCCCCGACTCGGCGCAGGTGATCGGTCGAGCCAGCATGTGGGCGCTGTCGACTCCCCGCTTTCCGCCGGTGGCACCGCCCAACGCCGGACGCGCCGGGGGTGCCCATGCGATCGGGCGGCTGAAGCCTGATGTCACGCTCGAGACCGCCGCCGGTGATCTGGATGCGGTTGCCGCGTCGCTCGCTCGCGAATATCCGGCGTCGAACGCCGGACGCGGCGTCACGATCGAGCCGCTGCACGGGGCCGTCATCGGCCGCGAGCTCCGCTTCACGTCGATGCTGTTCCTGGGGGTCGTGGGCCTGGTGCTGCTCATTTGCTGCGCCAACATCGCCAACCTTCTTCTGGCGCGGGCGACGGTCCGGCGGCGCGAGCTCGCCACCCGCGCGGCGCTCGGCGCCGGCCGATCTCGGATCGTCCGGCAGCTGCTGACCGAAAGTCTCGTCCTCTCGGCCGTTGGGGGTGCGATTGGCGTCGCCGTTGGAGGAGCGATCCTGAGGGCCGCACCGTCGGTCATCCCGCCTGATTTGCTGCCGGCTCCGGTCACCCTGTCGTTCGATCTCCGTGTGCTGGCGTTCTGCGTGTCCGCCACGGTGATCGTCGGCGTGCTGTTCGGCCTTGCACCCGCGTGGCAGGCGGCACACGCGCCGCTCGCACAGGTGATTGCCGCCGAGAGCCGCATGGCGTCGCGGCGCGGCGGGAGAACGCGTGGCTGGCTCGCGGCTGCGCAGGTGGCCACCGCCGTTGTTCTGCTCTTTGCTGCGGGGCTGCTGCTGCGCACGGTGATGAATCTCAATCGGGTCGATCGCGGCTATCGGGCCGAGAGCGTGCTCACGATGATGGTGGATCCCATCGAATCGCGTTACGGAAACGCCGCGGGCGTCCTGCGGTTCTATCAAAGCATCGAGGACGACATCCGCTCTCGGCCCGGCGTGCGCGCCGCAGGATGGGCCACCACCTTGCCGATGGGGCAGTCGTACTTCGGGCAAGCGTTCGTGGAAGTGGTTGGCGACACGCCGCTCGACGAGAGTGCACGGCCGATCATCGACTACTCGATCGCGAGCCCGTCGTACTTCGAGACGCTCGATCTCCCCGTCGTCACCGGCCGGGCGTTCGACGACCGCGACCGGGCGGACAGCGTGCCGGTGTGCATGGTCAACGAAGCGTTCGTCCGTCGACTCTTTCGCGGACGATCGCCGATCGGCATGCGGCTGGCGATCCGACCGGCGGCCGCACCGCAGGCGCAGCCACGCATCAGGGAGATCGTGGGAGTCGCGCGTCAGGTCAAAGGGCGCCCCGACGAGATCGAGGACTTCCTCCAGATGTACGTGCCGCTGTCACAGAACACGGTAGGGGACATCTTTCTGCTCGTTCGGCCCGAATCCGGAGATGCCGCCGCAGTGGCACCGGCCGTCCGTGCCACCTTCGCAAAGTTGGACACTGATCAACTCACGAGCGTCAGAGAGGTCATGACGCTCGAGGAGGTGGCGTCGCAGGAGACCTCGCGTTACCGGTTCCGCGCGGTCCTCGTGGTGACCTTCGCGGGTCTGTCGCTTCTGCTGGCCATGGCCGGCATCTTCGGCGTGATCGCGTACTCCGTCGAGCAGCGCGTCCGTGACTTCGGCGTGCGGCGCGCGATGGGGGCGACGACGAGGGATGTGCTTCGTGTGGTCATGGGCGGTGCGGCGCCGATGCTGGCAATCGGCGCGATGATCGGATTGGCGCTTTCAGTCGCGGCGGGCCGGCTGCTGGCAAGCGTGCTGTTCGGCGTACGTCCACTGGACGCGGCGACCTTCGTCATCGTGGCACTCGTGATCGCCAGCACTGCCGTCGCGGCCATCGTCGGACCCGCGTGGAGGGCCGCTCACATCGATCCAGCGGTCGCGCTGCGGATGGAGTAATCCACGGCGGTAGCGCCGAATACGCCGCCATTTGCAGAACGCCGGATGCGACGACGTCGCGCAGGCACGCAAATCACATCGGTGGCATCGCCGACACGCCTATCAACCTGAAGTCTCTGCAGGAGCGTCACGCCACCACCACTTGTCCCGTCATTCTTGGATGCAGCGAGCAGAAGTACCTGTACGTGCCAGGAGCGTCGAAGGTGTGCGAGAACTGCTCGTCGGTGTCCAGCACCGGCGACTTGAACTTCTGCTCCGTGCTCACGATGTTGTGCGGCACGTCGTCGCGGTTGGTCCACGTGACCGTCGAACCGACAGCGACAGCCGACATCGCTGGCGCGAAGCTGAAGTTGTCGACGACGACTTGTTTCGCTTCTGCCGTGCCGGTTGCCGTGTCCTCCTCCAGTGGGACGTCGGTGATGGCAATCGGATGATTGACATCGTGAAACGACATCCGTGAGAGGCCAAGCAACTTCTTCAGGCGGTCCGCTTCCACTTTCATCGGTCCTGGTCCGGCCGCCATGCCTGGCGCCGGTTGCGGAAATGCCGTCGACGTTGCGGTGTGGAACGACACGTGGCCCTCGACCTTGTGCATCACTTGATGGATGTGTCCGTTCAGCACCGAGACCGAGCCGAAGCGCTTCAGATACGAGAGGGCACGGGCGCTGTCGTCGGTGCCCCAACCCCACTCGGGATACACGGACCAGAGCGGAATGTGCGCGAACACGACGATCGGCGTGCTGTCTTTCAGACGCTTGACGTCGTTCTCGAGCCATTCCAGTTGTTCATTGCCGAGTGCGCCGAGCCCTCCGGCTTGCAGACCGACGACGTTGACCAGGCCGATGAAATGGACGCCCCCTTGATCGAAGCTGTACCAGCCCGCGCCCTGCGTGCCTTTCCCGAATCGCAGCAGGTAACTCTTCCCGTCGTCTTCGAGCACATCGTGCTCGCCGGGCACGTAGAAGACGGGGAGCGACAACTCGGACAGCACCTGTTGCAGCGCGTCGAACTCGGACGCCTTTGACAGATGGGTGAGATCGCCGGTGTGCAGGACGAAGGAGGGCTGTTCGGGCGCCGCCTTGATCTTGGCGACGGCCAGGCGCAGCGTCGCGCTGACATCCGGGTTGGCGGCCTTGTCGAAACCGATGTGAGTGTCGCTGATCTGAACGAATCGAATGCCACCGGCCATACCCGGGCTCATGGCCGCGCGCGTGGCCTGCTCGATCGGCGTACCCTTGAGGACACCGCCGGTCAACGTCCACATCGCTCCAGTTCCCACCCAAGCCATGCATTGTAAAAAACTGCGACGGTCAACGTCCGGTTTGTCGTACTGCTTTGTCATCGATCTAGCTCCTTGTGACGGGGCGCGACCCTTCGCTTCACGAGAGTCGCGTGTTCATTGACTGTCAGGACCCGCTCCGCCGAAGTGCGTGCCTGTCCGGTTGGATCACGGTAGACACGCTCGCGTGCTCGGTCGCGCCATGACGACGCGGCGCGAGGGGTCGAGACCGCGCCGGGCTTCGTCCGCGACCACCGCACGAAGCGCTTGGGAGAGCTGCGCGGGAGGGACGACCGCGAATCCGAGTCGCGCGTAGAACGGCATGTTCCACGACACGTCACGAAAGGTGGTCAGGGTTACCCGGCGATACCCTTTTCTGACGGCCCACTCGCACACGTGCAACACCAGCTGCGTTCCCAGACCACGGCGGCCGTACTCGGGATGAACATCGATCTCCTCGAGATGGACGCCGCCGCGTTCGATCGCCTCGACCTGCGCGAAACCCACGGGAACGTCGTTCGCCAAGGCGACCCACAGGTGTCCTTCACGCTGTGCCTTCTGGAGGACGTCGAGGCTCGTCGTCTCGTTCAGCACCGAGTCGGGCGCCACCCCAGCGAGCAGTCGCGCGGCTGCCAACTCAATCGCGGGCAAATGCGTGAGATCGTCTGGCCGGGCCGAAGCAACCGTGTACCGCGGCATCATCCAGTCACCACGAACGGAGTCCCGGTCCGGCCGCTCGAGCCGAGGCGGCGAGACGATCGAGCGACACGTCATCGCCGCACGGCCGCATCCGATAGGCGGCGTACGAGCCACCCACCAACGCCAGCCCGATGACGGCGGGCATCCACGCGCTCGGCGGATCGCCGACCGACAGATGCGAATACAGCGCGCCGATCAGATCGAACGTCAGGCCGGCGAAGGCCCACTCCTTGACGCTCGGGATGCCAGGGGCGAGAACGGCTGCGACGCCCAGGATCTTCGCCGTGCCGAGGAACACCAACAAGTACGACGGATATCCGAGGTGTCTGAACACGGCCAGCGCGTTCGGAATCCGAAGAACGTCCGGTACGGCTGATAGCAGCATCAGCGCCGCCATCAATCCGGTGACAATCCAGCGAGCCGTCGAGTGCGCCTTCATCGTCGTGACTCAATTGCGCTCGTCTGCACGCGGCGAGAGAATCGCAACGCCATTCGCGTCGGGGACGCCGATGGTGATGATCGTTCCGGCCGGGGAGAGCTCACCGAACTGGTTGTAGCTGAATACCCAAAGGTGCGACTGGCCCGCCCCGTGATCGATGACGCCGAGCACGCCCGCATCCGCGTCGATGTCAGCCGGTGCGCCGGTCGTGATCTGGGCCGCAATGAGGCCGTCGACGAAGACGTTGTTGCCCGTGCCAACTAGCCGGCTGATGGACCGGCTCCCGGTATTGGCAACGAAGACGTACTTGCCCACTCTGGTCATCCAGCACGACGCCGCCTGCCCGGCTGCGATGACAGACGCAAACGAACCGTCCCGAAACAAGCCGTCGTGATTCGAATGCGCCAATGTGATGAGCGCGGTCCCGTCGGCGTCGGTGGCGAATCCGAAGGGTGTCAGCGTGCCATCTGGAGCTGAGACGGCGGTCGCCGCCGATCCCGCGATCCTCCCGTGATCGAGTGCAATGAGGTCGACCGTGCCGGGATCGGGGTCGGCCTTCAAGGTGACGAGTAGCTGTTCATCGCTGATGACGCCCACTTGAGCTGTGCTGCCCGCGGGAGGAATGCCACCGCTCGCGAGTGCCAGGTCGGTCGTGCCATCCAGCCCCGCCACCGAACGCTGATGAAGGTCGAATGAATCGACCGTCGTGGCCCCGGCGACATACAGATGCTCGTTGCCGAAATCCACACTCACCGGAGCGCTGGTGGTCGTCACGATCGTGTCGAACTTCAGCAGGTCCCCATCTCGCCTGAAGATGGCGACGCTGTTGGATCCGTTGTTGACCACTGCGATCAATCTGCCCTCGTGCTGCTTGATGCCTCGTGCGTTGCCGCCCACTCCACCCTGCCCGTGGGTCGACAGCGTCTGCACCAGGACGTGGCTGTCGGCGTCGTAGACTCTGATCTCGTTCGCCGTCGGATCATTGGTCATCGTGACGACGAGCGTCCGTTGATTGCCGCCGCTCGCGTGAATTCCGCTGCTGCCTGCGGCGAATGCCAGGCACGCCGCCGCACACCAAACTTTCAATCTGGACATGACGTTCTCCTCGAACGTCTGAGATACCCGCGCGTGACGAAAGTATTCCGAGCGGGCGCGTGTGGCTGGAGCGCGAGTGTCCACTGGCGCCACGTGACGACGCCATCCTCCGGACGCGGCCGATCGTCGAGCATCGCGATGTACTCCAACAGGTGACCGTCGGGATCGCGGAAGTAGACCGACGCCGCCGGCATCCAGGCGAGCACGACCGGTTCGTCAGTTGGTTCGCCATTGAAGTCGAGTGCCGGGATGCCGGCTGACTGAAGCCGCTGCGGCGCTGCGAGGACATCGTCGAGTACTGCCGCAAAGGCGATGTGCGTGGTTGTCTTGTGCGGGGCGGCGCCGGCCCCCCAGAGCCCGAGCATCGTGTGGCCGCGCGAGCCGATCCAGAAGAACGCGGCCTGACGCCCGAGTTCCACGTGAGCCAGCGTGAATCCAAGGCGGTCCCGGTAGAACGCAATGGACGTCTCGAGACTGGCGACCGTCAGGTGAGCTTCGAACAGGCGATCGACGGCGGTCACCACGGTCACGCATCCTCCGCCGCGCCGCTCCCGCGGCGGCGCGGCATCGTCAGCGCCATGCTGAGGGGACCTGGCCCGCCGAGCACCAGCGTCGCCAGCGCGGCAAGGTACAGCAGGTCCGTCTCATACCCAGGTGGACCGAACTCGGGGCCGGCAGGCGTGACCGCGCGAAGTTTGATCGAGCTGAAGCCGTACGGAAGATGCACGGTGATCACCGCGCCGGGCAGTATCACGGCCAGCGGAAGGCTGATGAGCGGTAGGTAGGCGCCCAGCAGGACGGCAAGTCCACCGAGGAGCTCGAATCCGATCGTCGCCCACGCCAGCACGGTTGGCACAGGCACTCCAAGCGCCTGAAGCGACGCCGCAAAATGGTCGGGCCCATTCGCGACCTTCGCGTAGCCGTGAGCGATGAAGCCATAGCCCACGATCAACCGTAATGGAATGGCCGACCAGCGTCGGAGCGTTGAAACAGTGAAGTCCGGTCTCACGAGTGCTCCCAGTGTTCATAAGTCGATCAGTGTCGGAAATATTCCGCGGATTAATCCCGACCCGCGTCGATATTCAGGCTATCGAGCACAACGATGCGACCAGATCTGCGGTCTTCGTCCTGTTCAACCCCGACTCCATCGTGTCGGTGGTCGATCAGGTTGTTCCGGGGAAGGGACGTGAATTCACGAACCTCTGGCGGACACGGCAGTTCGAGTACAGCTGGCTGCGGTCGATCACCAGTCGGTATGTTGATTTCTCCGCCATCACCGAAGACGCGCTCCTGTATACGGCGAGCGCCATGCACGTTGACCTCACCGCGATGCAGAGACAGCGCCTCCTGGACGCGTACCTGCATCTCACTCCCTGGCCCGATACCTCGGACGCGCTGCGTCGGCTGCGTGAGTCGGACGTTCGCGTGATCACGATCGCCAACCTCACTCCGATGATGCTCCGGGCGAATGCCGAGAGGGCGGGCCTGACGACATTTTTCGAGGCCCTCGTCAGCACGGACGCGAACCACATCTATAAACCGGATCCACGCGCGTATCAGCTGGGCGTCGAGCGCCTCAAGTTGTCAAAGCGCGAGATCGTCTTTGCGGCGTTCGCCGGATGGGACGCTGCCGGCGCGAAGTCGTTCGGATATCCCACCGTCTGGGTGAATCGATTCAATCAGCCACTCGAGCAGTTGGGCGTCCGTCCTGACCGAACCGTCGTCGACCTGAAGGGGCTGCTCGATTTCGTGTTGAATTGAACACGGATGCTCAGACGGTCGCTGCGCATTCATCGATGCGGCGGGGCTGTGGCGTCCGTTCGTGCGCCGAGTGCCCGCGCGTTGTGCATCGCCGCTGCTCGTTGGTCCGGCGTCGGCTCGAACCGATCCCCATCGAAGGAGAAGAACGCACCAGCGCCCGACGAGTGTCTCGTGCGCCGTAATCGTGACGTTCGTCAGGCCCGGCGTGCCGAGGAGCAGCTCCTCGGCACAGGCGCGCGACAAGTGGATCGAGCGATCGGGACCGGCCGACGTGAACGTGAGCCAGCCCAGTGCGTTATCCGAGGCTCCGTTGGTGCGACGATCGTCGATCGTCACGTCGAGCGTCCACGCGGGCGGCTGTGCTCTCGGACTCAGCCGATGCCACTCGAACGCAATCCCCGCCGATCCCCAGATGGCCTCGGCCTCCGCGCAGATTCGATATACGAGCGAATCGGTCATGTCCTCGGGCGCGAACACCGCCACTGAGATCGGCGGCGCCGCGTCTGCGCCGGCAGACATCACATAGAGCATCAGGCCCAACACGATCATTCGATTCCTCAGGCTGAAAGTGGCCCGACAGGTCGCCGGGTACGTCTGAAGGAAAGTCGGCGACAGTCGCAAATATTCCAAGCGAACGACGGAGCGGTCGTGCTGGCGGTGACGTTACGCCCACCGCGCCGGCGGTGTGTAACGCCTCGGATCGCCGCCGCATCTAAGCGTCAGCCGCAGCCCGTCAGCGTTCGTGGAATATTCCGGCACGGTCTGGTGATTGAAGCGTCGAAGGGCGCTCGACGCTGTATCCCGTGCTCGCAGGTGCGCGGTTCTTGGCAATTGATGGCGAAACAAGCCGCTTCGATCGACGACCCCGACGCCCGGGCTGCGTTCGAGGCGGAGGTGTTGCCACATGCCGACCGCCTGTTCCGCCTTGCGATGTGGTTAGAACGGAACCGCGCCGACGCCGAGGACGTCGTGCAAGACACGATGATGCAGGCGCTGCGTTCGTTTCATCGCTTCGAGCGTGGAACGAACTGTCGCGCCTGGCTGATCACGATTCTGCAGCGAATCGTCAGCAATCGACGTCGAGCCAGAGGTCGATCGATCGTGGTGAGCGATCCAGGCGACCGCATTGCACTGACCACGCCGTTCGTGCCGCCGATACCACAGCAACTCACCGACGAAGCCGTCCTCGGCACCCTGCGGCGCCTGCCGATGGTCTACCAGGAGGTCATCCTGCTTTGCGACATCGAGGATCTGTCCTACAAGGAAGCCGCAGAAGCGTTAGCGATTCCGATTGGAACGGTGATGTCCCGCCTGCATCGGGGCCGCGCCCAACTACGCTCGGAACTCGTCGCCGCGGACGCAGTTCTGGTCCCGTGTCGGCCGAATGGTGAGGCTGTGGACGCGTCCGACGAGAGAATCGAGGCGTCATGAATTGTCGTGACGTTCGAGCAGTGGCCGATTCGTTTCTGACCGAAGAGTGGCTGACGGAAACGAATCGCGACGTCCTGCAGCATCTCGACAGCTGTGTGACGTGCCGGACGGAGATCGACGCGCGGCGCCGACTTCGCACCGCTCTGCGCACCTCGTTCGATCGTGCCACGGAGTTGCAGCCGCCAGTCGGGTTCGCCGACCGCTTGCGCGATCAGCTGCGCGAGGCGAGCGTGCACCGCCATCGTCGTTCGACATTTCCTCGATGGTTCGCGCTCGCCGCCGGTGTCGTCCTGGCGACAGCGCTGGCTGCCGCAGTTGTCCTGAACCGATCGATGGCGCCAGCCGACGCGATGGCGCGGGATGCGATCGGAGACCATCGAAACTGTGCGTTGAAATACCGCCTGGTCAGAACGCCCGTGCCGCTCGAGGAAGCCGCACAACGATTCGACAGTGCCTATGGTCTGCTGCTGAGCGCTCCGCCCGATGACATGTCCACGCCGGGAGGGCTCGTTCGCGTGATCGACCGGCACTCGTGCGCCTATGGCGCGCGTCGGTTTGGACACGTCGTGATGCAGTACCGCGACCGGGTCGTGTCCCTGCTCGTGACAGCGAAAGACGGTGCGACCGGTGTCGAGTCTGGCGACGCGATTCCGCAGGTGATTGGACGACCGATGGACGGACTCTCTGTCGTGGCGGTGAACGGAACGCGTCACGCGATCCTATTGGTCGGCGATCTGGGAGGTACGGAGCTGACGCAGCTGTCCAGGATCGTCTCGCTGCCGTTAGCGGAGCGTGTGGGGAGTCTGGTCCCCGATCGCGGCGCGCTGACTGCCGTGCCTGGACGGGAGATGACGGGGGTTACGCTGCGAGCTGGCTTGAACCCTCCGTGATCCCCGCTCCAGCGTGTTGAATTCTCTCCGTCTCTCCGACCTGCTCCGTCCCCCCAGCTAGAATGCGGCGCTCCGATCGATGCCACTTCCGACGAGGACGCGATGATCGGCGAGAGTGTCGGCCCGTATCGCGTCCTCCAAAAGCTCGGCGAAGGCGGAATGGGCGAGGTGTATCGCGCGCGCGACTCGCGGCAGCGCAGTCACCCGCGGTGGCCGGCTGGCGGCGATGATGAATCTGCCTCGTTCGGGTTAACGGATCCTGGTAGGTCAAAGGGCAAAGGGCAAAGGTGAAGTCAAACGTATCAGGAGAAAGTTCAAGGTTTGAGTGCGAGGTCACGGTGTCTGGTACACGACCGCAGATAACGCCTTACAACCTAAGGCGTAGCCCTCGAACCTGAAACCTGGTCCTACACCTTTGCCTTCGCTTTTGCCCTTTGCCCTTTGCCCTTTGACCTGACATCCTTCGCATCCCACAAGTTCAACAAACACAAGGTCATGCATTGATCTTGCTCCCCCGCTTGGGCCCGGCTAGACTTCGTGGGATCGTGACGTTTCGACCGATAATGAAACGAGGCATGCGAACCGCAATCGCATCGGCAGCTGTTCTGCTGTACCTCGTTGTGGCAGCCGATCGCTGGTCGGAAGGGCGAGCACAATCGGCGCCGTCAACGCCGGCTCCTGCCCCGAGTCGCGATGCGCCCGCCCCTGCGCAGACGTCAGGTTCGACGCCGGTTGCCGCGCCGCGCGCCGCCGTCGCGACGCCGGCCTCGCCGCAACGCGCGCTCATCGATCAGTACTGCATGGGCTGCCACAGCGACCGCGTGAAGTCGGGCGGCCTGGCGTTGTCTCAGCTCAATCTCGATTCAGTCGATCAGAGCGCCGAGATCGCCGAGAAGGTCATCCGCAAACTGCGTGGTGGTCTGATGCCGCCGGCCGGCGCCAAGCGGCCGGATGCCCATGCGTCGGCCGAATTCGTCACGTGGCTCGAGACCAAGATCGACACCGCGGCCAAAGACAGCCAACCCGGACGCGTGCCGCTGCGCCGACTCAATCGCCGAGAGTACGCCTACGCCATTCGCGATCTGCTCGGCCTCAACATCGACGCGACCGCATGGCTGCCGCAAGACAACGTCAAGGGCAACTTCGACAACAACGCCGCCGCCCTGCAGGTTTCCCCCAACTTCATCGACCAGTACATCTACGCCGCGCGCGCGGTGGCGCTCGAGGCGATCGGCAACCCCAAGGCGGTTCCCGAGACGATCACCTACGGCGACGTCGCCAACATGGTGATCTCCTTGCCCCCGCAGGGCGCGCCAGGCACTGGCAGGCAGCAGCATCGCCTCGAGGGCATGCCGTTCGGCACGCGCGGCGGCTTCAGCGCCGAACACAACTTCCCGGCGGACGGCGAATACGAGCTCACCATCGGCGACATGGCGCTGGCGCGCGAAGTGCCGCGGATGGAGTTCGAGAACACGGTGATCGCGCTGCTCGACGGCAAGGAGTTCTACCGCACCACCATTGGCGGCGAAGCCGATCACAAGGCGATCGATCAGAAGCTGGATCCGGCGGTCGAGGAGATCAACGGACGTCTGCGGAAGATTCGGTTCAAGGCGACGCAGGGGCAGCACAAGCTGGCGATCACCTTCGTGCATCGCAGCTTCGCCGAGAGCGACGAGCGCACGCGTACGGCGGCGCTCGAGGGCGGTCAGGAGCGCATCCAGGCCGCACATGCGTTGCAGATCCGCGGGCCGCTCTCGGTCACCGGACTGAGCGACTCCGCGAGCCGGTCGAAGATCTTCATCTGTGAACCGAAGACGTCACGCGAAGAGTTGCCGTGTGCGAGCAGGATTGTCGAGAACCTCGCGCGGCGAGCCTTCCGGCGCCCGCTCACTGCCGAGGACGTCAACCCGCTGATGGCGTTTTATAAGGCGGGGTCCGAGAGTGGCGGCTTCGAAGGCGGCGTGCGCGATGCCCTCAGCGCGATCCTGGCGAGCCCACATTTCCTTTACCGCGCCGAATCCGGAGTGGGAACCGGCGCCACTCGAGCGCTCAGCGATCTCGAGCTGGCGTCGCGGCTGTCGTTCTTCATCTGGAGCAGTCTGCCAGACGAAGAGCTGCTGAAGGTCGCCAGCGCATCGCGTCTCGGCAACCCCGACGTGCTCGCCGCGCAGGTGAGCCGGATGCTCGCCGACCCGCGCGCGAAGTCTCTGAGCGACGATTTCGGGTTCCAGTGGCTCCATCTGTCGAAGCTGGACGAGATCACGCCGGACCGGGCACAGTTCCCCCACGCCAGCGGCCTGTTGGATCCGCGTGGCCTCTTCAAGGAGGAGCTCCGGCTGTTTATCGACAGTATCTTCCGCCCTTCGGCTTACGCTCAGGGCGCCCCGACCCTTCGACTGGCTCAGGGTCGTCCCGAGCAAGGTCGAGGGACGAGCGCGGTCGAGGGGCGCGGCGATCGCAGCGTGTTCGAGCTGCTGACCGCCGACTACACCTTCCTGAACGAGCGGCTCGCGATGCTCTACGGCATCGAGACGGTGAAGGGCGCGCACTTCCGTCAGGTGAAGCTGGATAACCCGGCCCGTCACGGTCTCTTGGGCAAGGGCGGCATCCTGATGATGACGGCGTATCCCAATCGCACCTCGCCCGTGCTGCGCGGCGCGTGGATCCTCGATCGCCTGCTCGGCACGCCGCCGGCCGAACCGCCGCTCGAAGTGCCGTCGCTCCCGGAGAACAGACGCGGCCAGCCGGCGAAGACGTTGCGCGCGCGGCTCGAGCAGCACCGTGAGAAGGCGAGCTGCTTCGCGTGTCACGGCGTGATGGATCCGCTCGGGTTCGCGCTGGAGAATTTCAACGCGGTCGGCCAGTACCGCGCCAACGACCCCGATACGCAGACGCCGATCGAAACCGCCGGTCAGCTGCCGGACGGTACCGCGATCAAAGGCGCTGACGATCTGCGCCGGGCGCTCGTCGATCGACCCGATCGTCAGTTCGTGCAGGCGTTGACCGAGAATCTGCTGACCTACGCGCTCGGTCGAACTCTCGAGTACCACGACATGCCCACGGTCCGCCGCATCGTCCGCCAGGCAGCCGCCGACAACTACCGCTTCAAGTCGATCGTCCTTGGCGTCGTCTCGAGCGATGCGTTCCGCAAGAGGGAAGTCGATCCAAGTGACCGAGTGCCAACAAAGCCAGGATCAAACCAGACCGCCGGAGGCCTCTAGTCATGTCTTTCCTGAGCAAAAGACATCTCTCCCGACGTGCCGTCCTCAAGGGTGCGGGTGCCACCATCGCGCTCCCATTGCTGGATGCGATGGTTCCGGCAGGAACAGCGCTGGCACAGACCGTCGTCGCGGCCAGTCCGCGTCTGGGCTTCATCTACTTCCCGCACGGCGCGCTGCAGGACGAGTGGCAGCCGAAGCAGGTGGGGCGCGCGTTCGACTTTCCGTTCATCCTCCAGCCGCTCGAGCCGCTGCGCGACTACGTGACCGTCGTCAGCGGTCTGCGCAACAAGGGCGGCGAGAGCTCGAGCCCGCACGGCATCATCGAAGAGACGTGGCTGAACTGCGTCAACCCGCGCCGGCGCGATCCGAAGACGGGTGTCGGCATCACCGTCGATCAGATCGCGGCGCGGCATCTGGGTAAAGAGACGTCGCTGCCGTCGCTGGAGCTGTGCGCGGAGCCGGGCGGCATGATCTCGTTCCGCACGCCGAATCAGCCGCTGCCGATGGAGAACAATCCGCGCAAGGTGTTCTTCAATCTGTTCGGACAGGGCGACACGCCGGAAGAACGGCGATCCATTCTGCACACGACGAACAGCCTGCTCGACTACGTCAAGGAATCAACCGCCAGCTTGAACCGCAAGCTCGATGCGGCCGACCGCGCTCGCGTCACCGACTATCTGGATTCCGTTCGCGAGATCGAGCTGCGCGTGCAGAAGCTCGAGCAGAATGCCCACTCGATGAACGATCTTCCAGGCGCGCCGCTCGGTCCGCCGGAGGACTTCGGCGAGCTGCTCGGCGTGCAGTTCGAGATGATGGCGCTGGCGTGGCAGACGAACCGGACCAAGGTCACGACGCTGAAGATGGTCGAGGAAGCGAGCATGCGGACGTATCCGAACCTCGACGTCCACGAAGCGTTCCACCCGACGTCGCACTGGGGTGGATTCCCCGACCGCGTTGCGAACCTGCGCAGGATCCAGAACTACCACACCGCCGTGTTCGCGAAGTTCGTCAAGCGCCTCAGCGAGATGCGCGAAGGCGACGGCTCGGTGCTCGATCATTCGATCATCCTGTTCGGCAGCAACATGGCCAACAGCGACGCGCACAACAACGATCCGCTGCCGCAGGCGCTGCTCGGGCGCGGCGGCGGCCTCAAGGGCAACCAGCATCTGCACTACAAGCAGGACACGCCACACTCGAACATCCTGGTGACGATGCTGCATCGTGCGGGTGTGCCGGCGCCAGAGATCGAGAAGTTCGCCGACACGACGGGTCCGTTCTCGGAAATCTGATCATGAAGGGCTTGATACGAGCTGTCGTTGCGATTGCGGCGTTACTGGTTGCTGCATCTGCGCAAGCACAGACCGCGAAGGCCAAGCCGTCTGTAGTGTCCGGCTTGAGCCGGACCTCGAAAGAAGACGTCAACCGCCGAAACGCGGATGGCAGCACGCCGCTGCAGTGGGCTGTCTACAACGACGACGTCACCGCCGCACGGCGTTTGCTGCGTGCCGGCGCCAATGTCGCGCTCGCCAACAACTACGGCGCCACCGCGATGAGTCTGGCCGCCGAAGTGGCGAACACCGAGATGCTGAAGGTGCTGCTCGAGGCCGGCGCGAATGCCGACTCGCCCAATGCCGACGGACAGACCGCGCTGATGGCAGTTGCGCGCACCGGCAACGTTGCCGCGGCCCAGTTCCTGCTCGAACATGGTGCGACCGTCGATGCGAAAGAGAAGTGGGGCGGACAGAGCGCGCTGATGTGGGCGTCGGCGCGCCGCCATCCGGAGATGATGCAGCTGCTCATCTCGAAAGGCGCCGACGTCAACGCGCGCTCGATCGATCGCGACTACCAGCGTCATGTCACGGCCGAGGGTCGTCCCAAGAGTCTCGACAGCGGCGGCTTGACGCCGCTGCTCTATGCCGCGCGTGAGAACTGCATTGCGTGCGTGGACGTGCTGCTGAAGAGCAAGGTCGACATCGATCTGCCGGATCCCGACGGCGTGTCGCCGCTGCTCGTCGCGATCATGAACGCGAACTGGGATCTGGCGAAGCAGCTGATCGACGCCGGCGCTGACGTCAACCAGTGGGACATCTACGGCGAGTCGCCGCTGTACACCGCAATCGACCTCCGCGCCCGGATCGACGGTGGACGCAACTCCATCGATGCGCCGAACACGACTACGGGTCTGGCGATCGTCAAGCTGCTGCTCGAGCGCGGCGCCAATCCGAACATGCAGCTGACCTTCAAGCCGGCCAATGCCCGAGGCGCGATCACGACGCGCGGAGCTACGCCGCTCATTCGCGCGGCCGTGAACGCCGATCCCGAGGTCATGAAGCTCCTGCTGGAAAAGGGCGCCGACGCCACGCTCTCCACTGCCGATCGGCAGACGCCCATTCACGCCGTGCTCGCCGGGCGTGCGCCGGAGCCGCAGGCGCTCGAGCTGATCAAGGTGCTGCAGAAAGCCGGCACGGACGTCAACGTCGTCGCGCTGATCAATCACCCCGAGGAGACTCGCGGCGGCACCGCGCTGCACTACGCCGTGCGCAAGCGCTACAAGGACGCGATCAAGCTGCTCGCCTCCTTCAAGATCGATATGGACGCCGTCGATCAGGACGGCCTGACCGCACTCGACTACACGCAGTCGCGCGGCTTCATGCCGTTCATGGCGCTGCAGACCCCGATCTTCAAGGAAGAGGCCGCGCTGCTGCGCGAACTTGGCGCGACCAAGTTGATGGCGAAG
>Ga0207428_10001239_pt1 | contig 27334 bp, 16 predicted proteins | sample RhiMethybrSRZTD1_FD_187600 | JGI IMG/M metagenome (GOLD analysis project Ga0207428, IMG submission 187600) | Populus rhizosphere microbial communities from Tennessee, USA - Rhizosphere MetaG P. TD hybrid SRZTD1 (SPAdes) (version 3) | ecosystem: Host-associated > Plants > Roots > Rhizosphere >...
CCCCCGGTCCGGATCTCCCTTCCGTCGAGCTCCTGGAGAGCGAGGCTCGACATGCGCAAACTCCTCCTGGGCATCGTCGCCCTGTTGATCGCGGGCGAGCTGATGGCCGCCGCGGTGACCTCCTCACGACGCGCGGCGCGGAAGATCCGCGTGGGCGACCCCGCACTCGCGCGCGAGCTCGTCACCAGCGGCGCGAGCCTCGTCGCCGACTACGGCGCGTTCCAGCTCCTCGAGGTGGATCCCACCCGCGCCGCGGCCCTGATCGAGGCGGGCCGGGCCGAGGCGCGCGACGAGGAGGACCTCGTGCTGTTGAACACGCGTCCTCTGGACACGCGGGGCGACGAGGTCCAGGCCCGCACCGCCGCGCGGCCCGTCGAGACCTTCGCGGGCCGGCGTCTCCACCTCGTGCAGTTCGCGGGACCGGTCAAACCCGAGTGGCACGCGGCCCTCGCCGCCACCGGCGCCGAGATCGTGACCTACATCCCGCACAACACGTACCTCGTCTATGGCGACGAGGAGAGCCTCGGCCGCGTGCGCGCGCTCGGCACGTTCGTGCAATGGGAAGGCCCTTTCGCCGCGGAAGACCGCATCCATCCCCTCGCGCGGCGCGCGGGGGCGGTGGGGCGGCTCCGCGTGCCCGGGGGCGACCTCTATGCCGTCCAGCTCGTAGCCGATCCCGCGACCAACGACGCCACCTCGAAGGTCCTCGACACCCTCCGCGTCGGCCCCGTGCGCAGCCGCTTCCGTGTCCTCGAGTACGAAAACGTCATCCTCCCGCTCGACCCCGCCCAGCTCGCCACCCTGGCCGAGCGGCCGGACGTGGTGTCCATCCAGCCCTACGTCGTCCCCCGGATGCGCGACGAGAAGCAGGGCCAGATCGTGGCCGGGGCGCTTTCCGCGGGTGCGCTCACGGGTCCCGGCTATCTCTCCTTCCTCAGCGCGAAGGGCTTCACCCAGGCTCAGTTCACCGCCTCCGGGTTCGCGGTGGACGTTACGGACAGCGGCATCGACGACGGCACCACCGCGCCCAATCATTTCGGCCTGTATGCGAACGGGATCTTCGGGGGAGCCAGCCGCGTCGTGTACAACCGCCTGGAGGGCCTGCTCCCCGGCGGCACGATCCAGGGATGCGACGGGCACGGGACGATCAATGCCCACATCATCGCCGGCTACAGCAATCTCACCGGCTTCCCCTTCGAGGACGCGGACGGCTACAAATACGGCCTCGGCATCGCGCCCTTCGTGAAGGTGGGATCCTCCGTCATCTTTTCCCCGAACTTCACCTTCCCGAACTACCCGAACCTCCAGTCGCGCGCGTATCGCGACGGCGCGCGCATCAGCTCGAACAGCTGGGGCTCGGCCGTGAACGGGGCCTATAGCGTGGACTCGCAGACGTTCGATGCCCTCGTACGCGACGCGCAGCCGGCCGGCTCCGCCGTGCCCGCCGCGGGCAACCAGGAGATGGTGATCGTCTTCGCCGCCGGCAACGACGGGCCGGCCGCGTCGAGCGTCGGCTCCCCCGGCACGGCCAAGAACGTGCTGACGGCCGGGGCCAGCGAAAACGTGCGCGCCATCGGCGGCGCGGACCAATGTGGCCTGGATGACCTGGGCGCGGATTCGGTGGGCGACATCGCGTCCTTCTCCAGCCGCGGCCCCACCACGGACGGCCGCCGCAAGCCCGACCTCGTCGCCCCCGGGACCCACGTCACCGGCGGCGTCTTCCAGACGGACACGCCGGGCGCGACGGGCCAGGCCTCGAGCTGCTTCGACGCGACGGGCGTCTGCGGTGGGACAACGATCGACGGGTTCTTCCCCGCCGGCCAGCAGTTCTACACCGCGTCCTCCGGCACCTCGCATTCCACGCCCGCCATCGCGGGCGGAGCCGCTCTCTTGCGCCAGTACTTCGTGAACCACGGCCTGTCCGCGCCCAGTCCCGCGATGACCAAGGCGTTCCTGATGGGATCGGCCCGCTATCTCACCGGCGCCGACGCCGGCGACACACTGCCCTCCAACGCGCAGGGCATGGGCCTCCTGGACCTGGGGCTGGCCTTCGACGGCGCGACGCGCATCCTGCGCGACCAGGTCGCGGCGGACATGTTCACCGCGACGGGACAGACGCATACGTTCTCGGGCACGGTCCCGGACCCGAGCCAGCCCTACCGCGTGACGCTGGCCTGGACGGACGCGCCCGGCTCGACGACCGGCAACGCCTTCCGCAACGACCTCGATCTCACCGTCCGCGTCGGCGGAGTCACGTATCGCGGGAACGTGTTCGCGGGAGCGCTGTCCGTGGCCGGCGGCTCCGCGGACGTGCGCAACAACGTGGAGAGCGTCTTCCTGCCCGCGGGTACCTCCGGCTCCTTTACCGTCACCGTGACGGCCGCCAACATCAACTCGGACGGCGTGCCCAACGTGGGGGGCGCCCTCGATCAGGACTTCGCGCTCGTCGTGTACAACGGCGAGGAGACGCCGGTGCCGAACATCGTGGCCGCGGGAAGCGCCATCACGTCGGAGGCCTGTGGCGGCGGCAACGGCGCGATCGATCCCGGCGAGACCGTCAGCGTCAGCCTGTCCCTCGCGAACACGGGGACGGGCCCCAGCACGAACCTGATCGCGACCCTGCTCCCGTCCGGTGGTGTCCTCGCGCCCAGCGGGCCGCAGTCGTACGGCCTGCTCGCGGCCGGAGGGCCCGCGGTCGCGCGGCCCTTCAGCCTGACCGCGGCCGGGGCCTGCGGCGGCTCGCTCGTCGCGACGTTGCAGCTCCAGGACGGCGCGTCCGACCTGGGCACGGCGAGCTTCACGTTCACGCTGGGCGCGACCGCGCCCGGCGGCTCGGGGATCTTCACCAACGGCGGCGCCATCACGATCCCGTCCAGCGGCTCGGGCACTCCGTATCCGTCGTCGATCAACGTCACCGGACTCACGGGCACCGTGCTCAAGGTGACGGCCACGCTTACCGGCTACAGTCATGGGTTCTCGGACGACGTGGACGTGCTCCTGGTCGGACCCGCGGGCCAGAAGGTCCTGCTCATGTCGGACGCGGGTGGAGGGGGAGCGCCCAGCAACATCAACCTGACCTTCGACGACGCCGCCGCCACCGCGGTGCCCGACGGAGCGCCCATCGTCTCCGGCACGTTCCGCCCGGCCAACTACGAAGGCACGGCGTCCGACGCGTTCGCGGCGCCCGCGCCCGCTGGCCCCTACGCGACCGTGCTCGCCGCCTTCAACGGCGCGAACCCGAACGGAACGTGGAGCCTGTTCGTCCGTGACGACTTCTCGGGCTTCGCGGGCAGTATCAGCGGAGGCTGGCGTCTCAACATCCAGACGGCGGTTCCGGCCTGCTGCACGGGCTCGCCGGGGATTACCGTGACTCCGACGTCGGGGCTCGTCACGAGCGAAGGGGGAGGCACGGCCACGTTCACGGTGGCGCTCAGCTCGTTGCCGACGTCGGACGTGACGATCGCGCTCTCCTCCAGCGACGGGACCGAAGGATCCGTTTCGCCGCCGTCGCTCGTCTTCACGACTGGGAACGCGCTCACGCCGCAGACCGTCATCGTCACCGGCGTCGACGACGCCGTGGTGGACGGCAGCCAGGCCTACACGATCGTGACCGCTCCCGCGGTCAGCGCCGACCCCGCGTACACGGGCCGCGACGCGGCGGACGTTTCCGTCACCAACACCGACGACGACGTGCTGGCCGTGCCCGTGATCGCCGCCGCCGGAAGCACGATACAGGCCGAGAGCTGCGGCGCCGGGAACGGCGTCATCGACCCCGACGAGACGGTGACCGTCGGTCTGGCCCTCGTGAACAACGGCACCGCCTCGACCGTCGACCTGGTGGCCACCCTGCTGCCCGCGGGCGGCGTGACCACGCCCAGCGGGCCGCAGTCCTACGGTGCGCTCGCCCCGCTCGCGACCGCGGTCTCCCGATCGTTCACGTTCACCGCGGAGGCCGCCTGTGGGGGAAACCTGACCGCGACCCTGCATCTCCAGGATGGCTCGACGGACCTCGGGTCGGTGAGCTTCACCTTCACGCTGGGCACGTCGGGCGCGGGAGGGACCCAGACCTTCACCAACGCGGCCGCGGTCGCCATCCCGACCAGCGGCAACGCGACTCCGTATCCGTCGTCGATCGCCGTCTCCGGTCTCGGCGGCACGGTCATGAAGGTGACGGCGACGCTGACCGGCTTCGCTCACGGGTTCCCGGACGACGTGGACGTGCTGCTCGTCGGCCCGGGCGGAGAGCGGATGTTGATCCTGTCCGACGCAGGCGGCGGCGGCGCCGTCAGCGGCCTCAACCTCACCTTCGACGACGCGGCGGCGTCGTCGCTGCCCGACGGCTCTTCGCTCGCGTCGGGGACCTGGAAGGCGAGCGCCTACGAGCCGTCGACGGACGCGTTCGCTCCACCCGCCCCCGCCGCGCCCTACGGCGCCGCGCTCTCCGTCTTCAACGGCACCGACCCGAACGGGACCTGGAGCCTCTTCGTGCGCGACGACTTCTCCGGCGGGTCGGGCTCGATCGCCGGCGGCTGGAGCCTCAGCATCACGACCTCCGCGCCCGTCTGCTGCACGGGGGCGCCGGCCGGCGTGAGCGTGACTCCGACGAGCGGTCTCGTCACCACGGAGGGCGGCGGCACCGCGACCTTTTCCGTGGCCCTGACGTCGGTGCCCACCTCGGACGTGACCATCGGCCTGGCCAGCTCCGACCCTTCGGAAGGGACGGTCTCGCCCTCGTCGCTCACGTTCACACCGGCGGATGCGCTCACGGCGCAGGTGGTGACCGTCACCGGCGTGGACGACAGCATCGTGGATGGATCGGTCGCGTACACGATCGTCACCGCGCCCGCGGTGAGCAGCGACGCGAGCTACTCGGGGCGGGACGTGGACGACGTTGCCGTCAGCAACACCGATGACGACCTGGCCGGCATCGTGGTCAGCCCGACGAGCGATCTCGTCACCACCGAGGCCGGTGGCACGGCGACGTTCACGGTCGTCTTGACCTCAGTGCCCACGGCCGACGTGACCATCGGCTTGAGCACCTCCGACTCCACGGAGGGAATGGTGTCGCCGCCCTCGCTCACGTTCACGGCCGCGGACGCCCTGGTGCCCCAGACCGTGACCGTGACCGGCGTGGACGACACGGCGGTGGACGGCGCCGTGGCCTACACGATCGTCACCGCGCCCGCGGCGAGCAGCGACTCCAGCTATGCGGGCCGCGACCCGGCCGACGTCTCCGCGACCAACACCGATGACGACGTGGCCGGGATCGTCGTCACTCCCACGAGCGGTCTCGTCACGACCGAAGCCGGGGGCGCGGCCACCTTCACCGTGGCCCTGCGGTCCACACCCGGAGCGGACGTGAACATCGGCCTCAGCAGCTCCGATCTCACGGAAGGGACCGTCTCGCCGCCGTCGCTCACCTTCACGCCCGGGGATGCCCTCGTTCCGCAGACCGTCACCGTGACGGGTATCGACGATCTGGTCGCGGACGGAAACGTCGCCTACACGATCGTGACCGCGCCCGCGGTCAGCGCCGATCCCCTCTACACGGGCGCGGACGCCTCCAACGTGTCCGCCACCAACAACGACGACGAGGCCGCGGACCTGCTGTTCAAGGACGGCTTCGAGTCCGGCGACCTCCTGCGCTGGTCGTCGAGCCTCAACGTGGGCGGACGCCTCGCCGTCACCGCCGCCGCGGCTCTCGACGGCGCGTTCGGCCTTTCCGCGAACGTGACCGACACGAGCGCGCTCTACGTGCAGGACGACACCCCGGCGGCGGAGACCCGGTACCGCGCCCGGTTCCGGCTCGACCCGAACGGCTTCCTGCCCGGGCCCGGCACCGGCGCCGTGACGGTGCGGGTGTTCAACGCCTTCCAGGGCGCGAGCACGCGCATGATCACGATCGTCCTGCGCCGCCGGCAGGGCCAATACGCCGTGCAGGCGCAGGCGGTCACCGACGGTGGAACCGTGGTCAGCACCGCGTTCGCCAACATCACCGACGCGCCGCACGCGATCGAGCTCGATTGGCGGCGGGCGACGGCGGCGGGGGCGAACGACGGCTCGCTTCAGCTCTGGATCGACGGGGGAGCGGCGGCGACGCTGGGCGGTCTCGACAACGACACCACGCGCATCGACAGGGTCCGGCTGGGTCCCCAGAACCTGCAGTCGGGCGCCTCCGGCACGCTGTTCTTCGACCGCTTCGAGTCGCGGCGGACGACGTTCATCGGCCCCTGACGGGGCGCCGCTCAGTTCACGGCGAGGAAGTCGCGATCGGGCAGGGCGGGGAACGGCGCGTGCGGCTCGCGCTGGTACCAGAACGCGACGGACGCGATGTCGTCCTGCAGGGGCAGGTAGCGCGAGTCGTTCCCCGAGCGGCCCGCCATCCAGCCCAGGGCCTGGATGGTCACGCGCAGGTCCTTCTCGAAGCGTACCGGATCCATGATGTGCCAGCGGTAGAGCGAGAAGCGCTGCTGCGACTTGTAGAGGCCGTCCGGGCGCTGGACCTGCGAGAGGCCGGAATACGGCGTCGAGAACTCCTGGTACTGATGGGTGACCGGGTTCTCGAAGTTGTACGAGCCGTTGAAGTAGTCCTCGGTGCCGGTGCCGGCGATGGTGGGGAACTCGGCGTCGCCGTCGAGGAAGAACTTGATCTCGCCTTCGCCCCACCAGCCGTTGTTGCGGACGCCCCAGGCCATGTAGGTGCCGACGTAGTGGCCCCAGCCCTTCACGCCGTCCAGGATCGTGTAGACCTGCTTGTAGGGCAGCGGGTTCACGCGGCGGAACTGCGCGTGGAAGTAGGCCGCGTCCTCGGGCACGGGGGCGAGCGCGTAGTCGATCTGGTAGTAGAGCGTCTCCGTCGTGAGGCCGCGGTTCTCCATCGTGATCTTGAAGCCCTTGCGGAATGGCATCTCCCAGTAGGAGTTGAACGCGCTCCCCGGGTTCACGCACACGGCGAGCGATGAGATCTGCGCGTAGCCACCCCAGCCGGAGGCAAAGAAGTCGCCGACCGGGGACTCCACCGACGGCGCCGCTTCGCCATCCCAGTAGATGCGGAAGATGAATTGGCGCCAGGGGCCGGTTGGCGTCAGCCAGATGTGCTGGATCACGCCTTCGCCCTGTATCTCGCCCATGGTGAAGGTCTGGCCGGGCGCGATCTTGACGGAGGGCGAGATCTTCCAGCCGCGGCCGAGATCGCGGCCGACGTTCGCACCCGTCCCCTCCGTGGCCATCCCGCCCTTGCCCTTCTCGCCCGTGAAGTTCTCGGGGCTGATCGAGCGTGTGCGCGCCTTGGAGAGGCGGGACAGGCCGCCCATGCCGAGGGGACGAAGGAGGTCGTCCTCGGCGGCGCGGAGCGGCGAAGCCAGGGTGGCGGCGGCCGCGATCACGGCGAGAAGGCCGGCGAGGTTCGGGCGCTTCATGGCACCTCCTGGAGGGCGGCGTTAAAATACCCGCATGTGCCGAAACATTCGTCCGCTATTCAATTTCGAGCCCCCGGTCACGGAGGGCGAGGTGCGCAACGCCGCGCTGCAGTTCGTGCGCAAGATCTCCGGCGCCACCAAGCCTTCCAAGGCCAACGAAGCTGCGTTCGAAGCCGCCGTCGACGAGGTGACGGCGTCGTGCCAGCGGATGCTGGCGTCGATGGTCACCACGGCGCCGCCGAAGGACCGGGAAACGGAAGCGCTCAAGGCCAGGGAGAGGTCTCGGAAGAGGTTTGGCCAGGAGGCAACGGAGAATCGATCGACGCGGTTAGCAAAATAGAGGTTGTGGCTGGGTCGGCCTGCCATCAGGAACAACGGACGCGTCAGCGCTCCAACGCCACTCCCCATGGGCTGTCGCCGACCTTGATTCTTTCCACCACGGTTCGCTGCGCCACATTCACTATCGACACATCGTTCGACGGACCGTTCGCCGTGTACAACGTGTTTCCGTCGCGTGATATCCCGATGCCCCAAGGCCTCGGCCCTACCTCTATCTCCGCCACCGACTTGTCCGTCACCGTGTCGATCACGACCACCTTGCCGCCGCGCCCCGTCGTCACGTAGACGAAGCGGCCGTCCGGCGAGGCCACGATCCCCATCGGCCGCGCGTTCTCGAAGGTGAGCGCGATCGTCTTCAGGGGGGCGTGCTTCTTCGCGTCCACCACCGCCACCGCGTGCCCGTTCTCGCACGTCACGTAGGCGCGGGACCCGTCCGGGAGGAACGCGATCGACCGCGGACGCGGGGGCGTCGCGAACTTGCGGATCAGCGTGGCCTTCACGGAGTCGATCGCGAAGACGAGTCCGTCCTCTTCCGACGTCGCGTACACCACCGACCCGTCCGGGGACACCTCGACTCCTTCCGGCTCTCCGCCGACCTTCACCGTGGCCACGATGCGGGCGTCCGCGGCCTCCACCACGCTCACGGTGGCCGCGTCCTCGTTGGACACGAACAAACGGCTGCCATCCTTGCTCAGGGCGAGCTGCTCGGGGTCCGTGCCCACGGGCATCACGCGAAGGAGCTTGAGAGTGCGCACGTCCACCACGCCGATGCCATCGGCGGAGCGATCGGGCGGGGGCAGCGTCTTCTCGTCCACCCCGGGCGGCGCGAACGGCGATCCGCTCAGCGCGACGTACAGGACCGCTCCGTCCGGGCTGACGCGCACGCCGCGTGGCCGCTTGCCCAGGGGGACGGTGGCGACGACCGTTCTCGACGCGAGATCGATGACGCTGAGGTCGCCCGACCGCTCGTTCGTGACGTAGAGCCGCGGTCCGCTCGGCGCCGAAGGCGCGAGCGTCGTGGAAGGAGCGGCGCTGGCCTCAGGCGATGGGGCGGGACGTGAAGCGCCGGAGCAGGCGGCGAGCGTGAAGAAAAGGGCCGCGCCGGCCGCGCGCGCTACGCGAGCGCTTGTCGCGCGTACGCGTAGCACTTCTTCACCTCTTCGACCGGCCCCGTGCCCTTGTATTCGTATTCGATGAACGCCGGGATCGGCCAGTGGTTCTTCTCCACGAGCTGCAGGACCTCGCGGATCGGCGTGTCGCCTTCGCCCCAGACCGTGTTGTCGCCCTGGTTCTTCTTGCGGTCCTTGATGTGCAGGTTCGTGATGTCGGCGTGGTGCTCCTTCAGGTAGGCCACGGCGTCGAAGTTGGCGGCGGTGAAGTGGCCGATGTCCAGGTTGATCTTGAAGTACTTCGACATCTTCAGGGCGGCGGCGAAGCTCTCGGGCGTGGCGAACTCGTTGGGGTCGGTGAGGTTCGAGTGGCCGTGCATGGCCACGATCATCTTGTGCTTCTCGGCGAACGGCGCCACCTTCTGCGCCACGGGCAGGGTGGTGGAGGCGGTGATGATCTCCGCCCCCAGCGCCTTCGCGATCTGGAACCCGCGGTCGATCTCCTCGTCCGTGAAGCTCGGGTTGAACGAGTAGTTGAAGCCGTAGATCTTGAGGCCGGCCGCGTCGAACTTCTTGCGGATGCCCGTGAAGTGGTCGATCGGGGTCTTGATCCGCCAGTCGCGCAGGTCCGCGCGCGCCTTGACCACCTCGGGGGAGCTCGGGTCCGGCCGGGGCCCGCCGGGCACGAAGCGCGGGCCCAGCCGCGGCTCGAGCATCGGCGACCACAGCTCGCATTCGCCCAGCCCGCACTCCGTCATGGCCTTGATGATCACGTCCACCGCGTCGCCCGCGTCCGGCCGCGGCAGCTCGCGGAAGCTGTAGGTCTGCACGCCGAAGCGCACGCCTTTCGCCTTCGAGTCCACCGCGGCCATCAGCGCGCGCGGCAGGGCCAGAGCGGCCAGGGTCATGGTTCCGAACTCGCGCCGCGTGTACATGTCGGCCTCCTCGCTGTCCAGGGACGGACGATAACACGGCCGTTTGACCGCCGGCGGTGCACCGCATACTGTCCGCCCGAGCTTCCCGATGCCTTCGATCCGCTGGGTGATGGCCGCCCTCGCCGCCGCCGTTCTCGCGACGCCCGCCGCTCGGGCGGCCGAGCCCTGGACGGTGATCGGTCCGGAAGGCGGCCACATCACGGCCCTCGCCGTCGATCCCCAGCACCCGCAGACCGTCTACGCGGGAGGCGCCAGCGCGGGGCTGCTCAAGAGCACGGATGGGGGCGCCACCTGGAAGCGCCTGCCCGGGGCCCTGGCTGGCGCTTCGATCACGACCCTGGCCATCGATCCCACGACACCGCAGGTCCTGTACGCCGGCACGTACGCGGAGGGCCTCTACAAGAGCAGGGACGGCGGGGCGACCTGGACGCGCATTCGCGCCGATGCGTCCGTTCAGCCGGAGGTCAAGGCGATTGCCGTCGATCCGGCGCATCCCCAGACCGTCTACTTCGCCGCGGACAACATCGGGGACACGGCCGGCATCAACAAGACGACGGATGGCGGAGCCACCTGGCAGGTGATGAACGAGGGGCTCCCGAAGCAGTCTCGAACCTACGCCGTCGCCGTCGATCCGAAGACGCCGTCCACGGTCTATGCGGGCCTGTACGGCAACGGCGTCTACAAGAGCACCGACGGCGCGGTGACCTGGAGCCTGGCCAGCACGAGCCTGGCGGGCAATGTGATGGTCGTCGCCCTGGCCGTCGATCCCGCGCGGCCGCGGACGATCTACGCGGCCACGAGCAACGATGGATTCCGTCGCAGCGACGATGGCGGCGATCACTGGGCGGAGGCGAACGGGGACCTCTCCGAATATCCCCTTCCCCTGGCTCTGGCCGTCGACCCCGCCCAGCCTGGCGTCGTGTATGCGGGGACGCGCGGCGGCATCCTCGCCAGCGCGAACGGGGGTGCCCGCTGGCGCCGTTTCCGACCCGGGGAATCCGCTGACCTCCAGTACACCGCGCTCGCCATCGATCCCACGGCGCCCGAGACCCTGTACGCCGGCACCGACCGCGGAGGCATCCTCAAGTCGACGGACGGGGGGCGCCGGTTCGAGGCCAGCAACAAGGGACTCTTCGGCGTCGACGTCACGACCCTGCTCGCGGCCGGGGCCGCCGGCTTCCTGCGCATGGGCTCGGGCGATGGCGGGCTCCACGAGACGGTCGACGGTGGTGCCACCTGGACGCGAGTGGAGGACGTCGACGAGCGGGTGCGGTGCCTCATCCGCGATCCGGCCGGCAATCTCTACGCCGGCACCGACGGCAGCGTCTTCAAGAGGACGGAGGGCGGGAGGGGCTGGCTGCCCGTGCGTCGCGGCCTGCCCGACGACGTGAGGGTCGGTGCCCTCGCCTTCGACCCGCGGCGGCCCGAACGTCTGTACGCGCTCACGCGATCGGACGGGATGTACAGAACGGTCGACGCGGGCGCGCATTGGACGGCCGCGGAAGCGCCCAGCCCGTGGGGCGCGGGGAACCGCGACGCCTACCCGCTGGTACTGGATCCGACCACCCCGGACACCGTGCTCACGGGCGCCGGCTACGGGCTCTGGAAGACGGGGGACGGAGGGAAGAGCTGGACGGCGGCGGCGAAGACCGGCTTGCCCGCCGCCGACATGATCGTCCTCGTGGCGGACCCGATCGGCAGGACGCTGTACGCCGGATTCAGCCAGGCGGGCATCTACAAGAGCACGGACGGGGGCATGACCTGGGTCGCCAGTCAGAAGGGGATCGGTCGCGCCAGTGTACAGGCGCTGCTCATCGACCCGCTCACGGCCGGCATCGTCTACGCCGGAACCTATGCATCGGGCGTCTTCAAGACGACCGACGCGGGTGCCACCTGGACTCGGATCCCCGGGTCCGACCGGCTGCACCCCGATATCACGTCGCTCGCCCTCGAGAGCGACGGCCCGATCCTGTACGTCGGAACCGGCGGCGGCAGCGTCTATCGCTTCGACCCCGGCCTGCTCAAGCCCGGCCGCTAGCCTCGCCGCCGCCGATCCCTCGGCGCTACGGACCTACTGCTGCAACGTGAAGGCGAAGAGCTGGTCGCCGGCGCCGACGACCACGTATTGGCGGCCGTCGAGCAGGAAGGTCTGCGGCCCGTTCGTCGTGTTGTTGCCCAGCCCGGCGTGCCAAAGCGGCTTGCCCGTGGCCGCGTCGTAGGCCACGAAGTTGCCGCCGCCGTCGTTGCCGAAGAGGAGCTTGCCCGCGGTGCTGAGGAGGCCCATCGATCCGCCGCCCGGGCCCCAGACGCTCATGGCGAGGGGACGGCTCCAAACGATCTTGCCCGTCTTGTAGTCGATCGCCTTCAGCTCGGTTCCAAAGTTGCCCACGTGCCGCTCGGCGGCGGCCCAGCCTTGCGGGCGTGGGTCGGTGTCGGTCAGGTAGAACATGCTGACGCCGCGGGTGGTGCCCACGTAGAAGAGGCCCGTGTCCGGGTTGAAGCTCGGGGGCGGCCAGTTCGTCGCCCCGTCCGTGGTGGGGGAGACGAGGGCGCCGGGGATGCTGGCCTCCTTCTCGGGGTTGCCGACGGGCTGGCCCTTCTTGTTGATCTCCTTCGTCCAGTTGATGGAATCGATGAAGGGCGCGGTCAGGATGTGCTTGCCGTTCGTGCGGTCGAGCAGGAAGAAGTGACCGTTGCGGTTGGCCTGGGCCAGGAGCTTCCTCGGCTTGCCGTCGATGACGCCGTCGATCATCACGGGCGTCTGCGCGGAGTCCCAGTCATGGGTATCGTGCGGCGTGGCCTGGTAGTACCAGGCCATCTTGCCCGTGTCGACGTTGACGGCGACGATCGAGGCCGTCCAGAGGTTGTCGCCGGGGCGGCTGTGGCCGGACAGCACGGGGTTCGCGTTGCCGGTCCCGAAGTAATAGAGGTTCAGCTCCGGGTCGTAGCTGCCGGGCAGCCACGGCATCCCGCCGCCGTGCTCCATCGAGTACTTGTCGGGCCAGGTCTCCGAGCCTGGCTCACCCGGGCGCGGGGTCGTGTACCAGCGCCATTGCAGCTCGCCCGTGTCCGGATCGCGCGACTCGAGGTAGCCCGGCACGTCCAGCGAGTCGCCGCCCACGCCGATGATGATGTGGTTGCGGATCACGATGGGCGCCGCCGTCGAGAAGTACTCGCGTTTGACGTTCGCGATCTCCTTGTGCCACCGCTCCTTGCCCGTGGCGGCGTCGAGGCACACGAAATAGTTGTCCGGAGTCAGGAAGTAGAGCCAGTTCCCGTACATCCCGACGCCGCGGTTGCCGATGTGGATGCCCCCGCGCGTCTTCCAGTAGAAGTGCCAGATCTCGCGCCCCGTGCGCGGGTCCACCGCCCACACGTTGTCGGGCGCGGTCAGGTACAGGACCCCGTTGACGAGCAGCGGCGTGGACTTGATGTCCAGCCCAAACCCCCCGCTACCCGGCGGCGGCGTGTCCGGCCCTTCGCCCCCTGTCTGCGCGCCCTGCGGCGAGGTGTTGGCGCGGTAGATCCAGGCCAGGCTGAGGCCCTTCACGTTGTCCGTGTTGATCTGGCTGAGCGTGCTGTAGCGGCGGCCGGAATAGTCGCCGTGGTAGGTCGGCCAGGAATCCGTGGGCGGCTTGGTGAGAAGCGCGGGATCGAGGCCCGAGGGCGGGTCGGCGGCCAGGGCGCCGGAGGCAAGGCCGAGGACGAGGAACGCGGACAGGATCGGTGTCTTCATTTCAGTGTCGCCAGGAAGGCCGTCATGTTGTGGATGTCCGTGTCCGTCCACTTGCGCAGCAGGTCCACGTGCGCTTGCAGGGGATCGGTCAGGGTCACGGCGGGAACGCCGTTGGTGCGCAGCCAAGAGCGCGTCTGCTGCGTGGCCGGATCGTAGATGGTCACGTCGAAGTCCGTGAGGCGGATGATGGGACCGGTCACGGTCTCGCCCGACGGGAGGGTGACGGTCGCCTTGACCGCCGTGGATTGGAGATAGGGAGGCACGTCGCTTCCCGGCGGCCGCGGTCCGCGCCGCCGCGGCCGTCCGCCGCGCGGCATCAGGAAGCGTTGCTGCAGCGTCACCGCGTCCTCGATCTTCGCGCCGATGCCGCGCAGGTCGCCTTCGGGCGAATGGCAGGAGGCGCACTTGCCGGCGCCGTTGAAGAAGGCCTCGCCCGCCTTGGGATCACCGACCACGATGTTCAGGATCTTGTATTTGCCGCGGTCCGCCACGGAAGCGATCTCGGAGTGGAGGAACGTGGCCAGGTCCACGACGTCCTTCTCGGGCAGGTCGAACTTCGGCATCTTGAGCTCGGGCCGCCCCACCTTCAGGAACGCACCGAGCTGCTTGCCGCCCTCGTCGCTCTGCACGAGGTCGGACCGGGTGAGGTCGGGGCCCTGCTGCCCGCCGCGCGCGTTCGAGCCGTGGCAGAACCCGCATTGCGCGACGAGCAGGATCCGGCCGCGTGCCACCGATTCGGGATCGAACTTGGGCGTGGCCTCGTCCGGCGTGGGCGGGTGGGCGGGAGCGGGTGCGCTCGCCGGCGGCGGGGCCGCGGCCGGCGGAGGGGCGGCGGGCGGCTGCTGCGCGCCCAGGCGGCCGGCGGCCAGCAGGACCGCCGCCACCGACATCACGTACGTGAGACGCAATCTCACCTCCAGGGGTCGGAACGGCAAGGATACACTCTTCCCCATGGATCGCGCCGGCATCGTGCGGACCCTCTTCGCGGCTCCCCGCGCCCTCATCGGCGTCGTCCACGTCGGCGCGCTGCCCGGAACGCCGGAAGCGCACGAGCCCCTGGCCGCGATCGTGGACCGCGCCGCTCACGAGGCCCGCATCTACCACGAGCACGGGTTCCACGGCCTGATGATCGAGAACATGCACGACCGGCCCTACCTGAAGGGCGCGGTGGGTCCCGAGATCGTCGCCGCCATGACCGCGATCGGGCGCGAGGTCCGGCGGGCGGCGGCGCTGCCTCTCGGCGTGCAGGTGCTCGCCGGCGCGAACCTGGAGGCGATGGCCGTGGCTCATGCCTGCGGCGCGGCCTTCGTCCGCGCGGAAGGGTTCGTGTTCGCGCACGTCGCGGACGAGGGGATCATCGAGTCGAGCGCGGGACGGCTGCTCCGCTACCGCAAGGCCATCGAAGCGGACGCCGTGCGCGTGTTCGTGGACATCAAGAAGAAGCACTCCGCGCACGCGATCACGAGCGACGTCGACCTGGTCGAGACCGCGCACGCGGCCGAGTTCTTCCTGGCCGACGGCCTGATCGTCACCGGCGTCGCCACCGGTCGCGCCGCCGATGCCGCGGAGGTGCGCGCGGTCGCGGCGAGCGCGGGGATCCCCACCCTCGTGGGCTCCGGCATCACGGCCGACAACGTGGCCGATTACGCGGCCGCCGACGCCTACATCGTCGGCTCCTGGCTCAAGGCCGGGGGCCTGTGGACGAGCCCGCCCGACCCCGCGCGCTGCGACGCGCTGCGCGCGGCGGTCGACGAGCTCCCCGGCCGCTAGGGCCTAGGGCTGCAGCTCGGACGTGACCGTCGCGCCGCCCATCGAAGGCAGCGTCGTGCTCGTCTTCACGACCTTGCGCGAGTCGGTCGCGATCCAGAGGGTCGAGCCGCCCGGCTCGCCTTCCGCCGACGAGACCTCGACCTTCCAGGCCTTGAAGGAGCCGGCGGGGACGGTGACGTCCTCCGTGCCCACGACCTTGATTTGCTTCAGCGCGACCTTCTGCTTCTGCAGGTCGAAGTTGCGGTACGTCGTGGAGTAGCCGTCGGCGAGCGGCAAGCGGGCCAGGACGTCCGCCGCCCCCGCCCCGTCCGCGAAGAGGGTTCCCCCCAGGTCGGCCGCGATCGGCTTGCTCTGGCCGTTCATCGTGAACGTGCCCGCGGCCTTGCCGTCCTTGAACGCGACGTCGATCTCCACCGGGCCCTGCTTCACGGTGCGCTTGGTGACGACGAGGGTCACCTTGTCCACCACCGTCGTGTCGAGGGCCTGGCCCATGGGGAGGTTCGCGTTGTCCGTGACCACCCAGGTTCCCGCGTCTTCCTTGACCGTGCGCGTGACCGAGATCGGCATGTTCTGGCCGCCGGCGGCGATGGTGCCCTTGTAGCTCGACGTCCCCGCGGCCAGGTCGGCGGTCGGCCTGGGCGCGCCCACCGCCGCCGGATCCGCCTTCCTGGCCAGCACCACCGTCTTCGGATCGACGGTGAGCTCCTTCAGGCGCGCCGTGACCTCCGGCGTCATGTCCTTCTGCGCGCGGCCGGCCAGGTGCGTGGCGAAGAACCCCTCCGCGGCCGCGAAGAGGCTCATGCTGTTCACCGGCCGCTGGTAGCCGTGGCCCTCGTCCGGAGCCAGGATGTACTCCACCGGGAACCCGCGGTCGCGCAGCGCGATCACGATCTGCTCCGACTCCGCCTTCTTGACCCGCGGATCGTTCGCGCCCTGGGCCACCAGCAGCGGCGTGTGGATCTTGTCGGCGGAGTTGAGCGGCGACTGGCGCTCGAGCTGCTTCCGCTGCTCGGGGTCCTTCGGGTTGCCCATCCGCTCGTTGAAGATGAGCCGCCCCGCTTCCCAGTAGGGCGGGATGGAGTCGAGCAGCGTGATCAGGTTCGACGGGCCCACGATCGAGACCCCGGCCGCGTAGAGATCCGGGGTGAAGGCCACGCCGGCCAGGGTGGCGTAGCCGCCATACGACCCGCCCATGATGCCGACGCGCTTGGGATCGGCCACGCCCTCCGCCACCAGGTGCTTCACGCCCCAGGTGATGTCGTCCTGCATGCGGTCGCCCCACTGCTTGTTGCCGGCGTTCAGGAACTTCTTGCCGTAGCCCGTGGAGCCGCGGAAGTTGGGCTGGAGGACGGCGTAGCCGCGGTTGGCCAGGAACTGCGCGAGGTTGTCGAAGCCCCAGTTGTCGCGCGCCCAGGGCCCGCCGTGGGGGAGCACGATCAGGGGCAGGCTCTTCGCGGGCGCGCCCTTGGGCAGGGTGAGGAAGGCCGGGATCTGAAGGCCATCGGACGACGTGTAGCGGATGGCCTTCACGCTGGCCATCTGGTCGCGCGGGATGCGCTCGCGGATCTTGTATTGCGGCGTGAGGGCCTTGGTCTTGCGGTCGAAGAGGTAGCGGCTGCCCGGATCGACGTCGCTGCGCGCGGTGACGAACCAGAGCTGGTCGTCCGCGGTGGTCGAGTTCACGGACACCTCGAGGCCGGGCAGCTTCTGCTGGACACTCTTGTAGTCCGCCTCCCAGGCCTTGTCGCGGAAGTAGACGCGCGGGCGGTCGTCTTCGTAGGAGGTGGCCACGAGCTCGTCAGTCGCCTCGGAGAACGTCGGGTTGCCGAAGTCCACCTTGCCCAGGGGATCCGACTCCACGACCTCTTCCTTGCCCGTCTCCGGGTCGAAGACCACGAGCCGGCTGAGGTCGGTATCGCCCTTGTTCGTCTCCATGTAGGCGCGCTTGCCGTCCTTGTGGATCCGCGTGATGCCGCAGCTCTCGAACACGGTGCAGGAGTAGACCTTGGTGAGCCCCGCGGGATCGACGCGCAGGACCTCGGTGTCGCCGTTGTCCGCGACCCGCTCCGCCAGCCGCAGGTTGCCGGCAAGATCGAAGTTCCACCCGGAGATGCGCTCGGTGTTCTTGCGGACGAGCGTGCGCTCGCCGGTGGAGATCCGCACCTTGTAGACGTCGTGCCAGGCCGCGTCGCGGTCGTTGAGGCCGACGAAGATGACGTCAGGGTCGGTCTTGGGCACGGCGTAGATGGCGGCGCGGGCGCCCTTGGCGTCGGTGAGGTTGCGGGCGGCCGGGGCCTCCTGGCCGGCCGCGGCGGGAGCGGCGGGGTCCACGGCGTAGACGTTGAAGTTCTCGTCGCCGTCGTTGTCCTTGACGAAGAGGACGTATTTGCTGTCGCGGCTCCAGAAGAATCCGGCGATGGGCCGCTTGGGCTCGGCGGTGACGAGCCGGGCCGCGGAGTAGGGCTCGCCCGTCTTCTTCACCCAGACGTTGCGCGTCTCCTTCCAGGGCTTGAGGAAGGCGATGTACTTCCCGTCGGGGGAGAGCTGGGCGACGGCGATCTCGGGATTGCCGAAGAAGAGCTCGCGATCCAGGAGAGGCGGAAGGCCCGTCGTGGCTGCGGCCGCCGCCTTGTGCGGCGCGGGCGTGTCGAACGCGGCCACCGGCGCCGGGAGGGCCAGCGCCCCCGCCAGCGACAGGAAGGCCAAAGAGGGCGCGGACTTCAAGATTCTGTTCATCGTGTCTCCCGCAATGCTTCGGACGAGATGACGCTACGCCCTGGCCCGGCCGAGCGTCAAGGCGTCGGCGGAACCGCCCTTCGACCCTGCCCGTAGAGGATCACGCCGGGCCGCGCCCTCGCTAGTTATTGTGGAGCGGGTGCTCGACGTCATCGTACATCCGCACCTCGGCCAGGAGCCCGGTGTCGGCGCGCTCGTACACCGCCGCCGCCGCCTGGTGCGGGAGGGACGACTTTCCCCAGGTCGTGACCACGTATTCGAGCGCACAGGAGCCGCCCTCGTCCGCGATCGCGCAATTCTCGACCCCGAGCCCGCCGCCGTTCGCGAAGAGGACGTTGAAGAAACGCAGGAGGGACGCCGGCCCGCGGTGGACTTCCGCTGAGCCGCCCGCTTCGCGCAGGCCGCCGGACGGCGCGAACTGCTGGACGATCCCGGCCGCGTCCCCGCGGGCGAGACAGTCGTGATAGCGGCCGACCACGTCCGGCAGGACGAGAGCGGAATCGGTGGGCAGGATCGGTGCGCGCACGAGGTGAAATCCCACCAGCGGCCACATGCTGTGGTAGATCCGGATCGACTCCAGCTGCGCATCGGGTGTGGTGTGGCTCGCGATGGCTACGGGCAGGAAGGTCGTGCTGCCGCGCCGCACCAGGCGCAGGACGCACTCCTCGGTGGCGCCTTCGTCGGTGGCGGTGGTGGACACGTGCTCGACCGTCGCGTTGCGCTCGGCCAGCCCCTGGCGGCTGTTCTCGACGAACTGATCGAAGCGGGCGTCCTCGACCCAGCCCAGGAAGGGGTCGTTCACCCGCGGGGGCCCCTGGAACAGCGCGCGCAGCCCGGCCTCGTCGCCCTCGATCAGGAGAGGAATGTACCGGGCGACGGGATGCGCCGTCACCGGCGCCGCATCAGGACACGGAGGGAGCGGGCACGGGCGTCTGGGCGGCTTCGTGCGCCTTGAGGTACGCGTTGGGGTCGTGGCGCATCGAGCCTTCGGGCAGGGCGTCCCACCAGTGGCCGAGGTCCTTGCGCACGGAGTCCGTGTAGAACAGGGGCAGGCTCTCGCTCTCGCCTTCGAAGAACTGGCGCATGGAACTGTCGCGGTCGAGCAGGCGGCGGACGGTGGCGTCGTGGCGGATCCGCCCGAAGCCTTCGCTCGACACCGCGCGCACGAAGTTCAGGTAGCGCGCGGTGGGCAGCTCGTTGGCGCTCAGGCGCCGACCGATGGCGCGCCAGGAGAAGGAGTGGCGGCGCAGGCCGATGATGTTGTCGTAGAGCGCGTTCCACGTGTAGTTCTTGGGCCGGACGTTCGTGGCCTTGTTGTTGTCGAGGAAGTGGAACGGCGTGGGCAACACGCGGCCGTCGCGCTGGAGGTCGAGATTCAGGGGCGCGGCCTGGCCGAAGGCGGAGAGCAGCGAGTAGGCGGGGAAGGCTCCGGGCGTCATGTCCACGAACTTCTTGGTCAGCTCGAAGGGCTCCTCGCCCGCGTCGTCGTCGAGGCCGAGCACGAAGTTGGCCTGAACGTACGGGATGTAGCGCAGGATCGTGTTCACGTGGTCCGAGACCTGATGGACCTTTTCCAGGCCCTTGTTGCCCCCCGTCTTCGACTTGCCGCCCATCGAATACCAGGACTCGATCCCGGGGAGGATGGCCTTGAAGCCGTTCTTCTGCAGCCGCTGCAGGTGGGGCTCGGAGAGGAGGGCCAGGCTGCTTTCGGCCAGGAAGTCGACGCGGCCGGCGGGGACGGCCTCCTCGATGGTGGTCATGATCTCGTCGAAGCGCACCCCGAAGTTGGGATCGTGCCACCCGACCATGGGCCGCTCGAGCTTGGCCAGCAGGAAGCGCAGGTCGTCCCGGATCTGGTGCGTGTCCAGCGGCTGGTACTCCACGGTCGCGTCGATGCAGAAGCTGCAGGTATAGGGGCAGCCGAGGCTGCCGATCATGGGGACGATCTTGATGGCGGACGCCTTGGCGATGGTGGGCTCGATGAACTTCCAGCGCTCGCGGACCCCCGGGAGCTGCGCGGGCTGGCGCTTCGCGCTCAGGCAGAGTCCCGGATGGTGCGGCTCGCACTCGCGCAAGACCTGGTCGATGGTCGCGCGGTCGGTGAAGCCGAGGATGTAGTCGAAGTAGGACGCGGCATCGTGCGGGTAGCAGCGCGCGTGCGACCCGCCCAGCACCGTCACGACGCCACGCTGGCGGTAGATGTTGCTGAGCGCGTACGCGAGGAGCGCGGTCTGGGTGTAGGACGCGATGAAGAGGACGTCCACGTCTTCCGGCAGGTCCCGGGTCAGGTCCTCGCGCCCGGTGTAGCAGACGAGCGTGGTCGCGTGGCCCGCCTGCTCGCACCAGACGGCGATCGCCTGCGGCATGATGCTGGCGAAGTTGGGCTGCATGGCCCGCGACCACAGTGAGTTGCTGGGGCCCTTGCTGATCAGGTCCAGGATCGCGACTCGCAAACGGCGCATCAAGCCTCCCTTCGCCGGCCGACGAGTACACGCTGGCCGTCGAGGGTGTGCCCTCCCAGCGCGGCGTTTCTTGCTTTAGGGAGGGGCTGTCGAGGAGTGGAGGTTCGCGGAGTGACAGCGGCTCAGGAAAGCAGAGCGACTAGAAGTACCGTACGCGCGTTCTCGCCCCGGCGCAACGGGCGACCTGAACGTTTCCGGACCGCCGCCCCCTTGCTAGCGCTGCCCGCCCAGGCCGAACTGATCGCCGACGCGCACGACGCGGCCGCCGGAGAACACGACCTCGAGCAGCTTCTCGCTTTCCACCGCGCGTCCCGTCTCGTCGGCCAGCGTGGCCACGATCTTTCGCGTGCGCGTGTCGAACACCTCGCCCGTCGAGGGGTAGGCGTACCGGCCGTCGATGCTGAAGGTCACCCAGCCGGGCTGGTCGCGCAGCTTGAGGCTCGCTACCTGCTTCGGCGGCATCACCGTCGCGTCGAAGACGTGCATCGTCTCGTTGGCCCCGTCCGCGAGCCACAGCTCCTTCTCGTCCGGCGTGAGGCCGATGCCGTGGGACGGGCAGCCATGGCGCTTGACCGGGCCCTGCTTGTATCCCTCCACCTCGACGCGGTGAAGCAGCCGGCCCGTCTGCAGGTCGCCCACCTCGAACCCGAGGAGCGCGTTCACGTTCACGAACACGAGGCTCTCGCGTCCGTTGACCGTGAAGGGACGGATGGCGTTGCCGAAGGGGCCCACCTGCTTGACGACACGACGCCCGGCGGCGTCGGCGACGTTGAGCATCGGAGACTTCAGGCCGGCCAGGTAGGCCAGCCGGCCCGTCGGGCTGTAGATCGTGTTGTGCGCGCCGGAATTCGTCACGACCGTGCCGATCACATTGCCGGTCGCGCCGTCCACCACCGTCCAGTGCGGGCCCTCGAACGACGGGACATACAGGAGCTTGCCGTCGGGCGAGATCGCCATGCGGTCGCAGCCGCCTTCGTAGGTCCTCGACCACACCATCTTCTCGGTGACGAGGTCGAACGCGCCCAGCCGCTGCGGAGTGCTCACGTAGACTCGCCCGGTCTGGGCGCTGGCCACGATGCCCTTCACGTTCTCGGGCTCTTTGCCCAGCTCGACCGGGAAGGTCGGGATGCGCTTCACGAAGCGGTGCCCGTTCGCGATGTCGAAGACGAGGAGGCCGACTCCGCCGTATTCGACGTAGTTCCGGATCCCGGGGGAGGCGACGTACAGCAGCCGCCTCTCCTCGGGGGCGGCGGCGGGCAGCGCGTGCCCGAGGAGGGGGGCGGCGGCGGCAAGGACGCCGGCGAGGGCGAACGAGCGTCGGGTCGTCATGTGCCCTTATACTCCGAGCCCATGCGTGCCACCACGGCCCTCGCCACCTTGCTGCTGGCCCTGGGCGCCACCGCCCTCGAGGCGCAGTGGCAGGTGATCGAGCCGGGCGGGGAAACCCTGTGCGCCGATGGCTCCGCGTTCAAGTTCTTCGTGTACCCCGGCGATCCCGCGAAGTTGCTCGTCGAGTTCGAGGGCGGCGGCGCGTGCTGGGACGCCGCCACCTGCGCCAGCTCGTTCTATTCGCGCCGGGTCACCCTCGACCCCGCCGCCGCCGAGCAGCAAGGGCGGCTGGTGGGGATCTACGACCGCAAGAACCCGGAGAACCCGTTCCGCGACTGGACGCACGTCTACGTCCCCTATTGCACGGGAGACCTGCACTGGGGCCACAACGACAAGACCTACTCCGCGCCCAGCGGCCCGTTCACCGTCTACCACCGCGGCGCCGTCAACGCCGGCGCCGCCGTGTCCTGGGCCTACGAGAACGTGCGCGCGCCGCGCCAGCTCTTCGTGGCCGGCTGCAGCGCCGGCGGCTACGGGTCCGCGCTCTGGTCCGCCCACGTCATGGCCCACTACAGCGGGGCTTCCGCCGCCCAGCTCTCCGACTCCGGGGCGGGCGTGGTGCCTCCGGGCTTCTTCGCGGTTCCGCTCGCCAACTGGGGGGCCGCCGCCGCCTGGCCCAACTTCATCCCCGCGCTGTCCCTCGAGCACATGGACCCCGCGCGCGTGACCATGGCCGAGTTCTACACGGCCCTCGCCGGGTACTACCCGCTCTCCGCCTTTTCGGAGTTCAACCGCCTGGGCGATACGACCCAGCTCTTCTTCTACATCCTGACCAAGAACGCGCTGGCCACCCAGGAAGAATGGGCGGCGCAGATGCAGGCCTCGGTCGCGTCGATCCGGTCCGCCAGCCCGAACTTCTCGTCGTACACGGCGCCCGGCTCGGATCACTGCGTCATCAACAACCCGGCCGTCTACACGACCGAGGTCGGCGGGGTGCGGCTCGTGGACTGGATCCGCAGCCTGGCCGAGACGCGCAGTGCTCCCATCGTTCCCTGATCGACACCACTCACCCCGAGGTGCACTCTTGACCCATCGGATCCAGGCGTTCGCCTTGTGCGCGCTGCTCGCCGCGGCCACCGTCGCGCTTCCGCGTCCGGAGGTGCGGGCCGCCGAGGAAACGGCGGCGCCCGCCCTCCTCGGCGAGCCGTCGCTGTCGGCCGACGGGTCGGAGATCGCCTTCGTCTCCGGCGGCGACATCTGGACCGTACCCGCCGCCGGCGGCGCGGCTCGCCTCCTCGTCTCCGATCCCGCGACGGAGGCGCGGCCCCTGTATTCCCCCGACGGCCGCCTCCTCGCATTCACGTCCACGCGCGCGGGTGGTGCACCGGAGGTTTACGTGCTGAGCCTGGAGGGCGGCGCCGTCCGCCGGCTCACGTACGACGACGCGTCGGAGATCGTGGACGGCTGGTCTCCCGACGGGCGCTGGGTCTACTACTCGACCGCGGGGCACGACATCTCGCGGATGAACGACGTCTACCGCGTGCCCGTGGAGGGAGGGACGCCGGTGCCCGTGGTGGCCGGCCCCTACGTGAACGAGTCCATGTCCGCGCCTTCTCCGGATGGCCAGACGCTCGCCTTCGTGGGCCGCGGGTTCGCCCAGTGGTGGCGGCGGGGCAGCAGCCACATCGACCAGAGTGCGCTCTGGCTGCGGCGCGACGGCCGCCCCTCGCGCTACGAGCGGCTCACCGACGGCGCCGCACGCGACTCATGGCCCATGTGGGCGCCGGACGGACGCGGCCTCTACTTCGTCTCCGATCGGGGCGGCGCGCAGAACGTGTGGTACCGCCCGCTGGAGGGCGTGGCCCGCGCGGTCACGTCGTTCCGCGACGGGCGCGTGGTCTGGCCCGCCATCGCCGCCCGCGCCGGCCGCATCGCGTTCGAGCGCGACTTCGGCATCTGGACGCTCGATGCCGCGAGCGGAAAGGCGGCGGCGGTGCCGATCACGCTCCGCGGAGCGCCGGCGCGCCGGTCCGTCGAGCACCTGTCGCTGACGTCGCGGTTCTCCGACCTCGCCCTCTCCCCGGACGGCAAGAAGGTCGCGTTCGTGGCCCGCGGCGACGTCTACGCCGCCTCCGCCAAGGACGGGGGCGATGCGGACCGGGTCACCACGACCATGGCCGCCGAGTCCGACGTGGCCTGGTCGAACGACAGCAACCGCCTGATCTACGTGTCCGAGCGCGACGGCGCCGGCCGGCTCTACGTCTACGACTACATAAAGAAGATGGAGCGGCCGCTCACCGCGGGCCCGGGAGACGCCGTCCCGCGCGTCTCGCCCAGCGGCAAGGAGGTCGCGTTCACGCGCGACGGACGCGAGATCCGCGTGGTGGACCTCGCTTCCGGCCGCGAGCGCCTCGTGGCCACCGGGACCATCGACCGCCATCCCTTCATCGGCCGCCGCGACCTCACCTGGTCGCCGGACGGCAAATACCTCGCTTATTTCGCCGTGGGCGAGCGGCTGTTCTCGAACGTGTGGATCGCCCCCGCCACCGGGGGCGGGGAGGCGCGGCCGGCCAGCTTCCTCGCGAACGTCGGCAGCGATGCCATCGCCTGGAGCCCGGACGGCACGTACCTCCTGTTCACGACCAGCCAGCGCACCGAGAACGGCCAGCTCGCGCGGGTGGACCTGCTCCCGCGCGTGCCCCGCTTCCGCGAGGATCAGTTTCGCGACCTCTTCCACGAAGAGACGCCGCCCGCGTTGGCGCCGTCCAAGCCCGCGCCCGCCGCCTCGCCGGCAGCTTCGCCTTCGCCGTCGCCGTCCCCGTCGCCGGCAGTGGCGGCGGCCGAGAAGGCGGGCAAGCCCGTCGAGATCGTTTTCGAAGGCATCCGCCAGCGCACGTCGCTCCTGCCCGTCGGTGTGGACGCCGGAGACCAGGTGATCAGCCCCGACGGCAAGTCGGTGGTGCTGATCGCCACCGCGGCCGGGCAGAGCAACCTCTGGGTCTATCCACTCGACGAGCTGGCCAAGGAGGAGCCGGTCGCCCGCCAGCTCACGGCCACGCCCGGCGACAAGTCCGATCCGGCCTTCTCGCCGGACAGCAAGGAGGTCTTCTACCTCGACCAGGGCCGGATACAGGTCGTGCCGCTCGATGGCAAGCCACGCCCGCTCGCCGTCACCGCGGAGCGCGACACGGACTTCGACGAGGAGAAGGCGGCCGTCTTCACCCAGGCCTGGACGTACCTGCGCGACAACTTCCACGACGCGGCGCATCACGGCGTGGACTGGACGGCGGTGCGCGCGGCCTACGCGCCGCGGGTGGAGGCGTCACGAACGCCGGATGAGCTGCGGCGCACGCTGAGCCTCATGATCGGCGAGCTCGACGCCTCCCACACGGGCGTGCTCCCCCCGCCCGGCGCCACTCCCTCCGTGATCGGACGGATCGGGATCACGTTCGACCGCGACGAGCTCGTGTCTTCGGGCCGATTGCGCATCGCCTCCATCCTCCCGAACGGTCCGGCCGACGTCACGCGCGCGCTGCACGTGGGCGACGTGGTGAGCGCGGTCGAGGGCACGCCCGTGGACCGGCGCACCAACTTCGACTCGCTCCTTCAGTACCGCATCGGCAAGCGCACGGCCTTGACCGTCGTCCCCGCCGCCGCCGGTAGCGCCGCACGCGAGGTCGTCGTGCGCCCCGTGAACATGCCGACCGAGAAGGGCCTCCTCTATCGCGAGTGGGTGGAGGGCCGGCGGACGGAGGTGGCGCGCCTGAGTGGCGGCCGCCTCGGCTACGTCCACCTGTTCGACATGTCCGCGCCTTCCCTGGCCCAGCTCAGCCTCGATCTCGACGCCGAGAACGTGAGCCGCGAAGGGGTCGTGGTGGACGTGCGCAACAACAACGGCGGGTTCATCAACGTCTACGCCATCGACGTCCTCGCGCGGCGCGAGTACCTCCACATGACGCCACGCGGGATGCCGACCGGGCCCGCGCGCACCATCCTCGGCCAGCGCGCCCTCGGCCGTCCCACCGTCCTCATCACGAACCAGGACTCGCTCTCCGACGCCGAGGACTTCACGGAGGGCTATCGGGCGCTGGGACTGGGCAAGGTCGTGGGCGAGCCCACGGCGGGCTGGATCATCTATACGGGGAACCAGACGCTCGTGGACGGTTCGGCCGTGCGCCTGCCCCGGGTCACCATCACGACCGCGAAGGGCGAGCCGATGGAGGGACATCCGCGGCCCGTGGACGTGCCCGTCGATCAGCCCGTCGGCGACGGGGCGCCGGACGCGCAGCTCCAGGCCGCGGTGCGGGAGCTGATGGGGCAGCTCGGTACGGCGGGGTCGCGAACGAAGTAGGATCTCGGCGGGAAGAGAGGGTGCCATGGCCCACTATGCCCTGCTGAGACGGGCGTGCCTGCCCGCGCTGGTCTTCTCCGTCGGTTGCGGCCGTTCCTCGCCGCCCTCTGGCCCCGCGAACGTGCCCGCGGGGGTGTCGTCACCCGCGCCGACGCCGGTGCCCTCCGCGATCGCCGAGCCGTCGCCGTCCGCCGCGCCCGGCATCGCTGGCGGCTCTTTCCGTTTCACGCCCGACGCCGGGTCCGACGACGTCATCAAACTGGTCAAGGGGGACAGGATCGCGATCAACGCGACGGCCTTCGCGGCCGCGAACCCGGCCTTGACCTTGCGCCTCGGCGTCGACTGGGGTGACGGGGAAAGTGCGCACGTGGGCTGCGGAACGTGCCGCCTCGAGCACGCCTACGGGCAGGAAGGGAAGTTCAAGCTCGAGGCGACGGTCGACGACGGCCAGCCCGCGGGACGAGCTCGATCGGCGAGCGCAGTGACGCGGACGGCCGTGGTCCAGGTCGTGGGTCCATCGCCCGCGCCGCCGAAACCCACCCCTGCTCCGACGCCCGGCCCCACCCCCACCCCCAATGCGGGGTGTACGTACCCGATTCCCATGCCGGTCTGGGTGGCTCCGACGCCGGGCAGCACGGTCAGTGGGACGGTAACGATCGAGTGCGCGCTGCCGGCGGGATACCCGGCAAGCTGCCTGGAATTCATGGACATCATCGCGAGCAGTGGCAGCGTCTTCTTCGGTCGCGGCGTGCGCGGTCCCCGCTATACCCTCGCCTGGGACACGCGCCCGTTCCCGAACGGCATCGCGCACGTGGAGTGCGCCGGCGGTCCGCAGTCCGCCTTCGCCCGGGAAATCACGGTGAACGTCCGCAACTGACCGACGTCGTCCTATCGCCTCGTCCACGGCCGTGCGTCGGTGGCGATTTCCCAACCCGGAGCCCCTGCTCTCTTGCGGAACGCGACCGCCTGATCGGGGCAGGGGACGATGACGCCGCCGCCCGGGGCGAGGGCCGACCGCACGGCCTTGAGGAATCGTCCTTCCTTGACCCCAGGCGCGTAGTGGATGCGCTCCTTGACGCCGGTGGCTCCCGGTGACGGGAGCGGGCGCGGGTCGAAGAAGTTCTCCCAGTGGATCCCCATCACGTAGGC
>Ga0207428_10001240_pt1 | contig 27326 bp, 30 predicted proteins | sample RhiMethybrSRZTD1_FD_187600 | JGI IMG/M metagenome (GOLD analysis project Ga0207428, IMG submission 187600) | Populus rhizosphere microbial communities from Tennessee, USA - Rhizosphere MetaG P. TD hybrid SRZTD1 (SPAdes) (version 3) | ecosystem: Host-associated > Plants > Roots > Rhizosphere >...
AACCGGCCCCCTGGCGCAGGCTTCGGAATACGGTTTCATCGAGTACGGTGGAGCTTCCAAGTGGCGACCGGACCGAGCAGCGCCCCCAGCCCCAACGTCGCCCAGGCGATGCCCCATGCGAACGCGTCGGTGGAGTGTCGAGGATCGCCGCTCGCGGCGAGGCCGCCGCCTGCAAGGTCGAGCGCCCAGCCGAACACGAACGGGCTCACGACCCCGGCGCCGAACCCGATCACCGAGCGAACGGCATACGCCACGCCCAGGTAGTGCGGCGGCACGCTCTCGGCGAGCACCGTGGAGTGAGTCGACGAGTCGGCGATGCCGGCGAGGTTGTAGACGCAGGCGAGCGTCACCAGCAGCGCGATCGGCAGCGCGATCAGCCAGCCGATGGAGAACGAGAGCAGCAGGCTCAAGCACGACCACAGCAGAATGGTCTTGGTGCGACCCCAGCGATCCGCCATGGTGCCGCCCAGGATCGAGCCGGCGATGTTGGCTATGTAGGTGAGTGCCGCGAAAAGAAGCGCATTTTCAGGAGAAGCACCCTGAAGGAGCAGCGCGGCGGTCAGGAAGGCCGGAAGCCAAGCCCAGATGCCGAGCAGCTCCCAGTTGTGGAAGGTGTAGCCCCAGATCGAGAGCATGCCCCTGCGGTTCGACCACACGGCGGGCAGCGCGGCGAGCAGCGATTCCCCGGCGGGACGCGCGTGCACGACATTGGGCGTATCTCTCAGGACGAGCACGCCGGTGATCCAGGAGACGAGCGGCAGGCACGCCACCACGGCCAGCGCACCGCGCCAGCCGGTGAACTGCAGCGCGACCCCGGCGACGCCGAGGCAGATGGCGTAGCCGGCGCTCGAGCCCGCGATGAGAAATCCCATCGCGCGGCCGCGGCTCGCGCGCGCCACGTTGTCGTTGATGAGCGCGAGCGCCGGCGTATAGGTGCCGCCCTGGCAAAGGCCGGTCAGCGCATGCAGCCAGAAGGCGGACCAGAAGCCGTCGGCGAAGAGCACGAAGACCCACGGACTCGCGCAGGCGGCGACGCCCGTGGTGATGTAGGCGCGCCGCGCGCCGTAGTGGTCGGCGACGAATCCGACGATGAAGAGCGACGTGAGGTAGCCGAGGTGGAACGCCGACTGGATCAGGCCGGCCTCCTTGGCAGAGAGCCCCCAGTCGGCCCGCGTGAGCGGGAGCACCGCCGAATAGGCGACGAACCAGGTCGCGGCGAGGACCCGGCTCGTGCACAGCGCCGCGAGCCACGCGCCGGAGCCGGGACGGAACGTCCTCAGGCGAGTTTTCTGCTTCCGGATGCCACCTGCCGAAAATCTTATCAAAATGCGCGCTATCGATTGCGCGCGCGAATGCGGATCCGGCTACCGACCGTCCACGCCAGGCAGATCTGGCTGCACGCCCAGAAGCTCGACGAAGAGGCGCCGTTCGGGGCCGGCCCGGGCGCAACGCGCGCCGCGGTCGAGCACCTCGGTTACGTGCAGATCGACACGATCAACGTGATCGAGCGCTGCCATCACCAGATTCTGTATACGCGCATCCCTCAATACCAGCGCGACCACTTGCGGCAGGCGCAGACGGTCGACAAGACCGTGTTCGAATATTGGACCCACGCACTTTCTTATGTGCCGACCAGAGACCTGCGGTTCTACATCGGCGCCATGAAGCGCGACTGGCAGCGTCGCAGCGCGTGGTTCGGTGCGGTGAAGAAGGAGGAGCTGCGCAGGGTGCTGGGCCGCATCCGCAAGCAGGGCGCCCTGACGATCGTCGACATCGACGACGACGTGCTGGTGGAAAAGGACCATGCGTGGGCGAGCCGCAAGCCCTCAAAGCGCGCGCTCCAGCTCCTCTTCTACCGGGGCCTTGTGACCGTCAGCCAGCGGACCGGCATGCTGAAGACCTACGAGCTGACGAACCGGCACTTCGGCTGGGAGCGGGCGCCGAAGGCGGCATCGGAAGCCGAGCTTGTCGGCTACCTGCTCGATCGAGCGCTGCGCTCGCAGGGCATCGTCAGCCTCGATTCGGCCTGCTATCAGGACGCCCGCCGCAAGCCGGGCATGCGGCGATTGATCGAGACCAGGATGCGCCGCAAGGAGCTCGTGGCCATCGAGCTCGAGGGGGCACCGAATCTGGAGCACTGGGCGCGCCCCGACACGCTCGACGGGAGCCTGGGTCCTGGCGGGGAACGGGTCCATATCCTGTCTCCCTTCGACCCGCTCATCCACCAGCGCAGGCGGCTGCAGCTCTTCTTCGGCTACGAGCACCGCTTCGAGGCCTACGTGCCCAAGGCACAGCGGCGCTTCGGCTACTTCGCCCAGCCGGTGCTCGTCGACGACGCCGTTGTCGCCGCGATCGATCTCAAGACCGATCGCGAGCGGCGCAAGCTGCAGGTTCAGCAGTGGACCTGGGTCGGCAAAGGACCGCGCCGGCTGAACAAGGTGCGCATCGAGGAAGCGCTGCACCGCTTCGAGCGTTTTCAGCTCGCGCGTTGAGCCTCCAGCCGGACTGGAATCCGGCGCGGGCCGAACGGCTTGCCGAACTTCTGGAACCGGCCGGGGACGCGCGCGCCGCAGGTGCCGCAGGTGCCGGCTTCGGTAACGTGGTAGCCGCGGATGTCGTACCAGTCGCGCACGATCAGCGCTTCGCCGCACGACGGGCAATAGGTCGACCCTCCGCTCTCGTCGTGCACGTTGCCCGTGTAGACGTAGTTGAGCCCGGCGCGCAGCGCGATCGAGCGCGCGCGCGTGAGCGTGGCGGGAGGCGTGGGCCCGATGTCGGTCATTTTCCAATCGGGATGGAAGGCCGTGAAGTGCAGCGGCACGTCGGGGCCGAGGTGCTCACGGACCCATTTGCACTCGGCCTCGATTTCCGCGTCGGAGTCGTTCCTGCCCGGAATGAGCAGCGTCGTGATCTCGGTCCAGACGTCGGTCTCCTTGACGAGATACTCGAGCGTGTCCAGGACCGGCTGCAGGTGCCCGCCGCAGATCTTGAAGTAGAACTCGTCGGTGAAGCCCTTCAGGTCGACATTGGCCGCATCCATCTTTTCGTAGAACGCGCGCCGCGGCTCGGCGTGGATGTAGCCCGCGGTCACCGCGACCGTCCGGACGCCTTTCGCATGGCAGGCGTCGGCGATGTCCATCGCGTACTCGGCGAAGATCACCGGGTCGTTGTAGGTGAACGCAACCGACTTGCAGCCGAGGCCAAGCGCCGCGTCGGCGATCGCAGAAGGGGTCGCCGCGTCCTGCAGCCGGTCTATCTCTCGAGATTTTGAAATGTCCCAGTTCTGGCAGAACTTGCAGGTCAAATTGCAGCCCGCGGTGCCGAACGAGAGGATGCTGGTGCCGGGATAGAAATGGTTGAGCGGCTTTTTCTCGACCGGATCGACGCAGAATCCGGACGAGCGGCCGTAGGTCGTGAGCACCATGCGGCCGTTTTCCATCTTGCGCACGAAGCATAGCCCGCGCTGGCCCTCGTGCAGCCGGCAATCGCGCGGGCACAGGTCGCACTGGATGCGGCCGTCCTCGAGGCTATGCCACCACTTACCTTCCATCGAATTTCATCACCCGGTAGCGGGAAATCGTGCAGGCCTCCAGGCGCGTGTCGGCCGGCAGCCCGGCCTTGCGCAGGAGCTGGCCGAGAAACGCGCGCTTGTCGGGAACGCCCTGCCAGACCTGCGGAAGAAACGTGGCCCTGCGTCCCCCGGCTTCGAGGATGAGGCCGTCTTCCCCGGCGCGGATCTGGCGCAGCAGATCCGCTTCATCCGTAAACCGGATCGGCTTGGGCGCGGAAAGCACGGAGACCTCGACCTGGCACTGCTGCCACTCCGAGGCGCTGAGCTCCGGGAAGCGCGGGTCGCGAAACGCCGCCGCGAGCGCGTTTTCGGCCACGTCCCGCGCGAGCGGCCTGGTCGGTTCGAGGCTGCCGATGCAGCCGCGCAGCTCGCGGTCCTTCAACAAGGTGACGAAGGTCGCGCCGGGACGCTCGAGCCAGGGGGCGGCCGACGGCGCGGCGGGCTTGCCGAGCAGCTTTTCCTCGATGGCGGCCCGCGCGATTTCGATCAGCGCCGCGCCCGACTGCGCGTCCGAACGCTCGTACAGCGCAAAGGAGGAATAGCCGACCACGCTGTCCTTGCCGCCCGCGGTGTCTCCCGAATTGCACGCCGCGATCAGCCGCACGGGAATGTCGCGCTTCTTGGCGCAGGTCAGCAGGCCGTTCAGCGGCGTGGCGCCGCAGGCTTCGTCGTGGTCGATGTCGGTCGCGCGCGCCGCGATGCGCGCGAGCGTCGCCGCGTCGATGCGGCGCGCTTCCGAATACCTGTGGTAATGCGATAAATCGGTGGAGATCACGAGCAACGTCTCGCTCCCGCCCCAGAGGAGCTCGAGCACCTCGGCGACCTCCCCGACGCTCGCCATGCCCACGGCGAGCGGCACCAGGCTGAACTCGCCGAGCATCGCCTGCAGGAACGGGAGCTGCACTTCGAGGCAATGCTCGAGCGCGTGCGCCGGATCGCTGCGCACGACCTGCGGCAGGTCGGCCAGCAAGCCGAGCGCCGCGCGGTCGAGCGCGATGCGGCCCAGCGGCGTCTCGAAGGCCTCGACACCCGGCGCGGCAAGCCCGCGCACGGCCACGCGATGGGCCGGCCCGAGAAGCACGACCCGCCGGACGATCCCGCGCGCCGCGGCGAGCTCCTGGTAGGCGCGTCCCGCGATGGCGCCCGAATAGACGTAGCCGGCGTGGGGAACGACCAGTGCCTTGGGAAAAGCGAGGCGCGGCGCAGGCTCGTCCCCGGCGTCGCCGAGGAATCGCGCGAGCTCGGCCGCGAGGGCACGCGGCTCGCCCGGATAGAACATTCCGGCGACGGCCGCCGGGCGGATGGAGGCCATGGGCCCATTATCCTCCGTCGGGCGCTCCGTCGAGCGCGCGCATGACCCCTTCGAGCGCGAGGATTACGGACTGGCGGCGGATGCTCTCGCGGTCCCCGCCGAAGCGTCGCGTCTCGGAGCGCACCTCGCCGGCCCTCGCCCAGGCGAAGCACACTGTACCGACGGGCTTTTCCGGGGTCCCGCCGGCCGGTCCGGCCACCCCGGTGATCGACACGCTGACGGTGGCCCGGCTGCGCTCGAGCGCGCCGCGCGCCATCTCGCGCGCGGTCTCCTCGCTCACGGCGCCGTGCGCACGCAAGGTCTCCGCCCGCACCCCGAGGAGCTCCTGTTTCGCGGCGTTGGAGTAGGTGACGAATCCCCGCTCGAACCAGGCCGACGAGCCTGCCACCGAGGTCACGACCTGCGCCGCCCAGCCGCCGGTGCACGATTCCGCGGTGGCGAGGATCTCGCTCGCGCGCCTCAAACGCGCTCCGAGCGTTTTCGCCAGCTCATCCATCAGAAGAACAGACGCTGCACGACGGCGAGGACCAGGAGCGTGTAGCCCGCCGCCACGAGGTCGTCGAACATCACTCCGAAGCCGCCCTGCCAGCGCCGCTCGATCCAGCGGATCGGCGGCGGCTTGCCGATGTCGAAGCCGCGAAACAGCACGAAGCCCGCGACCTGCCACTGAAAGCTGCGCGGGAGCAGCGCCGCCACGAGGAGAAACGCGACGATCTCGTCCCAGACCATCGCGCCGTGGTCGTGCACCCCGAGGTTTCGCCCGGTCACGCCGCACGCCCACACGCCGAGGAGGAACAGCGCAGCGACCAGCGGAAAAATGACCGCCGGATGGGCGCCGGCGAGAAGCCATCCCGGCAGCCAGGCGGCCAGCGTGCCGAACGTTCCCGGCGCGACGCGCGCCAGCCCCGCGCCGAAGCCGAACGCGACGACGTGCGCGGGATGCGAGTACGCGAACGCCGGCGTGGGCCGGAGCACGATCACCGCTGCGCGAAGTGGTCGAAGCCGCCGCGGAACGGCACCGGGTCGCCCGCCGCATCGACGACCGCAAGGCGCGGCTGCCCGCTCTGAATGGCGCCGATGCGCGTGAGCGACACGCCGAGCTCGCGGGAGAGCGCGTCGATTTCCCTGCGCCGCTCGCGTGGCGCGGTGAACAGCAGCTCGTAGTCGTCGCCGCCGGAGAGCACGCAGTCCTTTTCGAGCTGCGGATCGCTCAATTGCGCGAAGGCGGCGAGCCTCGGGATGTCGGCATAGTGCACCAGGGCCCCCACATGCGAGCGCTCGAGGATGTGCTGCAGGTCGCCCGCCAGGCCGTCCGATACGTCGATCGCGGCGCGCGCGAGGCCGCGCAGGCGCTCGCCGAGCTCGACGCGCGGCTCGGGTTCGTTGAGCCGCGCCGCGGCCGCGGCGATCTCGGGATGGGTCAGCGCGAGCGCCGCGGAACCGAGCTCGCCGGAAACCCAGATGTCGTCGTCGGCGCGCGCCGTAGCGCGATACATCGCCACGCCCGAGGGCACCTCGCCCAGGGCCGTCACCGCGATGGTGACGTGGGGGCTGCGGGTGGTGTCGCCGCCGATCAGGTCCAGGCCGTGGCGCTCCGCGAGCGCGAAGAACCCGGCCGAGAACGCCGCCAGCCAGCCTTCGTCGGCGGCGGGCAGTCCGAGCGCCAGCGTCGCCCAGCGAGGCGCCGCGCCCATCGCGGCGAGGTCCGAGAGGTTGACGGCGAGCGCCTTGTGCCCGAGCGCGCGCGGGTCCGCCCCGGCGAGAAAATGGCGTCCCTCGATCAGCATGTCGGTGGTCACCGCGAGCTCGAGCCCGGCATCGGGCCGCAGCAGCGCGCAGTCGTCGCCGATGCCGAGCAGCGTCTTCTTCGGCGGGCGATCGAAGAAGCGGCGGATGATCTCGAATTCGTTCAGGCGTCGGTCCTGCTTCGCGCCACTTCCTCGGGACGCGTCGATGCCGCGATTCTTTCCAGCACGCCGTTGACGAAGCGGTAGCCGTCGGTGGCGCCGAAGCTCTTGCCGAGCTCCACGGCCTCGTTCAGCACCACCTTGAACGGCGTCTCGGGATGCGAGGCGAGCTCGTAGGCGCCGATGTACAGGATCGCGCGCTCGATGGGCGAGAGCCTGCCGAACTCGCGGCTGAGATGCGGCGCGATCAGCGCGCGCAGCGCCTCGGCCTGGCCGAGCACGCCGGAGAGCAGGCTCTCGACGAAGCGCGCGTCGGTACGCTCGAACCCCTCCAGCGTGCGCGCCTGCGCCAGCGGGTCATCGCCGGAGAGCTGCCATGCGTAGAGCGCCTGCAGCGCGATCTCGCGCGCCTGGCGCCTGGCGCTCTTCATGCACCCTCACCCTTGAGCCGAGCCCTCAGTTTCCCCATCTCCACCGCCACGCGCACCGCCTCCGCGCCCTTGTCGAGGCGCGCGAGCGCCTGCGGCTCGTCCTCGGTGGTGAGGATGCCGTTGGCGATCGGCAGGCCGGACTCGAGCGCCACGTCCATCAGCCCGCGCGCCGATTCGTTGGCCACGATCTCGAAGTGATAGGTGTCGCCGCGGATCACCACCCCCACCGCGGCGAGCGCGTCGAAGCGTCCCGACTGCGCCATCCACTGCAGCGCGAGCGGAATCTCGAGCGCGCCCGGCACGCTGACCACGGAAGCCTCCACGCCCAGCTCGCGCGCGGCGCCCTGCGCGCGCTTGAGCAGCTCGGCCGCGATGGCTTCGTTGAAGCGGCTGGCGACGATGCCGAGGCGCATACCGGCCTACCCCTTGCCCGAGGCGCCTTTCACGTAGCCGACCACTTCCAGGCCGAAGCCCGCCATGCTCGGCATCTTGCGCGGCGCCGCCATGAGGCGCATGCGGCGCACGCCGAGGTCGCGCAGGATCTGCGCGCCGATGCCGTACACGCGCAGATCGACCGAGCGCGAGGCGCGCGGGTCGGCGCCGGGGTCCGCGAGTCTCGCCTCGAGCGCCTCCCTCGACTGGGTACAGTTGAGCAGCACGGCGACGCCGGCGCCCGCGCTCCGGATGGCCTCGAGCGCCTGGCCCACGCCCCAGGTGTGCGTCCCCTGGCCGGCATCGAGGAGGTCGAGAATCGAGAGCGGCTCGTGCACGCGTACCAGCGTTTCGTCCTGCGGACCGGGCGCGCCGAGGACCAGCGCGAGATGCACCGAGTCGAGCACGAGGTCGCGGTACGACACCAGCCGGAAGGGGCCCCACGGGGTGCTGATGTCGCGCTCGGCGAGACGCTGCACCAGGGATTCGTTGCGGCTGCGGTACTCGATCAGGTCGGCGATGGTGCCGATCTTGAGCCCGTGCGCGGCGGCGAACTCGATCAGGTCCGGCAGGCGCGCCATCGAGCCGTCGTCGCGCATGATTTCGCACAGCACCGCGGCGGGCGTCAGGCCGGCAAGCCGCGCCAGGTCGCAGCAGGCCTCGGTGTGGCCGGCGCGCACCAGCACCCCGCCGGGCTGGGCGACGAGCGGGAACACGTGGCCGGGCTGGACGATGTCCTCGGGACGCGCGCTCTCGGAGGCAGCGACCTTGATGGTCAGGGCGCGGTCGTACGCCGAAATCCCGGTGGCGATCCCCTCGGCGGCTTCGATGGAGGTCGTGAAGTTGGTGCCGTGACGCGAGCGGTTGTGCTCCACCATCGGGCGCAGGCCGAGCCGCACGGCGTGCGCCTGCGTGATCGGCATGCACACCAGGCCGCGGCCGTGCTTCGCGAGGAAGTTGATCTTTTCCGGGCTGACGAACTCGGCCGCGAACACGAGATCGCCCTCGTTCTCGCGGTCCTCGTCGTCGACCAGGATGACGATCTCGCCGGCGCGAATCGCGCCGATGATCTCGACGACCGGGCTGATGGCAGCGGCTTCCCTGCGCATGGCCCGATTTTATGCCTTTACTCGGCCGCGGGCTCGGCTTCCTGGCCGCCGGTGCGCTCGCGGATGCGGGCCGACTTGCCGGAGCGTCCGCGCAGGTAGTAGAGCTTGGCGCGCCGCACGTCGCCCTTGCGCTTGAGCTCGATCGAGGCGATGAGCGGCGAATAGGTCTGGAAGGTGCGCTCGACGCCCTCGCCCGAGGAGATCTTGCGCACGACGAACGAGGAATTGAGGCCGCGGTTCCGCTTGGCGATCACCATGCCCTCGAAGGCCTGCACGCGCTTTCTCTCGCCTTCGACCACGTTCACGTTCACGATCACCGTGTCGCCGGGCGAGAAGTCCGGGATGGTCTTTCCCAGCCGCTTGATTTCTTCCTGTTCGATCGTCTGGATCAGGTTCATGACTTCGCTCCGCTTTCTTGCCGGAATTCCTCCAGCAGCAATCTTTCCTCGTTGCTCAGGCTGCGCACTTCCAGCAGGTCCGGCCTTCTGAGCCAGGTCCGCCCCAGCGCCTGCTTCAGCCGCCAGCGCCGGATGTTCTCGTGGTGCCCGGAGAGCAGCACATCCGGCACCTTGTCGCCCCGGTACGTCTCGGGGCGCGTGTACTGCGGGCAGTCGAGCAGCCCGTCGGCGAACGACTCTTCGATAACCGAAGCGCTGTCGCCGACCGCGCCCGGCAACTGCCGCACCACCGCGTCCATCAGCGCCATCGCCGCGATCTCGCCGCCCGAGAGCACGAAATCGCCGATCGAGATTTCCTCGTCGGCGCGGCGCGCGAGCAGCCGCTCGTCGACGCCCTCGTAGCGGCCGCACAGCAACGTCACCGCCGGCTCCTTCACCAGCTCGATCACCCCGCGGTGATCGAGCTTCCTGCCCTGCGGCGAGAGGTAGATCGTGCGCCTCGAGCCGCCGCTCTTCGCCACCGCGTCTAGCGCCCGCTCCAGCGGCTCGGCCAGCATCACCATGCCCGGGCCGCCGCCGTACGGCCGGTCATCCACCGTGCGGTAGTGATCGGTCGTGAAATCGCGCGGATTCCACGTCGTCAGCGACCAAAGCCCCGCATCCAGCGCCCGGCTGGTGATGCCGCTGCCCGCCACGGCGGCGAACATCTCCGGGAACAGCGTCACCACGTCGAAGCGGATCACCAGTCCGCCCCCCATTCCACTTCGACTCGCCGCTTCGGCAAGTCCACTTCCTTGATCACCGCGGCGACCCAGGGGATCAGCCGCGTCCTGTCGCCCGCCACCTCGATCACGTCGTGCGCGCCGTTCGAGTACGTTCGCGTCACCACGCCGAGGGGCGTGCCCTGCTCGTTCACCACCTCGAGACCGACCAGGTCGGCGAGGTAGTACTTGCCCTGCTCCGGCTCGGGTAGCGCATCGCGCCGCAGCGCCACCGTCCGGCCTTTCAGCGCCAGCGCCTGCTCGCGGTTTTCCAGCCCCGCGAGCTTGCCTACGACCGTGGCGCCGTGAATCCTCGCGCCGCTTACCGCGTACGCCACGGCGCCGATCCACCACTCTCTCGCGCCCGCCAGGCTTTCTTCAGCGCCGTCCTCGGGGACCACTTTCACCCAGCCGCGCACGCCGTACGAACCGGCGACGCGGCCCATCTGTATCAGCCCGTCAGGCGGCTTTCTTTGCAAACTGCTTGACGAGGCGTTTCGCCGTAGGCGATAGCTGCGCGCCCTGTCCGGTCCAGTGCTTGACCCGCTCCATGTTGACGCGCAGCGCCTCGCGGCCTTGCGGCGCCTTCGGATCGTAGAAACCCAGCCGCTCGATGAACTTGCCCGACGCCGCGCGCCGCGAATCGGCCACCACCACGTGAAAGAACGGGCGCTTGTTCGCGCCGCCGCGCTGCAGTCGAATCACCACCATGGGAAAACGCCTCTGAAGTTAGCCCCCGGCACTTCGGGGCCGTGCTCTAGTCTGCGAAAAGGCGCGGATTATACGGGACTTTTCGGCCGTCGGACAACGCCTTGGGCGGACTTTGTAAGGCACTCGCGCGCGGCAGCGACGAAGGCGATACTTGGAGGCTCCGCGGAGAACGGCGAAATGGCGAACTGGGTCAAGGTCCATCCTCTGGTCGTGCGCATCACCCACTGGATCAACGCCTTGGCGATCGTGGTGATGGTGGCGAGCGGCTGGCGCATCTACAACGCCTCGCCCCTTTTCGAGTCGTTCACCTTCCCGGAGGCGCTCACGCTGGGCGGCTGGCTCGCCGGAGCGCTGCAGTGGCACTTCGCCGCCATGTGGCTCCTCGCCCTCAACGGCCTCGTATACGTCGTCTACGGGATCGTCTCGGGTCATTTTCGCCGCAAGCTCCTGCCGATCTCACCGGGAGCGGTCGTGAGCGACATCGCGCACGCGCTACGCGGACGGCTAGCGCATGAGGACCTGAGCGTCTACAACGCCGCACAACGCGCCGCGTATCTGGTGCTCATTCTTGCGCTCGTCGTGCTGATCCTCTCCGGCCTGGCGATCTGGAAGCCGGTCCAGTTGCAGGAGCTCGCCGCGCTCATGGGCGGCTACGAGGGCGCGCGCTTGCTCCACTTCTTCGCCATGTCGCTCGTCGTTTTCATCGTCGTGGTGCACGTCGCCATGGTCGCGCTCGTCCCGCGCACCTTCCCCACCATGATCACCGGGCGACTCAGGAGGTCGTCATGAAGAACGCCCGTCTTTCCGACCGCTTCCCCAAGGTTCAAAGCCTGGAGAGGCGGATGTTCCTGAAGCAAAGCCTGTCGGTGGGCGCGCTCGCGCTGCTTTCGGGGTGTGAATTGACGAGCGACGAGCGCGTCCAGGAAGTGCTCGAAGGGATGTCGCGTTGGAATGACCGCGTGCAGGGCTGGCTCTTCGATCCGAAGAAGCTCGCGCCCGAGTTCCCTGAAAGCATGATTACCAGTCCGTTTCCGTTCAACGGGTACTACCCGGAGAGCGACGTGCGCATCATCGACGAGACCGACTACAAGCTTCAGCTCGGCGGGCTGATCAAGGAGCCGAAGCCGTGGCGCCTGCCCGAGCTCTACGCGCTGCCGCAGGTGTCGCAGGTGACGCGCCACATCTGCGTCGAGGGCTGGAGCGCGATCGGCAAGTGGAGCGGCGTGCGCTTCAGCGACTTCCTCCAGCGGGTCGGCGCCGACCTCACCGCGAAGTACGTCGGCTTCAACTGCGGCGACGACTACTACTCGAGCATCGACATGGCGACTGCGCTCCACCCGCAGACCCTGCTCACCTTCCGCTTCGCCGACCAGATCCTGCCGCCGAAGTACGGCTTCCCGATGAAGCTGCGCATTCCCACCAAGCTCGGCTTCAAGAATCCGAAGCACATCACCGAGATCTTCGTGGTCAACGACAACCCCGGCGGCTACTGGGAGGACAAGGGCTACAACTGGTTCAGCGGAAACTAAGCCTTTAGGTTTTTTCGCAGACCGCAGTCCAGACGCCGTCGGCGAGCTCGGCGTCCTGAACCAGCGTCGCGCCACGTTCGAGGAGGTCCTGGAGCTTCAGCCGGACCGCTTCGATGGTGGGGCCGGTGATCACGCGCTTGAAGCCGAAGGTTTCCACCTTGGCCTGCACCGTGAGCCTCGGGTTGCCCACGCTCGCGACCCACTTGCTGCCGACCTGCGCCATCGGTGAAAGGAGCTGGCAGCCCTCGGCCGCGAGCTTCTTGACCGCATCCTGCACCTTGGCCTGGCTGCGGGCCGACACGATGAAATGCGTGCCGGCGTCGAACACCTGGGCCGGCGCGTCGTCCTCGGGCACCGGTACGGCGCGGCGCTGGCTGCGCCGCAGCCGCGCCTGCGCTTCCTGCACGCGGCGGCCGACGCGCACGGCGTCGGTGACGGCGAAGAGATCGTGGGCCCGGTTGTGCTTGTCGAGGCGCGAGCGCTCCTGCTTGAAGAGCGAGGCGTAGTCGGCGGAGAGGAGCGACATCACCTCGAAGAACGAGCGCGACACGAGGAGCTGTCCCTGGCCGGCGAAGCTCATCACGCGCTCGGCGGCGTTGATGCCGTCGCCGACCACGTTGTCGCGGCCGTTGATGTCCTTGATGAGCGAGACCGGCCCGAGGTTGATGCCGAGGCGCACCGGGATCTCGCCGACCTTGTCGAGCACCGCCAGGCCGACGAAGAGCGCGCCCTCGGGGTCGCCGAGGAAGGTGATCGCGGCGCCGTCGCCGGTATCGACCACTACGCGGTCGCGCGGCAGCACCTGCTCCAGCGCCGCGGTGAGCATGTCGTTGAAGGCGCGCTTCTGCTTGACCTGGTCGGCGACGCCCTTCTTCGAATAGCCGACGATGTCGATGAAGAGGACGCTGCCGACGAGCGTCCGGGTGGCCTGGTCCGCCATGCGGGGATTGTCCCCCCGCTCAGCGCATCCCCGGGAGGAACCCTTTCATGTTGCGCATCATGCGTTGCAGGTTGCCGCCCCGCATCATCTTCATCATTTTTTGCATTTGCTCGAACTGGGCGAGGAGCTGGTTCACCGCCTGCACCGGCACCCCGGCGCCGGCGGCGATGCGGCGCTTGCGCGAGGCCTTGATGAGCTCCGGCTTGGCGCGCTCCTGCCGGGTCATCGAGTTGATGATGCCCTCGATGCGCCGGAACTGCTTGTCGTCCTGAAGCTGCGCGGGGTCGACCTGGCCGACGAGCTGCGCCGGCAGCTTGTCGAGGAGCGAGGCGACGCCGCCCATCTTCTTCATCTGCGCGATCTGCTGCTTGAAGTCCTCGAGGTCGAAGCCCTTGCCTTTCTTGACTTTGTCGGCGACGCGCTTCGCCTCCTCGAGGTCGATCTTGGCGTGCGCCTCCTCCACCAGCGAGAGGATGTCGCCCATGCCGAGGATGCGCGCCGCCATGCGCTCGGGGTGGAACGGCTCGAGGCCCGAGAGCTTCTCGCCCACGCCCGCGAACTTGATCGGCTTGCCGGTGATGTGGCGCACAGAGAGAGCCGCGCCCCCGCGGCTATCACCGTCTAGCTTGGTGAGGATCACGCCGGTGAGCGGCAGGCGCTCGTTGAAGGCCCGCGCCACGTTGACCGCGTCCTGGCCCTGCATCGCGTCGACCACGAAAAGCGTCTCCACGGGCTCGAGCGCCGCGTGCAGCTCGGCGATCTCGCGCATCATCTCCTCGTCGACCGCGAGACGTCCCGCGGTGTCGACCAGCAGCACGTCCTGGTAATGGGTGCGCGCGTACTCGAGCGCGCGCCGCGCGATGTCGAGCGGCTTTTCTCCCACCGCCGAAGGAACGAACTGCGCGCTCACCTGGGCAGCCACCGTCTTCAGCTGCTCGATCGCCGCCGGGCGATAGACGTCGGTCGAGACCACGGCCACCTTCTTCTTCTGCGCGTCGAGGAAGCGCGCGAGCTTGCCGGTGGTGGTGGTCTTGCCCGAGCCCTGCAGCCCGGCCATGAGGATCACCGCCGGCGGCCGGGTGGCGAGGTCGAGGCCCACGGCGGCCTCGCCCATCAGCGCGGTCAGCTCGCGGTGTACCACTCCGACGAGCGCCTGTCCCGGTGTAAGGCTGGCGACGACTTCCGCGCCGAGCGCCTTGGCGCGCACCGCGTCGATGAAATGCTTCACCACCGGCAGCGCCACGTCGGCCTCGAGCAGCGCCACGCGCACTTCGCGCAGCGCCTCCTGGATGTTCGCCTCGGTGAAGCGCGCCTCGCCGCGGATCTGCTTGACGATCTTGGTGAGCCGCGCGGTCAGGTTGTCGAGCATGGGTGATAAACTGGGGAAGTGCCCGACATTGTAATTCACGTCATTGCGTCGGCCATGTACGTGGGCTTGGCGTGGCACTTCTGGAACACGCGCTGGCGCGGAGCCGACGCGAAGCGCGGCCTGCGCGCCTGGGAGCGCAGCGCCATCCTCGTGCCGCTCGCGCTGCACGGCTGGCTCCTCTACGACGGCATCTTCGCGCTCGAGCTGCGCTTCGGTTTCGCGCAGGCGCTCTCGGTGATGATGTTTCTCGGCGTCGCGCTGTACTGGGTCGAGAGCCTGTTCTACGACGTGGAAGGCATGCAGCCGCTGGTACTGCCGCTCGCCGCGGTCGCGGTGCCGCTCCCGGCGCTGTTCCCGGGGCTCGCCTCGGCCGGCGCGCACGCCAACGCCACCGCGTTCAAGCTGCATCTCGCGCTCGCGATGATCGCCTACAGCCTCTTCATCATCGCGCTGCTGCACGCCACGCTGATGGCGGTGGTCGAGCGGCGGCTGCACCAGAAGGGCAGCTTCTTCGCCGGGCTGCCGCCGCTGCTGACGCTGGAGCAGCTCCTGTTCCGCGTGATCGCCGCGGCGTTCGTGTTCCTCACCCTCACGCTCATCACGGGCATCGCGTTTTCCGAGACTTTGTTCGGCCGCGCCCTGCGCGCCGACCATAAGACCGTGTTCGCGGTGCTGTCGTGGCTCACGTTCGGGCTGCTTCTCGCCGGTCGCGCCCTCTACGGCTGGCGCGGCCGCACCGCGCTGCGCTGGACGCTGTCGGGCTTCATGATGCTGCTCTTCGCCTACGTCGGCAGCCGCTTCGTGCTGGAAGTGCTCCTGCACCGCGCGTAGTGGACGACCTTTCCACCAACTGGATGATCGGCGCGCTGGTGGTGCTGCTCGTGCTCTCGGCGTTCTTCTCCATCGCCGAAACCGCGATGATGGCGTTCAACCGCTACCGCCTCAAGCACCTGGTCGCGCACGGCGACTCGGGCGCGCTCCGCGTGGCCGAGCTTCTCAGGCGCACCGACCGGTTGCTCGGCGGCATCCTCATCGGCAACACCCTGGTGATCGCGGCGGCGAGCACGCTCTCGAGCCTGGTCGCGGTGCGCTTCCTCGGTCACGACAAGCTCGCCTACGCCATCGGCACCCTGGTGATCTCGTTCCTGATCATCGTGTTCGCCGAAATCACGCCGAAGGTGATCGGCGCCACGTTCCCGGAGCGCACCGCGCTGATCCTCTCCTACCCGATCAAGTTCACCTTGCGGGTGCTCGACCCGGCGGCGTGGTTCGTGAACCTGTTCGTGCGGCCGCTGCTGTGGACGCTGCGCGTCCGCACCGGCGGCAGCGCCGACGCGGCCAAGCTCTCGACGGAGGAGATCCGCACCCTGGTGCTCGAGTCGTCGAGCTTCATGCCGAAGAAGCACCTGGCGATCCTCTTGAACCTGTTCGACGTCGGCGCGGTGACGGTGCAGGACATCATGGTGCCGCGCGCGCGCATCGAGTCGATCAAGCTCGAGGACGACATCGAGACCATCGCGCACCAGCTCGCCACCAGCTACCACCAGCGCCTGCCGGTGTTCCGCGACGCGCTCGGCGAGGTGGTCGGCGTGCTGCACCTGCGGCGCGTGCTCGCGCCGCTGCGCGACGGCGCGCTCGACCAGGCGCTGCTCGAAGCGCTCGTGGTGCAGCCCTATTTCGTGCCGGCGACCACGCCGGTGCTCGCGCAGCTCCAGTACTTCCAGGAGAACCGCGAGCGCATGGCGCTGGTCGTGGACGAGTACGGCGAGCTCATGGGCCTGGTCACGCTCGAGGACATCCTCGAGGAGATCATCGGCAAGTTCACCACTTCGCTCCCGACCGCAGGGGCAACCCTGGCCTGGGACGAGCGCGGCACGGCGGCGGCGGAGGGGACGACCCCGGTGCGGGAGCTGAACCGCTCGCTCGGGCTCGCCCTCCCCACCGATGGCCCGAAAACCCTCAACGGCCTGATCCTGGAGCACTTGCAGGACATTCCCGAGGCGGATGTCTCGATCAAGATCGGCAACGTGCCCATGGAAATCGTTCACGCGCAGGGCCGGACGGTCAAAACTGTGCGGATTTTCCGCCCCCCGGACCCGGTGGAAAATACAGAGGTGTCAGAAGCTTAGGCGCGACTTTTCACGCTTCACAAAAGGCTGCCGGGACGCTATGCTCGGCCGGAGCTCGAGAGACTCCGGGGAGCAGGAATGGCAACGGCAGCGGTGGCGAGGCCCAAGGAAATCGTCTTTTCCTGGGAAGGCAAGGACAAGGCGGGCAAGATCGTGCGGGGCGAGATGCGCGCCGGCGGCACGGCCGTGGTCAACGCGACCCTGCGCCGGCAGGGCATCCTCGTCACCAAGGTCAAGAAACAGAGCATCGGCCGGCGCGGCAAGGTCACGGAGAAGGACGTCGCGCTGTTTACGCGCCAGCTCGCCACCATGATGAAAGCGGGCGTGCCGCTGCTCCAGTCGTTCGAGATCGTGACCAAGGGGGCGGCGAACCCGGCAGTGGCGAAGCTGCTGAACGAGATCAAGCTCGACGTCGAGACCGGCACGCCGCTCGCCGCCGCGTTCCGCAAGCACCCGCTGCATTTCGACGCCCTCTATTGCAACCTGGTTGGGGCCGGCGAACAGGCGGGAATTCTCGAGAACCTGCTCGATCGGCTCGCCACGTACAAGGAGAAGATCCTCGCCATCAAGTCGAAGATCAAGGCCGCGCTGTTCTATCCCATCGCCGTCATCGCGGTCGCATTCATCATCGTCGCCGTGATCATGATCTTCGTGATACCGGCGTTTAAGCAGGTGTTCACCAGCTTCGGCGCCGACCTGCCCGCGCCCACCCTGCTGGTCATGGGGATCTCGGACTGGTTCGTCGCCTACTGGTACATCATCTTCCCGGCGATCGGCGGCGCGATCTACGGCTTCCTCGAGTCGTGGAAGCGCTCGCTTGCCGTGCAGGTCTTCATGGACCGCATGATGCTGCGGCTGCCGCTCTTCGGCGACCTGGTGAAAAAGTCGTCGATCGCCCGCTGGACGCGCACGCTCTCCACCATGTTCGCCGCCGGCGTGCCGCTGGTGGAGGCGCTCGAGTCGGTCGGCGGCGCTGCCGGCAACCACGTCTACCTTGTGGCCACCAGGCAGATCCAGCAGGAAGTCTCCACCGGTACCTCGCTCACCGTGGCGATGCAGAACTCCGCCGTGTTTCCCTCGATGGTGATCCAGATGTGCTCGATCGGCGAGGAAACCGGCGCGCTCGATGCCATGCTCGGCAAGGTGGCCGACTTCTACGAGCAGGAGGTCGACGACGCCGTGGAGGCGCTGTCGTCGCTGATGGAGCCGATGATCATGGTGGTGCTCGGCACGCTCATCGGCGGCATGGTGATCGCCATGTACCTGCCGATCTTCAAGCTCGGCCAGGCCGTCTAGCGCATGCTCTCGCTCGGCTGGCTCGCTCAGCCGGCCGCGTTTCCGTGGGTGGCGCTCGTCGTCGGCCTGTGCGTCGGCTCGTTCCTCAACGTCGTCATCCACCGCCTGCCGCGCATGATGGAGCGCGAGTGGCTCGGCCAGATTCCCGAGATGCTCGAGGAAGCCGAGGCGCTGAGCGGCGAGCCCGACAGGGCGCGGGTGGCGGGCGAGGTGCGGGGGCTGACCAAGGCGCTGCTGGCCGAACGCCTCAGCCTCTCCTTCCCGCGCTCGCGCTGCCCCGCCTGCGGCCATCGCATCGGTGCGCTCGAGAACATACCGGTCCTCAGCTACCTGCTGCTGCGTGGCAAATGCGCGCAGTGCAAGGCGCGCATCAGTCCCGGATACCCGATCGTCGAGCTGCTCGCCGGCGTGGGCGCCTTCTATTGCGCCTATCATTTCGGTTTCGGCCTGAAGGCGTTCGCGGCCGCGGCCTTCTTCTGGTGCGTCATCGCGCTTGCGCTGATCGACCAGAAGACCGGCTACCTGCCCGACGACATCACGCTGCCGCTGATGTGGCTCGGACTGCTCTTGAACCTGGCGGGGACGTTCGTGCCGCTCGCCGACGCGGTCATCGGCGCCGTCGCCGGATACATGGTGCTGTGGACGGTGAACGCGATCTTCCGGGCGCTCCGCGGGGTGGAGGGAATGGGATACGGCGATTTCAAGATGACCGCGGCGGTCGCCGCTTTCCTCGGCTGGCGCGAGCTGTTCATGGTGATCCTGCTGTCTTCGTTCGTGGGGGTCGTCTTCGGCACCGCCCAGATGTTCGCCGCGCGCCGCGGCTGGGACTGGAAATTCAAGTTCCATTTTGGGCCGTCGATCGCCATCGCGGGCGTGATCGCGCTCTTTTGGGGCGACGAGATCGCGCGCCGCATTCCCATGCTGCGGCCCCTGGGATGAGCTTCGTGGTGGGCCTCACCGGCGGCATCGGCAGCGGCAAGAGCGCCGCCGCCGCCGAGTTCGAGCGCCTCGGCGCGAGCGTGGTCGACACCGACGCCATCGCGCACGCGCTCACCGCGGCCGGCGGCGCGGCCATGGGCGAGATCCGGAAGCGGTTTGGAGCCGAAATCCTCGCGGCGTCCGGCGCCCTGGACCGCGACAAGATGCGCGCCCGCGTGTTCGCCGACCCGGCGGCGAAGAAGGCGCTCGAGGCGCTGCTGCACCCGCTGATCCGCGAGGAGTCGCGCCGGCTCATCGCCGGCGCGCGCGGCCCCTATGTGATCCACGTCGTGCCGCTGCTCGTCGAGTCGCCCGACTATCGCAGCCGCGTCGACCGCGTGCTGGTGATCGATGCTCCGGAGGCGCTGCAGGTCGAGCGCGTACGCAGCCGCAGCGGCCTGTCCGAGTCGGAGGTGCGCGCCATCCTGGCGGCGCAGGCGACGCGCGCCGAGCGCCTCGCCGCGGCCGACGACGTGATCGAGAATCGCGGTACCATTGAAGTCCTGCGCGAGCAGGTCGCGGCGCTTCACCGCAAGTACCTCGAATACGGCCAGGCAGCCCAGTGATCACGTACGAGTACCCGCTCAACGAGCGCATCCGCACCCTGCTGCGGCTGGAGGACCTGTTCGAGCGCTCGCGCCATTTCGTAGCGCGCACCGATCCGCACGATCACCACATGGCGCTGCTCACCCTGTTCGAGATCCTGGAGGTCGCGAGCCGCGCCGAGCTCAAGTCGGACCTGCTGCAGGAGCTCGAGCGCCAGAAGCAGGTGCTGCTGTCGTTCCGGAACAATCCCGAGATCGCCGAGGAGGCGCTGGCCGGCGTGCTGCGCGACATCGAGCAGGCCGCGGCCGCGCTCTTCTCGATGACCGGCAAGACCGGCCAGTACCTGCGCGAGAACGACTGGCTCATGTCGATCAAGCAGCGCACCGGGATCCCGGGCGGCGCCTGCGAGTTCGACCTGCCCTCCTACCACTACTGGCTGCACCGCCCCGCCACCGAGCGCACCGGCCAGCTCGCCGCCTGGATCGCGCCGCTCTATCCCTTGCGCGACGGCTCGGCCATCATCCTGCGCATCCTGCGCGAGTCGGGCAAGGCGCAGTCGCTCAACGCGCCGCAGGGGATGTTCCAGCAGATGCTCGGCGGCAAGACCGCGCAGATGCTGCGCCTGCGCCTCGACCCGTCGATGCCCTGCGTGCCGGAGATCAGCGCCAACAAGTACGTGCTCAACATCCGCTTCATGGCGCAGAACACCGAGGACAACCGCCCGCGCACCGCCGACTGGGACGTGCGCTTCGAGCTCACCTTCTGCAACCTGTGAAGACGGTGCCCTGCCCGCGCTGCGGCGGTCCGAGCGCCTTCAGCCGGGAGAACAAGTGGCGCCCTTTCTGCAGCGAGCGCTGCAAGCTGATCGACCTGGGCGCCTGGGCGACCGAGTCCTACCGCGTGCCCGCGGAGGAGCAGGATCCGCCGCAGGACGAGCCTAGCTCCAAGCCCCCCGGATCATAGCGACACCGTGCGCGCCCGCGCGCCAGGCGTCTTCCATGTCGGCGCGGGTGAGCCCGCCGATCGCGTACACCGGAATCGTCGTCCCCCGGACCATGTCGGCGAAGCGCTGCCAACCGATTGGCGCCGCATCCGCCTTTTCCCTGACCGGTCCCAAAACGGCGAAATCGAGCTCGAGCTGCATGGCGCGCTCGAGCTCCTCGCGGGTATGGCATGAGGCGGCCACAAGACCGACATCTGGTTTTTGAGAAAGCTGCATCAACTCGGCGGCGGTGAAATGGATGCCGTCCGCGCCGGGATGCGGTGCCTTCACCATCACCTTGCAGCCAAAGCGAAGCGCGCGGCCGATGGCGTGGTCGCAGAAGATGCGGCGTTCCTCGGCGCCGAGCTCTGGCTCGCGCAGCTGCACGAGCTTCAGTCCGCGCTCGAGGCCCCGCTCGAGCTTGTCGAGCATCGCCGCGGTGCCCCACCGCGCGGCATCGGTGATCGCGTATTCCGCCGGGAGCGCGAGCGAGGCGAGCACGGGTGCGTTGGCCGGAAGCATCGGCGAGACCGTGGCCGCGCCTGGGCTCTGCCACGCGATGGCCTGGTTTTCTTTGGCGTGCGGCTCGCCGCGCCACCCCGTGACCCGGAAGAAATGGAGGCGCACGGTGCCGTGTGGATAGGTGAAGACGCGCGTGATCCATGGATACGCCGTCTCGACCTCGATGCCGAGCTCCTCGTGGAGCTCGCGCGAGAGCGCCGCCGCCGCCGGCTCGCCCGGCTCCGCCTTGCCGCCCGGGAACTCCCAGTAGCCGGCGTAGACCTTGCCGGCCGGCCTCTGCGCGAGAAGGAAGCTGCCGTCGGGCCGCTGGAGCACAGCAGCCGCGACTTCGATCACATCACTTCTTCTTTGAATGACGACCCGCCCAGTCTCGCGCGAACTGGTAGGCGACGCGCCCGCTGCGCGAGCCGCGCTGCAGCGCCCACTGCAGCGCCTCCTCGTGGGCATCGTCCGGGGCGCAGCCGAGGGTCTTCAGCCAGTGGTCGACGATCGCCAGGTACTCGTCCTGGTCGAACGGGTAGAAGGTGATCCACAGGCCGAAGCGCTCGGACAGCGAAATCTTCTCCTCCACGGTCTCGCCGGGATGGATCTCGTCACCCACGTAGCGCGTCTCGAGGTTCTCCGCCATGTATTCCGGCATCAGGTGGCGCCGGTTGGACGTGGCGCAGATGAGCAGGTTGTCCGAGGTGGTCGAGATGGAGCCGTCGAGCGCGACCTTCAGCGCGATGTATCCGTCCTCGGCGCCGTGGAACGTGAGATCGTCGCAGAAGAGCAGGAAGCGCTCCTTGCGCGGCGCGACCAGATCGACGATGTAGGGCAGGTCGACCAGGTCGTTCTTCTCCACCTCGATGAGCCGCAGCCCCTGCCGGGCGTACTTGTTGAGCAGGCCCTTCACGATCGAAGACTTGCCGGTGCCGCGCGCGCCGGTGAGGAGGACGTTGTTCGCCGGCTTGCCGTCGATGAACTGGCGCGCGTTCTGCTCCACGCGCTCGATCTGCTTGTCGATGCCGCGCAGGTCCGAGAGCTTGATCTTGTGCACGTGCCGCACCGGCTGCAGCCAGCCTGCAGCGGTACTTCCTCCCGCGGTGCCGCGGCGCCCCGACGCGCGCCAGCGGAAGGCCACGCTCGCCTCCCAGTCGGTCTGCGGAGGCGGAGGCGGAAGGAGCTGGTTGAGCCGCTCCAGGATTTTTTCGAGGTCGGTGCTCAAGAAAGGCTCGGGCTAGGTCCGATATTCGGCGTTGATTTTTACGTAGTCGAACGAGAAGTCGCAAGTCCACACGGTCGCCTCGGCCCTGCCGCGGTTCAGCACCGCGCGCACGGTGAACTCGGGCTTTTTCATGGCCGCGACAGCCTGCTCTTCCCTGTAGCCCGGATTACGCCCGCCGCCCTTGGCGACGAGCACCTCGTCGATATGCAGGTCGACTTTGGCGGTGTCCAGTGCGACGCCGGCGTAGCCGATGGCGGCGAGAATCCGCCCGAGGTTCGGATCGGAAGCGAAGAACGCGGTCTTCACCAGCGGCGAATGCGCGATGGCGTAGGCGACGCGGCGGCATTCCGCGATATCGCGGCCCCGCTCCACGCGCACGGTGACGAACTTGGTCGCGCCCTCGCCGTCGCGGATGATGGCCTGCGCGAGTTTCTGCGAAACCTCGGTGACCGCCTGCTCCAGCAGGGCCAGGTCCTTCTTGCCGCGCGCGCTCGGGCCCGCGCCGGTGGCCGCCAGGATGAAGGAGTCGTTGGTCGAGGTGTCGCCGTCGACGGTGATGCAGTTGAACGAGCGCTCCGCGGCCCGCGCGAGCATCGGGTGAAGGTCCTTTCGCGCGACGGCGGCGTCGGTGGCGACGAAGCCCAGCATCGTCGCCATGTCGGGCTTGATCATGCCGGCGCCCTTGGCGATGCCGGTCACGGTCGCTTCTCCCGTTGAAAGTCCAATCTTCGTGGAAAAAGCTTTGGGAACCGTGTCCGTCGTCATGATGGCCTCGGCGGCCGAAAGCCAGTCGCTGTTCGCCTCCAGCGCCTGCGGCAGCCCCGCGCAGACGCGCTCCACGGGGAGCGGCTCCATGATGACGCCGGTCGAGAACGGAAGCACCTCGCCGGGCTTGCAGCCGAGGAGCCGCGCGAGCTCACCGCAGACCCGCCGCGCCCGCTTCATCCCGTCGGCGCCGGTGCCGGCGTTGGCGTTGCCCGTGTTCACGACCAGCGCACGCACCTTGTTCCGGAGATTCTTCCTGCAGATCGCCACCGGGGCGGCGCAAAAGCGGTTGCGCGTGAAGACCCCGGCGACGGCGCTCCCAGGCGCGAGGCGCATGACCAGCAGATCGCGCCGGTTCGGCTTCTTGATGCCGGCCATCGCGACGCCGAGGTCGACGCCGGCGACCGGATGCAGCGCCCCCGGTTCCGGCGGCGCCAGGTTTACCGCCATCACCTCATCTCCCGTGGACTCTTCCTAGCTTAGCTTGCCGTGGCAGTGCTTGAATTTCTTTCCCGAGCCGCAGGGGCAGGGATCGTTGCGCCCGACCTTCGGCATGGCGCGGGCGACGGGCCGTTTCTTCGTCGCCGCCTCGGCGATCGCCACGTCGCCGTTGCCGTTGCCCTCGGTCGCGGCCTCCTCGAAATCGCCGCGCTGCGCGCGCACGTTCTCGACGTGCTGCTGGTCGTCGATCTCGGGTGGCTTCTCGCCGTACTGCACGTTGGTCAGCGTCTTGACGACCTCGAGCTTCACCGACTCGATCATCGCGCCGAACAATTCGAAGGCTTCGCGCTTGTACTCCTGCTTGGGGTTCTTCTGCGCGTAGCCGCGCAGGTGGATGCCCTGGCGCAGGTGGTCGAGCGCGGCGAGGTGCTCGCGCCAGTGGGCGTCCAGGATCTGCAGCATGACGTAGCGCTCGGCCTGGTGGACCCGGTCCTCGAGCCCCGCCGGGATCTTGGCGCGATACGCCTCGTGCGCCGAGACGGCGATGCGCTCGAGCACCGTGTCGTCGGAGAGCTGCTCCTCGGCTTCGAGCCAGCGGCGCACCGGCAGGTCGAGATTGAGCTCGGCCTTGAGCGCGCGCTCGAGGCCGGCGATGTCCCACTGCTCCTCGACGCTTTCCGGGGGCACGTAGGTGCGGAACAGGTCCGACACCACGCCCGCGCGCAGGTCGGCGAGCCGCTGCGACACGTCCTCGCGCGCCTCGAGCAGCTCGTTCCTCAGGGCGTAGATCTCCTTCCGCTGGTCGTTGGCGACGTCGTCGTATTCGAGCAGCTGCTTGCGGATGTCGAAGTTGCGCGCCTCGACCTTGCGCTGCGCGCTCTCGATGGAGCGCGTGACCATGGTGTGCTCGATCGCCTCGCCCTCGGGCATCTTCAGCATCACCATGATGCGGTTGATGCGCTCGCCGGCGAAGATGCGCAGCAGCGGATCCTCGAGCGACATGTAGAAGCGCGAGCTGCCGGGGTCGCCCTGGCGCCCGGAGCGGCCGCGCAGCTGGTTGTCGACGCGCCGCGACTCGTGGCGCTCGGTGCCGATGATGTGCAGCCCGCCCGCCTTCACCACCTGGTCGTGGAGCTGCTGCCATTCGCCGCGCAGCGTCTCGACCCGGGCCTTTTTCTCCTCGGGCGCGAGCTTGTCGTCGGCTTCGACGAAGTCGCACTGCTTCTCGACGTTGCCGCCGAGCACGATGTCGGTGCCGCGCCCGGCCATGTTGGTGGCGATGGTGACCATCTTCGGCCGCCCCGCCTGGGCGACGATCTGCGCCTCGCGCTCGTGCTGCTTGGCGTTCAGCACCTGGTGCGCGAGCTTCTCCTTCTGCAGCATCCCCGACAAGAGCTCCGAGTTCTCGATCGAGGTCGTGCCGACGAGCACCGGCTGGCTGCGCGCCTGGCAGTCCTTGATGTCGTTGATCACCGCCCGGTACTTCTCCTTCGAGGTGCGGTAGACCTGGTCGAGCCGGTCGCCCCGGATCATCGGCTTGTGGGTCGGAATCACCACCACCTCGAGGCCGTAGATCTGCTGGAACTCGTAGGCCTCGGTGTCGGCGGTCCCGGTCATGCCGGCGAGCTTGCCGTACATGCGGAAGTAGTTCTGGAAGGTGATCGAGGCGAGGGTCTGATTCTCGTTCTGGATGCCCACGCCCTCCTTCGCCTCGACCGCCTGGTGCAGGCCATCGGACCAGCGCCGGCCGTGCATCAGGCGGCCGGTGAACTCGTCGACGATGATGACCTCGTCGTTCTGCACCACGTAGTGCTGGTCGCGGTGAAAGAGATGGTGCGCGCGCAGCGCCGCCGTGAGGTGATGGAAGAAATTGATGTACGCCGGCTCGTACAGGCTCGCGCCCTCCGGCAGCATGCCCAGGCGCGCCAGGATCTCCTCGGCGTGCTGGTGGCCGGCCTCGGAGAGCACGATCTGGTGGTTCTTCTCGTCGACGTAGAAGTCCCCCGGCGGCTCGGGCTGGTCGGGCTTCTTCTCCTCCTTCTGCCGAGTGAGGAGCGGCGGCACCTGGTTCATGCGCTGGTAGATCTCGGTGCGGTCTTCCGCCTGGCCCGAGATGATGAGCGGGGTGCGCGCCTCGTCGATCAGGATCGAGTCCACCTCGTCGACGATGGCGTAAGCGAGGCCGCGCTGGAAGCGCTCCTCGACGTGCATCGCCATGTTGTCGCGCAGGTAATCGAAGCCGAACTCGTTGTTGGTGCCGTAGGTGATGTCGGCCGCGTACGCGCGCCGCTTCACCTCCGGCTCCATGTGGGGCAGGTTCACGCCCACCGTGAGGCCGAGGAAGCGGTAGATCTTGCCCATCCATTCGGCGTCGCGGGTCGCGAGGTAGTCGTTCACGGTCACGATGTGGACGCTCTTGCCGGAGAGCGTGTTGAGATACGCGGGCAGCGTGGCGACCAGCGTCTTGCCCTCGCCGGTCTTCATCTCGGCGATCTTGCCGTAGTGCAGCACCATGCCGCCGATCAGCTGCACATCGAAGTGGCGCATGCGGAGCGTGCGCTTTGAGGCCTCGCGCACGACGGCGAAGGCTTCGGGAAGAAGCTCGTCCAGGGTGGCGCCTTCAGCGAAGCGTTTCCTCAGCTCTTCGGTCTTGCCGCGCAGCTCCGGATCGGTCAGCTTCTCCATTTCGGGCTCGAGCGCGTTGATCTTCGTCACCACCACGGAGTACTGCTTCAGCAGACGCTCGTTGCGGCTGCCGAATATCCGTGCGGGAAGGATCTGGAGGAACTCGACTACGCTGCGAAGAACCTGGAGAAGTTTGGCGCTCATGTAGACGGACCGGAGGCGCGAAAGCACCGCCCGAACCCGCAAAAACCGTTGATTTTATCCGGAAACCCGGACTGTCACTCGGTCAAAGCCGAGCTACTGCCTGGCCCGCGCTTGCGCAGACGCTGAGTTCGACACCAGGAACTTGCTCGGGTTCTGCGCCGACCCGCGGTAGCGCACCTCGAAATGCAGGTGCGGGCCGGTCGAGCGGCCGGTGGAGCCCACTTCGCCGATCTTGTGGCCGCGCTGCACGACGTCGCCTTCCTTCACGTAGAGCCTGGACTGGTGGGCGTAGCGCGTGACGAGGTCGTTGCCGTGGTCGATGTCGACCATGTAGCCGTACTGCGGATGAAAGCCCGCGAACACGACCACGCCCGCGGCGGCGGCGGCGACCGGCGAGCCGGCGTCGGCGAGGAAGTCGACGCCTTCGTGCATCGCCCACTGGCCGGTGAACGGATCGACCCGCCGGCCGTAGCCCGAGGCGTTGTAGGGCGCCTTCACCGGCATCATCGTGGGCAGCATCCTTTTCTTCACCGCCTGCTCGAACATCTGCGCCTCGAGCACGCCCAACATGTCGGCGCGGGTTTCGACGTTGCGCGCCAGCACCGAGAGCTTGTCGCTGAATTCGGCGAGCGAGAGGTTCTGGGGCGGCATCAGCGTCGGGGACGCACCGCCCAGGCCCGGCGCCTCGGAAAAACGGAATTCCTGGGGCCGGAAGCCGGCGAGCGACGACAGCCGCTCGCCGAGAGCGTCGAGGCGCGTGAGCTGCGCCTGCATCTCGCCCAGCTTGACCGCCATCGCGTTGAGGTTCTGCTGGACGAACGTGCGGTCGCGTTCGGCCTCGGACTCGCTCGCCGCGAGAATCAGCTGCTGCAGCCCGGGGACGCGGATGTCGGCATAGCGCAGCGTCAGCCAGTACAGGCCAACGGTCGAAAAGCAGACCGCCATCATCGCGGCAATGGCCGTTCCGACCAGATGCCGTGACGACAGCGAGACCGACTTCGATTTTGCCAGCCGGTCAGAGATCAGGATAATCTGCACTTACAGCCTCCCGCTTCTCTATCCCCCGTGCGCCTATCCAAACTCGACCGGATCCTCTCGGCCGAGCGCGACCTGCAACCGCTCGTCTCGAAGGCGCGCGACCTTGGCGCGCTCTCGGGGCTG
>Ga0207428_10001241_pt1 | contig 27321 bp, 22 predicted proteins | sample RhiMethybrSRZTD1_FD_187600 | JGI IMG/M metagenome (GOLD analysis project Ga0207428, IMG submission 187600) | Populus rhizosphere microbial communities from Tennessee, USA - Rhizosphere MetaG P. TD hybrid SRZTD1 (SPAdes) (version 3) | ecosystem: Host-associated > Plants > Roots > Rhizosphere >...
CCAGGAGGGTGTCAAAAGCGTGGTGGATGTCGGGGCGGGCACCGGCCGACTGCTGGAGGAGCTGTCTGTGATCCGGCCCGATCTGGAGTTACTGGGAATCGATCTTCGAAAACGGCCGGCAAGTCTCTCTGAGCAGGTCGGCTGGGCCCAGGATCTGTGGGATGTCCGCTACGGTTGCTGGACCAGCGGTGAGGCCGGGGCGGCCCTGGACCGGCCGGACCCGGTGATGATCATCTGCTGCGAGTGGTTGGATGACCTGCCGTGCCCGGTGGTCACTCGGCATGCCGACGGCTGGCGAGAGGTGATCATCAACGATGCTGGCCTGGAGCAGCCGGGTCCACGACTCGAGAGCGAGCAGCTCGCGTGGGCCGACCGCTGGTGGCCCGGCGGTGATCGCGCAGAGATTGGCCTTACCCGGGATCGGGCCTGGGCCGAGCTCATCAAGCAGGTGATGAAGCGGGGAGGTTGTGGCCTGATGATCGATTACGGGCATACGGCCGAGCGCCGACCCGTCACCGGCTCGCTTGCGGCGTACCGCGACGGGAGGGCCCTCGAGCCGGTGGCTGGAGCCGCCGGAGTCAACCTCACCGCACACGTCGCCGTCGATGCCGTACGCACTGCTGGTGAAACGTTAGGAGCGACCACGACGTTCTGCCATTTGCAAAGCGAGGTCGTACCGGAGCTTCTGCAGGTCGATGCTCATCCCGATCCGCTGGTTGATCTTGGTCGGCGGAGCCAGCACTCGGCTCTCAGCTCGGAATACGTGTGGGGCTCTCATTGGTGGTTGCTGCAGTGCTGAGTTGCTCGCGTCGCTCCCGTTGGGGACGTTTTCCAGCACAGCCGCGAAGACGCCCGTCTGGGAGGCCGGATCAGAGTGCGTTTTCCAGCACAGGCGTCAAAACGTATCCCAGAGGACCGGCGTACTGATGGCACATCAGCAACTACGCGTCCTGGTCGGATCCCTGGCCCCGGGCGTACTACCTTCGACACAGCCGGCCAAGATGCCAGCGGGAACGATCATGCTCGATCTCGGATCGGAGCACCCTAGTCATGCCGGACTGATCGAGCTACGGCTGTGGACCGAGGACGATGTCATCACGACGGCGCGCGTCGTCGTAGGCGCTATGCACCGGGGCGCTGAAAAGCTCTTCGAGGTACGTGACTATCGGCAGATCCTGATGTTGGCGGACCGACACGACTGGCAGGCGCCGTTCTTCGGCGAGCTCGCGGTGGCCATGATTTGTGAGCAGATGATGGGACTTACGGTGCCGGACCGCGCGGTCTGGCTGCGCACCCTGCTGGCCGAGCACACACGCATCCTCAGTCATTGCGGGTTCCTGGTCTATGTACCGCATCGGCTCTCGCGGGATCCTGGACTCCGCGATCTGCGTGAGCAGCTGCGTACCCAAACCCTGCGGCTCACCGGCAACCGCATCCACCCCATGGCAACACGTGTCGGCGGGCTGGGGGTTGATGCCAACGATGCCTGGTTACGCGCCGAACGGCAGGTCGCGGAGCAGGCTTCGCGGATGGCTGAGGCAGTTCTGGCCATGATCGACTCTGCTGAGTTCTCGGCGTTGACCAGCGGAGTTGCCGTGTTGGATCGAGACACCATCGGACAGTTCGGAGTGAGCGGCCCGGCGGCTCGGGCCAGCGGTGTCGACCTCGACCTGCGCCGCCAGCGGCCGTATCTGGCCTATGCCGAGCTTGCCGGCATGATCACTCCGCCGACACGGCACTCCGGCGACGCGCACGCACGGCTGGGAGTCCTTGCCGAGGAGCTGATCACCAGCGCGTCGTTGATCATCGCTTGCACCGAGCAACTCCAGGGCCTGTCAGGTCCGGTCTCTGTCAGGCTGGGCAAGATCATCCGCATACCGGAGGGCGAGGCCTATGTGAGTATCGAGGCGCCTCTCGGCATCGCCGGCGTGTTTCTGGTCTCTCGTGGAGAGAAGACCCCGTGGCGACTCAAGCTGCGGACGCCGTCATTCAACAACATCTCCAGCCTCGAGCGAGTGCTGGTCGGAGTGCGCACGGAGGCGCTGGAGGCGACTCTCGCCTCGATCGGATACGTCGTCGGGGACATTGACAAGTAGCCGGTCCTGTTGCCGTGCCGTCCTCGACAGGCAGTCCTCAGCTTGTCGAAGGGCTGGCGCGCCTGCCTACGCGGGCTGGCGATCTGCCTCGTAGTTCGGCAGCACCATGCTGATGATCTTGGGGTCGATCAACGCTTCGAGCGCCTCGTCGTTGATTTCGTCCTCGGCCGAGAGTTCCTGCCAGACGAAGTCCTGAGCCACGAACACCCGGCGTGGCATGTGGTGAACTTCGGCGTCGTCGCTCTGCGCGATGAGCTCAGGTTCCTGCTCGCGTACGGCCCCGCGAAGGGCATTGATCACCTCGTCGCGGTGCGCGATCTCACCCTTCAGGTAGTCCTGATCAGCCTTCAGTTCGGCGATCTGCAGCCGCTGCCCCGCGATCCTGAGCCGCTGCCGCTCGATCACCTTTCGGGCATCAGAAATCCGCAGGCGCAGTATGTCGACCACTGAGGCGTTCCGGGTGCGCTCCTCGGTCAGAGCCACGCCATGCTCACGGGTCGCCTTGATGATGGCCTGAGCATGCGCGTGTCGAGCTGCGTTGAGTTCACGCCAGGCAAAAGCGCACGCCATGAGAGCGGCTGCGATGGCTGCCGCGACCCCCAAACGGACGACCCAGAGGGGTCCGGAGGCGGCAGCGGCCGCACCAACGGTGCCGCCGATCAAGACAACTTCCGAAATGCGCTGGAGCGGCGAGGCGTTGAGCCTGCGGCTGGCCGTGGCGGGCGAAGTCACGCTGGTCACCATATGCCTGCACGTACTGATCGCCACGGATTTCAACGCTTAGTCGCGAGTGTCTGCCTCCAGGTCATCCCCCTCGCCAGCATCTGCACCCTCGTCCGGCTCAGTCGGTACCTTGCATGCCCGCTCCAGCAACGTGCCCATGACGCAGAGGACGATTCCGGCGACGATCGCCACCGCTGATCGGATGACCCGATCACGAGGAGCGGCGGCGTCCAGCCGCGTCAGGAACATCAAGGCGAAACCGAAATAGCCGCCTGCTACCAGAGCACCAGCCAACGCGGAGGCCTTACCGAGCACCAGGAAGGCGACCGCCCGCTGGGGTTCCATGCGTTCACGGCGCACCTGGATCCGCTGGTGGGTCAGATATGCCAGGGCACCAACCAGCGCAGCGACCAAGAACAAACCGATGGGAGCGGTCCACGGCACCTCGGGAGGGATCAGGTCGAACGCGTTGGCCGTGACGACGAGAAGCCAGCCGGCCAGGCCGCCGAACAGCGCCGCAACGACGAGAGCGCGGAACGGTGTCAGGTTGACCGAGCCACCGGATGGTTGCTGAGCCAAGCTCGCTGATCCTCAGTCTCGGTCGATCACAAGATCATCTCGCCGGACCACCCCGGACGCGTCGGCGTCGGCAAGAAGATCACCGATGGCTCCCTTGCCGACAATCTCTCCGGTGGGGTCGACCTCGTACCACGGCACCAACACGAACGCGCGTTCATGGGCCAGCGGATGCGGCAGCCTCAGGTCCTCTTGATCTATGGTGGCGTTTCCTACCATGATCAAATCGACGTCCAGGGTACGCGGCCCCCAGCGGTCGCCGTCGCGAGTCCGTCCGTAGGCCTCCTCGATCGCAAATGCCCGCTCCACCAAGGTGCGCGGCTCGAGTGTCGTCTCCGCGATCACCACGATGTTGAGGAATTCCGGGCTATCCGGAGGGCCGCCGACAGGTGTCGTCTCATAGACAGAGGAGACATCGACCATAATGACATCCGGCGTATCGCTCAGGGCGTCGACGGCACCTTGGACATTGCCGAGCCGATCACCGAGATTCGAGCCAATGGAATAGACGACCTTGCGCAAAGGTTTCATGCCGCTCAAGGTGTCGGCGTCGATGGCGTGAGGGTTGGGGCTACTCATATCGTCTACTCCTTGTCAGCGTGACCGCTACGTCGGCAACGTCAACCGGCATTGGCGCCTGCGGCTTGTGCACGGTGACCTCTACGCACTGGACGGCCTCATAGCGCAGGCACGTCAGAGCAATTCTGTCGGCAAGGGCTTCGATCAGGTTCAGCGGGTCTCTTTCAACGTCTGCTGCGACTGCCTGCGCCAGAGCACCATAGTCGATCGTCTTCCCAAGATCATCGGTGCTGCCTGCCGGCGAAAGATCGAGTGTGCAGTTCACGTCAACGACGAAGCGCTGGCCTTGCTGGCGTTCGGTGTCGAACACACCGTGATGGCCGAATGCGGAAATACCGATCAGGCTGATGCGATCGCTAGCGCCCTGAGTGGGTCGGCTCCCGGCGTTTACGACTGCGTGTGCCGCCATCTCACCTCCTGACGCATGCGACCCTATCCGACCCTGGCAACAGCCACAGCTATCCGCTCAGCGCTGAGAGCGGAATCCGGCCCACCTTGTCGAACGGCGCGTTTGGCAGGCTCCGACATGCTCAGCCTCATCTTGAACGACTTCGTCGCGTCGTCAGTGTCAAGGTGTGGCATCACGCGGATGAGTTCGGCGTCTTCAGCAATCGCTGCACAACGGCGATGGCATCCCGGCTCGCGCGCGCCGAGTGCACTCGGACGCCCCACACGTCGCGTAGCGCAAGCACTGTCGTCAGGGCCGTAGTCGCATCGTCCCGCTGCTTGGGAGGTCGTGGGCTTCCGTCGGCATCGGCGAGCAGCCGACCAAGAAATGTCTTGCGAGAGACTCCGACGAGCATCGGCCGGCGCAGGACGTCGAACTCGTCGAGTCGTTGCAGCAGTTGCCAGTTGTGTTCACCGGTCTTGGCGAATCCGAACCCTGGATCGATGATCACCTTGTCAGCGGCGACGCCTGCGTGATCGGCGTCCTCGAGCTGGCTAGCCAGCTCGGCTATGACCTCGACCACGACGTCATCGTAGGAGGCTCTGCTTTGCATGTCTTCGGAGTGCCCGCGCCAATGCATGCAGACGTAAGCGACGCCGGATTCGGCGACGAGTCGCAGCATGCCCGCGTCGGCCTTGCCGCCGGAGACGTCATTCACAACTCGGGCGCCCGCCATGATCGCCTGCTCTGCCACCGCCGTCCGCATCGTGTCGATGCTGACGCAAGCGCCCGCGGCCGCGAGCTCGCGAACCACAGGCAAGACTCGACGAAGCTCTTCTGCCACCTCGGGTCGGATGGCACCGGGCCGGGTTGACTCGCCGCCAACGTCGATGATGTCGGCGCCCTCGGCAAGCAACTCCATGCCGTGACTGATCGCTGCCGACGGCTCGAGCCATTCGCCGCCGTCGGAGAAGGAGTCTGGCGTGACGTTCACCACGCCCACCACCAGAGTCCGGCCTGGCTGCGGCAAGCCTGGAACGGCAGGCAGCGGATTCACTCGGATCACCCTATGCTCTCTTCTCGTGCCGCATCCGCCGTACGAGACTCCGCAGTCACGGCACAAGTATTTCTGGCGGCACGGCAGGCATTTCTGGCGGCACGGCAGGCATTTCTGGCGGCGCAGCATGCACTTCTGGCGGCGCAGCAGGGCAGGGGCATCGCGCCGGCTGGTGCCCCGCGCCAGAGCTTTCCTCGTGCTGGGACTGGTGCTTGGGACACTGTGTGGCTGCCGGGCCACCGGCGGCGGGATACCGGGGATAGAGCCTCCGAGTGCATCTCGGACTGCATCCGTGGCCCCAGCTCCGAGCCCGACGTCGGCAACCTCGACATCGGTGCCAGCGACACCAAAGTCCGGCCACGGACAGACGAAAAGTCAGACCAACACCTCGCTCAAGAAGAACAGCATTTACGCCGTCGACCTTGGTGGTGTCAGAGTCTCTTGCAAGGTCAAGGTCAGGTCGCCGAAACCGCCGCTGCAGGATGGCAATCTTGGGGCGTACGGGAAGAAGTTGGTCGGGTGCCTGATGAAGGCGTTCGGCAAGCCGCTAGCCATCCGCGGCATTGAACTCACCACCCCGAAGGTCAAGGCGTACCGTCGCACGATCAAGACTCCTTGCGGACGCTTCAGCCAGCGCGACGCACCGGCCTACTACTGCTCGGTGACGCGAACCATCTACTGGCCGGTGAGCGGTGACAACAGCAATGAGGCCTACACCTTCGCCCGACTCGGCTACATCGGACTTGTTGCTCACGAATTCGGTCACCATATGCAGGCCGCAAGCGGCATGCTCGGGGAGTATGGGCAGCGGTCATTTGAGACCAAAAGCCGAAGCGAGCGGTACCGCTTGAGCCGTCGTCTGGAGCTTCAGGCACAGTGCTTCGAGGGGATCTTTCTCGCTGCGACCGCGCGATCGATCGGGCTGAGTGGTAACGACCGCTATCAGCTCCGGGTTTGGCACACCTATACCGGTGATGAGGATCCTCCAGAGGGTCGCAAGCCCGACCATGGCAGCAGTGCGGCGCAGCTTCGGTGGCTCAACCGCGGTCTCGACTCAGCCGACTTCGGCCGCTGCAATACCTGGAGAGCGAGTAAGCAATCGGTGAAGTGATCGACGAGCCAGCCAGCTTCAGCTGGTGATCAAGCCCATGGCCTCGGCGCGGGTGGCAGCGTTGCGCAGTTGCCCGCGTACGGCGCTGGTGATCGTTTTCGAGCCCGGTTTACGGACACCGCGCATGGTCATGCACAGGTGCTCGCACTCGATCACCACAATCACCCCGCGCGGCTCCAGGATGCGGTTGATGGCATCGGCGATCTGGGTGGTCAACCGCTCTTGGACCTGGGGACGCTTGGCGTACAGATCGACGAGCCGCGCGAGTTTGCTGAGGCCGGTGATCTTGCCCTCTCGGCTTGGAATGTAGCCGACGTGAGCTACTCCGGTGAATGGCACCAGATGGTGCTCGCAGCAGCTCCAGACCTCGATGTCCTTGACCAGCACGAACTCGTCGTGGCCCAGATCGAAGACAGTGGCCAGCACGGATTCCGGATTCTGCCGGAGGCCGCTGAACATTTCCGCGTACGCCCGGGCGACCCGTTCTGGGGTATTGCGCAAGCCGTCCCGATCCGGATCCTCGCCGATTCCGATCAAGATCTCCCGTACGGCGGCGACGATGCGCTCATGGTCGAACTTCCCCACCTGCCGTGGGAAGTGAATCGGGTCTATGGCGCCCATCCCGTTGTTCGCCGCGTCACCGTTTGTCGACCCGTCGGGCCGTAGTTCAGCGGCCTCGCCAAGTTCGGTCACCGAAAGTCAGGGCCTCTGCGAGGTGGCGTCTCAGACTCGCCCGCGGCGGGCAGCTGCGAGGGAACCGGGGAATGCCCAGGAACCTGTGTGGCACCACCAGCTGGGATCTGATGGTCCGGGCTCGATGCCTGACCGACGGCAGCCTTGCCGTTCGGCCCGTTCTGACCATTGATCGACGGCGGCGGTGGCGGGGTGACCGGCGGGATCGTTGACGGCACGCGCTCGTCCGACCCCGTCCAGGCTGGCCGCTTCGGCCACAGCCGCAGCGGCTGGAAGACCGCGGCCACTTGCTCCCGATCCAGCGTCTCCTTCTCGAACAGCGCCCGCACCAGGTCGTCGAGCACATCCCGGTTCTCATTGAGGATGTCGAACGCCTCCTGATGGGCATTGCTGATGAGCTTGGCGACCTCCTCGTCGACAATTGCGGCGACCTCTTCGGAGTAGTCGCGGCCATGGCCGATATCGCGGCCCAGGAACGGCTCGGCGTCTCCAGAGCCCAGCTTGATCGCGCCCAGCCGCTCGGTCATTCCGTACTGGGTCACCATGGCCCGCGCCACGGCAGTCGCCTTCTCGATGTCGTTGCTGGCGCCGGTCGTCGGGTCATGAAAGACCAGCTCCTCGGCTGCGCGGCCGCCCATCATGTACGCCAGCTGATCAAGCAGCTCGGCGCGGGTGTTGGCGTACTTGTCCTGCTCCGGAAGCACCATCGTGTAGCCGAGTGCCCGGCCGCGCGGCAAGATCGTGACCTTCTGCACCGGGTCGGTGCCAGGCAGCGCCGCAGCAACCAGCGCGTGGCCGCCCTCGTGATAGGCGGTCACCAGCTTGTCCTTGTCACTCATCAGCCGGCTGCGCTTCTGCGGGCCGGCCACGACTCGGTCGATCGCTTCGTCGAGGTACTCGTTATTGATCAACCGCGCGTTCTGCCTCGCGGTGAGCAGCGCTGCCTCGTTCAACACATTGGCCAGGTCGGCTCCGGTGAATCCAGGCGTACGTCGCGCCACACCTTCCAGGTCTACGTCAGGGGCCATCGGCTTACCCTCGGCGTGCACCTTCAGGATGTCGAAACGGCCCTTCAGATCGGGCGTGTCAACAGCGATCTGGCGGTCGAACCGGCCTGGCCGCAGCAGTGCGGGGTCGAGGACGTCCGGGCGGTTGGTCGCGGCGATCAAGATCACGCCGCCGCGGACGTCGAAGCCGTCCATCTCGACCAGCAGCTGGTTCAGCGTCTGCTCGCGCTCATCGTGGCCACCACCCATACCGGCGCCACGGTGCCGGCCCACGGCATCGATCTCGTCGATGAAGACGATTGCCGGCGCGTTCTCCTTCGCCTGCTCGAACAGGTCCCGAACCCGCGATGCCCCGACACCGACGAACATCTCGACGAAGTCCGAGCCGGAGATCGAGTAGAACGGCACGCCGGCCTCGCCGGCCACCGCACGGGCCAGCAGTGTCTTGCCCGTGCCGGGCTGGCCGTACAGCAGCACGCCCTTGGGGATCTTGGCGCCGACGGCCTGGAACTTGGCAGGTTCAGCAAGGAACTCCTTGATCTCCTCGAGCTCCTCGATGGCCTCGTCGCACCCAGCGACATCTCGGAACGTGGTCTTCGGCGTGTCCTTGTTGGCGATCTTGGCCTTCGACTTGCCGAACTGCATCACTCGGCTGCCGCCGCCCTGCACGGAATTCAGCAGGAAGAAGAACAGCACCCCGATGATGATGAACGGAATCAGCGTGCCGAGCAGTGAGCTGAAGAAGCCCGGCGTCGCGTTCTCGCCCTTCCACTGATCCAGCGTCTTGTCTGCGATGCGCTGGTTGAGGCGTGGGATGATCTGATCCGACTGGTTGCCAACCCAAGTGGCCTTGTAGCCAGTGTGGTCCGCATCCTTCAAGGTGACGCGGATCTCTTGTTCCTTATCGATCAAGATGACCTCGCTCAACGGCTCATTGCCGTTGATGATCGAGACCACCTGAGAGGTCGGCGCTTCCTTGTATCCGCTGGTCACGCGCTGGCTGAAGTCGATCAGCAGCCCGATCGCGATGACGGCAATGACAATCCATGCCAGGGGTGAGCGGAATATCCGTCGAAGGTTCATGACCTGCCTAGTAATGTGTTTGGGACCCGGGAGATCCTCCTGTCAAGGCTATCGTTTGCGTCCAAGAAGGCTCCCACATCTCGTGCGCCCGGACCGACTGAGCGGTGCGATTCAGCTGTACACCCTAGGTGAGAGCGCACCAACCGAGGTCAGGTTGCGATAGAGCCCGTCGTAATCGAGTCCATAACCGACCACGAACTCGTTGGGAATGTCGAACCCGACATAGGAAATCTCCACGGGATTTCGCGCCGCTTCTGGCTTCCGGAATACCGTCAGAACCTTCAAGCTGGCGGGTCCACGTCCGCGGATGTTACTGACCAGGTACGACAGAGTCAGCCCGGTATCGATGATGTCCTCGACCAGCAGCACATCCAGGCCCGTCACGTCGGTGCTCAAATCCTTCAGAATCCTCACGACGCCCGATGACTGGGTACCGGAGCCGTAGGAGGACACCGCCATCCAGTCCATCCGGCAGTGTCTGTTGAGCGCGCGAGAGAGGTCTGCCATTACCATGACCGCTCCGTTGAGGACGCCGACGAGGAGCAGTTCTTTGTCCACATAGTCGCGATCGATCTCGGCCGCCAACTCCGCGATCCGGGTGGCTAACTGCTCCTCGGTCACGAGGATCCGCGTCAAATCACCATTGAGCTGGGTGGCGTCCACGGCCTCAGCCTGCCACAGCACAACTGAATGCGCGGGACAGACCGAGGGGTTGCCGGAGAGTCAACCGACTCGCAGCCGTCCGGCGCTGCGCGTGATCGTCGCACCGGGAATCTGGATGGCCTTCTGGCCGTGCCAGTTGATTACCAGGGACTCCACCGCGGCGATGTGGCGGAGTGAAAGGTCGCCAAGACCATGGGTCAATAACCACAGACGAAGGATTCGGCCGCGCAAAGCCGGAGGCTGGGAGGCCAGCGCTGCGCAGTCCAGCGTGTCCGTCGCGCCCAATCCTCCGCCGGTGCGGTACGCGGCTGCAGCCAACTGATCCAGTAACTCGTTGTCATCGCGTAACAGCTGTGCGGTCCGGGCGAGGGCCTCGGCAACACCTGGACCCAACTCGCGCTCAAGCGCCGGCAGCAAAGCAGTGCGTACGCGGACTCGGGTGAAGCGTCCATCGGAGTTGTGCGGATCCTGCCAGGGATCAAGTCCCAGTTCGGCGCAAGCCCGCTCGGTCGTCGTGCGCCGGATCTGCAGGAAGGGCCGTAGGAGATGCCCGGCTCGGGGCGCCATGCCAGCCAGCGATCTGCTGCCGGATCCACGAGCCAGGCCAAGCAGGACGGTCTCCGCCTGATCATCGAGGGTGTGGCCGACCAGCACCGTAGCCGTACGGGCTCGCGCCTCGGCGTCCAGGGCGCGATACCGGGCCTCACGTGCCGCCGCTTCCGGCCCGTCGGCTGAGGACTGGTCCACCTGAACGGCGGTCAGTGTCACGTCGTCGTAGCCAAGCGCGGCAAGCTGACCCCCTACCCGAGCAGCAACATCGGCGGAATTGTCCTGCAGTCCGTGATCGATCACCACGGCGGCATATCTGAGGTCTCGGCGGGTCGCCACGTAGCGAGTCGCGAAAGCGAGTGCGAGGGAGTCAGCACCGCCAGAACAGGCGGTGAGGAGGTGCACGTCCTGCTGGCCCAGTGCTGCATCGACGGCCTGAACAACGGCCAGGCTGGCCGAGCCGAGCTCGCGACGACCCACAGGCTTACGCGGGGCTAGCTGGCGGTGAGCTCGGGTTGCATGCGCGTCAGCCAGAGCTGGGGGTCGGCGATCTCTGCCGCGGTAGGCAATGTTTGCGGCGACGTCCAGACCCGGTTCAGACCGGCCATGCCAACCTCGGCGAGCACGGCGCGACAGAAGGTCGCGCCGTCCCGGTACTGGCGCATCTTGGCATCCAGTCCGAGGAGCCTGCGGATGATCTTGTCGAGGCCCTGGCCCTGCCGGCGCACTGTGAACTTTGCCCGAATCGTCTCAACGGTAGGAATGACCTCGGGCCCGACGCTGTCCATGACGACATCCGCGTGCCCCTCCAGCAGCGACATCGCCGCAGTCACTCGATCAACAGTCTCCCGCTGTGCTGGTGTCTGGACGAGGTCGATGATCGACACCTCTTGGTTGTGACTCAGGCCTTCAACGACCCGTCTGAGCGCCTCGCGCAACATCTGCGCGACGATCGTTGGGTCGAGCTCGGCCGAGTCGACGATCTGAGCGATCTGGTCGTTCAGATAGGAGCGGAGCCACGGAACTGCGGTGAACTGCACCCGGTGGGTCTCCTCGTGCAGGCAGACCCAGAGCCGAAAGTCGGATGGGTCGACATCGAGCTCGCGTTCGATGGCAACGATGTTTGGAGCGACGAGTAGCAGGCGACCACCAGGCGCGCCGGAATCGGTTCCGGGAAAGAACGGGTCAAACTGCCCGAGGACCTTCGACGACAGGTAGCTCAGCAAGGCACCCACCTCGACGCCGGTGATTCTCGGCCCGAAGCTCGCGACCGTCGGACTGCTGTCCTTCAGTCGCTCAATCGCCTTGGCGTTGAGCGGTAGCAAGATCTGGCGAAAGCCGTCCAAGTTGGCCTGGATCCATCGCGGCCGATCAACCACGAGCACCGGAGCCGTGCCGCTGGCAGCTTCCAGCCCGGTGACGTCGCGAACGTAGCTCTCCGCGCGGTTGGCGAAGCCGCGCAGCTCGGCAACGACTGCCGCTGCACCTTCGCGAGAGATCTCCGGGCCAGGCTTGACAAGCCTGGTTGCGGTGTTCAGCGCAACGGTCCAGTCGACCATCGAGGTTGTCATGCGGGCGAGTCTATGTGGGTGGTCAGTGCGGGCTCACTTAGCGCATCGTGGCGGACTTGTCGGCCTTGCCTTCCCACGTTTGCCGTCTTGAGACTGTGTCAGAGTCCATTAGCGACACCCGCAGGTACTCAACGCGGTAGTCACACGATCCAGCCAGATCATGGCGTTGTACTCGTTCTTCGGTTTGTTGATCAAGAACGCGTACGCCAGCACGGAGCCGTCCCTGGTGCGTACCAGCCCGGCACGAGCACGGACCTTGTTCAGCGTGCCGGTCTTGCCGCGTACCACACCGCGTCCGGCCAGGCTCTTATCGTCGAAGTACTGGCGCCGCAGGCTGCCCTCGACGCCGGCGACCGACAAACCGGTGATCACGGCTCGAAGTTCCGGATGCTGCTGGCTAGCGGCCGCCCGGAGCATCTTGACCATCGAATCGGCCGGCACTTTCGTCTGACGAGACAGGCCGCTGCCATCGTTGATCGTCATGCCGGGATCCCAGATGCCGAGCTTGGTGAGCTCGGATCGTACGACCTTGGTCGCCTCCGCAATCGATCCCGGCTTTCGCGCGCCAATGGCGGCCTGGCGGAAGATCACCTCGGCTGCGTCGTTATCGCTGACCATGAGCAGGTGCTCGACGATCCGCTCCAAGGGCATGGAAGAGACCCTGGCAACGACGGGCGCCGATTTCGGTGCCCGGGCCGAGCGCGTCGACGTAACCCGAATCCCCTGCTTGGACAACGCCCCCGCGAAGACAGTGGCGGCCTCCTTGGCCGGATCTCGGTAACGCGCGCCACCGAAACCCACGTGACCCTCGTCGACCCAAAGTGCCGACGTGCGTGAGACCTGGTCACCGTAGAACCCTGGCCAGCGAGGGTTCCAGGCCGGGCCACGGAACAACGAGGCGTCGTAACCCAGGGTGACTTGCTTGAGCTTGTCGTGCTTCAGACGGGTCGCCGTGGCTCGTGCCAGTGCGGTGATCGTGGCTCGCTTGGGATACTCGCCGTGACCGCTCCTGGCAAGATAGGGGTCCCCGCCACCGACGAGGATGATTTGCCCTCGTTTCGGGCTGACCACCGACGTTTTGAAGGTGTGCCCGGGTCCCAAGATCGACAGCGCCGCTGTCGAGGTGAGCAGCTTCATGGTGGACGCGGGGATATAGCCCCGAGTCGCGTTGTGGGCGTAGACCACCCTGCCGGTGGCCACCTCGATGACCGAGCCGGAGTAGGAGCCGGTCATTCCCTTGACTTTGACAGCTCGAATCTTGTTCGCAACCGCAGCCTTACTCGGGACCACTCGCGGCGAGGCTGCGGCCAGTACCGGGCTGGGCAGGTCGCGCTTGGGAGCCGTCGACGCTGCTGTGGTCGAGCTTGAGGCGGGAGAGGCAGAGGCGGCCGGAGCGCTCGGTAGAGCGCTGGGGGCGCTGTAGCTTGTTTGAGCCCCAATCGCGTAGCGGTTGCCGCGCGGCAGCGCCACGACGGCCGCGGCGATCACACTGATCACCAGCCCCATCGCGGCAATAGCCGCGAGTAGGACCACAGCAATCCGCTTGGGACCCACGGGGTAGGTACACCTCCTTCACGCTAGGCTCGAGCCGCCAGACAATCACTGATGTGCACTCTCGCAGAAGTCAGTCCTAATCCTAAGGAGGTCCGGTGACCGCGCCCAATGTCGATGAAGGTCTGAAGCCGATCAGTGAACTGACCTTCGATGTCACCGTCGAGATCCCCAAGGGTCAGAAGAACAAGTACGAAGTTGATCATGACACCGGCCGCATCCGGCTCGACCGAACGTTGTTCACCTCCACCCAGTATCCGGCCGACTATGGCTTCATTGAGGGAACTCTCGGTCAGGACGGCGACCCGTTGGATGCGCTGGTCATGATCACTGAGCCGACGTTCCCCGGCTGTCTGGTCAAGTGCCGGGCAGTCGCGATGTTCCGGATGACGGACGAGGCTGGAGGCGACGACAAGGTGCTGTGCGTGCCGGCATCGGATCATCGCCGCGACCACATACGAAATCTCTCGGACGTGCGCCCGTGGGTGCTCCTTGAGATCGAGCATTTCTTCGAGGTCTACAAGGATCTCGAGCCCGGGAAGTCCGTTGAGGGCGCGACTTGGACTGGCGTTGAGGATGCCGAAGATGAGATTCGAGCGAGTTTCGCTCGGGCGAAGGAGCACGGCAATAGCGGCCATCTCCACTAAGGACCTCTCTCGTGGACCCGTGATCAGGCGGGAATGGCTGACCTTCTGATCTTGCTCGCGCCGTCGGCCAATCGCGTCTACGCGTCCGGGGCCAGTCGGCTGGTGGCAGCTGAACTCAAGGTCATGCTCGGCGTTCATGATGATCCGTCAATCCAGCCGGTGACTTTGGCGGGAATCGAATACCTCGCGCTGAAGATGGACACTCTTGATGAGCACATCACATCGGCGCTAGGTCGGCTTTCTGGCTTCTATGCTGCCTTCCAACGATCCGAAGATCGACTGCTGCCGGTCGAGGTGCGTACGCCGGACCTCTTCGAAGAGGATCTGGTGACCATCCCGAAGTATCCCGGCAAGACCAACGAGCAATTCACCCGATTGTTGATCAATGTCACGCTGGCGTCGGTCCGGCGCTCGAGCGGCGGACCGGTGTCGATCTTGGACCCGCTGTGTGGTCGGGGCACGACATTGAGCACCGCGATGATGCTGGGCCACAACGCCGCCGGTGTCGAGGCCGAGCCGAAGGCTCTCGAAGCGTACGCGGCCTTCCTGCGGACATACTGGCGACGCAAACGGCTGAAGCACACACTGGAGGTCAGCCCGGTGCGCCGGGAAGGCAAGATCATTGGCAAGCGGCTGGAGGCGGAGGTGATTCCCCTCACACGGGAGCGGCCCATCGCTTTGACCGTTCTCTCTGGCGACGCCCGGCAGTCGGCGGTGCTGTTCGGGAAGCGCAGGTTCGACGCTGTCGTTGCCGATGCTCCGTACGGCGTGGTGCACGGTAGCCGGACCGACGTTCACGGCGTCAGCGGGAAGCGGGACCGGTCTGCCGCTGGTCTGATCGGCGAAGCGCTATCGGCTTGGGCTGTGCAGCTGAAGAGGGGCGGCGCTCTCGGCTTGTCCTGGAACGCACTCAGGCTGAAACGCGAGCGACTGCTCGAGCTGATCGCGGCGGCTGGGCTGGAACCGCTGGACTTCGGTCCGTACCGGGACTTCGAGCACCGTGTCGACTCCTCGATCAGACGCGACATTGTGGTGGCGATCAAGGGACAGCAAGAACAATAGGCTTCAGAAATGGACCAGCGACGCATCCTGCTCGTACTTCGCCATGCGCAAACCGAGGACGCACGGCCTGGGAGCCGCGACAGTGACCGACGGCTCACCGCTGAAGGCGAACGCCAGGCACGCGAGGTAGGTGACTTCCTGCGGAAGCAGAACATCACAATTGATGCGGTCTTGTGCTCGAGCGCAGTCCGCGCACAGCAGACGCTCGAGCTGCTTCAGCTGGATGATCAACTCGACCCGAATCGGGTCGATATCGCGGACCGTTTCTACAACGCCGGGGGCGACACATTGCTCGAGGCCGTACGCGTGCTGCCCGATGATTGCAAGGTTGCACTGATCGTTGGACACGCACCCGGCGCGCCAGGTCTGGTGCATGAGATGACTGACGCGGCCAGCTCCACACCGGAAGCGGTTGATGCGATCGAGAGCCGCTTCCCGGCGGCTACTCTGGCGCAACTGGTGTTCGAGGCCGACTGGTCGCACGCGGAGTCAGGCTCGTTGGTCGCGGTCCGAATGCCCGGTCAATCCGGCACGTGATCAACAGTCCTCGGTCAGCGCAGCAATGCCGAAGTCGCGACATCTGCAACAACCGCGACACGCCGAACGTGACAAATTCATAACGTGGCTAAGTCGACCCACGCAGGTCGCAGTCGCTGGATGGACCCCAGAGCCCTGTCGGGACAACAAAGATGATCTTGTTACCCAGCACAGAAATCTCTATTGGAATTCACCGCTTTCCTTCTTGGCAAGGGATTTCTTCGCGCCGGGTTACAAGCACGACTTGACAAGCCATCGCTCATTGAGGTAAAGGCAGACAACCGGTTGAGAAATTTGTTACCTCTCCGGCATTCGCAGTCCGGTCAAGATCACGGTTGGATATAGCTACCAATTCCAGCGTTCGCTGCACGATACGCTCCCGTTGCTTGAATGAGCTTGGGGTGCGTCCAGGAGGCCCATCTTCTTCCCCTGGTAAACCACCCGACAAACGATCCAGCACTGTGCGGAGAGCGCGGATCGTGTCTCGTTCAAGCACGCCAACTCGTCGGGGGGGCCGGCGATTGTCAAAGTGCGGGGGTCCTTGGGAATGGCGAGGCCGGAGAGATTGCTGCGGGCGACCGCGGCAGGCGCGACATTAGAGCCTGCGTTTGCAGGCAACGGTCACTATGAGCTGCGCGGGCTCCACCCCGATTCGGGTAGCTTGGGTACGAGCGAGGCCGTCGATCTTCTTGACGACTCGCCGACCGTACCCCTCGACAGTCTTGATCTTGCAAGTGATGATCACCTTGCGAATCGCGCTGTCAGCGTTCCTGTGGACAAGCGTTTCACCGCGTGGAGTCGGCGATATCTGATAGCCATTGCAACAGCGGACGCCGTGGTCGGCGGCATAGCAGCAGCCCTTCCCGCATCGATCAGCGACACGCTCTCGTGGGGCCACAGGGTGGCGATGCTGTGTCTCGTCAGCCTGGTTGTCTGGCCGGCCGCGATAGCGCTGTGCCGTGGATATCGCCGCAACCGAATCGGCGTTGGCTTCGACGAGCCGGGCGCTGTGATGCGGGCCGGCATGCTCGTCGTGGTGGCGGTCGCAATACCCGCTGGCTTCATGGCTGTCCCCGCAGGAAGTTTGGATCCCGACGGCGCACTGACCCTGTACGCGTTGCTGAAGCTCGTTGCTACCGGCACTCCGTTCGCGGTGCTGCTGAGCTTGCTCGTCCGGTTCTTCGCTCGGCGGATCCTGCATTTCTTGCAGCGTCAGGGACGGAGCCTCCGGCATGTTTTGGTCGTTGGCAGCTTCGGGGCGGCGCAGCAACTCAGCGAGCGGATTCAACGGGAGCCTGATACCGGCATGAAGGTGATCGGCTTGTGCCTGCCGTCCACAGAATTGCCTCGACCGGTCGTTGACGGGATTCCGGTGCTTGGAAGTCTCCGACAGGTCCCCGAGGTGGTTCGCAGCATGGGCTGCGACGCGGTGGCCGTGACCAGCGATGACGCCACCCGATACAACTACTTACGCGAGCTTGCCTGGTCGTTGGAAGGTGTAGGAGTCGAGTTATTGGTCGATCCCGGTCTCGTCGAGGTGGCCGGCCCGCGCATGCACATCCGGCCGCTCATGGGCTTTCCGCTGTTGCATGTTGAAGAGCCTCATTTCAAGGGCTGGCGCTGGGCGATCAAGCGAGTCAGCGACATCGTGCTGACCTCGATCGGTCTCTTGATCATTTCGCCGGTCATGCTCGCCATCGCAGCGGGAGTCAAGTTCCAAGACGGTGGACCGGTGATCTTCCGTCAGGCTCGGATCGGCCGCGAGGGCAAACCGTTCACCATGCTCAAGTTCCGGTCCATGGTGGTGGATGCCGAAGAGCGCAAGCTCGAGCTGATGGAACACAATGAAGGCAAGGGTGGTCTGTTCAAGCTCAGCCAGGACCCGCGGGTGACCCGCCTTGGCCAGTTCTTGCGCAGCTTCTCTCTCGATGAGCTACCGCAGCTCTTCAATGTCCTCGGCGGCTCGATGTCACTTGTCGGTCCGCGTCCGCATCTGGCGTCCGAGCTTGCTCAGATGCCGAGCGAGGCCAGCCGCCGGTCACTGGTGACCCCTGGCCTTACGGGACTCTGGCAGGTCAGCGGGCGCTCAGACCTCGAGGGCGACGACGCCATTCGCCTCGATCTTCGCTACGTCGAAAACTGGTCGCTCAGTCTCGATCTGCAGATCCTCTGGAAAACGATCTCCGCCGTAATGGCCAAACGCGGCGCGGCATGACGCTGCCCGGTATTGCTGAGATTTCCCGGAGACGCGCATGAAGCAGTGGCGGATCGCATTCTGGTCGGCAGGCGCCTACACGGCGCTGGCCGTCGTGGTCAGTCTTGGCCTCTTGAACGGTTTGGACGTGATAGTGCGTGAGTGGGCCCGACCTAATGACGTATGGGGGGTGGCTCAGCTGCAAGCCGACCTCGTCGTTGAGGGTTTGCGTCCGGCTATTGCGGCGTTGCTCCTTGCAACGTTCACGCTCGCGTACTGCGCGAAGCGCCGGTCCCTGAGACCTGCGGCATTCATCGGCAGTGTCTGTGTCGTGACGGTGGTATTGACCGTTGCATCAAAGATCGTTGTGCATCGTCTGGACCCCCACGCAGTGATCGGGAATGACGGGGGCAGCTTTCCGTCGGGCCACATCATCGGTGTCGTCGTATGCCTCGGCCTCGTCGTTCTTATGGTGCAGCCGCGTATGGGCTGGCCGAAATGGCTGATCCCGGTTTTTGGCGGGGCGCTGATGGGAGCTTCGCTGTTACTTCAGGCGGCGCACTGGTTCACCGACATTGTCGGCGGCGCCCTGCTCGCGACTGTTGTGTTGGCAGCCGCCTCAGGTTTGAGCAACTGGATGAATAACCGGTCCAGAAATGATCATGAATCAGCTGCCTCTGGGCGGCGAGATGAGACCTTGCTCACGTCGGTAGCCGAGGAATCAATATACATAGCCAGGCTAAATAACGCAGTCCCTGATATGGGGGTCACTGACTGTTACGCTCCTGGCCGGGGAAAGTTCGTTCTGAGATCCTGCGGGGGGCTATGAGGATCGCAATCTTTGGCTTGGGTTACGTCGGTACCGTGACGGCCGCAGGCCTCGCTTCACAAGGCCACAAGGTATGGGGCGTTGACGTCGACCCCGTCAAGGTCGACCTCATTCGGTCGGGGAGAAGCCCAGTTGTCGAGCCGGGCATCGATCAGCTCATTGCGACCGCGGTCGGCCAAGGCGACCTGAGCGCGACCACGGATCCCGTAGTCGCTCTTGAGCGGGCCGATGTATCGCTGCTCTGTGTCGGTACGCCATCGAAGCCACAGGGCGGCACTGATCTGACCTACCTACGACGTGCCCTGGATGACATCCGAGAAGCGATGGCAGTCGCTACACCGCCGGCGTCGGGTTTCCACGCCGTCGTGGTGAGAAGCACCGTCCCGCCAGGAACCGGTGACGATCTTGTCAGCGCCACCTTCGCCAGTATGCCGCCGGGTGGCTGGACCGTCGGCACGGCAATGTGCCCGGAGTTCCTTCGTGAGGGCTCAGGCGTTGCCGACTTCTTCAACCCGCCCTTCGTCGTTCTCGGCACTGCTGATCAGCGCGTAACCGATCTGGTGACCACGGTGTTCTCGTTCCTGGATAGGGAAATCAGGATTGTCGACGTACGCAGCGCCGAGGCACTGAAATACGCATGCAACGCGTTCCACGCCACAAAGGTCTCCTTCGCGAACGAGATGGCTCGAATATTCCGGGCGTACGGCGTCGACTCGCGCGAGGTCATGCGCGTGTTTAGCGAGGACAAAGTCCTCAACATCTCTCCGGCCTACCTCATGCCGGGATTCGCCTTCGGCGGCTCCTGCCTACCCAAGGACCTGCGCGCACTGCTCGACATGGCCCGCGTCAATGCGTTGGATGTTCCGCTGCTCGCCGGCGTGGCATGGAGTAACGAGCTGGTCATCTCCGACGTCGTTGACAGGCTCATTGCCAGCCCGTTCCGCAAGATCGCGATGCTTGGACTGAGCTTCAAGATGAACACCGACGACCTGCGGGAGAGCCCGAATGTGGAGTTGGCCGAACGGCTGATCGGCAAGGGTTTCGAGGTCAAGATCTACGACCCCATCGTCAACCCCGAGCGGCTCATAGGCTCCAACCTCCGCTACATCGAGAGCCGCCTTCCGCACCTGCGTCGGTTGCTTTCCGGAACGCCCTTCGAGGCGATGCACGGCTGTGAAGCGGCCGTAGTGGCTACGTCGGATGCCGCCGTGCTCGAAGAGCTTCGTGCTGCACCACCTGCCTGGATCCTTGATCTGCATGGGCGCATTGGCTCCGACATTGAGCAACTGCCCGGCTATCAGGGCATTGGGTGGGCAGTGTGATCGACCTGGGCGAGACGACCGCACGACCGCGGATCTTGATCATCGTCCAGAACCTGCCGGTCCCGTTCGACCGTCGCGTCTGGCTCGAGTGCAAGGCTCTGATTGCAGCCGGATATGACGTCACGGTGGTCTGTCCGAAAGGAAAGAATGACCCTGCGCACCAAGTCCTCGAGGACGTCACGCTGCTGAAATACCGTCCGTACGCGCCTGGCGGCGGTGCCCTCAGCTTCATTGTGGAGTACGCGTACTCGTTCCTCGCAACCGCTGCGCTGGTGTTGCGTGCGCGTCGAAAGGGCAAGTTCGCGGTGCTGCAGGCATGCAACCCGCCTGACATCTTCTGGCCCATCGCCCGATGGCTGCGCCGCCGGGACCGCACGCGGTTCGTATTCGACCACCACGACCTGTGCCCGGAGCTTTACGACTCTCGCTTCCCGCATGGTAGGGCGTTGCCAAAGCGTGGCTTGCTCGCACTCGAGAAGGCCACGTTCCGTACCGCAGACCATGTTGTTGCGACGAACACCTCTTATGCAGACGTCGCGATGCGGCGGGGCGGCAAGGCTCCGGCGGATGTCACGGTCGTTCGTACCGGTCCAGACCCCGAACGCCTGCAGCGGAGGGCGGAAGTTCCGGCACTGCGACGTGGTCGGAAGCACCTTGTGGCATACATCGGCGTCATGGGACCGCAAGACGGTGTCGACCTTGCAGTCCGAGCTGCGGCCCATATGGTGCACAACTTGGGGCGGGTTGACGTTTCCTTCACCTTCATGGGTTCCGGCGACAGCCATCACGAGCTGGTGGCGTTGCGCGACGAGCTAGGCCTCCAGGACTACCTCGAGCTGCCGGGCCGCGTGCCGGACCAGACCGTGGTCGACGTGCTCTCGAGCGCAGCCGTGGGGCTCTCGCCCGACCCGAAGAATCCCCTCAACGACGTGTCGACGATGAACAAGACGATGGAGTACATGGCTTTCGAGTTGCCCGTGGTCGCTTTCGACCTGAAGGAGACCAAGGTGTCGGCTGGAGATGCTGCCAGCTACATCGAAAGCGGCGATGTAGCGGCCTACGCCCAAGCAATCGCGGAACTCCTGGACGACCCCGACAAACGCGAAGTCATGGGTAAGGCAGGACGCATTCGCATCGAGCGAGAGCTGGGTTGGCCGTATCAGCGCGATCGCTACGTCGGTGTCTACGACACTCTCGTCGGCCGCAGCCGAGTGCGAGGCTGACGTGTGCGGGGTTGCTGGAGCATTCTGTCAGTCCGACGGGCCGCGGTTGGTGCGGACGATGACCGATCGCATATGCCACCGCGGACCGGATGCGGCTGGGCTCCGCGATCTGGCGCCGCAGGCGTTGCTGCAGCTTGGGCATCGGCGGCTATCGATCATCGATCTGTCGGCTGCGTCAGACCAGCCATTCGTCAAGCGTGGCCTGCATCTGAGCTACAACGGCGAGCTTTACAACTATCGCGAGCTGCGCAATATCCTGCGCGGCAAAGGCGTCCAGTTCGACACCGGATCAGATACCGAGGTAGTCCTCGAGGCCTGGCGGCAATGGGGCGCCGATGCCCTTCCCCGGTTCCGCGGCATGTTTGCTTTTGCCCTGTACGACGAGCGCACCGCTGCGCTTACCCTGGCGCGAGACCCGCTCGGCATCAAGCCGATGTATGTCATGCCGCGTGGTAGCGGCATTCTTTTCGCCTCAGAGCTCAAGGCATTGGTGGCGGCAGTCGGCCCGGAACTGAGCGTCAATCCCGATGCGCTTGTGGCGTCAACCCTTTTTTATTTCCTGCCCGAGGAACAGTGCGCCGTCAAAGGGGTCTTCAAACTTCCGCCAGGATCCTGGGCCGAGTGGCGGGCCGATGGCACCAGCCGCTCAGCCCGCTACTGGGATCCTGCCGAGGCAGCCCTGGCTGCCGCTGCCGGTCCGACCGCCGACCTAAAGGCCGTGCTTGAGGAGTCCGTTGCGGCGCACATGGTGGCGGACGTGCCAGTGGCCTCCTTTCTCAGTGGCGGCCTCGATTCCAGCCTGATCACTGCGCTGGCGGCTGATCGCGAGCCCTCGATCGAGGCGTACACCATTACCTTCCGTCCCGAGGATCAGCGGCTAGAGGCCATGCCCGACGACGCCAGCTATGCCCGGAAGATGGCGGCACATCTAGGCATTCGCCTGCACGAGATCGAGATCAGCCCCAATGTCGTTGACATGTTGCCGAGGGTTGTCGATGTCCTTGACGAACCGATCGGCGATCCTGCCGCGATCAATACGGTGCTCATGTGCCAGGCCGCACGTGAAGCAGGCGTAAAGGTCTTGTTGTCAGGAATGGGCGCCGACGAGCTGTTCGGCGGTTACCGCAAACACCTGGCGTGCGTGCTTGGCGCGAGATACCAGACGCTCCCGCGCTCGCTTCGCACCCGTGTGGTGGCGCCGAGCGTCGATCGACTTCCCGTTGCTGCTGGTGGGCGCGGCCTGCGGTACAGCCGCTGGGCCAAGCGGTTCCTCAGCTTCGCCGAGCTCCCGGAGGAGGCGGCATTCCGGCGCAGCTACACGCTGTACGATCCGCCTGAGCTCACGGAATTGCTGAATCCCGAGCTGGCGCCAATCGTCAAGGGAACGCTCGACGCACATCAGAGCTTGTACAACGACAATGGACTGGCAGACCACGTCAACAGGATGTGCCTCGCCGACAGCCGGTTGTTTCTTCCCGGACTCAATCTGGCGTACACCGACCGGTCCAGCATGTCGGCATCGACAGAAGTTCGCGTTCCCTTCGTCGACCCGTACGTGTTCCAGGCAGCCTTTAGCTTCCGCGGGAGCCAGAAGATCAAGGGGCGTACGCAAAAGATTCCATTGCGCACGGCCGCTGAGGACTGGGTGCCACGTGAGGTGGTGGACCGCCCGAAAGCGTCTTTCGGTGCACCATTGCGTGCCTGGGTCACGAATGACCTCGGACCCTTGATTGATGACGTCTTGCTCGATGGAGAGCTGGTATCGTCGGGTTTTCTGCGCCTGCCGCCGCTGCGCCAACTAGTTTCCGACCAGCGCAGCGGTCGACGGGACGAGTCCAAGCAGTTGTGGCAGCTGCTCTCGATGGAGCTGTGGTACCGCAGTGCCTTGGCAGCAGGGGTCGCGCCGGCCTAACGAGTTGCGCTAGCCGACGAAATCTCGGGGGAAGTTTGTATGAAGCAAGTTGCGCAGAACTATAAATCCGGTGATCTTGCCGTCCTCGACGTCCCTATTCCTGCGTGCCAGCCGGGGGGCGTCCTGGTTCGTTCGCTCTACTCCTTGATCTCGACCGGCACAGAGCTGATGAAAGTCAGCGAAGCGCGGCTGTCGCTCGTCGGCAAGGCGCGTGCCAGACCTGATCAGGTACGCAAGCTGCTCGACTCTGTCGCCCAGCAGGGCGCCTTGGCCACATACCAGAAGGCCATGAACCGCTTGGATAGCTACACCCCGCTCGGTTACTCGTTGTGTGGCGTCGTGGTCGAGGTCGGCGAAGGCGCAGAGCAATTCTCGGTAGGTCAGCTAGTGGCGGCGGCTGGCAACGAATTCGCCTTGCACGCAGAGGTCAATTGGATACCGATTAACTTGTGCGTGCCTGTGCCCGATGGGGTCGCGGCAGAGCATGCGGCGTTCGCGACGGTCGGTGCCATCGCCATGCAGGGGGTTCGTCGTGCCGAGGTTGCCCTTGGCGAGACCGCCTGTGTGATCGGGCTCGGGCTTATTGGACAGCTCGCGGTGCGTCTCCTCGTCGCGGCTGGAGTGCAGGTCGTCGGGCTTGACGTCGTCGAGGCTCGCTGCCGGACGGCGGAGAAGGCAGGTGCCTTGATCTGTGCCGCACCTGGTGAGGACGGCCTGCGTGAGGTGGAGCGGGTTCTGCTCGATCGAAGCGGAGGACTCGGAGCAGACCACGTCCTGCTGGCGGCTGGAGGTGACTCGAACGGGCCGGTGGAAGTGGCGGCCCGCCTGGCGCGAGATCGCGCTCGAGTGGTGGACATCGGGAAGACGCGGCTCGATCTGCCGTGGAACGCCTATTACGACAAGGAGTTGGACGTCCGCTTCTCTCGGTCATACGGACCAGGACGGTACGACGACCGCTACGAGCTCGAGGGCATCGATTACCCAGCCGGCTACGTCCGCTGGACCGAGCGCCGTAATCTCGCCTGTTTTCTCGACCTGCTGGTCGACGGATCAGTTGATGTTGCTTCGTTGATTTCCGGCGTCCACCCGGTTGAAGAGGCGGCGGATGTTTACGGACAGTTGCGTACCGGTGCCCTACATGGTGTCGGATTTCTCTTGTCCTATGGTGATCCGCAGGGCCCTTCGTCTCTGGGGCGCACGCTGCCGGCTCATTCCGGACCCAAGCCGAGGGCTTCGCGGCGGCCATCGTCCGATCGGGTACGCCTCGGCTTCATTGGAGCAGGCAATTACGCCACCTCGATGTTGCTGCCTCAGCTGCGGGACAACAGTGAGGTGCAGCTCGTCTCGGTCGCTACGACAAAGGCGCTTTCGGCGCTCAACGCACAACGCAAGTTCGGCTTCAGCACCATGACGACGGATGTCGAATCCGTGCTTGACGACGACAGCCTGGACGCCGTGTTCGTTGTCACGCGACATCACTCCCATGCCAGTCTCGTCTGCCAGGCCCTGGAGCGTGGATTCACCGTCTTTGTTGAGAAGCCGTTGGCCCTCACTGACGAGCAACTCGGTACGGTCCTCGAAACGGTGGAGAAAACCGGCAATGACCGGATCATGGTCGGGTTCAACCGCCGGTTTGCACCGCTCTTTACCGATTTGCAAAAACGCTTCGGTTCCACGCACGGTCCTCTGTCGGCTCGCTACTTGATCAATGCTGGCCGCCTCGATGCCAGTAGCTGGTATCTGAATGAGGAACTTGAAGGATCCCGGTTCGCCGGCGAAGGTGGTCATTTCATTGACACGCTGAGCGCCCTCGTCGGACATCGGCCGGTCGAGGTGTATGCCATGGGTGACCGCGGAAATATCCACGCCACGCTCCGGTTCGTCGACGGGTCTGTCGGGACAATCTCCTACATCACAGACGGCAGCTCGCGGTTCCCGAAAGAGACGGTAGATGTCGCGGGTGACGGCCGCAACGGGCGGCTCGACAACTTCCAGCGGGTCACCGTGTGGTCTGCCAAAGGCAAGAACGGTCACCGGGTGCTCGCAGGACAAGATAAAGGTCAGCGGGCCGAACTGGAGCGCTTCCTTCACGCAATCCGTAAGGATGCAGACATGCCCATCCCGTTAGAGTCGCTGGTCGCGACGACCCGTGCAACGCTTGCCGTTGACGCCAGCCTGTCGCAGGGAAGGCCGGTTACCTGGTGAGCCGCCCCAGCGCCGGTTGGTACATCCGACGGTTGCGCGGGATGTCGCCGACCGAGGTGGTCTACCGTTCGATGGATGCCGGGCGTCGCCGAATCTGGGCACGTCGGCAGGTCAGGCCCGGTGAGGCGAGTGCATTGCCCGCGGACACGCGGAAGGAGCGCGCCTTCGCGTCCCCGCTGCCGACGTCAGCCCGAGTCGGTGTGGATCCAGATGCCGCAGCTGCACTCGTCCGAGCTGCCGATACGGTGCTGGACGGCACCTGGACGGTGCTCGGTGTACCGCGTACGGATAGCGCGGATCCTGACTGGTTCACCGATCCGGTGACCCGACGTCGCGCGCCTGACGACCGCTTCGCATTCGGTATCAACCATCGTGACGAGGCGGAGACCGGCAACATCAAGCAGGTCTGGGAGCTGTCCCGGCACCATCACCTCACCGTTCTTGCGGCGGCCTGGTGGCTGACGCAGGAGGAGCGGTACGCCGAGGCTGCCGCCGATCAGCTGCGCTCGTGGTGGAATGCCAACCCGTTTCTCACCGGCGTGCATTGGACGAGCGGCATTGAGGCCGGCACCAGGTTGATGGCGTGGGCCTGGATCCGCCGTCTCCTCGACGACTGGCCGAAGATTGGCGATTTGTTCGAACACAACGACGACGCCGTACGCCAGATCGCCTGGCATCAAGAGTTCCTCGCGGCGTTCCCCAGCCGAGGCTCGTCAGCCAACAACCATGTCATCGCCGAAGCGGCTGGGCGGCTGGTAGCTGCATCCGCTTTCCCTTGGTATGTCCGCAGTGCGCAGTGGCGACGCATCGCGGCCGAGCTTCTCGAGCGCGAGCTGGCCGCCAACACATTCAAGGACGGTCTCAATCGGGAGCTGGCGACCGACTACCACCGGTTCGTGCTCGAACTGGGATTGGTAGCCGCGGTCGAAGCCGACGCCTGCGGGCAGCCCCTTTCTCAGGCGACCTGGGAGCGGCTGACACGCATGCTCGATGCAGCGGCGGCGATCGTGGATGTCACCGGCCGGGCGCCACGGCAGGGTGACGGCGACGAAGGCCGTGCTCTTGTGGTCGACGATCCTGAGCGGGATCCCTGGGCTGCGGTGCTGGCAACGGGGGCTGCGCTCCTGGACGCTGGAGCCTGGTGGCCTCCAGTCGCCAGCGCAGTTCAGGCCTCTGTGCTTGGCGCGTTCGGCCGATCCCGACAGCTATCGCGAGCACGTACCCGGCCGCGCCAGTTTCCTGACGCGGGCTTGGTTATTCTGCGTTCCCGGCCGCAGGACGGCTCGGAGATCTGGTGCCGATGCGATGGCGGCCCGCATGGATTCCTCTCCATTACGGCGCACGCTCACGCCGACGCCCTCTCTCTCGAAGTGCGGCACGACGGCGTCGACATCCTCGCCGATCCCGGCACGTACTGCTACCACGGCGAGCCAGCCTGGCGGGAATGGTTCCGCTCGACTGCCGCCCACAACACGGTTGAGATGGCCGGCGTAAGCCAGGCGGAGTCGGGAGGGCCATTCCTTTGGAACACCCATCCCCGGACAGTGACGCTGACCTGTGACCTGGGCGACCAGCCAGAGCAGACCTGGGCTGCTGAGCATGACGGCTATCTACGGTTGGCCAGTGCGGCAACACACCGGCGTTCGGTGAGGCTCGATTCGCCTGGACGCAGGCTCACGGTCGTCGACACCTTCCCTGTCGCTGCAGCTGTTCCCATCCTGGTCTCGTGGCACCTCGGCCCCG
>Ga0207428_10001242_pt1 | contig 27310 bp, 25 predicted proteins | sample RhiMethybrSRZTD1_FD_187600 | JGI IMG/M metagenome (GOLD analysis project Ga0207428, IMG submission 187600) | Populus rhizosphere microbial communities from Tennessee, USA - Rhizosphere MetaG P. TD hybrid SRZTD1 (SPAdes) (version 3) | ecosystem: Host-associated > Plants > Roots > Rhizosphere >...
TCCCGCATCCACTTGACCGCTGTCTTCATCGCGGACAGGGTGTTGTTGATACCCATATCCGGCATCACGGTCTGAAGGGGCTGCATGAACTGCCGCAGCACTGCCCCCGGATTCCAAGCCAAGTTGGCCTGGTAGTTCCAGCTGACCATCATCGAAGTGAGGTCCCTCAAGTCACTCTTATTCAGGACCACAGCGATCTTCTTGAACCCACTTGTCCCGTCCAGCTTGGTGAGAATCCGTCGCATCGACTCCGCGAGGGCGAGCTGCGTCGCATCGGGAGAGTGGCGGACCTGGTGAAGGTAACGGAGGAACAGTTCCCCCGTCTGCGGGTTCATCTGATCCGCGAACGCCTTGAACTGGTTCACGGCGAGGTTCCAATGCGGGGCGAGGTGCGTCTCTGTGCTCACCGCGCGGAAGAGGGTCTTCGCGATGATCTGTGCATCCAACTCCCTGTCCACCGGGGCCTCACCCGTCCTCACGGAGCGGGAGATCAAGCTGCTGATTTTCCCCGGTGTCTTGATCTGACTGAACTTGCTGTAGTCTCCACCCATCGCCCGGATAGTGGGGACGAAGTTGCCCAGCAGCTCCGCAACGTCCTCTGCACTGTAGTCCAGCTTCGCGAAGTAGTCCACATACGTCTTCATCAACTGATCGTGCATCGTCTGGACGTACGCAGCCTTCTCCGGCGGGAGTCCCTTGAGGAGCGTCGCCTTCCCCTTCTCGTTCCCCGCCATCTCGAACAGCTCCTGGACCATCTCCCTCTCCTGCCGGGTGCTTCCAGAGAAGATCTTGGGGATGATGCTATACGACGCCTCCGCTAGGAACGTCTCAGCATCCCTCCGTCCCAACTCGATACTGCGATACCACGTCCAGAAGGGGATACCAGTCTCCCTCTGCAAGTCCTGTAGCATGTTCCCTGTAGGGCGGAAGAAGCGGGTGATACTGGCGAAGACGCCCCCCTTATCTGGAGCCAGCTCCTTCCCACCCTTCTGGATGCTGTCCATAATCTCCTGGTTCATCGCGGCGTCAGAGATGTCCAGGTGCCGAGGGCCCTCAGCGTCGCGAGGCTCGAACGTCTCCTCCGACTGGCCAACGACCTCTTCCAGGTCCCTATTATCTCGCGGACCCCTAGCAGGGGGGCAGTTTGGCAAAGGCGGCATTCTTCTCCTCCGGTGGGAACATCCGATACTGACCCTGGCTATCGGCCTGGAGCTTCCCCGCCATGAACTCTTCCTTCATGCTCTTGCTCTTGTACCAGCTGTACATGAAGGCGTCCGACGGATCTCTGCCCTTCAAGATATCCAGGCCATCGGGAATCTTCCGGTCGATGTCGGATAAGATCACGTGCGTCGGCCGTGGCATCCCGTTCGCATCTCGGACCTCTACTCCCAGCTTCTGGAAGCCCTGCTCCCATTGCTTGAAGATCTGTTGCACCTTGTTCTCGTCGTACACGAACATCTTCTGCCTGCCGTTCACAAGCTCCGGTGCTGTCCACGTGCGGAGAGACCGCATCTGTGGAACCTTCTCTGCGAGGTTGTCGAGGAGCGCTTGGACCCGGTTCGGAGGAGACATAACACGGAGCGCAGCCTCCGTCAGCCCCTTACCTCCGGCCTGCTGGACTCCACCGATCTCAGCGTGGGGAACCACGTACATCTCCATCCCAGGCCTTCCAGCAGAGACGACCTCTTGGAAGGCCTGGTCCACAGCTTGCACGGGGAGGAAAGCCTTGGAGTCCACATCCGGATCCCGTCCCCTCTCCCGCCCCATGTTCCACGCCCGCTCCAACTCCCCCTCCAACTTCACCCCACTCTTCTTGATCGGGATCTTGGACACCGCAGCCATGGCTTCCATCGGGTGGTGGAACACTTGCTTCTCGCCTGCAAGGGCATTCTCCACCGTCCAGGTTCCCAACTTGGGGTCTCTCCTCACGCTGTAGCCACGAAGCGAGGCCTGCTTCTCTAACTCACCCGGCGACACGTAGCCAAGGTCAATGTCCGCAGCCTCCCGAAGGGTCATGCTCGGCTTCTGCTTCCCAGGAGCGTGGGTCGTGTGACTCACACGGAGGCGGACGGGAGTGGACTCAGGGACTCCTGCCTTGATCAACTTCCGTGCTGCGTCCCTGAACTGGACCATGTTGGGATTCGTCCCCTGGGTCTTATCGAAGATCTCGTAGCTACGGAGAGTGCTTACCCGTTGAGTGGGATCGCCAAGCGTCCACCGACCGGTTACTGGGTCCTTGTACTTCACATCCGGACGCTGGGTCTTATCCGGAAGCCCCCTGGGATCGTGGATCTTCTGCACCTTCCGCCTGGCCGAGGGGTCCAGGTCCTCGAGCGCAACGTTCTCGTCATAAACAATGCTCCGGTTCGTGATCCCGGAGGTCTTGGTCCGATCGATCTCACCCTCGGCAGTCCGGACAACGAGCTGCTGCCTACGAGGCTCGAAGCCCGCAGTGAAGCGATTGTCCCAGTACCCCTCTGGCCCACTCGGAGCGAGGTCACCCGCTGCAGCCTTCCCTCCGAAGCTCTGCCGATACGCACCGAACTCCGACGGGGCATTGGGCTGCGCGCGGTCCAGGCGGCCGATGTTCGCTCGGAGCCCAGTTTGTGACTCTGTCTCCTGGATCACAACAGGGGTAACGCTGAGGGTGAGAGTGTCATCCCGGTGACTGAAGCCTCGAACAAGCTCGTGCTCGTAGTCCGAGGCGGGGTCAGCGGACGTGAACTCCGGCTCCCTCCAATACCCACCCGGAGCGTCGAGCGGCTCGGGTGTCACGTCCCCCGTTCCGAGGTCCACGGTGAAGCGGCGTTCCTTCCCGCTACGATGGGCCCTGAGGTTGAGTACTGGTCCCTGAGTGGGGATGAGAGCGTTCACATCCGTGAATGGGGCGACGATCTCCTTGCCACCTACTTCGAGGCGGATGTACCCAGCCTGCAACTGCATCTGACGGAGTGCCTCAGGCATCGGTTCGGGTGGCGGCGTGGTCAACTCGCTCACACGACGGGAGACACTCTGGCCAGCGGCCTGCCTCGCAGCAATATCGGCACTGTACGCCTTGAACTCGTCCCGGAGCTCCTCTACCAACTCCGGTGTCCCATGTTGAGAGGCTAGGGTCATCCGACGAGAGTAGTCCAGACGGCTCCACTGGTCCTGACTGACGTAGGGAACCAGTTCCTGCGGAACCGCTTCGGCCTCGTAGCTCCGGGAACGGGGAACCATCTCGCGGCCCTGCACCCGTGTTGGAAGATCGGGTTCCTCACCCGACATGAGCTTGGACCGGTACATCGTCTCGGGGGTATCTGCGAACTCAGGCCCGGAGGGTCCCTCTCCGGGTGTGGGACGAGCGGGACGCTTCCGACCCATTACGTTACCCTCTGCGTCCACTCGCTCGCCCGCTCGGTTCCAGAGGTACTCCCGACGTCGCTCTCCTGTACCTTGGACGACCTTCGTCTGCTCCGGGGTCACCAGGGTCACAGGCTTCCCCTGTCCCAGGTTCTCTGCGTAGAGCAACGCCTGGTCGGAGTCCTTGAACTTCTTCAGTGTAGTCCCGTCCTTCTTCCGTACGACCCACGTCTTCTTGTCCGTTGCACTCCTGTCCACGATAAACTCAGAGGCGGGGACCTCTGTCAACATGGTCCCCTTCTTCGCCGGTATCCCGAGAGCCTCGCCCGAGAGGTCCTGTACCGGAACCTGGGCCACAGCGGCCGCCCGTTTCGCAGGAGCTGTATCCGGGCGCACTACAGCGACGTACTCACCCTTCCCGATGATCGACTTAGCGTACGCCTGGGCAGACTTCGAGTCCTCGAACTCCTCTAAGACCTCGTTGTTCTTCGTCCGGACGGTCCACTTACAGGGGCTGTGGCACTCCTCGCTGATCGTGACGTCCGGATTCTCCTTCGCGATAGAAGCCTTGACCTCTGCCGCCTTCCCCTCGACCATGGCCTTGTCTGCAGCCATGGACTCTTCCATCCGAGCTCTCGCCGCTTGGACCTCGGGCGTGTTCTGGGCGTACAACGCGTTCGCTCGAGTAGTAGCCTCCTTCGCGGTCGCGAACTCCTCTTCAACCCCGGTCGACTGTTGTACAATCCACTTCCCATTCTTCCCGTACACTCGGGTGCTTCCCGGTTCCATCCCCTCGACCGCAGCTCGACCCGGACCCCCACTGGCCGAGGCTCCTACCTCGAGGACTGTCCCGGTTACCGTACCCCCGCCGGGCACCCGGACAGTGACCGAGGCACCCACCTGCGGCACGTTGCCACTGTGGGCCACGGTCCCTGGAGCAGGTGCCCCTTGAATCGTTCGCTTGGCCCCCGGACCGTTCTCCAAAAGGTTGAGCATCCACGAAGCGGCCCCCTTATCCGAGGCGCCGTACGTAGCGTCTAGGATCTCCACCTTATGACCCATCAACCGTGCGGACTCCATCTTCTGGGCCCAACTGAAGACGGTGTTCCGGAACAGGTTCTTGTTCGCTCCCGTTGGATCGGACTTGAAGAGGGTCTCCTCCTCAATCCCGTTGATCCGGGTCTTTATGGTGACCCCGGAACCTCTCTCAACGCCCGCCTGAACGGTCCAGAAGTTGGGCGAGCGCATGTTAAAGGCTTCCACAATCTTCGCGGACTGGTGGGCGAGTGGAGTCTTCTCCGCCGGAGTCCCTTGTGTCGCCTTGAGCACCTGCTCCGCCGTCTCCACATCCTTCGTAGAGGACCCGTTCCGGATGGAGCCCATCTTAGACTCCACGTTGTCCGTATGCTGACCAGTCTTGGCAGCAATCTCTTCTACCACCTGGTCCAGCTTCTTCTTCCCCTCCCGGATCTCCGTCCGTAGTGCCCGATGGGTGGTGCCAAGTACAACCGCAGCGTCGAGGACGGCGCCTCCACCCGCGTTCAGCATCACATTGTACACCCGGTCTTCCCCGCTATCCGCTTCTGCGGCGATGCTGAACATCCCGCCGGCCGTGGCGCCCGCCGCCGCGATCCGAGCGACGCTCTTCGTTGCTGCACCCACACGCCAGATAGCGTTCGCAGCCTTCACAGATCCGACACCTGGAATCGCGGTTCCCGCCAATTCAGCGAGGACCTGGGGAGCGTAGGATCCTGCCTTCGCTTCCGCAGGGCTGAAGCCCTCAACACCGTAGGAGGGCTGCTGGATGAACTTCTCCATCGTAGCCCGATCCGCTTCGGCCGTTTGACCCAGGCTCTCGTACCAGCCCGGCATCAACGAAGCGATAGGGGCCATCAGGCCGTGGAAGAAGCTCGCTGTGGGACCCCGGACCAGCGCCGCCGCAGCGGCTGTGTTCGCAACGGGAGGCACGTACCCCTGCCTGCGGAATGTCTTCGCGGAGACAGCGCTCCCTCCCAACTTCTCCCTGTCGTAGCCCGGAGTGCCGGGAGTTTGGAAGGGGCTCCTGGTGATCGGGATCCCAAACGTCCCCTCAGCCTCGTTCCGGGCGTTCAAGTCCTTGATCAGAGCCTCGTCCGCCTCCTTGTCCACCTGGTCCTGCACTGCACCAGAGGCAATCATCTCCAACTCTTCCATTGGAGTGAGAGGACGAGGCGTTCGGGGCTTAGCGAGCTCCTTCGCCCCAAGCGTGAGGACATCCTGGAGTGGATCGTTCACTTCTTCATCTCCGCGTTGATCCTTGCGACTTCAGCCCAGTCACCCTTCTCGAGGGCCGTCTTCAGCGCCGCAGCGTTCTCCATGACGTGGGTCTTCATCGCGATCGAACTGCTCGGATCCTGGATCACCCTCTTCGCGTAGTCGGCGTAGCCCTTCGCGATACTCTGACTGGTCTCCGGAGTGATCTCTCCAACCATCTGAACGGGTCCACTCCTCGGATGTGGAAGCCCCATCCCGATACCCGTGCTCTGTGGAATCGGGTTCGTGGTGAGTGCGTGCGCTGTCCCTCGGAGTACGCCCTCGCCGAGTGCGGCCGCCTTCGCGCCCGCCTTCCAGTGTCGGTCGAGTTGGACCAGGAAGATCTCCTTCGCCAACTCGGTGTAACCGATCCCCGGCTTGTAGTCGCAGGAGGCAGTCTCGGGGCCCGCAGACTTGCAGAACTCCTTCTGCATGTCCATTACGTACCGGGTCTTCTGCTCGTCGGTCGGTGCCCGCATGGCCAAGTCGTTCAGGGCCTTGAACCTGGGACTCTGGATCAACGCCTCCCGGTGATCGTCCTCGAACTTCAGCCTCTGGGCCTCTTTGATGGAGAGCTCGACCTCGGCCATCCTGTCCGGTGGGAGCACGAAGCCCTCTGGTGCCTTCCCGGTCGTCAACCACTTGTACGCGACCCCCTGTGCGATCTCTGGGTCCACTCCGTTGGTCACCAGGGTCGAGGCCGTCTTCATGGTCTCCTGGGCGAGTGCAGTCGCGGTCTTCTGCTTGTCGAGGGCGTACTCCGCCGCCCTAATCTGATAGGTCTTCTCGTCCAACGTGATCTTCTTCTTCGAGAGGGAAGCGCCGAGCCGCTTCTTCGTCTCCGGCGTGAGGACCTTGTCCGGGTTATCAATGCTCTCCGCCCACTCACTAATATCCCTTGGATCAGCGTCCGGGAACTCTTTCAACAGTTCCGTCCGCCGTGCTACGGCCATCTTCGCGTACCAACCGGGTGTAGAGGGAACCTCCTTCTCGACCTCTTGCTGGATCAAGCTCTGCTTCCCACGGAACGCGAGGATCCCTTCCTTGGTAAACGGGATGTCCAGGAGCTTCTGTAACGCGGCCTCATTCCCAGCCTCGACGTTCGACGTGAGGGTCTTGTTCCGAAGGACCTCTACCGCGGTCTTGCTCTCCTCGGCCTCTGCCTCCGCGACAGCCTTACGTCGGGCTGCAGCGAGCTGTGGTGACACAGTGTAGTCGGGGCGACCGCTTGCACTCTTAGGATTCCCGAAGGCATCCGTCCCCCTGCCGAAGGCATTCGCTGGAAGTCCTTCCGTCACCTCGAACGACGGAAGAGTTACACCACCAACTTTGGCCTCAGGAACCGTGTACTTCTTGAGAGGTGGCTCGTAACCCTCTTTCAGCGTCTCGTGTTCCTTCCGGTGCCGGAACCGAGTAAAGGGGCTCTCGTTCTCGTGCTTCATCCGTTCGATCCGCTTGGGATCAAGGATCCGCATCACCGCGGGCATGTTCTGCAACCGCGTTGCTTCCTCCGGATCCGTCTGCTTCAGCTTCGTGAGCTCCAGCTCCCACTTCGCTTGATCGATCTCTGCCTGCTCGAGGTCCTGCTTCTGCTTCTGCTCTATGATCTGATTCCTGGCGTAAGCCTGAACGATCTTCTCCAGCGCAGGGCCTAGTGACTCCATGAAGGAGGGCTCGACGATGTACGCTTCCTTCGTCTCACGAATTTTTGGCATCGGCCATCTCCTTCGCAGCCGCGATCAGGATTCCCATCACGTCCACCAGGTGGATCGTCCGTCCATCACCCACTCCGAACACCCGCTTCATGTCCTGAGCCATCGGGCCGATGTGGACGGTCTCGCTGCCCTTATACCGCCACGTGCTCACGTCCAGTTGACGAAGGCCCGCGAGGGTGCTGCCCTTGAAGGGCACCACATCTTCCTTCTCCTCCGCGTCAGACTTCGTGATCGCGGCAGCACCCAGCGTCCCCGCCAAGAGGCCAAGTGTTTGGAAGATGCTGTTCCCACTGCCCTGTACCACGGGCTTCGGATTGGGATTCGGTGGGAAGCCGGTCGCAAGGCCGAGAGCGTAGTTCATGTACGGGTTCTCCTGCTGACGGATGAACTCGTTGTACGGCCTCGTGATGTTCCCTTCCTGGATGCCCAGGTCCATGCCCGCAAGCTGTGCGAGGAGGCTCCCGTACTGTCCGTACCCTTGGGACTGCGCCGTGGTCATCCCGGGAATGATTCCCGCTCCTCCGAGCAACCTGTTCTGCGCACTTTCCCACGCACCCTGTAACGCGGTGCCCTTCGCCACGTTCATATCGGCGATCGTCCGTCCCTGACCCCTCGCTACGGCCTCCGCCACATCGGAGCCCGCACCGAGGCCCATCGCTCCGTACTGCTCCCGGATCTGGGCCCCCACGTCCGCCAACTGCCCCTTCCCCTGCGTGTCGATCGCGTTCATCTGCTGCTCGAGCCCAGGATACGCACCCTGCATCTGACCGATAAGGCTCTCGAACAGGCCGCCGTACTTGTTGGTCGTGCTAGCACCGGCCTGGCCCGCAGCGGCCGCCTGGTCCATGTAGGGGCTTCCCCCCATCATCAAGTTCCCCTCGTACCCCGGCATCTGTGCGTTGAAGTTGCTCGTGAGGAAAGCACCCAGTGCCTTCCGCAGCGCTTGGATGTCCGGGGGAATGTTCCCCGAGGTGTAGATGTTGTTGATCGCAGTGCCGGTTGGGCTATCACGAGGCGGTGCGTCCGGATCGTTCGGCACACAAACCCCGTTCTCCATGTGCATCCCACGGGGGCACCCACCTCCTGGATCCCCAGGAGCCTGTCCTGGTACGCAGTTCCCTTGCGAGTTCTTAACCTGTCCAGCGGGACAACCACCCGTTTGGGCTGGTGGATCCCCTGGCAAGCAGACTCCTGGTGAAGGTGAGTACTGCCCAGGTGGGCAGAACGTACTATTACCAGGAGGAGGGGGAGTGTTCGTAGGGGGAGGGGTCGTCGTACCGCCTCCACCCCCACGAGGGTCCCCTCCCGTGTCTCCACCCGTGTCGAGGATTGGCTGGTACGTCCCACCCGTCCCCTGCGTCGAGAAGTAGTTCGCCAGGTCCCCTAAGCCGGTCATCCCACTCTGAGGAGGGGTGTACGACTGGGTCGTAGCGGGAGCAGTAGTAGGCGCAGCCGTCCGGGTCTGCGTGCCGGTCGGAGTCTGCTGCCCAGCCTGCTGTCCTACAAGTTGATCAATCGTCTGGTAGCGTGCGAGGGTATCCAGCTTCTGCTGGTGATACGGATCGTAGCCCAGGACGTCTAGCCCGAAGTAATCATTCGCTAAGGCCATCAGAGTTCCTCTCGTATCACCCCAAGCAAGATCATGTCCTCAAAACCCTTCTCGTCCAACCACCCCCGACGGATGGTCCCTTCCCAGATGAAGCCGACCCGCTTGAGGAAGTCCCGCAACACGCGGTTTGACCACTTCATCTGGGCCCCTACTCGCTGGAGCCCCAGCTCCTCGCAGGCCAGCTTACAGGCCTCCCGGGTCACGGTCACCCTCTCCTTCCCAAGCTTCTGGTCCCAGAACACAACGTTGAGGGTCGCTCTGTTCTGGGGCAAGACGTTTGTGAAGTAGACCAACCCAGTGTCCCCCACCTCGAGGAACCAGGACGCACGGTCCTGCGTGAGATGCCAGGCGAACTGGCTGCGGTCCTGTTTAGGGACACGCAGCCCATCGTAGAGGGCCAGGATCCGCTGGATGTCCGCCAGGGACTGGAACTCAAGTAACCGCAGCGCTTCGCTCGCCTGGGTCGTCACGCTTACTCCTCCGAGGAGAACACTCCGGTTGGGGGATCAGGGGTCCCGGTCACCGTGCCCACGATAACCCCATCATTCGTCAGCCGCTGCAGGATCCGCTTGTGCAGCGAGTTGGTGGTAAAGTTCGCTGTGTTGATGTACTTGATGAAGTCGATCGCGACCTGACCAGTGTACTGGTGGTTAAGCACTCCGCCCAGGTTGTCCCTCAATCGGATCATGACTAGACCCGGGACCACTGGAGCGGGCGGCGGAGCGACAAGGGCTCCTGTCTCGTGGTCCATCGAGAAGTAGACCACGTGGTACTTGTTCTTGACCTCTTCCGGCTTGACCTCCGGAGTGGTAAGTGTGAGTTCTTCCATGTTACTGCTCCACTGCCCGTAGGCCCTGCGTCGGCGTGAGTGCCTTCTTCAACTGATCGTTCTCCGCGATGAGGCGGTCCATCTCCTTCTGCGTGTAGTATCGGATCACCTCACGCTCGCCGATGATCTTGTAGAGGTCCTCGAGCTGGACCGCGATTCCTTGCTGCTGTTCACTCATCTGTCCTCCTAGACGTAGTACGGGACGTAGACTGGGGTGCCGCCAATGCGGAATTGGAGAAATCCAGAGTTGGTGGAACCGTTGCCAGACGTGCCTGGGAAGTTGCCGTTATCGGGGGTGCCGACCCATCGTCCGATATACGCGTTGTGGTACTCAGTCACGTAGTACGGACCGCTGAATCCTGCGCCGCTCCACACGTTGCCGACGACATAGAGACCAGTGTTGCAGTACAGGCCGTAGGCGCCGTGCCCTTGAATGTACCAAGAGGTTTGCACGTTGGCGCTGTCCCCCGGATACACAAATCCAGTGTTGTGGAAATTACTGCGCCACGTGTTGGTCGCAGTTCCAATGCTCCCGGACGCGGTAAATTGCCCAACGCAGTTAAAGTTGCCGGGTATATCGAAACCCCCAAGGTACGTGTCTGACAAGTTCCGAAACGCGATACCGTGGCCTTTCACATAGGTGACGCTACTCGACTCGAAAAACAGGCGCTGGTGACCTTCACTGCTAATGTGCCACGTGGACACAGCAAAGTTGACCGTGCTAGTAGCAGTCAATGTCCCGGTCGTCAGGTTGTAGCCGTTCGTGTTGATGTTCTGGCAGGAAATGGAGGTCATGTACGCACTGCCAGCTAGCCAGAAGCTGCCTGATAAATACAGCCCGGTGTTCGACCACAGGCCATACGAGGAGTGTGACCCTAAATACCACGCCGACTGCCTCGTCCACCCGGTATCCTGTCGACCGGGGTAGATGGGACACGTTGTGTAGATGTTGCCCTTGTTCGTGTCATTGCCGACAAGCACATCACCATTGGTGCTGAACACGCAGCCCGGTCGGTCGAGGCTGACACCTCCTGCATACAGGACGAGACCGGGATATGTCCCATCGGTGTTGTAGCAGTGAACGTAGCCCAGCCCACTCTGAAAGAACAGTTCGATGCCGGGTCCGCTCGCCGGAGGGGTATTGCGCGCTCCTTGAGAACGGATTGTGTAACCAACAACAACGTGCCCAGCTACCGTAAGGGTCTGGCCAACATTCACGTCCCCGCTGCGGTACCACGTCATCGGAACGCTCTGAATCGCGGTGTCGTTGTCATCGAGCATGTATAGATTCAGGTTCCCGCTGGCGTTTTGCAGCTTGCAATAGCGAGAACCGGCCGCGTAGCCTCCTGCGTAGAATCCCACGTCGGCATAGGTAGCACTGTTGATCTTCAAGAGGCTACCACCTACCGTTACGTTCCCCTCCCGCGTCATCATGAGCGGAGCGGTGAGGACTGTAGTCACCGCATCATCCACGGTGTCGAACACGAGGTTCGTTCCGTTTGCGTAGACACGCCACCGCTTCTTGTCCAACGCAGCTTGACGCTCGGTCCACATCAATGTAGGGGCACCAGACGTCAATGCAAGCTCGAGATTCGGTGACAGCCCCCCAATAGCGTTGTCCAGTTGGAGATAGGTAATCTTGTCGCTGCCACCCGGCTCGTGGTTCACGTGATGCGGGGCCGTTGCTCCGCTTGGCCCCGTGGTCCCTGTATCTCCCTTCGGACCCTGTGGACCAGTCGGTCCCGTTGGACCAATAGGACCAAGAGTAGGCACCGGTTGCCACCCGCCGCCGACTCGTACTTTCAGGACTCCGTCTGCCATAGCACCCTTCTATACAGAGATAATCGCCGTGCCCCATAGGTGGGTCAATGCCGTAAGAAATCCAGCATGGTTCAACCGAAATCGTGATTCACCCGGCACCGCATAACACAGACATGTCGCCCATCGACTCTCGGCGTTATTGAAGTAGGAAAACACGGTAGACGGACGCATCGCAGACGCACATACAACGTTGAATGTCCCAGGCAACGACACAAACACTTCCGTGGGATTACCGGTCATACTTCCGCTCGTCAACGTCAACTGCACGAACAGCGTGTTCCCTATCAACATGTAATGCGCGTCTATTGAGCCGCCAGTCAAGGAACCTGAATTCGGAGTAACGGTGGGCGTGTACACTGTCCACTCACCCATCGGCGCAGTGCGGCCACGCTCGGTGATCCCACCGCCCGCATACACAGTACCGCCACGGGTCAGTACTAACGCACTGGTTTGAAGTACCGTCGCCGCGTCGTTCACCGCAAGAAACGACAAATTGCCATTGTTGACAATCCGCCAGTGCCTCGCATCAACCGGATTCGCCAAGTCCATCAACCCGATACGTGGAACTGTCTTGGTAATTTGCTGGTCCTCGCTAAATACATTCGCCACATTTTCGAGCGCGACGTTCGCACTCAGTCGCGCATCGGCCAGCGTTCCCGTGGTGATGATGTCAGCGGAGATGGCAGTGATGGGGTCGCTGCCGCCGGCATTGTGCGCCGTACCGTGGCCCGAGCCCCCTGCAGGGAGGGGAGTCTCGTCCGTATCGTACCACATGTCGTACGATGCTACACCCGGGTCAGATGGGCCTACGAAGATTTCGTCGCTCTCCGGCCCGACTGGCCCCGTGGGCCCTGTTTCTCCCGTTGGACCCTGTACACCCTGGGGCCCCTGCGGTCCAGTATTGCCGATATCACCCTTATCTCCCTTAGCTCCCGTAGGGCCTTGGATTCCTTGCGGACCTTGGATTCCTTGGACACCTTGTTCTCCTTGGGGCCCCTGCGGCCCTACGGGTCCAACGCTCGTCGGGTTCCAGATGGGAACCCACTCCGTGGTTACTGGATCAGGGATGTCTGCCATTGTTCAACCAATCGATCGCCTCGAGCGCATGCCGGGCCGGTGTCCCTGACTGCCACGGCACGATCGTCAGGTAGTTGTACAACATGTCAGCCTCGTCCAACGTGATCTCCAACTGGGCCCCGTTCACGAGCTGCCTCTCCGCCTCCCCATTGACCATCTTCTTCCCACAAGGCTTCAACTCGCTGATCGCCTCCAGCTTCTCGAAGAGGGCGACCTCCTTCCGTAGAAGCTGAAGCCCCTTCTTGTCGCTCATAGACCCGCCTAGCACGAATCCCACGAAGAGGAACTCGAAGTGCCTCGGGCCCAGCTCGTCGTTCAAGTCTAGGGTTATCGTCATACCTTGTAACAGTAGATCATGTCGAAGAACGGAGGGTAGTGGTTCGTTGCGTATCCCGTCGTGCCGCCAATCGCTGTCTGCGCTAAGGTGGACACAGTACCACTCAACCCTTGGCCCCCGTCACTTGGAATCCCCCCTGTGATAGCGAGGTGATGAGAGTGCAGGCCCGCGTTGTTCGTATTATCGCTGTAGTCAATGTTATGGTTATGGTCGCCACGTGACATGAACCCACTGTTGCCACCGTCTACGTTCATGTTACCCTGATTGTTCATCCCTGTAGTCGTGTGTACTCCGAACGCGTGGCTGTGTTCCCCGTCATTATCCGTTCGTCCATCGATCCCGATAAGCCCTCCGTGGTTGTGGCTCGGCAGCGTCATCCCACTCACCGTATGTGTATGAGCAGGCATGTACAAGCCGCCATCCGCTCCATGGTAGTGGTTCGTCGCGCCAAGTGCCTGTCCGGTGTAGCTCGGCATAGATCGGAAGAAGTAGCCATCCCACCACGGAGCTCTAGCCCATCCCGCTGGACACCCTTCCCAGAACATGGCGACCATGTGCTGAGGGATCTGATCCGGGATCGTTGCCCACACTCCGTCTCCGCGGAGGTAGTACGCACTGCTCCCGTTAAAATTCACTGTGGACACATTCCCGAGGCCCAGGTTCGTCCGGGCTGTACCTGTGTCCGTGGCCCCCGTTCCACCCTCGCTCACGGGGATCACGGCCACGGTGCTAGGTTCGCCCCAGATACTCTTCACGTACCCGTTAGCCAACAGGTTGAGCGCCCTCTCACTGACCAGGGTGGGATGATTGCTCACCATCCAATACGTGCCGTCGACCACTGGCCCGATTGGACCCGTTTGTCCCGGGGGTCCCTGTACACCCTGTTCGCCCTGTGGACCCGTTGGTCCAGGAGGGCCAACGGAGCTGCTGATCCCTACTCCCGGCCACGGTTCCGGTCCCGTCGTGGTGCCATCGACCACGCACATGTACGCGATGCCGTCCGGCCCGATTACGATGTCCCCGTCGTAGTACACAGGAGCCGCAGGGTACGCTCCCAGGTAGTCGAGGTTCATCCCGCCACCCGTCCCGCCTCCCGTCGCGTTGATCGTCAACTGACCGGGAACGCTGCTGTCCAGCGCCACTCCGGTTCCAGCCACAATCTGCCAGGCATTCGCGAGGGTAGGTTCGTCGTTCAGGGTGATGAACGACTCGTTCAGGGCCCGCCCTTTACTTTGGATGATTATGGCCAAGCGCTCGTTGTGAGCGAACTCACACAGGCCACCCGGTCCGTCCTGACTCACGAGCTCCACAGCGATAGAGAACCAGTCCGTGGAGGGAAACACCTCGAGCAGTTTCCACACCTGGTGTGTGTTCGCCAAGTCTGCAGCTTGGATGATGATCTCGGAAGCAGGCTCCGTTAGCTCGAAGAACAGGTGCGCGTCGAAGCCCCTGTCCGTCAGCCAGTCGATCGCGATCCTTGTCGCGTCTGCCTGCACCTCCGTATTCCACCGGACGAACCCCGAACCGGGGTCCTGCATCTGTTGGCTAAGGGCGTCTGCTTGGTAGTAGAAGACTGAGGCCGATGGCCCAGGTTCCCCGGGCAGCCCCTGCGGACCTGGTGGCCCAGGTGGTCCCGTAACACCCTCAGCCCACGTCCCATCATCCCGGAGGAAGGTGGTCGTTCCCCCCGGATAGCCTGCTAGCTTCGTGATGTCTACTGGGTCATCACCCGTTACGTAGTGTGTGGTAGCGTGAGGGCCACCGGCTCCGCCCACTCCGCTCAGGTTGTTCACCGTTCCAGAAATCAGCTCGAAGTGCTTCTGGATGAGAACGCACATCTCCTCGAAGTACCGCCGCGAATAGTCCGTCAGCGGTGGCTCGAGCGGGAAGTCGTACGGGAGCTTTATCGCCACGTTAGCGAGCCTGGTAGTCCCGGATCTCTATCTCGGGGTGGAAGCTGTTGATGATAAGTGACTCGGTTGCAGACCAGTGTGCGATCCGAAACTGCACCCGCCCCCCGCTAATCTGGTCATCTACCGTGAACGTCCGATCTCCCGCAGGCTGCGCAGGGATCACTTTGGGAAAGGGGCCCTGCCACAGCCCGCCGTCCGCACGGTAGAAGAAGTCAACATTCATCTCCGCGCCGCTACTCTTATACGAGACCGTAACGCTCCGTAGCGTCATCTGCCTGCCCTGGAGCTCGTTGCTCACGTCCCCCGCGCTCAACTCCTTGCTGCTCCAGTAACAGGGGATCGCGATCCCATCATCGCTCAAATGCCCGTGGTTCCACACGTACACCCGTCCATCCGTGTGTCCGGTCAGCAACGCGGGATACGCAGAGCTTAGGGACACAGCGTCCCACTCCAGCTGGAAGGTGTCCCAGGGAATGGGGAACGCGTCCCAGATCGCAGTGTTCCCTACCCGGTGCAGCGTGCTACACTTGGGCCCGCTGACCGTCCAAGGGTACCAGGCCCCTCGTCCCCAGTTATACGCCCACACTCTATCAGGAGTCTTGTGGTGTCCACTTACAATGAAGAAGAGGGCCTCCTGGGTCTCGTTCATCACCTCTCCGAACATCATGTGTTCGAACTCGGAGTTGATCTGCCGGTACAACTCGTCGATCACTGCGGCCGCGACACCCGTGGCACCCGTCCCATTAAACTCGTACACGTCATCCGTACCCAGATACACGTGGAGATTCCGTCTACCCGTTACGGTGTGTGGGGCCAACAACCCTGACTCCGTGATGATCGGCTGCCACTCGATCGGCGCGGCCGCGTTTCCCGTGCGCACGCCAATCCACACGACCTTCTCCGTGTACGCTGCGATCCGCGTCCCAATCTTCCTCAGATTGTACAGGTGATAGGGGCCCTCGGCCAGGTCCGTGAACCCGCTTCCCACTCCCGTCCAATCTGTGTGGTCCCCGGCCACGCACCTCCGGATCCGAAACGGCTTCCGGATGCCAGCCTCCAACGTGTCTCCAAGCAACAACCTGTCCGCTCCCCTTGTCATGTACCTGGCCGGTGGACAGTTGGGGCTCAACACAGCGTACGTGGTAGTGAAGGGGGTCCGTATCACCGGGTCGATCCCCTGACTCGCAACGATGCTGTTCTGGCTCACTTCCCACGTGAACAGGTTCTCAGGTCCTCCCGTGAACGGGGGCCCTGAGCACAGCACCCAGTCGTACAGGTCCCGGTCGTACTTGTACATCGCGGTCTCGGACCACGCGTACAGATGCACCTTATTCGCCTCGTCCCTTGTACTCGCGAGGCCCATCACACTCGTGTCGAACGGGGCGTTCGCCGGTCTAAACTGCCTATACCCTGGTCGCTTGCGGAGGCACCCACCCACCACGCACATGTTCATCATGTCGGGCGAGGCACCCAGCGGAAGCTCCTTCGCAGGTAGCTGCGTGATCATCCCCGCAGTGGGGTAGATGTCGAGGGTTTGTCGAGTCGCGACTCCAGTCCGCATTAGCCGACGCGCTTCCACATGTACACAGCGATGTACGGTGGGAGGTTAGGATGCGGTTCGCTATCACCACTCAAGCCAACCTTCACGTTTGCGTTGCCAATCTCGGTGCTCTTCATCGACGTACCTGAGGAGACCCACCCAGAGGGAGGCGGTGTAACCTGTGTGTTATCGCTGTCTGACGGCATGCTGCTCGGGTGAATGTGCCCGTCATCCCAACCCGGATGACCGTGCCTCGCAAGCTGCGCCTCGGTCAACACAACCGTCTTGGAGCCACCTACCTGCTCGGGTGATGCAAACTCTCCATCCCCCTCGTTCACACCTACGAGCATCCGTCCCTGTCCGAAGCGGGCCCACGCTCCGTAGCCGAGTAGTGTAGTCGGACTGGTGGCAACCACGCTGAGGAACACAGCACCGATAGGGAAGGCCTCACCGCCTCCACCTCCGCCTCCCACTCCGGACGTACCCCCGTTGAACGTAGCGAGGCCGTTGAACACAACGGGAGTGTTGAACACAACAGGCTGAGGCCCGTTAAAGGTCGCCTGCCCCGTATCGAAGGTCGTGTTCCCGTGGAAGTACGAGTTTGCGTACGCAGATAGCCCTCCCAAGAAGGTGGCCGAGGTGTCGAACGTCGTAGCGCCGACGAAGTGCGTAGTCGAGACGAACGTGACGGGGTTGTTGAACACATCGGTTCCACCTCCACCCCCTCCTGCTCCTACTACGAGGCCCGTCTTCGAGACGGTGAGGATGGGCGCCCCGTTGATCGTCATGTGGATGAGGTGGCTGTCCTCCGCGGACGCCACGTCCGTGATGTCCATCCGCAAGCCGTCGAAGTGGACGCCAGGGCCGTTCCAGGTCTGAGTGAGGGCGATCAGCCCGCCCCCGCTGTTCATGGTGTTCCCACCACCAGTGAGAGCAGTCACGTTTGGCCCGGGAGTGAGGGTGACGTTGCGGTGCTTCCCGTCGTTCACGAGATCCACACCCCAGAAGTGCTCCAGGTTCGCCCGCTCACGGACGTCCAGCTTGAACTTCCGGATCTCGTCGTCCCCCGCGCTGATGAGGTCCGTGCCCTTGGGAGCGGTCTCGTTCCACTGATTGGTTGCTGCCATCGCGTTACCTGAACTTCACCTGCACACCGGTCAATCGGTCGTTCTTCTTCTGCTCCCGCAATGGGAACCGCATCCCACTCACGTACATCCCGATCTCCTGGCCCACAGCGCCGGCTTCCTCCAAGTCGCGTAGCGCCGTCAGGCCCAACTTCGTCGCCCACATCATCACCAAGATGTCGTAATTCTCGTCATAGGGCAACGTCGCCGCGCCGGCCCATCGGACAGGCTTCTCCACATAGTACAACCGGATCGACTTGGGCTTCTCCGCCAAAGCGTTGAAGAAAAACGCGTTGCCCCACGTGTAGAAGCGAGTCGGCACCGTTGTCTGCTTATCCACGGCCTCGATCAAGTCCCTGTCCCCGATCGTCACGGGCCGGCCATCCGTCTCGTTGTACAACCACTCCGGCCACCACATCCCTACGGGTGTGGGCACAGTGTCCGTATCCTGCATCAAGGGCAAAGACGTCGTCCGCTGCAACTCCCGATGATCGTAGTGCATCCCGCACTTGTACATCGCGTCGTTCAGCCACTGTTCCCGCAGGGGGTCCACTGCGTCAGACCGATTCCCCAGCCGGAGGAACAACTCCGCCGTGGCATCGACAAAGGTTCTCCTCACAAGTCCTCCACCACTTCGGGAAGGGGATCGATGGGCTGCTCGAGAGGAAGGGTCAACCTCGTCCGCGGCGGGCCAGCACCAGGCTCATCGACACAGCCCATCGTCTCCGGGCCTCGGCACACAACGAGGCCGTTTTGGACAATCACTTTGCCCCGGGGGTAATCCATGCCGCATCTTCCACAAGTATACCACTCCTCGCCGAAGACGCGATTCGTCTGCCTTGTGTCCAGCATCTACGTCAACCTGAGGTTGAGTATACCTGTCTGGTTGAGAAACCAGATGAGGCAGATCAGGATCACGACGACCATGATCACTGTAGCGATGGGATTGGGCACGCCGAACGCTGCGGTCAGGCTCCGCGTTGCCCAGATCAGGACGCAGATGACGAGGACGACGGCCAGAATAGTCAGGACCGGCACTATACACCTCCGTGACGGCTGGTCACGTTACCCCCCACCAAGTTAACGGAGAAGGACGAGGACTTGGCCCCCTGTGGGCATCACGGTAACGACCATCCCACGGCAGGCGTAGTGGTTGCCTTGAAGGAAGTCCACCTCGTCCACCGTGTTCTTCGTCCGGTAGTGGAAGATCACGTCTCCCGCTCCGTCCGTAATCGTCAGAGCGTCCCCTGCCACTCCCGCATTCGTCTGCAAGACAACGGAGCGGCAGTGCACTACGGGATCATACCGGTCCCCAGTTGCGTTGAAGATGAGTGACCGAGACTTTATCAAGGTTGCCATCTATCATCCTTTCCAGCGCTGCCAGCGCGGATTCAGAGGTGGCTCAAGTAAACTCTTGCCGCCACCGGCTTGCGTGGAGTCGAAACTCCGCCTTTGCGGTCGAGTTCCCACTTCGTGCAAGCCCCGCGAGATACAGGAGTAGCTTCCACAAGACAGCTTTACGCTGCTCCCTGTCTTGTGGAAGCACCCTACTTACCTCAGTGAACGAAGCTGCCCAGGCTGTAGATCGTCACCCCGGCCGAGGTGACCACTGCGCTGAATTGCCGCGTGTTGTTCTGCACCAGGGACATCGTGCCACTGAGCGTTAAACCAGCTGCCGTTCCGAAGTTAATGGTCTCCGCAGCATCCGCCGTGTTTCGGATACTGAAGTTGAACGACATGCCAGGTTGAGGTGGAACCCCGAGTGCGGCCTGCAACGCTGCAACGATGTCAGCGGCAGGAGGGAACAAGTCGTTCCTTGACGCCCCGTTCGGGTCCCTGAGGATCAGTCCACCCAGGAGCTGCTGCGCGGTATACGTGACCACCCCTGCCGTCGTGATAGTCGACGGCTGGGTAAAGGTCATGACACCCGGCGCTTCGGTCGTGACGATCGAGCCGAAGGTTGTTGAACCCATCGCCTAACCTCCGCTCGATCCGTACACTCCACGCCATTCGCTGAAGCCCCGGCTGTACCTCGAGAAGGTCTTGAACATGGCGTCCCCGGTCAGGAAATCGTCGGCGTTGCCATACTCCGGCCGCGTCCTCCACCAGAACTTCATGTCGTGACCGCCTCGAGCCTTGCGCTGTCTCTTCGGAGCCACGAGGAACCACTGATCGGGGTCCGTGAAGTAGCGGACCAGCTGGTAGTTCCTGTCTCCCGACTTGACCACGTTGACCTCGTTGTTCGCCGTGTAGGGCTTGAACTCGGACTCCATGATCTCCCTGGCCACCCACTCGAACGACGGGTCGAGCAGCACGGTCGTGGGCTCCACGTTGACCGGCCTGCCCCTGTCATCCACCAGCGTCTTGAAGTGGTCCAGGGCCGCCTGGTACGCGGTGAACGAGAAGTCCACGTCCACGAGTGGCCGGTTGCCGATGGTGCCACCACCGTCGAGGCGGGGATGTGCCGTGTGGCACAGGGCCAATCCGTCTTGGCCAGCGAACGCCGGGTTGAAGGCGTTGTTCAACACGGACCACGCATCGATCTCGATCTTGTACGCGGCGCTCCTCGCAAGCTCCGCGCTCATGTCGTTCATGATGTCGTAGAGGTCGTCGTCGAACATCTCCCGGGTGATCCGGAAGCCGAGGCCGTAGCTTGAGTGCGTGTAGCGGACGATCGCACCCTTCACGGGGTCGTCAAACGTGGTCGCGGTGCCTTCCGGCTTTGCGACCATCGATCCGAGCCCCGCCATCTTGAAGTCCTCTTCATACGCCCGCTTGCTGTCCCGGACGTTGAAAATGGGGACCCACGAGGGAGGAGTCGCTTCCATCTCGTTGAACATGACCTCGTAGAGGCCAGGGGCGAGGAGCTCGGAGAATCCACCTGATGTGACTGCCATTCAGATTCTCCTTCCTATGCTCCGGTGTTACCCTGCCACTGGCTGATCTGCCAGTGGAAGAGTACATGTGGCCGAATGTCGGTGAACAGCATCTGGTCTCCGTCCCAGTACTGCCAGATCACCACGATGTCATCCGTGACGTCCGCTGCGTCGACGTACCAGATTCCCCCGGTCGCGCTCTTCGCGATCCCGTGGGCCATGCCCCGCTTGGCCAGCGTACCCACTCCAGTACCCTCGGCCGCGCTGGTGTCGAGGTACCCTCGGAAGAGCACCCCTGGAGCACAGAGCTCCACGATCTGTTCCACGGCGCCCTCGCCCACCGTGTTCTTCGCGTCCGCCGTCGCTACTCCCATGTACAACGCGGGATCCGCGCCGCACTCGGTGAGCATGCCGTCCGCTCCCACGAAGCAGACAGCACCCTTCTTGTAGGTCTCCAGCGCCCCCTCCGGCCATGCGTGGCGGGGGAGTGGAGTCCCGAAGATGGTCTTGACGGCACGCATCGGGATTTTCGGTTGCGTTGCCATTCAGCTCTCCTTCTACTTCTTCGTCGAGTCTTCGTCGAACGAGGAATCGCTCGACGTCTCGTACACTACTTGCTTGGGCACACCCTTCAGGCCTGCGGCCCGCATGAGCCGCTGCGCATTCTCGTTGTTCTGCGCAACCATGGTGTCGAAGGAGGCTTTCTGCCGCTCTCGTGCATCGCGCTTCGGGGCTGCCACTCTCTCCTCGAAGGCCTCATTACGCATTCTCATGAGGACGACGTCCCCACGAGTGACACTCCCGCCCGATGCGGGGTTGCCTGTCTGTTGCCCCAGGACCGTCGCGGTTCCTGGAGGCAAAGGTGAATCGGGCTCCTGGACGAATTCGAAGCCCTGCGACAAACGTTCACGAACTACGTGGTCCTTGGTGTTCACCCACCTGTAGTGCCAGCCGGCCTCTGGCTTGGGCACGCTGAGACGATCATTCATCGGCATAGTCAAACACACTCTTTCTACCGGCCGGCCTCGTGGGACCAACACCGGTGCTATATCGGTCCACATCAGCCTGGGTAAAGCCACGTCGCTCCAACTCCACCAGGTACTCGGCCTCGTTGAGGCCCATCCGTTTGGTGAAGCGGCGGATCTTGTCATTGAGCTGCAGCTTCGATTGGACTACCGGCTTGGGCTCCGCCCGCGACCCAGGTGTCGGGGCCGCTGCGCCCCCTTTCGCTTTGGGTGGAGCTGCCTTAGCCTGGGGCTTCGCTTCGGGCGTAGGATCGAGTGACCTCGTTACGGGGGGAGGAGCCGGCTCCTCTGCATCCGGTTCCTCAGCTTCAACAGGTGGCTCATCCTTCGCGAAGACCCGCTTGGCCGTCTCTGGGTCTTGCTGAGTCTTCACCAGGATGTACACCCGCCTGTGAAACCCCCGCTGGATCCGCTGTTCCAAGCTCATCCCTGACTTGGTCTCGGCGACCACCTGCCTATACGTCTTCTCGGGCGTGAGACCGGGGACGGGCCGGTCGTAATCCGACACGGTGGAGGCGAACTCGTCCTCGTCCAGTTTCTCTTGCTGGGAGGCGAGGAGCATCATCGTCCTGTCCACACGGCCCGCAGCGTCTTGCGTGAGCTTGCTACCCGGATCGGAAGGGGGCCTGGGCGCTGTACGTCCGGTAGAAGCGCTGTCCCCGTCCTCAGAGCGTGTTTCCACCGTCTCCGCGAACTCGAGCACGTCCACTGCTCTGTACCCCTGGAATCGCCCCTCCGTTATGATCCCGTTCTCGTCCACTTTAGGCATCGGTCTCTCCCTAGGCGCTTCGCGCCAACGCGTTACCCCTCCGCTGTGACCTCGTTACGGGGGGATTCCATGGACCGTCTCAGGTCCCCGTGAAGCTTACATAACAGGCGGCATGCCCCCTGCTCCGATCGGAGCTCCTCCGGCAAGTCCGCTAGACGCATCCGGCGGTAGCATGCCTCCAGCTCCTCCTGGAGCCATTCCAGGACCCATCGCTGAGCCCGGGGTGGGAGCTCCTGGAACTCCGCCAAGCGCGGGGGGTGGGGCACCTGCTACTCCTTGAAGGATTGTTTGGATGTTGGGGACAATCGTCTCGACGTTCTCGACGTCGAAGCGCTCCACGAACCGGCGGATCAGGTCCTGGGAGGCCATCATGATCATGAAGCTCGTCTGCTTGGCCTGCGGAGGCACCTGGGGGTTGAACATCATCATGGAGGCCTGGCTTAGCCTCATGTAGTACTCGTTCAGCACCGCCATGAGCATCTGCAGGTTCTGCAGCTCCAGCTCCCGATTGACCTGCTCCGAGGTGACCTTCAGACGAAGTCCAAGAGAAGACCGCACGTCTCCTTGAGGGAACATAATCCGTTTCCCGGGAATGTACTCGTACCCCTCGGGGCGATATTGCTGCTCGAGCTGGATCGTAAGATACAAGAGCTCCGCAAGAGCATCTCGCATATCATCGATTGATACCCACTGTCGGATGTTACCTTCGGAGATAAGAGCAGTTGTTCCAGTAGCAGTTGCTCGAGATCCGACAATACTGGATTCCATGCCGAGGTTGTAGGAGGACATCCCACTTGACTTCTCCGCCAAGAACGCTGCTTGATCCTCAACGCGTTGGATCGCGGGTCCCGGTTCACTCATGTGGAGAATGCGGACGTCCTTGTCCGGGTTCGGCGTCACGATCCGCGCGCCCGGGTATATCTCTTGTTGAGGGCCCAGTGTGCTCTCTTCGGACACCACCACGATGCCTGCGTTGGCCGCAGTGGCCGCGTCGATCTTCTGGTTGTGCGCCGTGCTGGCCTCGTCTTGGAACGGGACCGTCTGCTCCGCTACAGACTGACCCTGCACCTCGTGGGCCTGGTTGAGGAAGGGCACCTTCACGATGTGGTGGGCCTTCCCGAAGAAGGGGTTGTAGATCATGCTGAGGAAGCAATCCCCGTCCAGGCTATAGGTGAGGATCAGCTCCTCGAACACGGGCTCCGCCTCGTCCGCGTCCTCGGCGGGAGGGATCTCCCACAGCCCATGGATCTCGTACACTTCGTACAGCGTGCTTGTGGTCCCCGTCGTCTGCGAGTTCTCTGCACGGGCCCGCCACGCCGGATCGGAGCGTTCCTTGTTCGTGGAGCGAATGCGCTCCACATCGTCGAAGTCGCCCTTCGCCTCCTTGCGCTTCAACTCGGCCCAGGTGTACCGGTGCTTGATAGCCTTCCAGGGGAGCTGGCCCCACTCGTCAAATCCATTTGGATAGAGGACGTCCGAGGGCGAGGCAACATGCCAGAAAACGCCTTCGTACTCTACTACGGGCACCGTCACGATGTTCCCACTCGGATCGTACATGTGGGAGTCTCGCTCCCTCTTGATCCAGCGAGGGAGGACGAAGCTGTCTCCACACAAGCCCATGTCGAAGGCCATTGTGCGCAGGCCGCTCTTGAGCCCTCCATTCTCCACGAACCATGTCAGCCACTCGCGTATGTCCTTTTCCAGGGGTTCCCACTGCGCGCTCTTAATCGTGACCTCCACGAGGTCCGGGGTACCCATGATCGCTTTCTGGAGCCGCGCGACCACCGCGTCAATCGTGATCTTCACCAGGGGCACTACGATGTTGCTGGCCCCTGGCCACGGGAAGTCCTTCTTCTCCGTCTTCGGCCTGAACTTATAGGCCCGCAGGAACCCGGCAAAGCGCTCCTCACGCTTCGAGTGCGTCTCCACAGCGGACGTCAGCTCATCGCGGACACGGATACGGAGCGTGTCCTCTTGAGCGGGTTCGAGCGTGACGGGAAGTGGTTCAATCACTGTAAGTCCAGGCTTTCGAATGAGATTGTCTGCCTAGCGCCGGCCGGGCATTGCGGACTGCGGCCGGGACCTTGGCTAGCTTTTCTTCCCGCCCGCTTTCGCGCCTCCGCGACGCTGCTTTTTTGGGTTTCCCTTTGGAGCTGCTTTCGACGGCTTCATCTTCTTCATCCTTCTTCTCCCCCTTCGCGCCGAGGACTTTGTCTCGGACGTCTGCCCACTTCTTCTTAGCCATGGAAACAATACCCCCCACCAAAGAGGAATCGCGGGCTAGCGGTCACGCCCGGAACCGTGGCCCTTGTGTCTGATCGCGTACATCGCTCCCAGGAAGAGGAACACCACTGCGAGGACGATGCAGACGCTAGCGATCTCAAGGAGCGTCACTCAAACCACCTGCCCCGGTGTCCCGCGGGCCGACGGAAGCCGAACCAGGGCTTGAAGATCGGGCAGTGGATAACGAATCCCAGCGTGAGCACGAAAACAATACCCCCCACCAACATGTCAGTAGCCGGTCGTCGCGTTCCGAGTGGCCGCGCGAGCACGTTCGTTCAACTGGTCACGTCGTGATGCCCCCGTATCACGCACGTCACGGGAGTTGCCTAGGAGCTCGATGCACGCGGCAACACTGTCCACGAGGTCATTTAGGGGCATCATTGGAAACCCTTTCATCTCCTCTCGCAGGTCCGTGAGGCCGCGTCGGACACAGAGGAAGCGACTTTCACAGAAGGGGATGAGCGTCCGGATCCGATTGTCCTTGTCGCCCACGGGAGATTGCTCTTGCACTGCGAAGTGGTACCCCAGTTCCCGCATCGCGTGGTAGATGGGGAACTTGAGGAGGCGCATGAACCCCACGTCCTCTACCGCGGCCTTGTGACAGCGCCACCGCTGGTGCATCCCGATAAACTTGGTCACACAGAGCTCGGGCTTCTTGTGCAGAGCGAACGTGTCCAGCACGAAGATGCGGCCCTTGCGATCCTTTCCCACTACGGCGATGGCGTTACGTGAGTGCTTGCGGATGTCTTCTGACCTGTTCGCCGGATCCCAGAAGATGACGCGCTTGAGACCATCCATGTCCACTATTTCGCGCGTGCCATCTTCCCTGTCCAACACGATGTGACCCTCCTGGTCGAAGGTGAACCACAGCACGTCGTTCAGGTTGAACTCGGCGTTCTTAGGGTCCTTGGGGTCGTTCATGTAGAGCATGGAGAACATGAACGAGCCCTGCTTCGCTTCGATCCTCGCACAGGTATCGGGAGGGAAGTGGCGGGGGAAGTAGTAGTACGTCTTCTCTGGGTCGGGAGCGAAGACCTCCGGATCCATGTTATACGTCGGTGGCCTGGCTTCCTCCTCCGCGTTCTTGAAGTCCTGCTCCAGCATCTGGCGGGTCCAGTATAGGGGGCGCACCATGATGTCGGTATCCCGATGCTGGTTGGTCATGATCTCCGAGTAGAGATCATCTACCCCCCACCTAGTCCCAACCATCAGCTCGTAGCCCTCCCGTTCCTCCACGAAGAGGGCCTCCGCGGTCTTGTAGAACGTCTTCACCTTCTCTCGGACAGCGGGCTGCTCGGAGGACTGCTTGTCTTCGCTGTCGTCCCCAATCTGGATCGTGTAGTGACGGGAGACGATGTGAGTGGTTATCCCTGCTGCCTCGATGCTGTCCTCTCCGTACATCCCTTCCCTGGGAAAGAGGAGGTTGGTGTCGCTCCACTTGGTCCGAGTGATGTCGGGAATGATCGAGGGGAAGAGCCACCGCAAGTTCTCGTTTCGCTCCACCTGCTGCTTGATGCTGCGGATCTGCTTCACGGCGTTATCCGCGGCGAAGCTGTAGAGGAGGATCCTGTGCTCGGGTCCTGGGAGCCCGCAGAACTCGTCTTGGATCTGGACCCAGAGGGGGAAGCTCTTCGACGCGACCGTGGACTTGTAGCAGTCACGGGGAACGAGGAGCAGCTTCCGACGCTTCTTGTCCGGAAACTTGGGAGGTACCTGTTGGATGAAGTTACACATCTCCAGGTGAGGTTGGGGTTCGAACTTGTTCCATCCGAGCACCGCTGTGGTGAAGAAGTACAGGCTGTCCTGGGCCCTCTTTCGCGTAGTCTCGTAGATCTCGTCGACCCTCGACTCTGAGTGCATCGTCAAGGGTTCCGAGGGTGCCTGGTTCACGCCGACCAGGCGATCGAGTTGAGCCTGTCTGTCAAGGATGTCCATCAATCACGCCTTTTCCAGTAGGACATCCACCACAACATCAGGGCTACGGGGATCAGAAGAAGGAGGAAGGCCATTGGAAGAGTTACCCCCCACCAAGATTGGCGCCTCACCTGCCTCGGTGGCACGCCGATTCAGCATTTCTAGGAGCTCCGGCGTGAGCATCATGACCTGGGCCCGCGTTTCCACTTTGCGGGTCGCCACATATCCCGCCCGATCGAGGGCGTCATGCGCTATCTGCGTGAGAAGTTTCTCGTCAGTTGTGTTCTCGACGATGTCTTGCAGGCGGTCAAACATGTCGATCGCGAAATCTGACAGCTCTTCCTTGAATTGACGACGCTCCCGGAGCGCGCCGCCAGGCGGGAGCTGGCTCGGAAGCGCGGATTGGGAGTAGAACGTCTGGATATACCAGGCCTGGAAGCGCTGAAACTCGGGCTTTTTGCGCCAGGTGCGGATTGTAGCGGGCGAAACTCCCACAGTTTGGGCGAGTTCTGGCACCGTAGCGCCGGGAACATCGCAGATTGTGGCCATCAGGATGTGCCAACCGGCCGGAACGTACTCGCCGTACACCGGGACTGGACTCTGGTTCGTCATAGAGCTACCCCTTTTGGTGGGGGGTACACCGATCTAGACTCCGAGTTGAGTGGGGCGCGAAGCGCCTACGCCGATCCTTCTTAGGGATAGAGGGATTATATGTCCGATCCCGGCCGGATGGCAACGTGAGTGTGTGATTGAGGACACTGACTTTGTGAGCCATGTGTGAAACACCCACCGAAATGAGTGAGGGTGGAAACCAGATGCTGGAAGCATCTGGTCTGGGGGTGGG
>Ga0207428_10001246_pt1 | contig 27282 bp, 23 predicted proteins | sample RhiMethybrSRZTD1_FD_187600 | JGI IMG/M metagenome (GOLD analysis project Ga0207428, IMG submission 187600) | Populus rhizosphere microbial communities from Tennessee, USA - Rhizosphere MetaG P. TD hybrid SRZTD1 (SPAdes) (version 3) | ecosystem: Host-associated > Plants > Roots > Rhizosphere >...
TGGCCAGGACTTCGCCGCTGCCGGTCTTGCGGACCTCGGCGTCGACCGGGCCCGCCGGGACCTCCTGGTAGTCGCTGGCCGACGGGAACCGCGCGTTGGAGACGAGCACGTCGCCGCCGGTGACCAGGTCCACCGCGCTCTCACCAGGGATGGCCTGGATGAGCCTGACCTTGCTCCTGCTGGCGGCGGGGGGCGACAGGTCGTCGGTCAGCAGCGCCGCCTTGACGGAGGTGAGCTGCCCGAACACGGCCACCGTGTAGGCCTTGCCGGCCTCCAGGCTGACGGTGGCCGCGACGACCGGTGGCGAGCTGGCCGGCTCGCCGGCCTCGCGCACCTCGACCTTGAACTTCCCCGGCTCGACCCTGAGGTAGTCCGAGACGGTCTTGAACGGCACGCCCTTGAGCTGGAGCCGGCCGTTGACATAGATGACGTAGACGTCGCCCTTGAGGAGGCCGGGGGCGAAGTGGGCCACCCGGACCAGCGCCTGGTCACCGGCCTGGGCGCCGGAGGCCACCCCCGGCACGGCGAGCAGGGCCGCCGCCGCGGCGACCAGGGCCGCGGCGGCCAGTCGTCGGCGGAACATTCGCCCCCTCCTCGTTCGTCGTTCGTCCGGGGGGATGCGAACGACGACGAGTGGTGCGCCCCCCGGCGATCCCGCCCACGCATGCCGTCACGAGCCGATCCGGTCGCCATTATCGGCGGTGGCCCCTTGTCCGAGTGCCCTCAATTCTGCGTAGTTCCCGTCAGAAGACCAGGTGAATGGGGTAGTAGGCTGGTCTGGTGACAGACCTTGCCCCGCCGGTGCGGCGCCGGCTGACCGACGACGCGATCGAGCACCTCCACAGCCTGATGGCGGGCTGGCAGCTCATCGCCGACCTGGCCTTCGCCGACCTGCTGCTGTTCCTGCCCGTCGACGGCAGCGAGAGCTTCCGCATCGTCGGCCAGCTCCGGCCCTACACCGCCCGCACCCTCTACCCGGTCGACCTGGTCGGCCAGGTGGTCGAGCCGACCTGGCACCCGTATGTCGAGCGGGCCTGGCGGGAGGGGCGGCGCCAGCGGTCGCTGGAGCCGATCCTGATCGACGCCGAGCCGGTCCGGGTCGAGACCGTGCCCGTCCGCCACCAGGGCGAGATCGTCGCCGTGCTCAGCGTCGAGTCGCCCGAGATCCCCGCCCGCCCGACCGGCCGGCTGGAGGCGTCCTACCTGGGCGCGGCCGAGGCGCTGCTGGAGATGGTGGCCGACGGGGCCTTCCCGTTCGTGGAGGCCCACGACCCGACGGCGTCGCCCCGGGTCGGCGACGGCCTGGTCGTGCTCGACGCCAGCGGCCGGGTCGAGTTCGCCAGCCCCAACGCGACCTCGGCCTTCCGGCGCATGGGGACCAACGCCCTGCCGCTCGGCCAGCCGCTCCCCCACCGGGCCGCCATCCTGGTCGCCGAGGCGATGGCCGGGGGGAGCCCGGTCGAGTCCGAGATCGAGGCCGCCGGGGCGGTCACCGACATCCGGGTGGTCCCGCTGCTGCGCGACGCCGGCCGCCGCGGCGCCCTGGTGCTGGTCCGGGAGGCGACCGAGCTGCGCCGGCGCGACCGGGTCATCTCCCGGCGCGAGGCGACCATCCGCGAGGTCCACCACCGGGTCAAGAACAACCTCCAGACGGTCGCGTCGCTGCTCCGGCTCCAGGCCCGCCGCCTCGGGAACCACCCCCAGGCGGTGGCCGCCCTGGAGGACTCGGTGCGCCGGATCACCTCGATCGCCCTGGTCCACGAGACCCTGACCGAGGAGTTCGAGGGCGCCGTCGACATGGCGGACGTGGCCCGGCGGGTGGTCAGGATGCTGGAGGGCTCGCTGGGCCGCGAGGACGCCCAGATCGAGCTGCACACGGCCTCGGTCCGGGTGGACGCGGCCGTGGCCACCCCCCTGGCGGTGGTGCTGAACGAGCTGATCCAGAACGCCATCCAGCACGGCCTGGGCGACGGTCAGGGAACGGTCACCGTCCAGCTGCACGGCGGCGACGACCAGCCGGTCGTCCTCCAGGTCCAGGACAACGGCAGCGGAGCCATCCCGGCCGAGCCGATCCCGGCCCAGCCGAGCCGCGTGCTCGGCCCCCCGGAGGGGGAGCGTAGCCGGATCGAGGAGGGGGCTCAACCGGCTGTCGACAGCCCCGGGGGCAGCCCGGGGGGCGGCCTCAACCCGGGGGGTGGGCTGGGGTTGCGCCTGGTCAGGGCCCTGGTCGAGGAGGAGCTGAACGGCCGGTTCACGCTGATCCACCCGGCGGGGCGGGGCAGCGTCGCCACCGCCGTCGTCCCCCCGGTCGAGCGGACGGGCTGAGCCGCCGTGGCCCCCACCCAGGTGCTGATCGCCTCGCCGCTGGAGGGCGAGCTGGCGGAGCGGATCAAGGCGGCCGACCCCAGGGCCGAGGTGCTGTTCGAGCCCGACCTCCTCCCGCCGGCCCGGTACCCGGCCGACCACCTCGGCGACCCGGGCTTCCGCCGCGACGCCGGGGCCGAGGCCCGCTGGCGGGCGCTGCTGGACCGGGCCGAGGTGTTGTTCGGCGTCCCCGGCGACTCGGCCGACGACCTGGCCGAGGTCGTCGCCACCCTGTCCAGGCTCCGCTGGGTCCACGCCACCAGCGCCGGGGCCGGCGAGCAGGTGCGCAAGGCCGGGCTGCCGGCCGAGGCCCTGGAACGGGTCACGATCACCACCTCCAGCGGCGTCCACGCGGTGCCGCTGGCCGAGTACGCCATCCTGGGGCTCCTGGCCATCGCCAAGGAGCTGCCCCGGTTCGTCGAGGGCCAGCGGGCCAGGGCCTGGCCGGAGATCCGCCGGCCGCTGCGGGAGCTGGACGGGCAGACCCTGCTCCTCGTCGGCCTCGGCGACATCGGGCGCGAGACGGCCCGGCTGGGCAAGGCCTTCGGCATGCGCACGGTCGGGTTCCGGCGCACCGAGGGCCCGCCGCCCGAGCACGTCGACGAGGTCCACGGCCCCCAGCGCCTGCCCGAGCTGGCCCACCGGGCCGACGCCATGGTGGTGAGCCTGCCCCTGACCGACCAGACGGCCGGCCTGATCGACCGGGCCACGATCGAGCGCCTCCCGGCCAGCTGCATCTTCGTCAACATCGGCCGGGGCGGGGTGGTCGACGAGCCGGCCCTGGTCGACGCCCTGCGGGAGCGGCGCATCGCCGGCGCGGTCCTGGACGTGTTCGCCACCGAGCCGCTCCCCGACTCCTCACCCCTCTGGACCCTGCCCAACGTGCTCGTCACCCCGCACGCGGCCGCCCTCTCGGCCCGGGAGAACGAGCGCATCGTCGAGCTGTTCGTGGACAACCTGGGCCGCTACCTGGACGGCCGGCCGCTCCGCAACGTGGTCGAGCCCGGCCTGTTCTACTGACAACTGCGCGGGCTCCGCTCCCCCCAGGCCCCGAAACCCGAGCCGGGGCTATCGCGAGCGGTGAGCGCGGAAGCGGAGGCGGTTCGCCCGGGTGGTCACCGAGACCTCGTCGAAGCCGGCCGTCCGCAGGCGCTCCGGGAGGCTGTCGGGGTCGACCGGCACCATGGTGTCGGCCAGGTGGTAGAGCCGGAACCGCAGGCTGGGCAGGGTGTCGGAGCCGACCAGCAGCCCGCCCGGGCGCAGGCAGCGGCCCACCTCGGCCAGGACCCGGTCCTGCAGTCCGGCCGACGGGACGTGGTGGAGCATGGTGAGCACCGCGGCGGCGTCGAAGCACCCGTCACGGAACGGCAGCGCCGCGCCGTCCCCGCGGACCACCCGCACGCCGGTCCCGCCCAGCCGCCGTCCCAGCTTGGCGGCCAGGGCCGGGTCCAGCTCCAGGGCGGTCAGCGAGGCGGACCGGTGCCGCAGCACGGCGGTCGTCAGGCCAGGGCCGGGCCCGACCTCCAGCAGGCACGGCCCCAGCTCCACCCCGTCGAGGACCCACGGCAGCAGCGAGCCCTCGACCACCGTGGCCCAGCGGCTGCTGCCGCAGTACCAGCGGTGGAGCAGGTTCACCCGTCCCGCTCAGGCCTCGGGCTCGGCGCCGCCGGGGACGTGGCGGGCCGCGAACCGGAGCAGGACCTCCATCTGGCGGATGCGCTCGTTGACGACCAGGGCGCCGTGGCCGGCGTCGAAGCGGTCGAGCTCGAACGGCTTGTCCAGCTCGGCCAGGCGGTCGGCGTAGTTGAGCACCTGCCGGAGGGGGCAGCGGGTGTCGTTGTCGCCCACCATCAGCAGCACCGGGGTGGCGACCCGGTCGACGTAGGTGATGGGCGAACGCTCGACGAACAGCTCGCGCTTGTCCTCGGGGCCACCGCCGAACAGGCTGCGGTCGAGCGCCTGGAGGGCCTCGGACTCGTCGGCGTAGGCCGACAGGTAGTCGGCCACCGGGACCACGGCCATGGCCGCCCGCCAGCCCTCGGGGACCGTGCCGATCGCCTGCAGGGTCACGTACCCGCCCCAGGAGGCGCCGCTGATGACCACCTGCTCGGGGTCGGCCAGGCCGCGGGCGATCAGGTCGTCGCGGCCGGCGACCACGTCCTCGATCTCGGGCCGGCCGGGGTCGCCCTCGAGCACGTCCTGCCAGGCCTTGCCGTAGCCGGTGGAGCCGCGGTAGTTGACCAGCCCGACCGCGTAGCCGTGGTCGACGAACGCCTGGACCTCGGGGTCCCAGGCGTCGGCGTCGTGGTGGTGGGGGCCGCCGTGGACGACCAGCACCGTCGGGTGCGGCCCGGCACCCGACGGCACGGCCAGGAACCCGTGGACCTGGTCGCCCTCCGGGTTGGGGAACGTCCAGCTCTCGTAGGCGACACCGGAGGGGGCGCGCGGGCCGGGCGGGCGCAGCACCGCCTCGTCGGCGCCGACCACCCGGACCTCGGGCGCGGCCGCCCCCGAGGACAGGCGGTACCAGACGGCGCCGTCGGGCCTGACCGCCGCCCGCTGGATCGACCCGGCCGGGTGGTCGAGCCGCTCCAGGGCGCCGCTGCGCAGGTCGAGGCGGGACAGCTCGTCGCGGCCCATGTAGGTGTGGACCAGCAGCAGCGCCTGGGCGTCGGGCCACCAGTCGGCCACGTCGACCTCGCCCGGCAGGTCCAGCTCGAGGTCGACCCGCTGGCCGCCGGCCGGGTCCCAGATGGCCGGCCGCAGCCGCCCGGTCCGGTCGCCGAGCACGGCCAGGCGCCCGTCCCCGGCCAGCGGCGAGAACCCGGCCGAGGCCACGAACAGGCCGAAGCCCTCGCCGTCCCACAGGTCGGCCACGGGTGCCATGGTCTCCAGCTCGAAGGCGCGCAGCGCCGGGTGCAGGTTGTCGCCATGCTCGGCGTGGTGGACGACCAGCAGGCGGCCGTCGCGGCTCAGGCCGCCGATGTCGACCATCTCGCCGTGGCGGTAGAGCTCCTCGCTGGCCCCGCCGATCTCGCCGACCCGGACCGAGAAGCCGTCCCGGCCGGCCAGCCCGACCGCGACCAGGCCCTTGGGCCCGAGGGCGAGCCCGGCGCTCCAGGCCGGCCCGGCGTCGGCCACCAGCGGGGCCGTCTCGCCGCCCTCGAACGGCTGCTGGAGCCAGCGACCGACCTCGTCGCCCTTGGAGTCCTCGAACCAGACCACCCGGCCGCCGTCGGGGGTCAGGCCGCCGGCGACGACGCCCGTCGGGTGGTCCGACACCCGCCGGTGGTGGTCGGCCGCCCGGTCCCAGGCATGCACCTGCCAGGAGCCCGACAGGTTGGACGCGTACACCAGATGCTCGGGGTCGTCAGGGGCCCACCTGGGCAGGGTCAGCGAGGGGGCGCGGTAGCGCTGCTTCCAGCGAGGCTCGGTCATGACAGCATCCTACGCATGCGGCCCGGACAGAGCATCCTGGTCGCGGACTCTATGATCGTTGTGGCCGATCGGACGACGCTGCTCGAAGCGGGAGGTTCGCCATGCGCGACCCGGCGCCCAACATGACCGACTACCCGGCGACCCGGGCGGCGTTCCGGCTGGAGGTCCCAGAGGTCTACAACTACGCCCGCGACGTGCTGGACGCCCGCGCGGCCGCCGAGCCCGACAAGCTCGCCCTGCTGGCGGTGGGGCCGGACGGCGGCGACGCCCGCCGGTTCAGCTTCGCCGACCTGGCCGCCTCCTCCGACCGGGCGGCCCGGTTCCTGGCCGCCCAGGGGGTGGGCAAGGGCGACCGGGTGTTCGTGATGCTGCCGCGCGTCCCCGACTGGTACGACGTGATCCTCGGCTGCATCAAGCTGGGGGCCGTCCCCGTGCCGGCCACCACCCTGCTCACCCCCCGCGACATCGCCTACCGGGTGAACAGCGCCGAGGCCAGCATGGTCGCGGTCGACGCCGAGGGCACCACCAAGGTCAACCAGGTCGCCGCCGACTGCCCGACCCTGGTGACCCGGGTCTTCCTGGCCGGCGGCGGCTACGGCGGCCTGCCCGACGAGGCCTGGGGTGGGGCCGGCGACGGCTGGCTGTCGTGGGCCGACGGCCTGGCCGCGGCCGGCGAGGGGCGGCCCGACGCCGAGCCGACCCGCTCCGACGACCCGATGCTGCTCTACTTCACCTCGGGCACGGTCGCCTATCCCAAGATGGTGCTGCACACCCAGGCCTCGCTGGGCATCGGCCACCAGCTCACCGCCCGCTTCTGGCAGGACCTCAAGCCCGACGACCTCCACTGGACGGTGAGCGACTTCGGCTGGGCCAAGGCGGCCTGGGGCAAGCTGTTCGGCCAGTGGGCGCTGGGGGCGGCCAACTTCCTGTGGGACGTGCGCGGCAAGCCCGACTTCGACCTGATGCTGCGGCTGATCGGCGAGCACGGGATCACCACCTTCTGCGCCCCGCCGACCGTCTACCGGGCGCTTGTCCTGCTCGACCTGGCCGCCTACGACTGGTCGCGGCTGCGCCACTGCGTCTCGGCCGGGGAGCCGCTCAACCCCGAGGTGATCAAGGTCTGGCGCGACGCCACCGGGCTCACCATCTACGACGGCTACGGCCAGACCGAGACCGTCAACCTGGTGGCCAACTTCCGCTGCCTCGAGGTCCGGCCGGGCTCGATGGGCAAGCCGGTCCCCGGCTTCGACGTGGTCGTGATCGACGACGAGGGCCGGGTCCTCGGCCCCGGTCAGGAGGGCCACGTGGCCGTCCGGGTCCGCCCCGAGCGGCCGGTCGGGCTGTTCACCGGCTACTGGCACGACCCCCAGGCGACCGCCGCCGCCTTCCGTGGCGACTTCTACGATACCGGCGACCGCGCCTATGTCGACGAGGACGGCTACTTCTGGTTCGTCGCCCGCGACGACGACGTGATCACCTCGGCCGCCTACCGCATCGGCCCCTTCGAGGTCGAGTCGGCCCTGGTCGAGCACCCGGCGGTGGCCGAGGCGGCGGTGGTCGGCAAGCCCGACCCCCAGCGCGGCCAGCTGGTCAAGGCCTTCGTCGTGCTGGCTCCCGGCCACGAGGGCTCCCAGGACCTGGTCCGCGAGCTCCAGGAGCACTGCCGGACCGTCACCGCCCCCTACAAGTACCCCCGCGAGATCGAGTTCACCGACGACCTCCCCAAGACCATCTCCGGCAAGATCCGCCGGGTCGAGCTCCGCGAGCGCGAGCAGGCGGGCGCCTAGAGCGCCGGACCGATCCGCGTGCTCGTCGCCGACCTCCCGGAGCTGCGGCGGAACCCATCGCCGTGCGGTGGTGTATGGAGGGCGAGCACGAGTCCGTGGAGGGCCGACCACTGGACGAACATGAGCTCGTCGAGCGGGCGCGAGGGGGCGATGCGCGTGCCTACGAGGTGCTGGTCCGGCGGTACCAGGACCTCGCGTTCCGGACGGCATACGTGATCGCGGGCGGGTCGGCCGACGCCGAGGACGCCGCCCAGGAGGGGTTCGTGAAGGCCTGGTACGCGCTGCCCCGGTTCCGGGCGGGGTCGCCGTTCCGGCCGTGGCTGCTGGCGATCGTGGCCAACGAGGCCCGCAACCGCCGCCGCAGCGGGCAGCGCCAGGACGACCTGGCGCTGCGGGTCGCCGAGGACCGCCCCTCGGGGGACGCGGCCCCGTCCCCCGAGGCGGCGGCTCTGGCCGCCGAGCAGCGGCGGGTGCTGCTGGCGGCCGTGGGCCGGCTGGGCGAGAGCGACCGCCAGGTGATCGCCTGCCGCTTCTTCCTGGAGCTGTCCGAGGCCGAGATGGCCGCCGCCCTCGGCTGCCGGCGGGGGACGGTCAAGTCGCGCCTGTCGCGGGCTCTGCACCGGCTGCGGGCGGTCCTGGCCGAGCAGGGCGCCCCGGCCGCCGCCCCCGAGCCAAGGCTGCAGGGAGGTGACCGATGAGCCGGCGCGAGCTGCCTGAGTTGGAACAGACGCTGGCCGACCTGGCCGCCGCCCTGGAGTTCCCGCCCACCCCCGACCTGGCCGCGGCCGTCGGCGCCCGCCTGGACGAGGCCCCGGCCGGCGCCCCGGCCCGGGCCCGCCGCCGCGGCTGGCCGATCGGGCTGTCCGGCTGGCGGCGGCTGGCCGTGGCCGGGCTGGTCGCGGTCCTGCTGGCCGCGGCCGTGCTGGTCGCCTCCCCCGGGACCAGGGAGGCGGTGGCCAGGCGGCTGGGGCTGCGCGGGGTCGGCGTCGAGCTCGGCGGGCCGCCCCCGCCGACCGTCACCACCCGCCCCGGGGAGCGCCTGGACCTGGGGCTCGGGGGGCGGGTCACCCTGGAGGAGGCCCGCCGCCGGGTCGGCTTCCCGGTCCTGGTCCCGGGCGCCGCCGGCTTCCGGCGACCGGCCGCCGTGTTCGTCGACGAGGACGAGCCGCCGGGCGGCCGGGTCGACCTCGTCTACCGGGCCCGGCCGGGCCTGCCCGCCTCGCCGTTCACCGACGCCGGGCTGCTGGTCACCGAGTTCCAGGGCCAGCCGAGCCCGCTCTTCCTCAAGAAGGTGGCCGTCGCGGGCATGGTCGAGGAGGTGACGGTGGGGGGCGAGCCCGGCTACTGGTTCAGCGGCGAGCCGCACTTCTTCACCTACCAGGACGCCCGCGGCGCGGTCCGCGAGGAGCGGACCCGCCTGGCCGGCAACACCCTGATCTGGCAGCGGGGCGACCTGACGCTGCGGCTCGAGGGTGAGATCACCAAGCAGGAGGCGCTGGCCATCGCCGAGTCGATGCGCTGACTCAGCTCAGGCCCAGGTCCAGGGTGGGGCGGAAGCCGGCCGCCCAGGTGCGGGCGGCCGAGGCGGCGACCTCGAGGACGGCGAGCTGGTCGCCGACCCGCGAGGGGTTGGTGGAACCGGGGGTGGCCTTGGCGGCCAGGCTGCCCTCGATGCTCAGGGTGGAGCGGTCGGCCGCGGCCAGGGCCGGGTGGATCCCGGCCAGCTCGGCGGGGTCGAGGTCGGCCAGGCGGGCACCGCGGGCGGCGGCCAGGCGAACGGCGGCGCCGACGGCGGCGTGGGCCTCGCGGAACGGGACGCCGTCGCGGACCAGCGCCTCGGCCAGGTCGACGGCGGTCGTCTCGGTCGCCTCGGCGTCGCGCCGCATGGCCGCCCGGTCCGGCTCCAGCCCGGCGACCAGCCCGGCCAGGGCGGCCAGGGACCCGACCACGGTGTCGGCGGTCTCGAAGGCGGCCGCCTTGTCCTCCTGGAGGTCGCGGGCATAGGCCAGGGGCAGACCCTTGAGGGTGGCCAGGAACCCGGCCAGCCGGCCGATGACCGTGCCCGTCCGGCCCCTGACCAGCTCGGCCACGTCGGGGTTGCGCTTCTGGGGCAGCATGCTGGAGCCGGTCGCCCAGGCGTCGGGCAGCCGCACCCAGCCGCGCCCCGCCCACAGGGCGACGTCCTCGGCCAGCCGGGAGGCGTGGACCATGGCCAGGGCGGCCGCGGCCAGCAGCTCGGCCACCCCGTCGCGGTCGGCGGTGGCGTCCATGGCGTTGTCGAAGGCGGCGGCGAAGCCGAGGGCGGTGGCGGTGGCCGCCGGGTCGAGCGGGAACGACGAGCCGGCGATCGCCCCGGCCCCGAGCGGGCTGACGTCGGCCCGGCGGCCCGCGTCCTGGAAACGGCCGACGTCCCTGGTCAGGGCGAAGCCGTGGGCGGCGAGCTGGAAGGCCCACAGGACCGGCTGGGCCGGCTGGAGGTGGGTGAGCCCGGGCACCACGGCGTCCGGGCCGGCGGCCCGCCCGGCCCCGACCAGGACGTCGATCAGCCCGGCCAGGGCCTGGACGGCGTCGGCGCAGGCCTGCTTGAGCCACAGTTGCAGGTCGGTGGCGACCTGGTCGTTGCGGCTGCGGCCGGTGTGGAGCCGGCCACCGGCCGGGCCGACCAGCTCGGTCAGGCGCCGCTCGACCGCGCTGTGGACGTCCTCGTCGCCGTCGGCGAAGGCGAACCGGCCGGCCTCCAGCTCCCCGGCCACCCGGGCCAGGCCGTCGAGCAGGAGCTTGCCCTCGCCCTCCTCCAGCACCCCGGCCGCGACCAGGCCGCGCACATGCGCCCGGCTCCCGGCCACGTCCTGGCGCCACAGGCGCCGGTCGGTGGCCAGCGAGGAGGTGTAGGCCCACATGCCCGGATCGGGCGCGCCCGCGAACCCGCCGGCCCAGAGCGGTGGGGACTTCTCACCCATCCCCGTGGACCCGGGCCCAGGTGCGGGCGGGCAGGCCCCACAGGGACACGAAGCCCCTGCCGGCGTCGTGGTCGAAGGCGTCGCCGGCGGCGTAGGTGGCCAGGTCGGGCCGGTACAGGGCCCGCTCGGCCCGCCGGCCGGTCGGCTGGCAGCGCCCGGGCGACAGCTCCAGGCGGACCTCGCCGGTGACCGCCTCCTGGGTCTCGGCCACGAACGCGTCCAGGGCGGCCTTGAGGGGCGAGAACCACAGGCCGTCGTAGACCAGCTCGGCGTAGCGGATGTCCAGGCGCGCCTTCTCGTGGAGCACGTCGCGGTCCAGGGTCAGGTCCTCCAGGTCGCGGTGGGCGGCGACCACCGCCAGGGCGCCGGGGACCTCGTAGACCTCGCGGCTCTTGATGCCGACCCGTCGGTTCTCCATCATGTCGACCCGCCCGAAGCCGGCCTCACCCCCAAGCCGGTTGAGCGCGGCCACCACCCCGGCCAGGCCCACCTCCTCGCCGTCGAGGGTCGCCGGCACCCCGGCCCGGAAGCCGACCACCACCTCGCGGGTGCCGCCGGCCGTCCCCGGCGCGGCCGTCCACTCGAAGGCGTCCTCGGGTGGCCGCAGCCACGGGTCCTCCAGGACCCCGGCCTCGATGGTCCGGCCCCAAAGGTTCTGGTCGACCGAGAACGGCTTGGCCTCGGTGATCCAGCCCAGGTCGATGCCGTGCTTGTCGGCGTACTCGATCGCCTCCGGCCGGCTCATGGCCGCGTCCCTGACCGGGGCCAGGATCTCCAGGTCGGGGGCCAGGGCGCCGCAGCTGACCTCGAACCGGACCTGGTCGTTGCCCTTGCCGGTGCAGCCGTGGGCGACCGCCCCCGCCCCCCGGCCCCGGGCCTCCTCGACCAGCAGCTGGGCGATCAGCGGCCGCGACAGGGCCGACACCAGCGGGTAGCGGCCCTCGTAGAGGGCGTTGGCCCGGACCGCCCAGGACAGGAACCCGGCCGCGAAGCGCTCCCTGGCGTCCACCACCACGGCGTCGGTCGCGCCGGCGGCCAGGGCCCGCTCGGCCAGGGCCGGCAGGTCCTCGCCCTGGCCGACGTCGGCCAGCAGCGCCACCACGGCGCGACCCTGCTCGTGGACCAGCCGGTGCACGGTCACGGTGGTGTCCAGCCCGCCGGAGTAGGCGAGCACGGCGAGGTCGGCGGGGGGTCGGGTCATGCGGTGGCTCCTCGGTAGGGTTCGGGCAGGGCGGGTGGGGTGGGGGTCCGGGGAACCCCAAGGGGGTCCCCCGGAGAATCGGGTAGCCGAAGGCCGAAGGCGGTAGCCCCCGGGTGGGACTGGGCGAGGGCGGCGAGCTGGCGGGCCATGACCCGGCCGGGGGTGCGCTCGGTGCAGACCACCAGGACGGTGTCGTCCCCGGCGACCGTGCCTGCGACCCCGGCCACGCCGGCCCGGTCCAGGGTGGAGGCGAGCGCGCTGGCGTGGCCGGGCGGGGTGCGCAGCACCACCAGGTTGCCGCTGGGCACGATGGCCAGCAGCGACGCCCCGAGCATGCGCCGGACCTCGTCGTGGCCGGCGTCCTGGCCGGTGTCGGCCTCGGGCAGGGCGTAGACCAGCCGGCCGTCGGGCCCCCGGACCTTGACCGCGCCCAGGTCGTCGAGGTCGCGGGAGATGGTGGCCTGGGTGGCGTCCAAGCCCTGGCCGCGCAGGTGCTCCAGGACCAGCGCCTGGCTGGACACCTGCCTGGTCCGGAGCAGGGCGGCCAGGGCGGCCTGGCGGGCCGCCTTCAGCGACACAGGCCGGCCTCCTCCAGGGCCGCGCCAAGGCGGGCCAGCCCCTCGTCGATCTCGTCCTCGGTCACCACCAGCGGCGGGGCCAGGCGCAGGGCGGTGTCGGTGACCGGGTTGACGACCAGGCCGCGGCCGAGGGCGGCCAGGGCGGCCTGGCGGGCGTCGGTCGGGGCCTCGGGGCCCAGGTCGAGCGCGAACCACAGGCCGGCTCCCCGGACCTCGGCCCCGGGCAGCCCCTCGTCGAGGTCGTCGTCGCTGGGCGGGGCCCAGGTGGAGCGGCCGGTGAGGCGGCCGCGGAGCTCGCCCAGGCCGTCGGCCAGCCGGGTCGAGACCTTGTCGACGTGCCCGCCCAGCAGCGGCTCGATCACGTCGAGGGTGGCCAGGGCGGCGGTGCAGGCGACCGGGTTGCCGCCGAAGGTGGTGCCGTGGTCGCCGCGCTGCATGACGTCGGCGACCTCGGTCCGGGCGATGGTGGCCCCGATCGGGTAGCCGGAGCCGAGCGCCTTGGCCATGGTGACGACGTCGGGGCGGATCTCGGCGTGCTGGTGGGCGAAGAAGCGGCCGGTTCGGCCCATGCCCGACTGGATCTCGTCCACGATCAGCAGCACCCCGGCCTGGCGGGTCAGCTCCCGGACTGCCTGCAGGTAGCCGGGCGGCGGGACCCTGATCCCGGCCTCGCCCTGGATGGGCTCGACCAGCACGGCCGCGGTGTCGGGGCCGATGGCGGCGGCCATGGCCTCGGGGTCTCCAAACGGTACGTGGGTGAAGCCGGGCGGCAGCGGCTGGAACGGGGCGTGCATGGCAGGCTTGCCGGTGGCGGCCAGGGTGGCCAGGGTGCGGCCGTGGAAGCCGCCCAGGGTGGCCACGATGCCGGTGGCCTGCTCGCCCCGGTTGGCCCGGCCCCAGCGCCTGGCCACCTTGATGGCGGCCTCGTTGGCCTCGGCCCCGGAGTTGGACAGGAACACCTTGGCGTCCCCACCGACGTGGCCGACCAGCCGCTCGGCCAGCTCGACCTGGGGGCCGGTGAAGTACAGGTTGGAGGTGTGGCCCAGGGTGCCGAGCTGGGCGCTCACCGCCTCCACGACCCTGGGGTGGGCGTGGCCGGCGGCCACCACCGCGATCCCGCCCAGGAAGTCCAGGTACTCGCGCCCGCGCGCGTCCCACAGGCGCACCCCCTGGCCGCGGACGAACTCCACCGGAGGCCGCACGTAGGTCGGCCACAGCACCGCCGCCTCCCGCTCGGGCAGGCTGCTCACGCCGTTACCTCCCGGCTCATCGGGGCACCCCCCTGGGGTTCCCCGAACCCCTCCGGCTCATCGGGGCACCCCCCTGGGGTTCCCCGAACCCCTCCGGCTCCTCTGAACTCACCATGGTCCCCACGCCCGAGTCGGTGAACAGCTCCAGCAGCAGGGCATGCTCGCGGCGGCCGTCCAGGATGTGGGCCCGGCGGACCCCGCCGCGCAGGGCGGTCACGATCCCGGTCAGCTTGGGCACCATCCCGGCCGCGACCCGGCCCTCGGCCAGGATGGCCTCGATCTCGGCCACGGTCAGCTGCTGGAGCAGGGAGCCGGGGTCGTCCAGGTCCGCGTACAGCCCCTCGACGTCGGTCAGGTAGACCAGCTTCTCGGCCCCCAGGGCCCCGGCCAGCGAGCCGGCGGCGGCGTCGGCGTTGACGTTGTAGGGCTGGCCGCCCGGGCCCGCGGCCACCGTGGCCACCACCGGGACCAGGCCCTTGTCGGTCAGGGCGCGCAGGGCCGTCGGGTCGACCGCCGCGACGTCCCCGACATAGCCGAGGTCGCGCCCGCCCGGGTCGACCCGCGGCCTGGCCACGAGCAGCAGCCCGTCCTCGCCGGACAGCCCCACGGCCAGCCGGCCGTGGGTGTTGATCCGCCCCACCAGGGTCTTGTTGACCCGCCCGACCAGGACCATGCGGGCCAGGTCCATGGTCTCGGCGTCGGTGACCCGGTGGCCGTCGACGAACACCGGCTCCTTGCCGAACCGGGCCATCAGCTGGCTGACCTCGGGGCCGCCGCCGTGGACCACGATCACGTCCACGCCCACATAGCGGAGCAGGACCACGTCGTCGACGAAGGTGTCGAACCCGGCCGTGCCCATGGCCGCCCCGCCGTACTTGACGACCACCGTGCAGCCCGACAGCCGCTTGATCCACGGCAGCGCCTCGTGCACCGCCGCCGCCTTGGCCTGCAGGTCGTCGAGGGAGGGAGCGACGGGTTGCCCGGGCCCCAGCGGCCGCTGCTGGACCGCACCCGTCGCCGGCTGGACCTTTGTCATGTGGTGTACTCCGAGTTGAGGCGGACGTATTCGGGGGTGAGGTCGCTGGTGCGGACCTCGACCCAGGGGCCGGTGCCCCCCAGGTGCAGCCGGAGCTCGATCTCCCGGGCCGCCATGGCCGCGCCGGCGTCCGCCCCCGTGGGCCGACCCTGCCTGACCAGCAGGACCCGCTCGGCCGGCCCGGCCGCCGGCTCGATCCCGGCGGCCCCGGGCCCCCCGGCGACCTCGAGCCGGACCGCCCTGGGGTCGAACCCGACCCCGGCCGTCCCGGCCGCCTGGAGCACCCGCCCCCAGTTGGGGTCGCCCCCGTACACGGCCGCCTTGACCAGCGGGCTGTCGGCGATCCGGCGGGCCACGGCCAGGCCCTGGTCGGTCCCGCCGGCCCCGCCGACCTGGACGCTGACCACCTTGGTCCCGCCCTCGGCGTCGGCCAGCATCTGCCCGGCCAGGTCGTGGCAGACCGCCCGCACGGCCGCGGCCAGCTCCCCGGGCTCGGCCCGCGCCTCCGAGGCTCCCGACGCCAGCAGCAGCACCGTGTCGTTGGTCGACTGCGACCCGTCCACGGTGATCCGGTTGAAGGTGGTCGCGGTGCCCGCGTCCAGCGCCGCCCGCAGCACCTCCGGTTCGGCGACCGCGTCGGTGGTCAGGACCGCCAGCATGGTCGCATGGGCCACTCCGGCCGGCGACAGCTCCGGGGCCAGCATGGCCGCCCCCTTGGCCATCCCCCCCACGGTGATCCCGCCGACCACCCGCACCCCGGCCTGCTTGACGACGGTGTCGGTGGTGAGGATGGCCTCGGCCGCGGCCAGCCCGCCCGAGCGGTCCAGGGCGCCCGCCGCCTTGGCCACCCCGTCGGTGACCCTGGCCACGTCCAGCGGCACCCCGATCACCCCGGTCGAGCAGACCAGCACCTGGTCGGGCCGGCAGCTCAGCTCGGCCGCGGCCCGCTCGACGGTGGCCAGCACGGCCGCCTCCCCGGCCGGGCCGGTGCAGGCGTTGGCGTTGCCCGAGTTGAGCACGACCACCCGGGCATCGGCCGAGCCGGCCAGCCGGCTGCGCGACCAGGTGACCGGCGCCGCCACCACCTGGTTGGTGGTGAACACCCCTACGGCGACCGTCCCCGGGTCGCCGACGACCAGGGCCAGGTCGGGGGCGTCGGCCGCCTTGAGCCCGCAGGCGACCCCGGCCGCCCCGAACCCGGCCGCGGCCGTCACCCCGAACCGCCGGTCGACCCGGAACCTGGTCGTCATGGGCCCGGCGGGACGAGGTCGAGGCCGGCCGTCTCGGGCAGGCCGAGGGCCAGGTTGGCGCACTGGACGGCCTGGCCGGCGGCGCCCTTGACGAGGTTGTCGATGGCCGCCGCGGCCACCACCCTCCCGGCCCGCCGGTCGGCGGCGGCCGCCACCTGGGCCCGGTTGGTGGTCGCGACCGCCCGGGTGGCCGGCCAGCCTGTGGAGGGCTCGAGCAGGTCGACGAACGGCTCGCCGGCGTAGGCGGCGGCGTAGCAGGCGGCCAGCTCCTCGTCGCCGGCCGAGGGGGCCAGGGTGGCGTAGCAGGTGGCCAGGATCCCGCGGGTGGCCGGCACCAGGTGGGGGGTGAAGGTCACCGTCACCGGGGCGCCGGCGGCCAGGGACAGCTCCTGCTCGATCTCCGGGGTGTGGCGGTGGCTCCCCACCTTGTAGGGGGCCACGTTCTCGTTGGCCTGGACGAACAGGTTGGCGTCGGCCAGCGAGCGGCCGGCCCCCGACAGCCCCGACTTGGCGTCGACCACGATGCCGTCGGTCGCGACCAGCCCGGCGGCGACCAGCGGGGCCAGGGCGAGCAGGGCGGCGGTCGGGTAGCAGCCGGGCACGGCCACCCGGGCCGCCCCCCGGAGCTCATCGCGGTGCAGCTCGGGCAGGCCGTAGGGCCAGGCGCCGAGCTGGTCGGGGTCCGGGTGCTCCGCCCCGTACCAGGCGGGGTAGGCACCCGGGTCGCGCAGCCGGAAGTCGGCCGAGAGGTCGACGACCAGCCCGGCGGCGGCCAGGGCCCGGGGGGCGATCGCGGCCGCCCGGCCGTGGGGCAGGGCGCAGAACAGGACGTCGGCGCCCTTCTCCAGGCCCTCGTCGACCGAGCAGAAGCCGAGCTCGCCGTAGGCGGCCTGGAGGCCGGGGTAGCGGGAGACGAGCGGCTGTCCGGCCGCCTGGTCGCCGGCCGCCCAGGCGACGTCCAGGTCCGGGTGGCGGGCCAGCAGCCGCAGCAGCTCGGCCCCGGCGTAGCCCGAGGCGCCGAGGACGCCCACGTTGCGTGAAGAGGTCATGAGGATAGTTATGCAGAAAGGCCTGAGAATATGCAACTCCGACCAGGGCTTCGCGCTCGTGCTCCCCCGGCGATGTTGCGGACGCCGCATGGATATGCAAGGCTCGACCCGGACACATGACCCAGCTCCGCGCCCCCTGGCCGCCCGACCCCTTCCGCTACCTCGACGGCCGCCTGTGCGTCGGCGGCCTGCCCTTGGCCGAGGTGGTCGCCGCCACCGGCACGCCCGCCTACGTCTACGACCTGGACGCCGTGGCCGCCGCCTACCGGCGGGTGGCGGCCGCGTTCGAGCCGCTCGGCGGGCGGGTCCTGTACGCCGTCAAGGCCAACGCCAACCTGGCCGTGCTGGCCACCCTGGCCGGGCTCGGGGCCGGCTTCGACGTGGTCAGCGGGGGCGAGCTGGTCCGGGTCCTGCGGGCCGGCGGGGACCCGGCGAGCTGCGTGTTCGCCGGCGTCGGCAAGACCGGGGACGAGCTGGCCCTGGCCGTCGGCAACGGCGTCACCGTGCACGTCGAGTCGGCCGACGAGCTGGACGCCCTCCAGGCGGTGGCGGCCCGGCTGGAGCGGCCGGCCGGCTTCGCCGTCCGCGTCAACCCCGACGTCGAGGTCGACACCCACGTCAACATCCAGACCGGCAACGACGAGGCCAAGTTCGGCGTCCCGGTGGCGGTGGCCCACGAGCTGCTGGCCCGGACGGCCCGGGGCGGGCTGCCCTGGTGCCGCCCTGTCGGGGTCCACGTCCACGTCGGCTCCCAGCTGCCCGACCCCGACGGCGTGGCCGCCGGGGCCCGGGTCGGCCTCGAGGTGCTTGAGGCCGGCCGGGCGGCCGGCCTGGAGCTGGACTGGCTGGACGTGGGCGGCGGGCTGCCGGTCGACTACGCCGGCGGGTCCGCCCTCGGCCCCGAGCGGTTCGCCGCCGCCCTCCGGCCGCTGCTGGCCGGCCGCGACGTCCGGCTGGCCGTCGAGCCGGGCCGGGCCCTGGTGGCCAGGGCCGGCGCCCTGGTGGCCAGGGTCCTGTACCGCAAGCACCGCAGCTCCGGCCGCATGCTGGTGGTCGACACCGGCATGCACCACCTGCTCCGGCCCGCCCTCTACCAGGCGGTCCACCGGGTGCGGCCGCTGCGGGCGGCCCCGCCGGCCGGCCCGACCGAGGTCGTCGGCCCCATCTGCGAGTCCACCGACGTGCTCGCCACCGACGCCGACCTGCCCGACCTGGCCCCCGGCGAGCTGCTCGCCTTCCTCGACACCGGCGCCTACGGCATGACCATGGCCAGCAACTACAACGGCCAGCCGCGCCCGGCCGAGATCGTCGTCTCCGGGGCCGCGGCCAGGGTCGCCCGCCGCCGCGAGACCTGGGAGGAGCTGCTGGCCACCGAGACCGAGGCCGGGGCGCCGGTGGCCGCAACCCAGGGGCCGGCGAGCCCGCTCGGCTGGTAGCCGTCGCCGTCGTGGCGATGGGCTACCATGGCCGGGAACAGATCTGGTGGTGGTTGCAGCGGCATGGCCGACGTCCTGCTCGATGATGTCTCCCGGGTGTTCCCAGACGGCAGCTCGGCCGTCTCGCACCTGAGCCTGCACGTCCGCCACGCCGAGCTGATGGTCATCGTCGGCCCCAGCGGCTGCGGCAAGAGCACCGTCCTGCGCCTGATCGCCGGCCTGGACCCGCTCCGCGGGGGCACCGTCAGCATCGGCGGCCGGGTGGTCAACAACGTCCCGCCCGGGGAGCGCAACCTGGCCATGGTGTTCGAGGCCGCCGCCCTGTACCCCCACCTGACCACCGCCCAGAACATGCGCTTCGCGCTGTCGCTGCGCAAGCTGCCGGACGAGGAGATCGCCCAGCGGGTCGACGCCGAGTCGCGGGTGCTGCGGCTGGGCCGGTTCCTCGACCGCAAGCCGCGGACGCTCTCGGCCGGCCAGCGCCAGCGGGTGGCCGTGGGACGGGCCACCGTGCGGGTGCCCGACGTCTTCCTGCTCGACGAGCCCCTCACCCACATGGACGCCGGCGAGCGCATCCGGCTGCGCACCGAGCTGGCCCAGCTCCAGCACGGCCTCGGCGTCACGGCCATCTACGTCACCCACGACCAGTCCCAGGCCATGGCCATCGGCGACCGGGTGGCGGTCATGCGGGCGGGCCGGATCGAGCAGGTCGACGAGCCGAGGACCCTGTACCTGCGACCGGCCAACACCTTCGTGGCCAGCTTCATGGGCGAGCCGGCCATGAACCTCCTGTCCGGGTTCATCGAGCAGGACGCCGGCCGGACCTGGGTGGTCCTGGGCGGCCAGCGCCTGCCCTTCCCCGGCACCCCCTCGGGGCTGCTGCGGGACCGGAGCGGGCCGGTCACCGTGGGCATCCGGCCCGAGCACGTGACCGACGCCGGCTCCGAGCCCGGGCTGCCGGTGCTGTTCTCGACCGCGGCCCGGATCGAGCGCCTCGGCCACCAGCTGCTGGTCAGCTGCCCGCTCGCCACCACCTCGGTCACCGTGGTCGACACCCCGGGGGTCGAGCAGGAGCCCGGCGGCCAGGCCCACCTGGTCGCCCGCTTCCCCCACGGCCACCCGGTCCAGCGCGGCGACCGGGTCGAGCTGGCCGTCGACGTCAGCGGGCTGTCGCTGTTCGACCCCCACACCGGCCAGGCCCTCTGGAACCCGGCCGCCTAGCGCTCGGGCCGCACCCGCTCTGGGGACGGGGCGATCCCGAGGCCGTCCGCGAGGCTGCGGTAGCCTGGCTCGTCACATGACCAGATTCGTCGTGGACTGCGGCGCCGTCCTCCACCTGGCGAGTGAGGGGATCGAGATCCCGGCCGGGCACGAGCTGCTCGCGCCGACGCTCCTGCGCTCCCAGACACTGTCGGCCCTGCACGAGGCCGTGCACCGGGGCGAGATCCCGCCCGATGTCGCCCTGGACCGGCTCAAGCGCGTCTGGGCCCTGCCCATCCGCCTCCTCGGCGACGCCGTGCTCCGGCGTCGGGCCTGGGACCTCGCCGAGCGGCTGGGGTGGGCCGAGACCTACGCCGCCGAGTACCTCGCCCTCACCCAGCTGCAGGCGGACGCGTTCGTCACCCTGGACGCGGAACTGGCGCGCCGGCTGGAAGGGATCGTCCCCACCGCCACCATCGAGGCGCTGGGGCCGGAGTCCTAGGCGCCGACCCGGCCGCCGCCGACGATCGCCTGGAGCCGGGTCGAGCGTGCTCGGGCCCGGTCAGGGGTTCACGGTACGATCCCGGGCATGCGCCTCGTGATCGCCCGCTGCAGCGTGGACTACACGGGCCGGCTCAGCGCCCACCTTCCCCTGGCCACGCGGCTGCTGCTGGTCAAGGCGGACGGCTCGGTGCTGGTCCACTCCGACGGCGGGGCCTACAAGCCGCTCAACTGGATGTCGGCCCCCTGCGTGCTGGTCCAGGAGCCGGATGCCTGGCGGGTCAGCAACCGCACCGGCGAGTCGATGACCATCCACATCGAGGAGATCCTGCACGACTCCTCCCACGACCTGGGCACCGACCCCGGGCTGGTCAAGGACGGGGTCGAGCGCCACCTCCAGGAGCTGCTGGCCGACCGCTGCACCGTGCTCGGCGACGGCTGGTCGCTGGTCCGGCGCGAATACCCCACCGACATCGGCCCGGTCGACCTGCTGTGCCGCGACGACCAGGGCGACTATGTGGCCGTCGAGATCAAGCGCCGCGGCGAGATCGACGGCCTGGAGCAGCTCGGCCGCTACCTGGAGCGCCTGCGCCCGGCCCTGGGGGCGGTCCGCGGCGTCCTGGCCGCCCAGGCCTTCACCCAGCAGGCCAGGACCCTGGCCGCGGCCCGCGGCATCAACTGCGTCGCCCTCGACTACGACGCCCTGCGGGGCATGGAGCCGAACACCCCGACGCTGTTCTGAAGCCGGGGCCGCCTACTCGCTACGGGCGAACCGCGCCACCGCCAGGCCCAGCAGGACCAGGCAGGTGGTGGCCACGATCGCCACCTGGAGCGGTACCGGGACCTGCCAGCCGCCCCAGGTGATGCCGGGATCGAAGGTGGCCTGGGCGGCCGCGCTCAGGTCCAGGTGGTCGAACACCACCGACCGGATCGGCTCGACGGCATAGGTCATCGGGTTGAGGGTGGTGGCCACGTGCAGCCAGCCGGGCAGGTTGGACAGGGGGAACAGCGACCCGGACAGGAACATCAGCGGGGTGATGGTCAGCTGGACCAGGGGCATGGCCGACTGGACCTGCTTGACCCTGGCCGACAGGAACAGCCCCAGGGCACAGATCATGAAGGCCATCAGGAACAGCAGCCCGACCAGTTCGACCATCATCACCAGGTTGTAGGGAACCCCGACCACGGGGGCCAGGGCGAGGATGATCAGGCTCTGGAGGGTGGCCACGGTGGCCCCGCCCAGGCACTTGCCGGTGAGGATGGCGGTGGTGCTGACAGGGGCGACCAGCATCTCCCGGAGGAAGCCGAACTCCCGGTCCCAGACCATCGAGATGCCCGAGAACGCCGCCGTGAACAGCACCGAGGTGGCCAGCACGCCCGGGAACAGGAAGGTGCGGAAGTCGACGTCGCCATTGGAGGCGATCAGCGACGACAGCCCGGTACCGAGCACGAACAGGAACAGCACCGGCTGGACGAGCGAGGAGACGATCCGGGAGCGGTCGCGGCCGAAGCGGATCATCTCGCGCTGCCAGACCACGGCGGCCCCGCGGACCTGGTGGCGGAGGCCGGCGGCGGGCACGCGCACGGCCGCCACCGGGGTCGGGTTGACGACGGTCATCCCGGTCACCTCCCCCGGGCCGCGAAGGCCATCGGGCTCATCGGGCGGGCAGCCTCGGCGTCGCGGATGGTCCGGCCGGTGTAGGCCAGGAAGACGTCGTCGAGGCTGGGCCGGGTGACGGTGACCGAGCGGATGGGCACGTCCAGGCCGGCGAACAGCTGGGGGACGAAGGCCGCGCCCTCGGCCACGGCGAAGGTGACCGCGCCCTCGTGGACGGCCGCCTCGATCTCGAAGCGGGCGGCCAGCTCTTCGATGGCCCGGGCGTCGTCGTCGGTGGTGATCTGGACCCGGTCCTTGCCGATGCCGGACTTGAGGGCGCCCGGGGTGTCGAGGGCGACGATGCGGCCCTGGTCGACGATGGCGATGCGGTCGCAGTGCTCGGCCTCGTCCATGTAGTGGGTGGTGACGAACACGGTGATCTCCTGGCGGCGGTGCAGCTCCTTCAGGTAGTCCCAGATGGAGGCGCGGGTCTGGGGATCGAGGCCGATGGTGGGCTCGTCCAGGAACAGCACCCGCGGCGAGTGCAGCAGGCCCCTGGCGATCTCCAGGCGTCGCCGCATGCCGCCCGAGAAGGTCTGGACCAGGTCGCCGCGGCGCTCCCAGAGGTCGACCATGGTCAGGACCTCCTGGCGGCGCTGGGCGGCGGTGGCCCGGTCGACCCCGTACAGCTCGCCGTGGAAGCGCAGGTTCTGCTCGGCCGTGAGGTAGCCGTCGAGGGTCGGCTCCTGAAAGACCAGGCCGATGTGGCGGCGCACCTGGTCGCGTTCGCGGGCCACGTCGAAGCCGGCTACCAGGGCCGTGCCTTCGGTGGCGTCGGCCAGCGTGCACAGGATCTTGATGGTGGTCGACTTCCCGGCGCCGTTGGGCCCGAGGAAGCCGAAGGTCTCCCCCGGCCGCACATCCAGGTCGATGCCGGCCACGGCCTCGACCTGCTTGAAGCGCTTGACCAGTCCCCGGATGGTAATGGCCGCCGCCGAGTTCTCCATTGGCACCTCGCTTCTCTAACGTTGTTCGGGATGCTACTCTAACACCGTTAGAGCGGCAAGCGGGAGGAGGCGGCGGTGGCCCTGACCCAGGAGCAGGTCGTGCGCGGGGCCGTCGACCTGCTGGCCGAGGCGGGGCTGGAGGCCCTGACCCTGCGGCGGCTGGCCACCGAGCTCGGGGTCTCGGCCCCGACCCTCTACTGGCATGTCCGCAACAAGCGCCAGCTGCTCGACCTGATGGCCGAGGCGCTGGTCGCGCGGGCCGGCCGGAGCACCTCGCCGGCCCACGGCCAGCCCTGGTGGGACTGGCTGGCCGAGCAGGCGCGGCTCCAGTGGCGGGTGCTGACCTCCCACCGCGACGCCGCCCTGGTGGTCGCCGGCAACCGCCCCACCGAGGCCGCCCTGCCCGACGTCGAGGAGATCGTGGCCAGCCTGGTCGTGGTCGGCTTCCCGCCCGCCGAGGCCCTGCGCACGATCCTGTCGATCGGCAACTACGTGATCGGCTGCGCCGTCGAGTTCCAGGCGGAGGCGGCCCGGGAGCCGGACCCCGAGCCCGACGCCCGGTTCCTGCGGGAGCTCCACGGCTCCGGGGACCTGCCCATCCTCCAGGCCGCCATGCCCGGCGTGGCCGGCTCGGACCCCGGGGTGGGCTTCGAGCACGGGCTGGGCCTGCTGATCGCCGGCATCCGGGCCCGGCACGCCGAGCTGCTCGACGCCACGGCCGCCGTCGGAGCCCCCGCCGAGCCGGGTTGACAGCCGCCATGACCGGGACGATCCTGGCCGGGCGCTGGTCGCCAAAGAGGGAATCCGGTGCGACTCCGGAGCTGCCCCGCAGCGGTATGTGGGAACGACAGCCGTCACCGAGGTGCCACCCGCTCCTCGGTCCAGCACTGAGCCAGACAGTCTTGGGAAGCGACGGCCAGTAGGACCCGGCGCGGTCGTGATGCGCCGCCCGCCCACGAGCCCGAAGACCTGCCAGCGCCCGCGCGGGAGCGCGGCCCAGTCCAGGCCTCGAGGGAGGGCTCATGACGACCAGTTCCACCGTTCACGGGTTCCCGCGGATCGGCGACCGCCGGGAGCTGAAGACCACCACCGAGGGCTACTGGGCCGGCAGGGTGGCGGCCGAGGAGCTGGAGGCGACGGCCAGGGGCCTGCGCCGCCAGACCTGGGAGTTCCTGCGCGACGCCGGGATCGGGCAGGTCCCCTCGAACCACTTCTCGCTCTACGACCAGGTGCTCGACACCTGCGTCCTGGTCGGCGCCGTCCCCGCCCGCTACGGGGGGACGGTCGACCTCGACACCTACTTCGCCATGGCCAGGGGGCGGGCCGACGCCACCGCCATGGAGATGACCAAGTGGTTCGACACCAACTACCACTATCTGGTCCCCGAGCTGGGGCCCGAGGTCGACTTCCGCCTGGCGGCCGCGCCCAAGCCCCTGGTCGAGCTGGCCGAGGCGCGTCGGCTGGGCATCCCCACCCGCCCGGTGCTGCTCGGCCCGGTCACCTTCCTGCTGCTGGGCAAGCCGGCCGACGGCGCGCCCTCGGGGTTCGACCGCCTCGCCCTGCTCGACCCGCTGCTGGAGGTGTACGCCGCGCTGCTGGACGAGCTGGAGGCGGCCGGGGCCGAGTGGGTGCAGCTGGACGAGCCGGCCTTCGTCCAGGACCGGTCGCCGGCCGAGCTGGACGCCCTGGGCCGCGCCTACGACCGCCTCGGCGGCGCCTCGGCCCGGCCCAGGCTGCTGGTCTCCAGCTACTTCGACCACCTGGGCGACGCCCTCGGGGTGCTCGCCGGCACCCCGGTCGACGGCATCGGGGTGGACCTGACCCGGGACGGGGCGCGCAACCTCGAGCTGCTGGCCTCGGCCGGCGGCGTCGGCGACCGGACCCTGGTCGCCGGGGTGGTCGACGGCCGCAACGTCTGGGTGAACGACCTGGAGCGGTCCCTGGCCACCCTGGCCACCCTGCTGGGCCTGGCCGGCGAGGTGGTCGTCTCCACCTCCTGCTCGCTCCAGCACGTCCCCATCGACCTGGAGGCCGAGCAGGGCCTCGACCCCGAGGTCCGGCCCTGGCTGGCCTTCGCCCGCCAGAAGGTCGCCGAGGTGGTCACCCTGGCCCGCGGCCTGGCCGAGGGCACCGAGGCCATCGCCGAGGAGCTGGAGGCCAACCGCCGCGTCCTGGCCGCGCGGCGGCGGTCGGGCCGGACCCACGACCCGGCCGTGCGCCGGCGGCTGGACGCGGTCGGCGAGCCCGACCTGCACCGGGCCAGCCCGTACGAGGTCCGCGAGAAGGCCCAGCGGGCCCGGCTCGGCCTGCCGCCGCTGCCCACCACCACCATCGGCTCCTTTCCCCAGACCGGCGAGGTCCGCAAGGCCCGGGCGGCCCGCCGCCGGGGCGAGCTGGACGAGGCCGGCTACAGCCAGCGCATGCGCGCCGAGATCGCCGAGGTCGTCCGGATCCAGGACGAGCTGGGGCTGGACGTGCTCGTCCACGGGGAGCCCGAGCGCAACGACATGGTCCAGTACTTCGGCGAGCAGCTGGCCGGGGTGGCCGTCACCGAGCTCGGCTGGGTCCAGTCCTACGGCACCCGCTATGTCCGCCCGCCGATCATCTTCGGCGACGTGTCCCGCCCGGCCCCGATGACCGTGGAGTGGCTCACCTACGCCCAGTCGCTCACCCGGCGGCCGGTGAAGGGCATGCTGACCGGGCCCGTGACCATGCTGAAGTGGTCGTTCGAGCGCGACGACCAGCCGCGGTCGGCGACCGCGCGCCAGCTCGCCCTGGCCATCCGCGACGAGCTGGCCGCCCTGGAGGCGGCCGGGATCGGCGTCATCCAGGTGGACGAGCCGGCCCTGCGCGAGGCGCTGCCCCTGCGCCGCGACCGCCGCGACGCCTACCTGACCTGGGCGGTGGAGGCGTTCCGCCTGGCCACCGGCGGGGTCCGGGACGAGACCCAGGTCCACACCCACATGTGCTACTCGGAGTTCGGCGAGATCCTGCCCGCCATCGACGGGCTGGACGCCGACGTGACCTCGATCGAGGCCGCCCGGTCGCGTATGGAGCTGGTCCGCGACCTGGAGCAGGCCGGGTACGGGCGCGAGATCGGCCTCGGGGTCTACGACATCCACTCGCCGCGGGTGCCGCCGCCCGACGAGATGGCCACCCTGCTGGAGGAGGCCCTGGAGGCGGTGGGCCCGACCCGGCTGTGGGTCAACCCCGACTGCGGCCTCAAGACCCGCGACTACCCGGAGGTGCTGGCCTCCCTGCGCAACATGGTCGCGGCGGCCCGGACGGTCCGCGAGACAACGGCTCGGAGTCGGCCTGCGGCCGACGAGCGGTAGATTCCGACCGGCAGAGTCGCCGGTCGGCCTAGTCGGCGTAGTCCTTCTGCTTCATCACGACGTCGATGACCAGGCAGGTGGCCACGGCGAGGCTGCGCAGGGGGTCGACCGCATACGGGCTGACCTCGACGACGTAGGTGTCGGCGTCGGTGAACAGCTCGCGCAGGCCGGCCCAGCGCTTGGTCACGCGGGCGATCGCCTGGCCGGCGCCGTCGTAGACGCCGAAGTCCTTGGCCCGCCAGTTGTGGGCCCGGACCTCGCCGAGCTGGGCGCCGCGCGGGTCCAGCAGGGCGAAGCGCGCCTTGCCGAGTCGGACCTGCTTGGTGATCTGGCCCACGGGCTGGCCGTCGGGCCGTAGGACCTGGCAGCGCCAGGTGAACCACGGCTTGTGCACGACCAGCTCGGTCACGGCCCCGGGGCCGAGGAGGTGCAGGGTGATCGGCAGGGTGACGTCCCAGCTGGTGAACAGCCGGGCCAGGAAGGCCAGCGGCGACTGGGTGGCCTGGACGACGGCGCCGATCTGGCGGCCGTGCTGGTCGAGCACCGCGTAGTCGTTGCGCAGCTCGATCAGCTTCAGCTTCTGCTTGACGACGAGCACCTGCTGGCCGAGCAGCGACCACGCCGGCGGCGCCATCCCGTACTGGCTCAACAACCCTCCTTGGACGCGACTCCCTGCCGCCTCCACCCTAGGGCTTTGTCGCCTTGAGCGAGAACAGCAGCGGCAGCCTCGCGTCGTCGGGCGCCGGCAGCCGCCACACCCCGGACCCGGCCTCGGCCTCGACCATGAAGGGGAACATCTTCCACGGCACCCAGGGATGCTCGTGCAGGTACTCGATGCGAAGCCCGGCCGCGGCCAGCGAGGTGATGATCTCGCCCATGCTGTGCTGCCAGGCGTATTCGACCGGCTCGCTCACGGGAGCGTCCGGGTCGGCGTAGGAGCCGTGGTTGGGGAACGCCAGCGGCTCCGGGGACGGCCAGTAGTGGTAGCGGAGGCGGAGCTCGGTGGCCGTGTCGTCGTCGTCGAAGACCCAGGCGAACGGGTGGGCCTCGGCGATGTAGAGGAAGCCGCCCGGGCGCACGAAGTGGGCGGCCACCTCGGCCCAGCGGGGGACGTCGGGCAGCCAGTTGAGCGCCCCGAGGGAGGTGAACACCACGTCGAAGTCGCGGCCCTCTAGATTCGAGGGCAGCTCGAGCACGTCGGAGACCACGAAGGTGGCGTCCAGCCCGGTCTCGGCCGACAGGCGCCTGGCCGCCTCGATGCCGCGCTCGGAGATGTCGACCCCGGTGGCCCGG
>Ga0207428_10001247_pt1 | contig 27274 bp, 23 predicted proteins | sample RhiMethybrSRZTD1_FD_187600 | JGI IMG/M metagenome (GOLD analysis project Ga0207428, IMG submission 187600) | Populus rhizosphere microbial communities from Tennessee, USA - Rhizosphere MetaG P. TD hybrid SRZTD1 (SPAdes) (version 3) | ecosystem: Host-associated > Plants > Roots > Rhizosphere >...
ACTGGGCCAAGCTGTTCACGGCCGACGCCGCCGCCCTGGCGCCGCTCTATCCGCGTTTTGCCGACTTCCGCAAGCTGGCGGAGGGAATGGACCCGGAGGGCAAGTTCCGGAACGAGTTCCTGGAGCGCACGGTCTTCGGCTAAATCCTCGGCCGGCCGGCCCAGCGCCGCGCCTTGAGCGCGCCGTGCAGCTCCAGCCGGACCATGCCCTTCAGCGGGTCCACACCCAGCAGCTGCCGGATGCGGCCCAGCCGGTTGTAAATGCTGCTGCGGTGCAGGTGGAGTTTCTCGGCCACGTCCTGGACCGAGCCGTCGTTGTCGTAGAGCAGTTCCAGCACCGGCAGCAGTTCCCCGTTCCGGTCGTGGTCCTCGAGGGTCCGGAAATTCACCGAGCCGGCGTCGCCCCAGACGCCGGCCCCGCCGCCCGCGGAAGCCAGCAGCTGGTACACACCGGCGGCCCGGCAATCCACGAGCTCGCCCAGCTGCGGGTCGACCGCCGCGGCCTGGGCTGCCACCTTGGACTGGCGGTATGCCTCGGCCAGTTCCTTGGTGCGGGTGAACCCCTCGCTGATGCCCAGGATGATGCGCTTCACGGGACGCCCCGAGCGCTTGGCGAGTTCCAGCTGGTAGTGCACCAGGACCTGTGCGTGGTTGGCGCGCCCGGTGGATTCCCGGAACAGCACGACGGCGTGCGTTTCCGCCCCCGCGCTGAAAAGGGCGGCATCCACGCCGATGGTCGCCTGAAGCGCCGCGGCCCGGTGGATGAGCGTGGAGGCGATCGGGTCAGGTCCGGCGGACCAGCCGTCGGCGTCGAGGACGGTGACCAGCTGCCAGGGACCGCGGTCCTGCACTTCCTTCCAGCCGGCCACGGCAGCCACGGCATTGGCTTCGCCGGCGCAGGCCGCGAGGAATTCCCGTTCGCGGCCGCGCCGGAACTCGGATTCCGCGGTATTGGAGTCCAGCAGGAGCCCGGACAGCAGCTCAAGCTCGTTCCGGACGTCCGGCAGCTGGGTGAGGATCGTCGTCGCGCTTTGCTCCTCCGCGTCCTGCTGCACCCAGAGGTAACCCACGCGGAAACCGCGGACCATCAGCGGGACGCAGACGCGCCCCAGCATTCCCAGGTCCTCGTTGGCAGGAACGACGACGGGACGCACCGCGGTGGCGATCCCGTGCGAGAGCTGCCACGCCTTGACGTCCAGGGGCACGCGCTTGCTGAGCAGGAAGTTCACCCGCACCCTGTCCGCGTGCGACTGGTTTGAGCTGTAGGCGAGAAGCAGGCCGTCGAGGTCTTCCAGCGATAACCCGCGGCCCAGCTTCAGCGCCACCCGCTCCACGATCTGTTCAACGTCCTGCTGCATGCTGCAAGACTACGTCCCGGACGGCCTGCCCGGCGAACGGACAGCAGGCGACACCTGACGCCTCGAGCCTCGACAAACGTCGAATCGGGATTGCGAAAATCCGCGGAATCACGCGGGCTCCGGCGCTGGCCCGGGCACGATTCCTGTCGTGTGCCTCACAGGCGGATCTATTCTGGAATCACACACCTCCCCCGCAACTTCCGGCCTCAAAAGCCATCGAATATGGAGCCCAAAATGATCATCGGTGTCCCCAAAGAGATCAAGAACAACGAATTCCGCGTTGCCATCACGGCCGCCGGCGTTCACGAGTTCCGCACGCACGGCCACACGGTCCTGGTCGAGCGCGGCGCAGGCCTGGGCTCCGGCATCACCGACGAGGAATACGCCATCGCCGGCGCCGAGATCGTCGCCGATCCGGACGAGGTCTGGTCCCGCGCCGACATGGTGATGAAGGTCAAGGAACCCATCAAGGCCGAATACCACCGCTTCCGCAAGGGCCTGATCCTCTTCACCTACCTCCACCTCGCCGCCGAGCCCGAGCTCACCCGCGCACTTATCAACTCCGGCGTCACGGCCATCGCCTACGAAACCGTCCAGGAAGGCCGCACCCTGCCGCTCCTGGCGCCGATGTCCGAGGTTGCCGGCCGCCTGTCAGTCCAGGTCGGCGCGACGTCCCTGATGGCCCCCGCAGGCGGCAAAGGCGTGCTCCTCGGCGGCGTCCCCGGCGTCCGCCCGGCCAAGGTTGTGGTCCTCGGCGCCGGCGTCGCAGGCACCAACGCCGCGGCGATGGCGATCGGCCTCGGCGCCGACGTCACCATCCTGGACATCAACATCAACCGGCTGCGCGAACTCGACGCCCAGTACCAGGGCCGCCTAAAGACCGTCGCGTCCAACAAGTACGAGATCGAGAAGTCCGTGGTGGACGCGGACCTCGTCATCGGCTCCGTGCTGATCCCCGGCGCCAAGGCCCCCAAGCTGGTCACCAACGAGCTCGTGGCCCGCATGAAGCCGGGCTCCGTGCTCGTGGACATCGCCGTGGACCAGGGCGGCTGCTTCGAGGACACCCACCCCACCACCCACCAGGAACCCACGTACAAGGTGCACAACACCATCTTCTATTGCGTGGCGAACATGCCCGGCGCCGTTCCGAACACGTCCACCTACGCGCTGACCAACGTCACCCTGCGCTACGGGGTGGCCCTGGCCAACCTGGGCGTGAAGGCCGCGTTTGAGAAGGACCCCTCCCTCGCCGCCGGCCTGAACATCGCCGCCGGCCACGTGGCACACCGCTCCGTCTCCGAGGCGCACAACCTGCCCCTCGTGAACGACTGGCACGAACTGGTCTCCGCGTAACCCGCCGGAGTTAGCATCGGTTGCTCCGTAACCGCCCTTTTGGACCCCCAGAACGGCAGTTGCGGAGCAGCCGATTGCTGTTTAAGCCCGCCTTACGCCAGGGCCCGGGCCTGTTCGATGAGTTTCAGGACCTCGACCGGGCCGGCCGGGTCGACCGGGACGGGCAGCGACGAGGCCGTGCCGCCGTCGGAGATCTTGGCCGCGAGGATCCGGTAGAACTCCGGGTACGCGCCGCGCTCGGTGGACAGCCGGTCGAGGTGGCCGTCGCGGCCCAGCCTTCCGGCCCACTCGGGGTCCTCCACGCCGTACTCCTCGTCCAGCGGGCCTCCGCCGGCAACAATGTAGGGCTCCTGCGGGTCCACGCCGTGCTTGGTGTAGCCGGCCTCGGATCCCAGCACGCGGTAGCGCGGCCCCTGCTGGGCGCACAGCATGTTCATCCACAGGTGGCTCTGCACCCCGGACTCGTGCCGCACCACCAGGAAGCAGTCGTCGTCCACCTTTTCGCCGGGCCGCCGGGCAAGGAGCTCCGCGTGGACCACGGCTCCGGGGCCGAAAAGCAGCAGCGCCTGGTCCAGCAGGTGGGTGCCGAGGTCGAAGAGGACCCCGCCGCCGTCGGCCGCCGTGGCCTCCGCCTTCCAGGCCTTGGATACCTCGGGCGACCACCGCTCAAACCGCGATTCGAACCGCATCACCTGACCCAGCGAACCGCCCTCCAGCAGGGCTTTGACGGTCAGGAAGTCCCCGTCCCAGCGGCGGTTCTGGAACACGGTGAGGACCCTGCCCAGCCGGTCCGCGAGCGCGACCAGCTCCTGCCCCTGTGCACTGGTCACGGCAAACGGCTTGTCCACGACGACGTCGAGCCCGGCCTCGAGGGCGGCCTTCGCCAGGGGGTAGTGGGTGGCGGGAGGCGTCCCAAGAACCACAAGGTCAAGGTCGGCCGCGAGCGCCAGGACAGCGTCGCCGTCGGGCACTGTTTTCACGCCGGGGTACCGCTCGACGGCGGCCGCCTGGCGTCCGGCGTCGGACGTCGCAATGACGTCCAGCGAATAGCCCCGGTCAGCGGCGATCAGCGGCGCGTGGAAAACGCTGCCGGAGAGGCCAAAGCCCACGACGGCGGTGCGGATAGGAGAGGAAGCGGCATCGGTGCTCATGGTGCAACGCTACTCCGCCCGCCGGACCACCCGCGTAACAAGCTGGCGCCATGATTCCTCCAGCCGCTCCGGGGATACGCCCTGCACGCGGACGGCGTACAGGAGGCGCTCCGGGTCCAAGGTTGCGCTGAGCGACATCGCCATGAGCCAGGGGTCCGTGTCCAGGCCGGCTTCGCGCAGCAGATACTCAAGGTGCCGGTGCCAGAGCACGGCGGCGGGAACCTCGAAGCGGTTGTACACCGAATGGTCGGCGGCGCGGGCAAGGTCCCCGTACTCCAGGACATAGCCGATGCGCCCGGCACCGAAGGCGATGAGCCGCTCCAACGGCGGCGCCCCGGGGCCCAGCGGGGGCGGCCCGAACATGAAACGGCCCTGGAACTCGGCCTCCGAGTCGCTGAGCAGCGTCATCATCAGCCCCGCGCGGCTGCCGAAGCGGCGGAAGACGGTCCCCTTGCCCACGCCTGCCCGCTCGGCCAGCTTGTCCATGGTGAGGCCGTCGGCGCCGCACTCCTCGATCAGCTCCCGCGCCGCACACAGCAGCAGTTCCCGGTTCCGGGCGGCATCGCTGCGTTCCGGGCCGGGACCGGACGGCGTTCCGGAGCGGATTGGGATGAGGCTCACAAGAAACATTCTAGACGGGGGAATATTATCCGGACCGTAGTCCGTTTAGTATCGGTGAAGGCATTAAGAGCCTCGACACCCAGCCAGCCGGCGGACCCTCCGCGGCCTGATACAAGGAGTTCAAATGTCCAAGAACACCGTTCTCACCCTGGTCGGCAGCCTCCGCGCCGATTCCACCAACCGCAAGCTCGCCGAGGCTATCCAGCTGAACGCTCCGGAAGACCTCGAAATCGTGATCCACGAGAGCCTGGGCAACATCCCCTTCTACAACGAGGACATCGACGTCGAGGGCCAGGTCCCTGAGGCCGCCGCCGCCCTCCGCGCCGCAGCCAACGCGGCGGACGCCTTGCTCCTGGTCACTCCGGAGCACAACGGCACCATGCCGGCGTCGCTGAAGAACGCCATCGACTGGCTGTCCCGCCCGTTCGGCGCCGGCGCCCTCGCCGGCAAGCCCACCGCCGTCGTCGGCACCGCCTTCGGCCAGTTCGGCGGCGTCTGGGCCCAGGACGAGGCCCGCAAGGCCGCCGGAATCGCCGGCGCGAAGGTCCTCGAGGACGTCAAGCTCGCGGTCCCCGGCTCCATGGTCCGCTTCGCCGAGACCCACCCGAAGGACGACGCCGAGGTTGTGGAGCAGATCAAGGGCATCTTCGACTCCCTGGCATCCGCCGAGCGGGCCACCGCAGCAGCCTGATCCAGCTTTTTCCGCGCACGCCCCCGGCAACCTGACCGTTGCCGGGGGCGTGCGCCATTTAAGCGACGGGCTGCCGGGCACGCAATCATTCCGTGACTGAGCTGCGGCCGAACTGAAACCCGCGGCGACTTCCTCCGCCGTAACGTTGATGTACCGGGCGTACCGGGGCAGGAAGTGCGGTGCAGTCATGAAGACCAGCCAGGGCGGCAGGGCACGCAGGGCGGCGGCCGCTGCCTGCTGCCTCCTGCTTCCGCTGTGGCTAGGCTCCTGCTCACCTCTTCCGGCTTCCGCGCCCGGAGGGCCAGTGGACGCAGGCGCCGCGGCTCCCGCCGCCCCCGCTCCGCAGCCCCGCCCGGCACCGCCGGTCAGCCCGCCGAACGAGGCCGCCGGTGCGCCCCCGGCCGGTTCCGCGGAAGGGTTCGGATCCGGATCTGCCGCGTCCGGCCAGGGCCCCGGCATCGGTTCGGGCACGGCCGCTGACGTGCCGGCCCCCGGGTCGCCGGCCACTGCTGGCCCGCCGGCGGCTGCCGGGCCCGCGATCCAGGAACTGCCGTCTGCCGGCACACCGGATGCGCCCGCGTCCGGCGCGGCGCCCAAGGCCACGGCACCCGGCGCCTCTGCACCCAAGAACACCGCACCCGGCACCGGGTCAGGCGGCCAGGCCGGCGCTGCCGCCGGAACCGCGGTCTACTACGTTGCCCTCGACGACGGCGGCACGTCCGGCGTGCGCTTCGGCTGCAACGACAGCCTCGTTGCCGTGCACGACGCCGATCCCTCCATCCGGGAACCGCTGCACGCCGCCATGAGCCGGCTGCTGTCCGGCCCGGGGGCGCCGCCGGCGTCCGGCCTCTACAACGCCCTGTCTTCGTCCACGCTGCAGTATGTTTCCGGGTACCTTGACGGCACCACCGTGGTGGTCAACCTGACCGGTTCGGTGCAGCCGGGCGGGGTCTGTGACATTCCGCGGATTGAAGCGCAGCTCACCCAAACCGCCGTCACGGCGGTGGGTGCCACCCGGGCGGAGATCTACGTCAACGGCGTCAGCCTGGCCGAGGTCCTCAGCCTGCGCTAGGGCCCCGCGGGGCAAAAAGGGCGTCCATCTCGGCGTGGCTGCGCGCCCCGGCCAGTTCCGACCAGTTGCCGTCGCCGAGCACGTCGGCGGCCACCCGGGACACCGTCGCATACGCTGCCTTCGCCGTGTTGCCGCCGATGCTGATCCGCCGCACGCCGGCGTCGTGCAGTTCCCCCACGGAGGCGGATCCGACGCCGGCGAGCGCGTTCAGCGGCGCCGCGATTTTCCGCGCCAGCTCGTGCAGAACGTGCAGGTCCGTCACGCCGGGAACGAAAATGCCGTCGGCCCCGGCGGCCACGTAGGCGGCGGCACGCTGCAGGGTCTCTTCGAAAGCCGATTCCGGAAAGCGGCCGGACAGGTACGTGTCCGTCCGGGCGTTGATGAAAAGGGCCACGCCGAAGTCTTCCGCCGCGTCCCGCACAACGCCGATCCGGCGGGCCTGTTCGGCCACCGCGGTGAGCGGATCGCCGCCGGAATCCTCGAGGTTCACACCCACGGCGCCGGCCTCCAGCACCGCCGTGATGGTCTGCCGTAGGAGGCCGTCATCAAAGGCGCCGTCGGAGCCCGCGTACCCGGTCTCGATGTCCGCCGTTACGGGGAGGGCTGTGGCCGAGGCAATCCGCCGGACCGCCTCCACGGCAAGGTCCACCGGCACGTGGTTGCCGTCCGGAAACCCCAGGCTCCACGAAACGGCGGAGCTGGAGGTCGCGAGCGCCGTGGCCCCGGCCTCCTCCACGAGCCTGGCCGACGCCGCGTCCCACACGTTCACGAGCACCAGCGGCGCCGCCGCGGCCGAGTGGAGCTGGTGGAAGGCGGCTGCCTTGGCTGACTGGGTGCTGGCGGAACGGTGCGGTGTCATGGCTCCATTCCATGCCTTCGGCGAACTGAGGTAAAGGCCGCCCGGGAATTCAGGAGATTCCTTGTCAACAACTGTTGCCTTGCTGGCAACACTTGGCTGTATCCTAGGAAATGTGACCCACGAAACACTTGATGCCGCGGCAGCCGTGCTGCCGGCCGAAGCCATTGACGCAATCGAACGCGCGGCCACGTCCGCCCACCGCCACGAGGAACTCTTCTCGGAGCGCGCAGCAAACATCAAGCAGTCGGCGGTCCGGGACGTCTTCGACATCTCCATGCGCCCGGGGCTCGTCTCCCTTGCAGGGGGCAGCCCCTACCTGCAGTCCCTGCCCCTGGAAAAACTCGCCCGGACAGCCGCCAGGATCATCGCCGAAGACGGCCTGACGGCCCTCCAGTACGGCGGAGGCCAGGGCACGGAAGAACTCCGCACCCAGGTCTGCGAGGTGATGGCCGCCGAGGGCATCCTCGACGCCAAGCCGGAAAACGTGGTGATCACCGCGGGTTCACAGTCGGCCCAGGACGTGGCCACCAAGGTGTTCTGCAACCCCGGCGACGTCGTCCTCGTGGAGGAGCCCACCTATGTGGGTGCCCTCAACACCTTCGAGGCGTACCAGGTGCAGGTTGAGGCGGTGGTGATGGACGACGACGGGCTGGTACCCGAGCTGCTTGAGTCCCGGATCGCCGCACTCCAGACCGCCGGAAAGAACATCAAGTTCCTCTACACCATCCCCAACTTCAACAACCCGTCCGGCATCACCCTGGCGAAGGAACGCCGGCAGCAGATCGTGGACATCTGCCGCAAGGCCAACATCATTGTCCTGGAGGACAACCCCTACGGCCTGCTGAGGTTTGAGGGGGAGCCGCTGGAACCGCTGCGGGCGGCCAACCCGGACGATGTCATCTACATGGGGTCCTTCTCCAAGATCTTCGCGCCCGGCCTGCGCATCGGCTGGGCGCTCGTCCCGGCCCACCTGCAGCGCCGCTACTACCTGGCCTCCGAAGCCGTCACGCTGTGCCCGCCGACCCTGAACCAGATGCTGGTCTCGGCCTACCTCCGGGACTACGACTGGAAGGGCCAGATCCAGACGTACCGCGGCCTGTATGCCGAGCGCTGCCACGCCATGCTGGCCGCGCTGGAGGAGTACATGCCGGAGGGGCTCACCTGGACCCGGCCCGAGGGCGGTTTCTTCGTGTGGGTGACCCTACCGGCGGGCGTTGACACCTACCCGCTGCTGCGGAAGGCGATCGATGCGGGTGTCGTCTTCATCCCGGGCGCCGCCTTCACCCACTCGGACGAACCGTCCAACAAGCTCCGCCTGGCATTCAGCGCCGTGCCGCCGGAGGCCATTGCCGAGGGTGTGCGGCGCCTGGCGCCGGTGCTGCGGGAGGCAATCGACGCACTGGCGTGAGCCGCGGCGCCCAAAGGCTGGGCCGCACCCGGGAGGGGCGGTAGCCTGAGAACGGCGGCCGGACAGGTGCTGATGCAGAAGGCAATGAGGCACTGCGCACGCAGAGCCGGCGAACGAAGAGGAGCAGGGGCATGGGCGGAATCATTGTTGTGGGCGTGGACAAGAGCGGAACGGCCCGGAAGGCCGCGGAAGCAGCCAGGGACCTTGCGCTGGCGCTCGGGGCGAGGCTCCATGTGGTGTCGGCCTTCGACACCGACCGGACCGAGGTCTACGGCAGCGGCAGTGACAGGTGGATCGTTTCGGACGCAGGCGAAGCCGAAAAAGTGGCCCAGAACGTCGCCACAGGCCTGGCCGGCGGCGACCTCACCATCACCTATTCCTCGGCGCGCGGCAAGCCGGCCGAGGCCCTCATCAGAGAGGCCGAACGGCTCGATGCCCGCATGATCGTGGTGGGAAACCGCCGCATGCACGGCCTGGGGCGCGTCCTTGGCAGCGTGGCAAACAGCGTTGCGCACACCGCCTCTTGCGACGTCTACATCGCCAACACGTACGGCGCCGACTAGGAGTCCCGCGTCGCGGCTACAGGAAGCCGCCCCCGACTTGACGCGGGTCACCCCTTGTGGTGGGCAGTCTCACCCCGTTTTCCGGCGGGCCGCGATGAACCCGACGGTAAAATTTGAAGTGCCCCCGATGGAGCGGACGTCCGAGAATCTACCACTTCAGGGGAACATTTTGCTTACACTCCAGCGGCGCCAGCTCGTGGGCCACGACATCCTTCTTGCCCGCCACGGCAACCACATCAGCGCCATGCGCGTGGACCGTGCGGCCGGCCGTGTCATCGCCCTGCTGGATGACGGCTCCGTGGACAGCGCGCCGAACCTCATCTCACCGGAACTGCGGCTGCCCGATACCGTGCAGAGCGTCCTGCGCGACGACTGGAAGTTCCTGGCCGCAGTGTCCGGCGCCGTCGCCGCCGTATCCGGCGCGATGATCGCCGCCGCCTTTGGCCTGGCAGGCATGAGCTCCGATCCCGCCCTGGCCCAGCTGCTGACCTCCTACGCCGCCTACTGAGGCCCGGCTTCGGTGGCCGGCTCCTTCGGCGGCGGCTCTGGCCGCTGGCTCTGGCGGCCGGCTCAGTGCGTCACGCGGGGCGGACCATCAGATCCAGCAGTAGCCACCACAGCAGCGTGGTGACGCCGCCGCCAACCACCGCGCCGGCCACAACCTGGGCCACCGTATGCGCGCGGAGCACCACGCGGGACCAGCAGACGGCGGGGATCAGCAGCAGCAACGGAATCCATGGCGCGCCCAGCAGCAGGACGGCGACAGCCGTTGCGAAGGCGATGGACCCCGCATGCCCGCTGATTTTCCAGAAGAGGCTGATGACGGCAAGCACCACCACCCCGCCCACGATCGCCAGCACCATGGCTATCACGCTGTTTGGAGCGCTGATGGCCAGCAGCAGGCCCAGTCCGGCCAGCAGTGACACGACTGCCATGGCCAGAACCGGGGCCCGCTGCCTGCGGTCGCTGACGTGGTGGTCCGTCACCTTCCCCAGCCGGACCAGCAGTTCGACGGCGGCCAGCGGCAGCAGGCACACAAACAGCACCGCCACGGCACCGAACCAGGCCGTGCCCGGGAACCCCGGTTCAACGGCCGGGCTGAACAGCAGGACCAGGGCCATAGTGACGGTTGGTTGAAAGACCTCGGTGACGGCCCTGGCCGCGAGGTTTCTGGCACGAATGCTCATGAAGGGTGCCGTCCTGCCCACAGTCCTGCCTTCCCCTCCCGTGACGCTGGCCTGGATTCCGGCCCAGGCCGCCGGCCTTACCCTGCCCCCTGGCCCTGACTGAATCAGTCCAGCAGCAGGGCCGGCTCCTCGAGGATGGCGGCGACGTCCGCCATGAAGCGGGCGGAGAGGTCGCCGTCCACCACACGGTGGTCGAACGAGCCGCCGAGCGTGGTGATCCAGCGCGGAATGACCTCGCCGTCCAGGACCCACGGCTTCTGCTTGATGGTACCGAAGGCCACGATGGCCACTTCGCCGGGATTGATGATGGGGGTGCCGGTATCGATGCCGAGGGCCCCGATGTTGGTGACGGTCAGGGTGCCGCCCTGCATCTGTGCCGGCTGGGTCTTGCCGGCCCGGGCCGTGGTGGCGAGGTCGTTCAGCGCCAGCGCCAGTTCCTTGAGCGAAAGGTCCTGCGCGTTCTTGATATTCGGGACCATCAGGCCCCGCGGCGTCGCCGCCGCAATGCCCAGGTTCATGAAGTGCTTGATGTGGATTTCCGCGGCGTCGCTGCCGTCCGGGTTGTCCACCCACGTGGCGTTCACGCTGGGATTGCGCGCCGCGGCCCAGATGACGGCCTTGGCGAGGATCAGAAGCGGGGAGACCTTGATGCCCTCAAAGTCGCGGGAAGCCTTGAGCCGCTTGACGAACTCCATGGTGCGGCTGGCGTCAACGTCCACGAAGATGCTGACGTGCGGCGCGGAAAACGCCGATTCCACCATGGCCTTCGCGGTGGCCTTCCGGACGCCCTTGACCGGGATCCGTTCGATCCGCTGGTCCTGCGGGCGGCCCGTCTTGCCCCAGAAGGTGTCCGCCTTGTCCAGCTCCGCGTCGCGCTGCGCCTGATAGCTGACCAGGTCCTCCCGGGTCACCTCACCCCGGGCGCCGGTGGCGACGACATCCGCCAGGTCAATTCCCAGGTCCCGGGCGATCTTGCGCACCGGCGGTTTGGCCAGGACCTTGTTCACCAGTCCTGTGATGGCGCCGCCGAGCGTGGGCTTGTCCTCCGGCCCGCTGACTGAACTTGGCGAAACCGGCGCCTCCAGAACCTCCTCCGCAGATCTGGGCTGCGCAGGCTCGATTTCCGGGGCACCGTGGATCGGGTCCGCCGGAATCTCAGTCCGCGCCTTGCGCGGGCGGCGCTTGACGGCGTCGGCCTTGGGGCCGGACCCCACCAGCGGACCGCCGGCCAGGCCGCCGTCGGCTGCTCCGCCGTCGGAAGCCGGCACGTCGTCTGTCGCAAGGTTCCCGTACATCAGCGCCGCAGGCGCCGCGGTCTGCAGGGCCGGCGCCGGCACGTCGGCGGGCGTGGGGTCGCCCGAGACGGCGTCGGACACGCTGATGATGGCCGTCCCGACGTCGACCGTCACACCTTCGGGGACCAGCAGTTCCGTGACGGTGCCGGCGAACGGCGACGGCAGTTCCACGAGGGACTTCGCGGTCTCGATTTCGCAGAGGACATCGTTGATGGCCACGGTGTCGCCCGGCTTGACCTTCCACGAGACGATCTCGGCCTCGGTCAGGCCCTCGCCAACATCGGGGAGGTTGAACTTGTTAAGCGTCATGGGGTCCTCGGGTTCGAAAGCTCGGGCGCTCCGGTCCGTGCACGGAGCCGCCGATAGGCGAAGGCGACAGAAAGGCTGAGGCGTCAGTACGCGAACGTACGGTCCAGCGCCTCAAGGATGCGGTCGATGTCCGGCAGATAGTCCTCTTCCACCTTGGCCACGGGGTACGGCATGTGGAAACCGCCTACGCGGATCACCGGGGCCTCCAGGGAATGGAAGGCCCGTTCGCTGATCCGCGCCGCGATTTCGCCGCCGATGCCGCCGAACGTGGGGGCCTCATGGGCCACGATCAGGCGGCCCGTCTTCTTGACCGAAGCTTCGATCGTGTCGAAGTCTATCGGCGAGATGGAACGGAGGTCGATGACTTCGACGCTCCGTCCGTCCTCCGCGGCGGCGTTGGCGGCCGCGAGGGCCACGGGCACCAGCGGGCCGTAGACCACCACCGTGGCGTCGGTGCCTTCGCGCACGACGTGGGCCTTGAAGGGATCCTCGGCCAGGCCGGCGGCCTCAGTGTCCACCTCGCCCTTGAGCCAGTAGCGGCGCTTGGGTTCGAAGACGATCACCGGGTCCTGGCAGTCCACGGCCTGCTGGATCATCCAGTAGGCGTCGTGCGGGTTGGACGGGGTGATGATGCGGAGCCCGGCGGTGTGGGCGAACAGGGCCTCCGGCGATTCGGAGTGGTGCTCGATCGAGCCGATGCCGCCGCCATAGGGGATGCGGATGACCACGGGAACGGTCAGGTTGCCGTTGCTGCGGGAATGCATCTTGGCCAGCTGCGTGGTGATCTGGTTGAAGCCCGGGAAGACGAAGCCGTCGAACTGGATTTCACAGACGGGCAGGTAGCCGCGCAGGGCCAGGCCGATGGCCGTGCCGACGATCCCGGACTCCGCGAGGGGCGTGTCCACCACGCGGTCCGCGCCGAATTCGGCGATCAGGCCGTCGGTGACGCGGTAGACGCCGCCGAGGGGTCCGATGTCCTCGCCCATCAGCAGGGACTTGGGGTGGTTGCTGAGGGTGGCGCGCAGGCCCTCGTTGATGGCCTTGGCGATGGTCATGGTGGTCATCAGTTGCCTGCCCCTTCTGCGGCGTCCTCGCCGGCGAATCCCGCGCTGTACTCCTCGAACCAGGCCAGCTCCTCGGCCACGAGCGGATGCGCCTCGACGTACGTGTTGGCGAACGCCGTGCGGATGTCCGGGGTGTCCGATTCGTAGGTGGATTTGCGGATGTAGGCGGCGAGTTCGTTGCCGTCCGCGGCCACCTGCTCGAAGAAGGCGTCGTCGGCCATGCCTTCGGAGCGGAGGTACTTCTCCAGCCGGTCCAGCGGATCCTTGGCCCGCCAGAGCGCCTCCTCCGAGGACTCGCGGTACTTCGTGGGATCGTCCGCCGTGGTGTGTGCTCCGACGCGGTAGGTGAAGGCCTCGATCAGGACCGGGCCGTTGCCCTGGCGCGCGTGCTCGAGGGCCCACTCGGTGACGGCGTGCACGGCTATGACGTCGTTGCCGTCCACCCGGATGCCGGGGAAGCCGTAGCCCTTGGCGCGGTTGGACAGCGGAATGCGGGTCTGCACGGCGGTGGGTACGGAGATGGCCCAGTGGTTGTTCTGGCAGAAGAAGACCACCGGCGCGTTGTAGGAGGATGCAAACACCATGGACTCGTGGACGTCGCCCTCGGAGCTGGCGCCGTCGCCGAAGTAGACCATGACGGCCGCCTTCGGTTCAGCCGTTCCGGATTCCGCCAGGCCGTTGGCCTCCGCGAGCCGCTGGTCCCGCTGGATCCCCATGGCGTAGCCGACGGCATGGGGCGTCTGGGCAGCGAGCACCAGCGTGTACAGGTGGAAGTTGGTGTCCTTGGGGTTCCAGCCGCCGTTGGAGATGCCGCGGAACTGCCGGAGGAGTTCGGCCAGGTCCACATTCCGGGTCAGGGCCACGCCGTGCTCCCGGTACGTCGGGAAGATGTAGTCCTGCGGCTGGCTGGCCCGGCCTGAGCCGATCTGCGCGGCTTCCTGGCCGGTCAGCGGAACCCAGAGCGCCAGCTGGCCCTGGCGCTGGAGCGCCGTGGCCTCCTGGTCGAAGCGCCGGATCGCGGCCATGTCGGCGTAAAAACCGCGAAGCTTCTCGGCATCCAGCCGGTCGGCGTACTCGGAAAACACGGAGTCCGTGCCGAGTGTGCCGTCCGGGCCCAGTAGCTGGACCATCTCGGCCGCCGGCTCGCCGAGGGCAGCCTCGGCCTCCGCCTCGAGCTGGTCGTCCAGCCCTGTTCCGTCGAACTCGGTGGAGGGCAGATGTGTGGCGCCCATACCGTCTCCTTGCTTGCCGCATCCGGATGCGTTGCAATGTCGCTGGGATATATGCCGCATACGGAATGCATTCCGGCTGCGGCATATATTTCTGGCTTACTGTTCCTTACTTTATCCGGCGTAACTACCGAGGGGCGTTTGTTAACCGCTAGGAACGCCGCGGGGGTTTTGTATAGATCGCACAGAGCTCGAGGAAGCGGGTGTTGGCCTCCACCTCGCCGATGCTGACCCTGACGCCCTCGTTGCCGAAGGCACGCACGGACAGGGCGCGTTCGCCTGCCAGCTGGGCGAACTCGGCGCTGTTCTCGCCCAGATTCAGCCACACGAAGTTGCCTTGCGCCTCCGGAACGAACCAGCCCAGCTCCCGGAGACCGGCCGTCACGCGGTCCCGCTCATCCACCAGGCTTTGTACCCTTTCTACAACCTGGCCGTAATTCTGCAGGGACACCACGGCGGCCTGCTCGGCGATCTGCGACACCGCGAACGGCGTGGCGGCCACCCGCAGGTGCTGCGTGAGTTCCGGCTGCGAAATGCTGTAGCCCACCCGGAGCCCGGCGAGGCCGTGCGCCTTGGAGAAGGTCCGGAGCACCACCACGTTCGGGTACTTCCGGTACATCCGGACGCCGTCCACGGCGTCTTCCGCCCGGACGAACTCCTGGTACGCCTCGTCGATGACCACCACCACATCCGACGGCACCGCGTTGATGAACCGCTCCGTTTCCTCTGCAGTAAGGATCGGGCCGGTGGGGTTGTTCGGTGTGCACAGCAGGATCACCTTGGTGCGCACGGTCACCGCGGCAGCCATGGCGTCGAGATCGTGGCGGCCGTCCGGCGTCAGCGGAATCCGGACACTCTCGGCTCCGGCCAGGCCAACACAGATGGGATACGCCTCGAAGGAACGCCAGGCGTAGATCACTTCGTCGGCCTTGCCGTCGTCGTTCTGGCCGGCAAAGGTGCTCAGCAGCTGGTTGAGGGCCCCCAGGCTGCCTGCGCCGGTGACGATGTCCTCCGCGGGGACGTCCAGGAATGCCGCGATGGCCGTCCGCAGCTTGGTGCTGAGCGGGTCCGGGTAGCGGTTGAAGTCGGTCTGGGCCGCGATGGCCGCGGCGACGGCGGGAATCGGCGGCAGCGGGTTTTCGTTGGATGACAGTTTGTAGCTGGCCAGGCCGTCGACGGCGACGGGCGGCTTGCCTGCGGCGTAGCGGGGCAGCCGGTCCACAACCGGCCTGGGCCTGACGCTGCCCGCCGTGGTCTCTGATGAAGTCATGCCAACAAGCCTACTTCGCGGCATCCGGCCATGCCGCCCCGCGATGTGACAGCATGGGCGCATGCGGTCTTTCATCGTGCGCGTCATCATCAACGGCCTGGCGCTGTGGGTTGCCAGCTGGATTCTGCCGGGGCTGGACATCTCGACGTCGGCCACCACCGAGGCGCTGGAGAAGTCGGGTGTCAATCAGGGAACCGATGCGGTCGGCGTCATCCTGGCCTACCTGTTCATCGGCCTGATCTTCGGGGTGGTGAACGCCTTCGTGCGGCCGGTGGTCAGCTTCCTCTCGCTTCCCATCACCATCCTCACGCTGGGGCTGTTCACGATTGTGATCAACGCGGCAATGCTCTACCTGACGTCCTGGATCAGCGGCTATACGCCGGTGCATTTCACCATCGATTCCTTCTTCTGGACAGCCGTGCTGGCTGCCATCATCATCACCATCATTTCCCTCGTGGCCGACAGGATCCCGGGCGCCCGCCGCCGCTAAACCCGCCGCCGCTAATAGCGGAATGGCGGCGTTCACCGGCCGCCGGCGGGCCGTATGTCCGTCTGTTTGGCCGGGTGCTGGTCAATGTACCGCGGCCCGGGTTCCTGCGGTTTCGGAGCGCGGACCAGCTGGAAGCGCGTGGCCGTGGCCGCTCCCCCTGCGCCCACGACGCCCGCAAGCGCGGCCGTGGACGCCACGAGGGACGGGTCGCCGCTCGACGAGACCGCCCGGGCCCCTGCTTCATAGTTGGCCAGCCCGTGGCCGGGTCCCAGGCCGGGCTCCTTCCCAACGGGCGTCAGCACCCGGTTGTGGAGCGTGACCGTGACGCGGTCCCGGGTATCCGGGCTAGGCACGCCGTCGGCTCCCGGGACCCAGTCCTGGCGGTGTTCCAGGTGCAGGCTGCTGATCCCGGGCTCGGGGGTGATGCCGCCCACCGGTGATCCTGCGGTCAGCACGTACTTGAGGTCGTATTCCGCGAGGAACGCCTTGTCTTGGCTGAGGTTCATGGCGTGGATTCCGCCCTGGCTGTAACCAACCGCCACCACCTGGGCGCCAGCCTCCGCGCCGGCCTGCCGCAGCGCCTCCCGGATCGCGGCACCCGTGTGACCGGAGCCGTATCCCAGGCCTTCGGCGATGCCGTACTCATCGAAAGGGTTGGGACCGCCCGCGTCACCCGGCTGCGTGCCCGGAACGATGACGATGAAAGCCTCCCGGCCGCCGTGTTCCGTCCGAATGACCTCGATCCTGCCGCGGCCGTCCTCATCCACGGCCTCAGCCCTGGCCAGAAGGCCGCCGGGAGAGGCATCGAGGGTGATCTCGGAAGTGGACGTTGCCGTTGCGGTGACGGGGCGGGGCCGGAGTTGCGGCATCACACCGCCGGCAAGCATGCGGATGACATCGGGGACGCCGGAGCCCTTCATCCCCGTGGCGGCCGCCATCGTAACGGCCTCGAGGACGGCCGGAGAGTTCAGCCCCAACAGGCCAAGGATGACCGGGTAGTTGCCCGTCAGCTCCTCCATGCTGTCCCGGTTCAGCAGTCTGCTGAAGTCCGCGCGGAGGGGGTCGCCGAGTCCACCGAGATGCAGATCCATCAGCTGGGCCGGCAGGAGCCTGAGTGCATCCGTGCCGGAGCGGAGGCCGGCCATGCTTTGCTGTTCGGCAACTTCATAGTCCCGCCGGCAGGCCTGAACCTGGCTTGCGATGTCCTGCAGTTCCTCGCGCACGGCCGCGACCGCCCGCCGCCCTTCCCAGACGGACGTGACTGCTTCCGTACCACTGGACGGCGGATCGTTCTGGTACGGGCCCAGTTCCGCCCAGACCCTGTGGGCATCAAGTTCCACCGAAGCCAGGTCCCGGACGAGGCCGTCCAGTCCGGCCGCTCCTGCTGCCAGTTCCTCCAGCTGGAAGGCGATTCCGCCGACACCGCCGCGCACGGAAAGGAATCCGTCCGGGGCCGGCTCAACCGGCCGCAGCGGGCCTCCACTTCCGGACGGCGTTAGTTCGGCCATCAGAACCCGCCAGCCGCAGTCCGCGGAGAAGACAAGGACACATTGTCGGCGTGCCGTCGCACCGACGCGGCAGCCGAGTCCATCTGCTCCCCGGCCCGGCGCAGGGCCGCCGCCTGCAGCCCTGCGCTTTCCCGGTAGGCCCGGCCCGCCGGCGACTGCCAGTCGGACAGCTGCAGCCGCGACAGCCTTAAAAGCACGTCCTCAAGCTGTGCCGCACATGCCTCCACGCGCCCCGCCAGCAATTGGACTTCAAAGCTGCGTGACGAACACGCCGCGGCGTCAGCCGCGGTGACGCTGGCCCTCATCCCGTCGCTCCTCCTTCTTCTGTTCTTCTGCCCCACCCGGCATCCGCCCGTTTTCCTTCCTTGCCCACGACGCTACGGAGTCCGGCTGCGCTCCGGAACGGCCGCCGTCGGCTATGTGGAAAGGCGCTCCCGGCGCAGGCTTGTTGGGGAGAAGTCACAACCCACCGCGAGCTTCAGCGGCCGCTGGAGTTCATGAAAGAATCAGGGCATGCCTGAAACTGCCGCCACAGCTGACACCCGTACGCCCTCCGGACGCCTGGCCCTCGCCGCGTCGCCGGAAAAGATTGCGCTCGGCCCGCTGGACGGCCGCTACCAGCCCGCCGTCGCGCCCCTCGTGGACTACCTGTCCGAGGCCGCCCTCAACCGCGACCGCGTCGCCGTCGAGGTGGAGTGGCTCATCCACCTGACCAGCAACAACGTCCTCCCCGGCGCCGGCCCGCTCACCTCGGAGCAGCAGGAAGAGCTGCGCAGGATCGTCACCGAATTCGACGCCGCCTCCGTCTCGGAGCTCGCCGAAATCGAAGCTGTCACGGTCCACGACGTGAAGGCCGTGGAGTACTACATCGGCCGCCGGCTGCCGGCGATCGGCATTGACCGGCTGACCGCCATGGTGCACTTCGGCTGCACCTCGGAAGACATCAACAACCTCTCGTACGCCCTGGGGGTCAAGGGTGCTGTGGAGGACGTGTGGCTGCCCGCCGCCAAAGCGCTCGTGGCCCAGATCAGCAAGATGGCCGAGGACAACCGCTCCGTGCCCATGCTGTCCCGCACGCACGGCCAGCCCGCCACGCCCACCACCCTGGGCAAGGAACTCGCCGTCATCGCCCACCGCCTCACCCGCCAGCTGGACCGCATTGCCAAGACCGAATACCTCGGCAAGATCAACGGCGCCACCGGCACGTACGCCGCCCACGTGGCCTCCGTCCCGGGCGCCGACTGGCAGCAGGTCTCCAAGTCGTTCGTCGAGGGCCTGGGCCTGACCTGGAACCCGCTGACCACGCAGATCGAAAGCCACGACTGGCAGGCCGAGCTGTACGCCGATGTGGCCCGCTTCAACCGGATCCTGCACAACGTCTGCACGGACATCTGGAGCTACATCTCGATCGGCTACTTCGCGCAGATCCCCGTGGCGGGCGCCACCGGTTCCTCCACGATGCCGCACAAGGTCAACCCGATCCGGTTCGAAAACGCCGAGGCCAACCTGGAAATCTCCTCGGGCCTCCTGGACGTGTTGGGCTCCACCCTGGTCACGTCACGGTGGCAGCGCGACCTCACGGACTCCTCCAGCCAGCGCAACATCGGCGTGGCGTTCGGCCACTCGCTGCTGGCGATCTCCAACGTGGCCAAGGGCCTGGACCGCCTCGACGTGGCGGAGGACGTGCTCGCCGGAGACCTCGACACCAACTGGGAGGTCCTGGGCGAAGCGATCCAGATGGTCATGCGCGCAGAGGCGATTGCCGGCGTCGAAGGCATGGAAAACCCCTACGAGCGGCTCAAGGACCTCACCCGCGGCCAGCGCGTGGACGCCGCCCGGATGCAGGAGTTCGTCCAGGGCCTGGGGCTCTCGCCGGAGGCGGAAGCCCGGCTGCTGGCCCTGACGCCCGGCAAGTACACGGGCATCGCCGACCAGCTGGTGGACCACCTGAAATAAGCACGACGGCGGTGCCGGGCTTCGCTGCCCGGCACCGTTTCTGTCACCCGGCCGCTTTCCGCGAAAGTTCCCCCGCTCACCTTCACGACGACGAAAAGGAATGCGAACCATGAGGCTCCTGCTCATCCGCCACGGAGAGACCCCCGGAAACGTGCTGGGGCAGCTGGACACCGCATACCCCGGCCCCGGCCTGACCGAGCTGGGCGAACGCCAGGCCGAGGCGCTGCAGAGGGCGCTCGTGAACGAACCGATCAGCGCGCTGTACGCCTCCACCCTGCTCCGGACCCAGGTCACGGCCAGGCCCCTGGGCCGCGAGCTCGGGCTGGACGTCAAGGTGCTGGACGGGATCCACGAAATCGAGGCCGGTTCCCTCGAGAAGCTCACCGACCACGAGTCGCACCGACGGTACATGGGGACGGTGTTCGCCTGGGCCGCCGGGGACTTCGACCGGCGCATGCCCGCCGGCCCGGACGGGCACGAGTTCTTTGAACGCTTTGACGCCGCCATCGCCAAAGTGGCCGCCGAGGCCTCGGACGCGGGCGCTGTTGCGATCGTGAGCCACGGCGCCGCCATCCGCGTCTGGGCCGCGCGCCGGGCGGCCAACATCGACATGGAGTTTGCCGCCAGGCACGTCCTGGCCAACACCGGCATCGTGGCGCTGGAAGGCGATCCCGACGCCGGCTGGCAGCTGATCCACTGGGACGCCAGCCCGGTGGGCGGCCTGGCCCTGGCCGACCCCACGGCGGAGGATCCGATGGGCCGGTCCGCCGGCTAGCTGCACGCACTGGACGTCCCCCGAGGGGGCGGCCATGATGAAAGCAGGCGTGGGGACCGGACCGGCAACCGCGACCCGCGGTGGCATCCCCCGCAGTGGAGGCGTACAGGCATGTCACGCGAAACCGTGCCGCGGGGTCAGACCGCTGCTGCCGGAACCTTCACGCCCGGAGACACGTTCCTGGCGGACTACTACGAGCACGTAGCGCCAGAGGACCTTCAGAGCTACAGTCCCGAGGACCTGGAACAGAGGGCCATGTTCCACGCGGGACTGGCCGGCACCCGTCCGGCAGGCACAGTGGCCGTCGACGTCTTGAACGAAAGCGATGCCAGCGTCCTGCTGGTGGTTGCGGACGCCATGCCCCACCTGCTCCATTCCCTCACGGCCGAGCTGACCCGCCAAAACGAGTCCATCCGGTTGCTGGTCCATCCCACTTTCCTGGTGCGGCGGGATCCAGGGACGCACGTGTTGCTGGAGGCACGGCATGCGTCGTCGCAGTCCGGCCCAATGGCGGGTACGGCTGCGTCCGGCCAGGCCCCGCCGGGGTGGTTGTCAGAAACCTGGGTGGCGGCAGAGATCGGCCGTCTGCCGGGGACACGCGCCATCAAGGAACTCATGGGCAATGTGCGGCGGGTTCTGGCAGACGTACAACTGGTGGCCGATGACGCCTCCGCCATCCACGCCCGGCTCGGGCATGCGATCGGCTCGCTGGACCGGTTGCCTGCCGGCTCGGCTCCTACTCCGGAGCAGCTCGGTGAGCTTCTGGGCTGGCTGGACCGCGGAAACTTCATGTTTTTGGGGTACAGCGAATATGAATACCCGACGGCGGGCGGTCCGGAGAGCGTAAAGCTGCGGCCCGGCACGGGGCTTGGCCTGCTCAGGGACGACCGGCCCGAAGCCCGCCAGCCGGTCACCGGGCTTCCGCATTCGCAGGTCCTCACGCTCGCCACGTCGGACCTGAGATCGTCCGTCCCCCGCCCGGCCTACCTGGATGAAATCCTCGTTCGGACCTTCGACAGCGCAGGGCAGCCGACAGGTGAGATTCGGTTCGTGGGACTGTTCGCCCCGGGCGCCACCGGCCGGTCCGTGCGGCGCATCCCCGTCATCCGGGACAAGGTGCGGGCAGTCCAGGAACGCTTCGGCTTCACCGAGGTCTCCCATCCCGGCAAGCAGCTGCTGGCCGTCCTCGAGTCCTTCCCCCTCGACGAGCTGTTCCACCTGAGCCTGGACGAGCTGGCCCGGCTCTCCCGCGAGATCCTGCTCCTGCAGGCCCACCACCAGACGCGCGTGTTCCTGCGCTCTGACAGCTACGGCCGCTTCGTGTCCGCCCTGGTGTTCCTGCCCCGGCACAGGTACAGCACCGCCGTCCGGCTCCGCATCGAGCAGGAGCTCAAGCAGGCCTTCGGGTCCTCCTCGCTCGAATTCGAAGTCCGGCTGAGTGAATCCCCCATGGCCCGCGTTTTCTTCCGGATCCTTCTGCCCGCCGGCGGGATGCCCGCCGTCGATCCCGCGTCGCTCGAGCGGAGCATCGTCAGCGCAACCCGGACCTGGGCCGAAGGCCTGGACGAAGCGCTTCGTGACATGCTGCCCCCCGCCGAGGCCAGCCGGCTGTCGGCGCTGTGGTCCGCCGCCTTCCCCGCCAGCTACCGGGCCGACTTTGAAGTCGAGGACGCGGTGGAAGACATCCGGCGGTTTGAGCAGTTCGACCTGGACGGCACGGGCGGACGGCCGCTGAGCGATCCGCAGCTGGCCGTTTACTTCCGCACCGATGCGTCCCCGACGTTGGCCGAAGACGCCCGGATCCGGCTCTACCTCACAAGCGCCCAGAGCCTGACGCAGATCCTGCCGTTCTTCCACAACCTCGGCCTCGAGGTACTGAACCAACGGCCCTTCGATGTGATCCGCGGGAACGACCGGCAGTTGTTCCTGTACGACCTCGGCGTCAGGTATCCCGCCGGCGTTGACCCGGCCGGGACCAGCGAGCTGCTCGGGGAAGCCTTCAGCGCCGCCGTCCGGGGGGACGAAGAGTCTGACCGCTTCGACGCCCTTGTGCTCCAGGAGGAACTCACGTGGCGGAAGGTGGTCATCCTGCGCAGCTACGCCAAGTACCTGAGGCAACTGGGAACCATCTACACCTACGGCTTCATCGCCGACACCCTGCTGGCCAACGTGCCCGCCACCCACGCACTACTCAGCCTGTTCCGTGCCCGGTTCGATCCCGAACTCGGCCACTCCCGGCGGCTCCTGGATACGGCTGCCGCCCGCGCCGCGGTGGCCGACGCGATCGACGCCGTCCCGTCCCTGGATGCGGACCGGCTGCTGCGGACCTTCCTGAACCTGATAGAGGCGACAACCCGCACCAACTTCTTCCGCTACCGGCCCTACCTGAGCTTCAAGCTCCGGCCGTCCGACATTCCCGGAGCACCCTACCCCCGGCCAAAATTTGAGATCTGGGTCTATTCACCCCGTGTGGAAGGCGTGCACCTGCGGTTCGGACCAGTGGCGCGGGGCGGGCTGAGATGGTCGGACAGGCGTGAGGATTTCCGCACCGAGATCCTTGGCCTCGTCAAGGCCCAGACGGTCAAAAATTCGGTGATTGTCCCCACCGGTGCCAAGGGCGGTTTCTATCCCAAGAGGCTGCCCAGCCCAGTCTCCGACCGTACCGCCTGGCTCACTGAAGGGGAGGAAAGCTACAAGGACTTTGTCCGCGGGCTGCTGGACGTCACGGACAACCTGGACACGTCCGACGTCGGAACGGTGCCATCGCGCGGGACCCCGGGGCGGGTCATTTCGCCGGAGAATGTGGTGAAGCACGACGACGACGATTACTACCTGGTGGTGGCCGCTGACAAAGGAACCGCCGCGTTCTCCGATACGGCCAACGCCGTGGCACTCGAGTACGGCTTCTGGCTGGGCGATGCCTTCGCCTCAGGCGGTTCCGCGGGCTACGACCACAAGCAGATGGGCATCACGGCCCGCGGCGCCTGGGAGTCCGTCAAGCACCACTTCAGCGAACTCGGCATCGACTCGCAGCGGGAAGACTTCACGGTGGCCGGCATCGGCGACATGAGCGGCGACGTGTTCGGCAACGGGATGCTCCTGTCAGACCACATCCGGCTCGTGGCAGCCTTCGACCACCGGCACATCTTCCTGGACCCTACTCCGGACGCGGCCGCCTCGCTGGCGGAGCGCCGCCGCCTGTTCATGCTTCCGCGATCGTCCTGGGCGGACTACGACGCCTCGCTGATCAGCCCGGGCGGCGGCGTGTATTCGCGCCACGCAAAGTCCATCCCCATCACCGCCCCGGTAATTTCGGCGCTCGGGCTCCGGGGCGCGACGTCGGTGATGACTCCGCCCGAGCTGCTGCAGGCCATCCTGCGCGCGCCGGTGGACCTTATCTACAACGGCGGTATCGGAACGTACATCAAGGCGTCCTCCGAAACGCACGGCGATGTGGGCGACAAGGCAAACGACCCCATCAGGATTAACGGCAATGAGGTCCGGGCCAAGATCATCGCCGAGGGTGGCAATCTCGGCGTCACCCAGCTCGGCCGGATTGAAGCCGCCTTGGCCGGTGTCCTGCTCAACACCGATGCCATCGACAATTCGGCTGGCGTGGACTGCTCGGACCATGAGGTTAACATCAAGATCTTCATCGACCGCATGATCGCCGCCGGCAGGATGGAAGCGTCCGAACGCACCGCGTTCCTGCACTCGCTCACGGACGAAGTGGCACGGCTTGTGCTGAAAAACAACCACGACCAGAACACCCTGCTGCTCAACGACGGTGCCCTGGTCCTGAATTGGAGCCCCGGTTTCGAGCGAACCATGGACTGGCTCGAGAACGCCTCCGAGCTTGACCGGCGCCTGGAAGGCCTGCCCGGCACAGAACAGCTCCATGCGCGGCTGCTGACCGGCAGAGGCCTCACCACACCCGAACTGTCCGTGCTGGCGGCCTACGCGAAGATCGAACTTGCCAAGGAACTGAACGAAAGCGACGTCGCCGAGGACCCCTGGTTCGAACGGGTGCTCCGCAGCTACTTCCCGCATCAGCTCGCGGACCGCTTTGGCCCGGAACTGAATGCCCACCCGCTGCGCCGGCAGATCATATGCACCGTCCTGGCCAACGACATGATCAACCTCGGCGGAATCACCTTCGCCTTCCGGACCATCGAGGAAACCACCGCCACCGCCGCAGCTGTTGCCAGGGCATTCGTTGCATCCCGTGAAGCCTACGACCTGCAGCGGTTCGTGGACCGGGTGGCCGAGCTGCCCCCCGCGCTACCCAGCGAACACGCCGCAGAGCTGACCCTGCACATGCGCCGGATCCTCGACCGGTCCATCCGCTGGTATGTCACCCACGACCATCGCGACCAGCCCGTTGCGGAGGCCCTCGCCCGGATTATGCCCACGCTGGAGCTGCTGCGGAACAGGACACGGGACTTCCTGCGCGGTGACAGCATCGACCTCGTCGAGGAACGGGAGGCACATTGGGAGGGCGTCGGGCTGCCCCCTGACCTGGTACGCCGCGCCGCCGACCTCCTCGAAAGCTTCGGGCTGCTGGACATCTCCCTGATATCGGAACGGATCGATGAACCCATCGAACGGATCATGGACCTGTACTGGACAGTGTTTGCGCGGATCGGCGCACTCAAGTTGCTGCTGCGCATCACGGCTCTTCCCCGGGAGAACCGGTGGGAGGCACTCGCGCGGGCAGCACTGCGGGACGATGTCTATTCGGCCGTTGCCGACATGGCGATTTCGGTGATGGAGATGACGAAGGGCGCTGACTCCGAAAGTGCTGATTCCATCGAGCGGATTGTGGCCTGGGAGCGCGGGCACCAGGAGCAGCTGGCGCGGATCAAGGACACGTTCGCGGAAGTGACCACACCGGGGCAGGTGGATATCGCGTCGATTTCCGTGGCCCTGAAGCTGTTGCGGACCCTGGTGCGGAGGTAGGCCGTCCAGGGCGCACGCTGCACAATGCTCACTGTTCTCGAGGCGCTTACCCGCAGGAAACACCGCGGTAACGGCGCGATTCTAGGCTTGACCTGCATAACCCTTCGGCGAATCGAGGCAGCGATGCAGACCAACCCCAGGCTCAACATCAGGAAAGTCAGCTGGTCCAACCCCGTGGGTGCGGATCTGCGGGCGGCGCAGCAGGCGGAACTCGACGCCCGCTTCGGGTGCGCCGACCACGAGCCGGGGCCGAAGCCGTCGGAGGTGGACACCGCCGTGTTCCTGGTGGCGTACGACAAAGGTTCCGGGCAGCCGGTGGGCTGCGGCGGGCTTCGGCTGCTCGATTCGCAGACTGCCGAGATCAAGCGCCTATACGTTCTGCCGTACACCCGGGGCTCGGGCGTGGCCAGCTCGATCCTGGCGGCCCTCGAGGCGGAGGCGTTCGCGCAGGGCATCACCCGCGTCACGGCCGAGGCCGGGTCCGCCCAGCCCGACGGGCGGAACTTCTATCAGAACTCGGGCTTCGAGCAGGTGCCCAACTTCGGCCCGTACATCGGCGTCGAGCACTCGTACTGCTACGCCAAGAGCATCGATTCCCACAGCGCGGCGCACACGGCGATGGCCTGAGTTCCGTCACTCCCGCGCATAACCGGCCCGGGCCTGCTTGACCGGCCCGGGGCAGGGCCGGTGGTGCGGGGCAGGGCCGGTGGTGCGGGGAGGGCGCAGCGCCGTCACACTCAGAGCCGGGCCGCCGCCGTCGGCTAATCTCGCGGTATGGAAACTAAGGACATCACCTTCCGCACCCGCAAGTGGGTCCGCCCTGAGGACCTCAACGCCAACGGCACCCTGTTCGGCGGAAGCCTGCTGAAGTGGATCGACGAGGAAGCCGCGATCTACGCCATCCTCCAGCTCGGCAACGGCCGCGCCGTCACCAAGTACATCTCCGAAATCAACTTCGTCAGCTCGGCCGTGCAGGGCGACCTGATCGAAATGGGCCTGACCGCCACCCGCTTTGGCCGCACCTCCCTGACCATGCGCGCCGAGGTGCGCAACATGATCACCCGCCGGAGCATCCTCACCATCGAGGAGATCGTCTTCGTGAACCTCAGCCCCCACGGCAAGCCGGAACCGCACGGCTACACGGAGATCACCTACGACCGCGACCGCATCCCCACGCACCACCTCACCGAGACGCTCGAGCAGGACTGACGGGCCGACGTCGTCCGTCTCCGGTTCCGCTTAACCGGCCCCGCCCCGCTTGACCGGCGCCGCCCAAGGCCGGTTGAGCGGCGGAGGGCCGTTCGTGCGTTCGACGGCGGCTGCCGGACTCTAGCGGGCGGCGAGCGTGAGGAGGCGGTCGCGGAGCGGCTGGGCGCGTTCGGCGAGCGCCAGGCCGGCCATGGCCGAGGAAGCAACCCGCAGCAGCTGTGTCCGGAGAATCCTCTGCCGGTTGTAGGCCCTGAGTGCCTCGGCCGCCGGCTGCGCGTTCATCAGTTCGGCCAGCGCCGTGGCGTCCACGAGTGCCTCGCAGGCCCCGCGTCCAAGGTTGGGAGTCATGCCGTGCGCGGCGTCGCCGATCAGCACGGCGCCGGGCCGGACAAAGCTGGCGAGGGTGGGAACGGTCCAGATCCGCTGGGCGAGGGTTGTTTCCGGCGCTGCCGCTTCCAAAACCCGTCTGACGGCGGGGGCGCCTCCGGCGAAACGCTCCCGGGTCCGCCGCAGCGCCTCGGCAGCGTCAACTCCGGCGGGCCCCAGATCCGAACGGAACGACGCGTACCAGTAGGTCCTCCCGCCCGACGCCGGAGTGATGCCGAACAGCTGCCCGCGGCCCCAGTATTCGCCGCCAGCCTCCGGGGCGACGGGCTCGGCGAGGACGCCCCTCAACGCGAGGTACGGCGTCAGCTTCGCCGCGGCCCGCCTGCCCCAGAACGCGCGGCGGACCACGCTGTGGACACCGTCGGCGCCCACCAGCAGCCCTGCCGCCAGCGGGCCCGACGCCGGAACGTCATCCACCCGGCCCGCCACGCGTCCCACGGCAGGGGACACGGCCGCCTCGAGGATCCCGAGCAGATCGGCCCGGGACACCCCGAGCACGCCGCGCACCTCCGGCGAAGCCCACGAATTTCCGGCGCTGTCCCGCAAGGCCATGCCGCCGAG
>Ga0207428_10001249_pt1 | contig 27250 bp, 18 predicted proteins | sample RhiMethybrSRZTD1_FD_187600 | JGI IMG/M metagenome (GOLD analysis project Ga0207428, IMG submission 187600) | Populus rhizosphere microbial communities from Tennessee, USA - Rhizosphere MetaG P. TD hybrid SRZTD1 (SPAdes) (version 3) | ecosystem: Host-associated > Plants > Roots > Rhizosphere >...
CTGATGCGCCTCGAGCATCAGCGCAACCACACCGGACGTGACTGCGGTCGCCATGCTGGTGCCACTCAGCCTGAAGTAGTCAGGGTCGGCGGCCCTCAACTGCGGATAGGCGCTGTACAGCGAACCTCGCTTGGCGGCAGCGGCGACGATGTTGTGTCCGGGTGCCAGCAGATCCGGCTTGACGAGGGCGTCGAACCACGTCGGTCCTGCGGAGCTGTAGTCCGGGATGCGATCGTCGCTGCGTGACACGGTGTCATTGGTCCGCAGCGCGCCGACGGTGATCGCCGAAGGCGCATTGCCAGGCGACGTCACACCCGCGTATCCGACAACGCCAGTCGTCGGGTTCTTGCCCATGTTGCCGGCGGCGGCCACGACGATGATGCCGGCTTTCGATGCGCGCTCGACCGCCTGCACAAGTGGGTCGGTCGATGCCGGCTCGAAGATCTGGTGCCCCAGTGAGAGATTGATGATGTCGATGCCGAGCGCCGCGTGGTTGGTCACCGTCCAGTCGACGGCGCGGATGACGTCGCTCGTATATCCTGCGCCGTTCTTGTCGAGGACCTTCAGCACAACGAACTTGACGTTGGGCGCGAGACCACGATACTCGCGGTTGTACGACAGCGCACCTGAGCCGCCGATCGTGCCGGCGACGTGCGTGCCGTGGCCGTAGTCGTCGAACGGCGTCTTCGCGACGATGCCGCCGCCGGTGAAGTCATAGAAGCGCAGAATGCGCCCGTCGAATTCAACGGACGGCTCGACGCCGGAATCGATTACGGCGACGACGACGCTGCGGCCCGACCACTGCGTGTTGTTCACGCCGAGCGTGTCGCGAAGCGTGCGCGGCGGAACCGCCGGGCCGGTCATCTCGCTCGGATCGATGATCCCTCCGACCGTTTCGAGCAGACCACTCACGACATTGGTCGCGACCGTCACCAGGCCATCCACGACGCCGAGCACGCCGCCCAGCAGGCCGTGCGGCCTGACGACAGCGTCAGCAGATACCGAGAGAACGTCCTCACGGTCCGCCAGCGCGCCGAGGTCGTCGCCGTGAACGACCGCCGTCAGCGCGTCGATCGATTCGTGCTCGGAAACGATCGCATCGCCATGGCTGGAAAGCACGCGGCGCAGCTCGTCATGCGCGCCCTTGCGGACGCGGATGATCACGCGCTGTGGTTCCTCATTTCCGGAATCGACCACGACGCGGAGTTTCGCATCGAGGCGCTGATGGCGCGCTCGCGCGCTGCTCGCCGACAGTCGTCCGTCGGCAACGGACAGGATGGCGATGGCCGCGACAAGACCGAGGCAGACACGCGGTCTTCTGGGGGAAGGTCGGGTCATGGTGATTTCAGTTCTTGGCTACTGCGTCACAGAAACGAACAGCCACCTCACAGCAGCGATGACTCAGCAAGAGCGCCGCCACACGTCATCGGGTGATGACGGCGGCGGCCAAACTCAAAGGGACGCAACAGATTGCGGCGAGCAGGCGAGACGTACGGCCGGACGCTCGCCTGTGCGAAGGGGTGTGCCGCTTCGACACGGTTGTTCTGGACTTTCCAGAACTCTCTCGGAACCGATAGCTCCGTCAGTGAGTTACAGCGGTGCTCAACTCCGAGACACCGTTGTACCTGCGCGGGACAGTTTCATCGCGTGCTCCCGAGTGCCGAGGCGGGCAGCCGTATCGGCGAGCACGTGCCCAGCGGCCTCGGCGATCCGCCGGTGCGCATCAGTGAACGCGTGCAGCTCGCGCGAGTAGAAGGTCAGCACGCCGACGATCCGCTCTCCTGTCGAAACCGGTACAGAGAGCGCACTGCGCAGGAGCGACTCGTCGCGGACGTCCTCATCGAGATCGAGCCGCGCATCCGAATTGACGATCGGCTGTCGCGCCGCGGCGACCCACCCGCTGAGACGTTCACCGAGTTGAACACGCGAGTCCGGCGACAGCGTGCGCTCGCCCGCCGAGTAGCTGGGGACCAGACAATCCGTCGCCTCCTGATACGTGAAGAGCACGAATGCAGAGGCGGGCAGATGGCGCTCGAGGTGAGCCCACAGGATCGCGCCGATCTGCGGCGCCGATGCCGGGGCCTCGAGCGCCCGCCCGAGATCGTAGAAGGTCTCGAGATCGAACTGACTCCTTACGGGCTCGATCGGTGGTGATGGCGGGGGCCGATGCGGGTCAGCGGTCGGAGGTCTCGGCATGGCCGCGCGCGGTTCGTCATGCGTCGCCGTGGCCGCATGCAGCTCGAAGAAGACGTCGACGACTCGCGGGTCGTACATGGTGCCGCGGCGATCGGCCAGGATCTTCAACGCGTCGCCGTCGTCGAGGCGCGGACGGTAGGGCCGATCCGACGTCAGCGCGTCGAAGCAATCCACGACCGCAAGAATGCGCGCGCCGATGGGGATCGCTTCGCCCGAGAGCCCGTCCGGGTATCCGCTGCCATCCCAACTCTCGTGGTGATGCCGAACGATTGGCGCAACCGGATACGGGAAGTCGATCATCGCCAGGATGTCGCCACCAACCGGCGCGTGCGTCTTCATGATCTGCAACTCGGATGCGGTCAGGCGTCCAGGCTTGTTCAGGATGTGCTCCGGAACGGCGATCTTTCCGACGTCGTGCAACAGCGATGCGGCGTTGATCGCCTGCAGCTGCAGCTCATCGTCAACTCCGAGCGCACGGGCCAGCCGCAACGACTCCTCCTGCACACGGCGGATGTGATCGTGCGTGACCTGGTCCTTGGCGTCGATGGCGTGAGCCAGCGCCTCGATCGCCGCGACGTAGACGGTGTTCATCTTCGCCAGGTGGCTGATTTGGTCCTGCGATCGTCCGACGGCGTGCCGAAAGGTCACGTAGAGGAGCACCGGTATCGGGATGATCAGAATGAGCGCATCGATGGGACTCGTGCGAGAGAGAACCATGATCAGCATCGCCGCGAAGATGCCGCCAAAATAGGTGATCCACAGACCAACGAAGTGCGCTCGCCAGATCGACAGGAGCGGCGCCCGCTGCTCGAAGCTGATGGCGAGCGCGACCATGCCCGTGCTCATGCCGAAGTCGACAATGCCGAACACCGTGAGCAGCACCAACAAGCGCGGCGCGCCCATCGGACCATCCATGAGCGGCTGTGGACCGGCGAGCGCGAAGAACACGGTGGCGGCAACCCACGTCGCCATTGCGAGCGTCGCCATGTTGAACAGGACCCGGTGCACCGAACGCTCGCTGCTCGCCATCCGGAACGAGAGCACCAGACCGTCCAGCGCCGCCGTCAGGGCCCCGGCTGCGGGCCCAACCAGCAATGCCGCAACGATGCTGAAAATGTCGCCGATCGAGAAGCTGATCGGGATGCCGGGAATGCGCAGATTCGCCAGACCGCTGACGAGCGTCAGTAGAAGCAGGACGAGCCATTCGAGCCGCAACGGACGCGACCACAGGTCCCAGGCGGCATGCCCCGTCACGGACGCACCGACCACGATCACGCCCCAGACGTAGAACGACGTTCTGCGGTCCATCCGCGTCGCGGGAGCCTGGCTCGTCACTGGTTGCTGGACGTCCATCGTCTCGTCTCGCATGTTGTTCCGCGCAACGCTGCGCAAACGAGCGTCGGCGGAAAACCATGCGATCCGTTTATCGGCGGAAAGCGCGGTCCGATATGGCGTCTGCCCGACCAGCCCTCGGCCAACGTCGACGTAGCAGGCTGATTTCCTCTCGACAGTAATTCAGAATGCCGCATTCAGAACGCAGACACGGCGGGTCTACACAACAAGACCCGCCCTACACTGTGTCCGCCTTCTTACAGGTTGCTCATGGAAGCGGGACCCGATGAATGTTCCGTTGCGTCGTACTCCGCGCAAACACGTACGGAGACCCGGTGTCGGATGGCCAGACCCAGCCCTCGACCTCGCGAGCGATTCGCAAGTGCTTCACGTCGTCACGCGAGCGGATGCCCTGCGCAGGCCATCGCGGAAGCATCGAGCCTGATTCGAGCGAAATCAGAAAGGTTCGAGCCGTCGCGCCCGGATTGAGCCGGATGACGAGCGACTTGCCGTTCGACGTCCAATCGACGTCGCAGTCGTTGTCGCACAGCGGAACGGGCGGCCCGCCCGCCGTCGGAAACGCCACGTTGAATTGGTAGCCGACCTGCCGATCACCGGGTTGCACCTTGGCGATCACCCAGGCGCCATCAGGCGAGGTCGTCAGGAAGAACAGTACCGGCTGCTGGAGCGCCTTCTCCGCGGCGCGGCCTTCGCGGACGCGATAGATGAAGCTGGTGCCATCAACGGTGCCGCGGAAGAAGATGTTGCCGGCGGCATCGAACCGCGGACTATCCGATGCGAACTCCGCGAGTCGACGCGTCGCATCAGGACGGTCCAGCCGCGTCAGCCACACGTGCGACGTCCCGCGGTCGTCCAGCGCCGCGAACGCGACCCGCGTGCCGTCACGCGACAGGTCGAAGCCGATCACCTGCCGACCTGGCAGCACCGAACGAGGCCGACCCGTCTCCAAATCGGTCGCCCACAGCTCGCCCGCTCGTTCTCCGACTCCCGCGAAACGAACTGCTCCCTGTCGCACCAGGTAGAACACCGATCGACCATCGCCGGGGAGAGGCTGAGACGTTCCGCCGTTTGGTGCGCGTGGCACGAACGCAAACCCTTCCCGCGAGATCTCCCGCTCGCCACGTTCATCGCGAACCCAGATCGACTGATGACGCGTGCCGAGCGAGGTCAACAGTGAGCGTCCATCTGGATCCGGCGCGACACCTTCTTCCTCAGTCGGCCCGAACGTCACTTGCTCGGGCGTCCCGTCAGGGAAGCGCTGTCGCCAGATGTGATAGGCGCCAGTACTGTTGGCCGAGAAGTACATCCACGTTCCGTCAGGCGACCACGCCGCCGACGTGCATGGCCCATCTGGCCCGACGCGTCGCCCCGCATCCTTCCCGTCGCTGGGCACCAGCCGGCACGGCAGCCACGCCGGCGAGTTCATTTCCGCGATGAGCACCCAGGCGCCGTCCGGCGAGACTGCCGATCGATGCGCCATGCCTTGATCCCCCGGCGGCGAGTACACCAGTCGTTTCGCGTTCCGTCGTTCATCGGCGCTGATCACCTGCATGTGCAGGCCGGCCGTCAGCTCGGAGAAGAGCAGGCGTCCATCGCGAAGCCACACCAGACCCGACGCATTCTCAACCCAGCGGCCGACTCCTCCGCCACGAACAGGCACGGTCCACGTGTCCCAAACGAAGGCGGATCTGATCGTGGTGTATGCGATGGTGGCGTCGTCCGGCGTGAACACCGGGCTCATTTTCCGCACGCCGTCCGATGTGAGCTGGATCGGTTCACCGTCGGGCAACGCCTTGACGTAGATCTCCCCTCGCCCGTTGAACGTGTCCGGGCCGCGAATGAATGTCAGGAGACGGCCGTCGCTCGACAACGCCGGCGACGTGGCGGAATCGGCGAAGTGAGTGACCTGCATGTATTCGCGCTCGACCGCTGCGGCCGGCTCCGGCCGTCGAGCCGTCCAGATCCCGAATGCGAGAAGAAGCGCCGCAGCGGCGACACCTCCAGCGCGCACCGACCGACGGCGCCAGCGATGCGCGTGAGCCTCCAGCTCGCGCGTCACTGGCTGCAGCTCCGTTCGGACGTCGGATGCGGATTGATGTCGTGCGCTTCTTTCCTTGGCGAGTAATCGCATCACCACGCGTTCCAGAGAAGCTGGCACGTGTGGATTGATCGCGCGTGGGGACGAAGGGGTCTCGTTGAGAATCGCGTTGAGGATGGCGGATGACGTCGCGCTACTGAATGGCGGCCGGCCAGCGACCATCTCGTAGATCACCGCGCCGAGCGAGAACAGATCGGATCGCGCGTCAACCGGTTCGCCTCGCGCCTGCTCGGGCGACATATAGGCAGCGGTACCCATGATCGCCCCCGGCTGCGATGTGGTCGGCGACGCCGCCACCGCGCCCGAGCCTGCACGGCCGTCGTCATGACCGACGCCTTTAGCCAATCCGAAATCGAGCAGCTTGACGAAACCAGAGGCCGTCACCTTGATGTTGGCCGGCTTCAAGTCGCGGTGAATGATGCCCTGCCGATGCGCCACCTCCAAGGCATCGGCAATCTGCGTCGCGATCGCGACGGCATCGGTGATCGCGAGCGGACCTCGCAACAGCCGCTCCGCCAGCGTCGGGCCCTCGACCAGTTCGAGGACCAGGGCGGGCACTGCTTCCCCCGAGCTTGTCGAAGGGGCGACGCGCTCGAGGCCGTAGATGGCACCGATGTGAGGGTGATTGAGCGCGGCCAGAATCTTCGCTTCGCGCTCGAAACGGAGCAGACGGTCTTCATCCTTGGTGAAGAGCGGCGGGAGGATCTTGATCGCGACGTCGCGATCGAGCTGGCGGTCGCGCGCGCGGTACACCTGGCCCATGCCACCGCTGCCAAGGAGATCGACGATCGTATACGGGCCAAACTCCCGCCCGATGAAGGCCGCCGTCTCTTCCGTGGCAGCCAGCAACGCAACTGCCGGCGTGCTCAGAAACTGATTCGTCGAGGTCTCACGGGCGAGGAGCGATTCGACTTCGCGGCGCAGCTCGCTGTCGCCCGCACAGGCCTCGGCGACGAATGACTCGCGTCCGTCCGCCGGCCGCGTAAGTGCGTCGCGCAGAATCGACTCGACCTCTTTCCAGCGATCGCTCATCACCGCCCCGGGGATGACCCCTTTTGGACTCCGTTCCCGCATTCAGCACCAGAAGGGTGCGCCAGCTACGGCGCGCGCCGAAAGCATACACCGCGGCGATTGAAGTCAGCCCCACGGGAGGACTCATGAAGAGCACCAAACACGCACCGTTGGCGCTGTTTCTAATGGCTGTCCTCAGCGCCTGCGGCAAGTCGGACCGGAGCACGCCGATCGCTCCATCGGCACCGGTCGCACCAAGTGCGCCTGCGCCGCCACGCGGACCAGGTAACGGCACAATTGCCATCCGCGAGCTCAGTCCTGCGCCGGGCACGACGCTGGCCGTGCTCAATTGCCCGACAGGATCCGTCACCCGGATGTGCACCGAGCAGTGGCGAGGCATCTTCGATATCATGGTCGACCGCGAGATGACGAACGCTGTGCTGACCGTCAGTTTCTACGACGGTCAGAGGATCTGTGGCTATGGAGCTGACACGTCGGACCTCGTCCCAGCCGGCGAGCGGGTATCGTTCACCCTGAGCTGGATCTTGTTGTCAGACGACCGCACGTTGAGACAACCGTGCCAGCTCCCCATCAGAACGAACCGGATCGAAGCCGAACTGTGGTCTGACTCGAGCGCCTGGACCAACACGCTCGTCCAGGTGTTCGAGCAGTCCTACACATTTTCTGCGCCGTGATTCCAGCGCTCGTTCATGATTTGGAGCGCGCACGCGAACGCGGTGCCTGCCCCGAACCCTGTCGGGGGGCCCGCCCCGAGCTCTGTCGAGCGGCCTTGCGTTCGAGCTCCCGCGACAGCCACAGCTTGGCGACACGCCAGTCGCGCTTGACGGTTTCGACCGAAATGCCCAGCACCTCGGCGGTCTCCTCGACGCTCAAGCCACCGAAGAATCTCAGCTCCACGACCTGACTCTTGCGGGGATCGACCTTCGCGAACGCCTCGAGCGCGCGGTCGACTGCGAGCACATCGAGCTCGGGTTCCGGGGTGATGAGTGGCGCGTGATCGAGGGGCACGCGCAGCCCGCCGCCGCCGCGCTTGCGGTAGCCGCGCGAGCGCGCATGATCCACCAGCACCTGGCGCATCAGACGCGCGGCAATACCCACGAAGTGCGCACGACCCTGCCACCGGGGGTTCGGCGTCCGGGCCAAACGCAGGAACGCTTCGTTGACGAGGGCGGTGGCTTGGAGCGTGTGATCGTTCCGCTCGCGGCGCATGTAGGCGCGCGCCAGCCGGTGGAGCTCCTTTTCCACCAGCGGCACCAGTTCGTTCAACGCCCCTTGGTCGCCGTCATTCCACGCCCGCAGCAGCTCGGTCGCGTCCATGACCCCTTTTTCATTCGGTTCCCGCATTCATCCAGCGGGACGGCAGCGCGCACGAAGACAGGCCGGAATGATAACCCCGGCGCGCGGGCGCACGAGGCCCCTCGAGGCCAAGAGCGGAACGGCCGCACAAAGATGCCGCCAAGGGAGGGAATCATGAAAACGTCGCTTTCGAGATCGACATTCGTTACGGCAGCGGTGGCGCGAGCCGCGGCCGCGGTCGCGCTGCTGTTGGGAGTCGCAAGCCACGGCTTTGCGCAGGCGAGGACGCTGGAAGGCGTGTGGCTTGTCGTCACCCAGCCGCGCAACTGCTCGACGAATGCTCCGATGGGGCCATCGCACCGCGCACTGGTCACCTTCCACGCCGGTGGAACGCTGAGCGACAGCTCCGCGGTCCCGTCTTTTGCGGTAGGCCAGCGATCCGAAGGTCACGGAATCTGGCGCCATGACGGCGGCCTGCGTTACGCCGTCCGCTGGGTGGCCATGATTCAGTTCGACACCCCGGCGGGCACGCCACCAGGATCTCCCGGCTTTCTCGCTGGATGGCAAGTGGCGACCAACGACATTGTGCTGTCGGGGCCGGATAGTTTCACTTCGACAGGACAGAGTGAGTTCCTCGATCTAAGCGGACAGGTGTACCGAGTCGCGTGCGCCTCGCGCGTTGCCGAGAGGTTCGAATAGCATGCCCGCGCGGACGAACTCGACGATCACGTCTGGTAGGATTCTGCGATCGAATCCGCGTGGTCACTCGCGAGCGGTCGTCGATTGAGTGAGCTGATTGTAGGTGAAGTCTACGCGTGCGAGGCGGTCAGCTCTTCGTAGGTGCCCTTGAAGTCGACGATGCGGCCGCGGTCAAACTGCCAGACGCGCGTGCCGACCTCCTCGAGCAGATCCTCGTCGTGGGTGACGAGCAGGACGGTGCCCTCGTATTTCTGCAGCGCAATGTTCAGCGCGTTGATCGCCTCGAGATCGAGATGGTTAGTCGGCTCATCGAGCACGAGTACGTTGGGCTTCAGCAGCATCAAGCGGCAGAACAGCAGCCGCGCAGTCTCGCCACCCGAGAGGGCCTCGGTCGGCTTCAGCCCTTCCTCGCCGCTGAACAGCATCTGCCCGAGCAGACCGTGGATCTCCTGCCGCGACGAGTCCGGGTCGAAGCGGTGCAGCCACTCGACCGCGGTCAGCCCCCGCTCGATCGCGCCGGTGTGATCCTGCGGCAGGTAGCCGACCGACACCTCATGTCCCCAGCGAAGCGTGCCGCGATCGATGTCCGGGGGATTGCGCGGCTGGTCCGGCGCGTCGGCGAGCAGCGCCCTGAGAAGCGTCGTCTTGCCGATCCCGTTGCGACCGGTGATGACGATCTTCTCACCCCGGTTGACGACGGCGCTGAACGCCGGAACGATCGACACGCCGCCGTGTGCCTTCGCCACGTCGGCGAACTCGAGCGGCACCTTGCCCGACGGCCGGCGCGTGGTGAACTTGATGTAGGGTCGCTGAATGTTCGAGCGCGCCAGCTCGGTGGTCTGCAGCCGCTCCACTTCCTTGCGCCGCGAGGTCGTCTGGGCCGCGCGCGTGCCGGCGCCGAACCGCGCGATGAAGTCGTTCAGCTGCGCGATCTTCTTCTCCCGCTGCTCGTTCTCGGCCTCGATCCTGGAGCGGATCTGCGTCTTGGCGACGACCATGTCGTCGTAACCGCCGGTGTAGGTGATGATCGTCTCGTAGTCGATGTCCGCGATGTGCGTGCACACCCGATTGAGGAAATGCCGATCGTGCGAGATGACGATCAACGTGCCTTCGTAGCGGGTGAGCAACTCCTCGAGCCAGTGAATCGAGTCGAGATCGAGGTGGTTGGTCGGCTCGTCCAGCAGCAGCGCCTCGGGATGACCGAAGAGCGCCTGTGCCAGCAGTACCCGCACTTTCTGCCCACCCTGCAGTTCGGCCATCGTCCGCTCGTGGAGCGCGTCGGGAATGTCGAGCCCCTGCAGCAGCACGGCGGCATCGCTCTCCGCTGAGTAGCCGTCCTCTTCGCCGACAATGCCCTCGAGCTCGCCGAGGCGCATGCCATCCTCATTCGACAAGTCGGTCGAGGAGTACAACGCGTGACGCTCTTCGAGCGCCTCCCACAGCCGCCGGTTGCCCATGATCACGGTGTCGATCACGCGATACCGGTCGAATGCGTACTGGTCCTGGCGCAGCACGCCAAGCTTCCGCGGGCGGGCCACGGAGCCGCGCTGCGGCTCAGACTCACCGGTCAGCAGCTTCATGAACGTGGACTTGCCCGACCCGTTCGGCCCGGTCAGACCGTAGCGCCGCCCCGCCGAAAACGTCGTCGAGACGTCGTCGAACAGGACCTTGGAGCCGAACCGCATGGAGACGCCGCTGGTAGAGATCATGAACTCTCTATTCTACCAGCCGGCGTCCGCGTCTACGTCGTTGCGAGAGGCGGGCTCTGAAGGCCACCTCTGCGCGCCGCGGTGTCTCCAGTCAATGTCGCGGTCGGACCCGCTGCAAGAAGTTGTCATCGACGTAATTGGCGATCGCTTCGCCCACGCCATCGCTGATCACGACCGTGCTGGGATAGTGCATCCCACCCCAGACGCGAGCGTCGTTGCCCTCCGACCGCGCGACCGAGATGCTGGCGTAGGTTTGACTCGTCGATCCAGTGGTAAGCGTGAACACCTGCTGGTCGGCGAAGTAGCGCAGTAACACGGTCGCCGCCGCGCCGTTGAGGCTGGGATGTCCGGCCGGGTACTCGGGGTGGCACGGCGTGTTCACGAGCGGTTTCCAGTCTTGATCGGCAACCGTGTCGAGATTGCCGTCGGTGTCTGCCAAGGGGATCGCGGTCGCCGGCCTCCACGTGACGACGGTCGAGATGTCGCCGTAGGATCGCTTCGCTTTCCAGATCGTGAACGCCGTGTCGGCCATCGCGAGGTTCAGGATCGCGAGCAGCCGGTTGCTGTCCGACATGGACAGATGGTTGGCGCGAGCGATCTGATTCGCCGCCTGATTCCAGTGCACGCTCGCATTGCCCTCCCAGAACGGCGCCAGGAGGGTCTGCTCGATCGAGCGCGTCGATCCGGTCCCGCGGCCAAGCGTCTTCACGGCATTGAGGTCTTCACTGTAGGTGCTGGTCGTCAGACCTCGCGGTGGACCAGGCTGAAACTGTGTGTTGCTGACGAGGACGAACGGGACGGTGAATGCCAAGCCCTGAGCGCTCATCGACCCGCAAGTCGGCGGCGGAGGTGCCAGACGCAGCGTCGGCCGCCATTGGCCCACTGCGAGGCCGCCATTGAATGCAGGCTGGATGTCGGTGAATCCATCGTTCTCACGCCAGTCGAGCACGGCCTGCGCCACCGCCGTTCCCCAGGCAACGCCACGCGCGCGCGACTGGCCACCGTCGCCTCCATCGTCACTGAGCGCCTCGAGCGAGGCCTCGTAGCTGACAGTCAGTTCCCCCGCTCGTGTTGGGAACAGCTTGACGAGCGTGGTGTACGCCGCCGCGATCACCGCCGCGCGACGGGATGCGCCGCGAGGGGCGCTGTCGTGAACGTAAATTGGCGTGTACCGCCGCTCGATTCCGTTGTAGGCGTCGAAGATTGCGGCGTGAACGATCGCCCCGAGCCGTTGACTCGACGAGTTGGCCGTATTCGTGGCGATCAGCGTGTCGACGAGGATCTGATTCCACTCCAGCACCTGGTCGGGTGAGTCATCCGACGCCAGGCAGGGAGGCGCGTAAACGAGAACAGCCACTGTGGCCACGGCGATACCGACGAGCGCGGCTTTCAAGCTCCGATTCTTCATGACGGGTTCCCTCCGCGGACAGCCAGAGGCCGTCCGCACGCTGGAATGCGGGAACGCGCGTCCAAAGGGTGAACATCGCTCAAAACCCCTCTAAACTCGACAGCCCTCGGTCCTCACCGCTTCCAAGGAATGAGCGATACTCGTCCGACGATCGTGACCATCTCATCGCCTGGGGCGGTGACCGAGCTGCTGCGGGCGTGGAGCGACGGCGACGCGGGCGCCCTCGAGCGGCTGATGCCGCTCGTGGAAGCGGAGCTGCGCCGGTTGGCGCGACTCTACATGGGTCGCGAGCGTCACGGACACACGCTGCAGGCCACGGCGCTGGTCAATGAGGCGTTTCTCCGGCTGACCGGCGCGCAGCACATCCGCTGGCACGATCGCGCACACTTTCTCGGCATCTCGGCCCGTTTGATGCGGCGAGTGCTCGTCGATCACGCCCGCGCTCGGGGATCTCAGAAACGCGGGGCCGACGCGCAGCGGGTGACACTGCACGAAGGGCTCGTCGCGACGCCTGACCCGGCGCTGGACGTCGTCGCCCTCGATCGGGCCCTGGAGGCGCTGGCACAAGTCGACGAGCGGAAGAGCCGCGTCATCGAACTTCGGTTCTTCGGTGGCTTGAGCGTGGACGAGACGGCCGACGTTCTGCATGTATCGCCCGACACCGTCAAACGCGATTGGCGATTGGCGAAGCTCTGGTTGCTGCGCGAGCTCGAAGGAGAGGCTGGGTGACCGACCCCGCGCGTCGGCAGCGTGTCGAGGACCTCTGCGACGCAGCGCTCGATCGCGATGAGCGCGAGCGGGCCGCATTCATAGCCGCAGCGTGCGGAGACGATCATGTGCTGCGAGGGGACGTGGAGGCGCTGCTCGCCAACGCGCACAAGGCGGACCGCTTCCTCGTCACACGGGTGGGCGATCTGGCGGCGCAAATCATGGCGGATGACCAGGAGCCGTCGCTCGTTGGCCGCCGGCTCGGTCCGCACGAGATCCTCTCGCGCCTCGGCTCGGGTGGCATGGGTGAGGTCTATCGCGCTCGCGACACCAGGCTGGGTCGAGACGTCGCCATCAAGGTGGTCGCGGATCCATTCGTCGCCGCGCCGGAGCGGCTGGCGCGCTTCGAACTCGAAGCGCGGGTGCTGGCCACTCTGAACCATCCACACATTGGGGCAATCTACGGGCTGGAGGAGGCGGACGGCGTCCGCGCTCTCGTACTCGAACTCGTGGAAGGTCTGACGCTGGCCGAACGCCTCACGTTCGGTCCACTACCACTCGACGAGGCCGTCGCCGTCGCACGTCAGATCGTGGACGCGCTCGAAGCCGCCCACGACAAGGGCGTGATCCACCGCGATCTGAAGCCGGCGAACATCAAGATCACGTCCGACGGAACGGTGAAGGTACTCGACTTCGGGCTGGCCAAGATGTTCGCGCGGGAGATTGCGGCCGGCGAAGAATCGCCGACGCTACCGCCATCGTTCGACCCGTCACGCGACGGTCTGATTCTGGGAACAGCTGCTTACATGAGTCCCGAACAGGCACGCGGCAAACCGATCGACAAGCGGACCGACATCTGGGCGTTCGGCTGCGTGTTGTACGAGATGGTAACCGCCCGCCCGGCGTTTGGTGGGGAGAGCTCGTCCGACACCATCGCCGCGGTACTCGAGCACGCGCCCGACTGGAGCGCCCTGCCGGTAGAGACGCCGCTTGGCATCCGCCGGCTGCTCCAACGCTGTCTCGAGAAGGATCCCAGGCGCCGATTGCGCGACATCGGCGATGCGCGGCTCGACATCGACGACACATTCAGTGCCAATGCCACCGCAGACACGACGGCTCCTCGCCGTGTCCGGCGCACCGCGGGGGCGGCAGCGGGCGTCTTCGTCCTGGTCCTCGCCTCCCTCGTGACTTGGCAGCTGCAGCGATCGGAGTACTTCTGGCGCAATCCACTGGACGATGCAACGGTCACGAGACTGACCGACTTCGACGGCGCGGACCATCACGCGGCGATTTCACCGGGTGGTGATGTCGTCGCCTTTCTCTCCGACCGCGCCGGCGCGTGGGACGTATGGGTCACACAGGTGGCGACCGGCGACGTGCTGAATCTCACGAAAGGGAGCGTGGAGGAACTCCGAAATCCCGCAACCCGCACGGTGGGCTTTTCACCGGACGGTTCACGGGTGGTGCTCTGGAGTCGCGCGAGGAAATCCGCGGGAGGCGGTGTGGTCGATTCCGGGTGGACGGTTCCGACGTTGGGTGGTCAGCTTCAGCCAACCTGGAAGGGCCTCGGCATCTCCGAGCTCGCCTGGGCTTCGAACGGACGCGTCGTCTATCACCCGTCAACCGATGGCGACCCGATGTTCGTCACCGAGCCGGACGAGAAGGAGGGGAAGCAAATCTACGCGGCGCGAGCGGGGCTCCACAACCACTTCCCCATCTGGTCGCCCGATGGCGCGTTCATCTATTTCGTTCAGGGGAAAGTGCTCGACAGCACGTTCTACGAGAGCGACGTGTGGCGCATTCCGCCGGCCGGCGGGCAACCGGAACGGATGACGTTCCACAACACACGCGTCACCTTTCCGACCCTGTTGGACGATCGGACGCTGCTGTACCTGGCCACCGACACCGACGGATTCGGGCCGTGGATCTACGCCATGGACGTCAAGCGCCGAATCCCGCACCGAATCAGCACGGGTGTCGAGCCGTACACCTCATTGGCAGCCAGCGCTGATGGTCGTCGCCTCGTCGCGACGACGCTTTCACGCTCGACGACCAGCTTGTGGCGGGTGCCGGTTGAGGGTCGCGAGGTCGCTGCCGCCACGCCGATTCGGCTCCCGACGACAGGCGGGCTTTCCCCGCGCCGCGGTGACGGTTACATCGTCTATCGGGCGCTTCAAGCCGGAACGGATGGTCTGTGGAAGCTCTTGGACACCGGAGAAGCGACGGCACTCTGGAATGGACTGGAGGGTCGCGTCGTCTCGGGCGCGGCCATCGAGCCCGGCGGCGGGCACGTCGCGTTCGTGATCCAGAAGCAGGGACGGACGCAACTCTATCTGGTGAACGCCGATGGAACTGGCGGTGCGCGCCGCGTGGCCGACGAGCTCGACGTGCGAGGAGCGCCCGCCTGGTCGCCAGACGGACAATCGCTGGCAATCGCGGCCAATCGCGCTGGCGAACCAAACCTCTTCAAGGTCCCTCTCAACGGCGGCACGCCGGTGCCTCTCGTGAAGGAGTACTCCACCAATCCGATCTGGGCGCCGAGCGGACGGTTCCTGGTCTATTTCGGCGCCGACGTCGGCACCAACGTGTCCGTGAAGGCGGTGAGCAAGGACGGCGCGGCCTGGCCGTTGCCTCGGCTGACACTCACGCGGGGCGACCGTCTGGCCTTTCTGCAGACCGACGACGCGCTGATCGTGCTGAAAGGAAACGTGTCGCAGAAGGATTTCTATCGTGTCGATCTGACGACCGGGCACGAACGGCAGCTCACCAGGCTCGGTCGCGAGCTGGCCATCGGCGATTTCGATCTCTCCCCGGACGCTCGTGAAATCATCTTCGATCGGATACGCGAGGAGTCCGAGATCGTCCTGTTCAACCTGATCGATCGGTGAAGTACGGAAGGGAGTCGTCGGTCCTTGGGCCTTAGGTCTTGGTCCTTGGTCCGTCCTGTGGTCCTTGGTCCGTCCTTGGTCCCTGGTGCTAGGTCCGGGCATGACTTGGGACCAAAGGACCACGGACCATGGACGGACAAAGGACTAGGGACGGACCAAGAACAAAGCACCAAGGCCCAAGGACTGCGGCTGCTCTAGATCAAGAGCCCGGTACCTAAGAGCGGCCGCCCTTGCGTTCGATGCAGTTGTACGGCTTGACCGTCTCGCCTTTGCGCCAGACCCAGGATCGCTTCAATTCGACCGGAGCGGAGAACGTCGCCGGATCGGTGATGGTCATCGTGTAGCTGAGACGAGTGCCGTCACTCGTCGGCGTGAAGCGCTCGACAATGGACGAGGATGTGCCTTGCGGGATGCCGCTGGGATCGAGATACGCCCAATCGATCCGGTCGGTGTTGACGACCAGTGTCTCGCCTTCCCACTTCCCCTTCGATCGACCCAGCAGCGTCTTCGGCAGCGCATCGAACTTCGCGTCGGGCGTCATGACGATCGTGCGGACGGTATCGTACTCCTCCATGCGCAGCAGAATCGTGTCGCCCTTCTTCACGAACTCCAGCGGATACGGCTGCTCCATGATCGTCGGCATGCCTTTCGGCCGGCATCCCGGAGCCACGCTGTCGGTGAGTGGATTGAACGAGGCGCGCGCCTTCTTCGCCGCGTCGGTCAGCGGATAGTCCCGTCTCCACAGACCTCCAGGCTCGCCGAACTTCGTGCTCCAGACTCGGAAGATTCCGGCCGCCCTGTCTGCGTCCGTGCCGCCGTCGAACCAGGTGGACTTCGAGCCGAGTGCGTTACTGGTCCATCGCGGTTTGGCGCCCGGACCGAGGACGATCTCTCGCCCGTTCGCCGCCAGGATGTTCATCGCCCACATCCGATTCGGCGCCTGGCGCGACGGCGCGCCGGCGACTTTCACCGTGTCGCCGACCTTCAGGTTGTCAGGCGTGGCATCGGTGCGCCGCAGGATGCTCAGGGAGTTGGCTTCGATGTCCCACGTCACCGCCTTGCCGTCCGCGTCCTTGGCGCGGACGAAGAAGTGCACGTGCGGGTTCTGCCAGGCGACCTCGAGGAGGGTGCCCTCGATTTCGACGGTCGTTTGCGCGTATTCCGATCCCGAGTGGTGCGCACGCACGTGCGTCGGATCGCACACCACCACGACGATCGCGAACAGAAACGAGACCGCGCTTTTCATTGCATCCCTTTCATCGTCCTCTTCCTCTTCCGCGGGGGCCGAGTATACTCCTGCCCTCCTGGGGAGGTGTTCGATGAGTCACAGACTTCTTCTCACGGCGGCCGTGTTCGTCCTCGGTACCGTCGTCAGTCTCGTCGGCGCTCAAGAGAAAGGGAAAACACAAACAGTGGTCGGGCCAGTATCAAAGGTCTCAGGCGAGATCGTGACCGTGGATACGAACAAGGGACCCATGCAGTTCGTCACAAGCGCCACCACTCAAGTCAAGGTCGCGGGTGGCAGTTCCAAAGAGCGAGCGGCGAAGGCGGCCGGAGAGAAGGGCGTGAAGATCTCCGATGCCGTCCACGAGGGTGACCAGGTACAGGTGAAGTACACGGACGTCGGAGGCAAGCTGATGGCATCAGAGATCGATGTCAAACAGCGCCGACCTGCAAGCGCACAAAAGGTTAAATGAGAGGATGACGGCGAGGGGGGCGGAACCTATTAATGGAGGCGCGCGATCCGCCAGGCTCGAACGCGCGCCGCCAGAGTAGACTCGTCGTGCCGGAGGGGACATGACCTCAGCCGTCCGCGCCGTCGCCGCAGCCGCCATCCTCCTGACCATTGTCTCTGCCGCTCGCCAGACCGGGACTGGTCAGACACGCCGACCGAACATCCTGTTGATCGTCTCCGACGACCTCGGCTACGGAGACATCGGCATTTACGGCAGCCAGGATATCCCGACGCCGAACATCGACCGCCTCGCGCGCTCTGGAGTCCGCTTCACGAACGCCTACGTGAGTGGTCCCTACTGCAGCCCGACGCGTGCGGGGCTGATGACGGGCCGCTACCCACAGCGATTCGGCCACGAGTTCAATCCCGATGGATCGCCGGATTACGGCTTGCCGCTCGCCGAAACGACGATGGCCGATCGGCTGAAAGCGGCCGGATACCGCACGGCGCTGTTTGGCAAATGGCATCTCGGATCGGCCGATCGACTGCATCCGATGCGACGCGGATTCGAAGAGTTCTATGGCTTCCTCGGCGGCAGTCATTCCTACATGCATGCGTCCGATATCGATGAGGGCACGAACAGGCCGGACCCGTTGCTCGAGGGCACCAAACCCGTGTCGTCTGTCGGCTATCTCACCGATGTGCTCGGCGCGCGGGCCAGCGCCTATATCAGGCAGCACGCGTCGGAGCCGTTCTTCCTCTACCTCGCGTTCAACGCGGCGCATACGCCGATGCACGCGTCCGAGAAGTACCTCGCGCGCTTTTCGAACATCGCTGACCCGCGACGCCGGACGTACGCGGCCATGGTGTCCGCCCTGGATGATGCGATCGGAACGACGCTGGCGACATTGCGGGAGCAGAACCTCGAGAAGAACACGCTCGTCATCTTCATGAACGACAACGGCGGACCGACGATGCCGACGACCACCGTCAATGGATCGAGCAACGGCCCGCTGCGCGGTTCGAAGCGGCAGACCTGGGAGGGCGGCATTCGCGTGGCGTTCGCACTGTCCTGGAAGGGGCACCTCGAGTCGGGGCGAGTCGATGACCGTCCGATCATTCAGCTCGATGTGTTGCCGACCGCACTGGCGGCGGCGGGCATCGTGACGAACGCGACACAGTTCGACGGCGTCGACCTGTTGCCGTACGTGACCGGTCGGGCGACAGGCGAGCCGCATGACTCGCTGTATTGGCGCTTGGGCGGCATGATGGCGATCAGGCGCGGCGAGTGGAAACTGGTCAAGACGCGCGAAGGCCCACTCATCGACGTCGACCCCTCGGTTCTGAGCGATCTCTCGGGCGCCGGTCTCTACAATCTTTCCGAAGACATCGGCGAGACGCGAAATCTTGCCGCCCAGCGGCCCGAGAAGGTCAAGGAGCTGGGTGCGGCGTGGCAGCAGTGGAACCGCGGCCTGGCCAAGCCACTGTGGGCCCCTCTGCGAGGGCGCGCGTCGCAGTAGTCGCGCACGCTCGACGGATGCGAAACGTTCCCGTCATTCACCTGACGAACACGCAAATGAAGGCGACGATCTGGATGGCGATCGCGATCGCGCTGGGATCTACTCCCGCGTTGGCCCAGTCGGTCACAGGTGGAGGATTCGAAGTTCGCACGCTCTCGGCGCGCTCCAGCATGGTCAGCGGTGGAGACGTGCTTCTCGAGATCGGCACCCCGCCATCCTCCAACGCTGACGTCGCGATTACGGTAAACGGCCGCGAGGCGAACGCCGAGTTCAAGCCGGCGAAGCCCTCGACGACGCTCATCGTGCGCCTCAAGGGCCTGCAGGTCGGGTCGAACCTCGTCGAGGTCGGCGTAAAGGGGCGGACGCCCGCAGTGCGGCTGTCGATCGTCAATTACCCGATCTCCGGACCGGTGCTGAGCGGCCCGCACCAGATCCCCTTCATCTGCGAGACCGAGGCATTCGGCTTGGGCAAAGCTGTCGATGCCAACTGTACGATCGCGACGCGGATCGAGTACTTCTATCGCTCGCAACAGCAGCAGGGGAATCCGTTCAGGCCGTACGACGTCAAGGGACCGAAGCCGGACGACTTCGCGACGACCACGACGCTCGACGGAAAGACGGTACCCTACATCGTCCGCCGCGAGATGGGGACGATCAATCGCGCGGTCTACGCGATTGCGTTCCTGCACGAACCCGGCACGCCGCTGCCGGATCCGTGGAGCCCCGACGGCTCGAGCTGGAACGGCCGATTGATCTACAGCTTCGGTGCCGGCTGCCAGGCGGGCTATCACCAGGGCCGGACGATCGGCGGCCTCCTGGCCAACCGGGACTTCCTTGAGGAATCGCAACTCGGCGACTACCCTCTTGCCAAAGGCTATGCGCTCGCCTCGTCATCGCTGAATTCGTTCGGCACCAGCTGCGCCGACGTGATCTCGGCAGAGACGATGATGATGGTGAAGGAGTACTTCGTCGAACGGTTCGGTGTGCCGCGTTTCACCATTGGCAGCGGCCGATCGGGCGGCTCGATGCAGCAGCATCTCATCGCGAATAACTATCCTGGGTTGCTCGACGGTCTCATCCCCACCGCTGCATTTGCGGACACGCTCGTGTTCCTGACTCATATGGCGGACTGCGAGCTGCTCGAGCAGGCATTTCAGACCTCTCCGCTGACCTGGACCGACGACCAGAAGGCCGCCGTTGCTGGCGAGGCGAACTGGCAATACTGCGCGCGGAACGGCACCGCATTTCCGATTCTGCGCCCGGGGTATTGCGATCGGATGACGGTGCCCGTCGAGAAGATCTACGACCCGCGCTCGAATCCAACGGGCACGCGGTGCACGTACCAGGACAACATGGTGAACGTCTTCGGACGCGATCCGGCGACCGGGTTCGCACGGCGGCCGCTCGACAACGTCGGCATTCAGTACGGCCTGAAGGCGCTCAACGACGGCACGATCACGTTCGAGCAGTTCATCGACCTCAATCAGCGCGTCGGCGGCCACGACATCGACGGCCGCATCGTCGGCGTGCGCACGGTGGCCGACGCCGAGACGCTCCGCATCGCCTTCCAGACGGGACGCGTGAATGCCACCGGGAAGGGGATGGCCGACGTGCCGATCATCGACGCGCGGCCATATACCGACGGCAGCGGAGACGTCCACGACTTCGTCAACAGCTACATCACACGCGCGCGTCTGCTCGCGGCCAATGGCACGGCGGGCAACCAGGTCATTCACGTCTACGCGCCAGGCGTGTTCATGGACCGCGTGCAACCCGGCAATCTCGACGAGATCGATCGGTGGCTGTCGGCGATCGCGAACGACCATGCCCCGGCGAAGACCACGCTCGAGAGGGTGATCCGCAACCGACCCGTGATGGTCACGGATGGCTGTTATACGAAGGAGGGGGAAAAGGTCGCCGACATGCAGCGCTGCGCGCAGATGTTTCCTGTGTATTCCAACCCGCGGCTCAACGCGGGGTTACCAATGAGCGCGGTGCTCTTGAAGTGCGAGCTCAAGGCGGTGGACGCGAAGGAGTACACGGTGCAACCGACCGCCGCGCAACTAGCCGCGATCAAGGCGGCATTCCCCTCAGGCGTGTGCGATTACACGAAGAAGGGTGTCTCCGTGCGCGCGCCAGACACCTGGCTGTCCTACGGCTCGAACTAGCGCGGCGCGCGGTTCAGCACGTCGATCACGTACCCGCTGACGTCTCGGATCTGCTCGGGCGTGAACGCGCTGCCGAACGGCGGCATGCTGTTGCGGCCAGCGGTCACCGTCTGAATCGCCGCCGCCAGATCCTTCATGCCGATAAGCGACGCGCCGCCGTGGTCGCCCTTGCCGTCGGTGCCGTGGCAGGCGACGCAGGTCTGTTTGTAGATCTGTTCGCCGCGGGCGAGGTTCGCGGCCGCGAGATTCGCCGTGCCGGCGTTCGCTGGCGCGGGACGCTCCGACGTTGCCGCGGCATTGCGGGGCACCGGCGTTCCGGCTGGAACCGGTCCGAGCGTGCCGTCGAGGGCGAATAGCCACACGCTGTCGCCGCGCGCGGATCCGATTAACGCGCCGCCCCCGGAGAACGCGAGCAGGTACTGCTTGCCCTTGTGCTCGAACGTGCTGGCCGGCGCGTGCATCCCGGCGCCGGTCTGGAACTCCCACAGCGGCTTGCCGTTCGCGGAGTCGAGCGCGGTCAGACGTCCGTCGTTGCGGCCGACGAACAACAGACCGCCTGCGGTCGCCAGCGTTCCGCTGTAGCACTGCTCGGGCCACTGATAGCGCCACGCGAGCTTGTTCGCCGTGACATCGAGCGCCGCGATGATGCCCGTCCGCGGCACCCGCGTAAATGTCGTCGCGCCGCCGAGAAAGCTGTTGCCGGTGGTCGGCGTCGTGAACGTCGCGTCGCCGCCACCGGTGAACCCGTTGATCACCGAGGACGCGCAGACGAACAGCCGCTGCTGCACCGGATCGTACGAGCTCGGTGGCCAGCTGGCCCCGCCCCAGATGCCTGGAGCGACGAGCGTCGGCGTCGCGCCGACGAACGGCGTGAAGATGCGGCCGTCGTTGACCAGCGCGAAACCTTCCGGCGCGATGTCGATTAGCTGCGGCACGATCGAGTCGCCGCGCGGAAACGGCTGCGTGGCCGCGGTCTTCTGCCTCGGCTCCTGCGGCACCGGCTTCTCGTCGATGCCGATGAGCGGCTTGCCCGTCTCTCGATCGAGGATGTACGCCCAGCCGGTCTTGCCCACTTCGACGATGGCTTTGCGGGTACGTCCTCCCAAGCGCACGTCCATGAGGACGACCGGGTTGACGGCATCGTAATCCCAGATGTCGTGATGCACCTGCTGGAAGTGCCAGCGATACTTCCCTGTCGCCAGCTCGATTGCGAGCATCGATGCTGCGTACAAATTGTCGCCGGCGCGGAAGGCGCCGTTGTAGTCGGGCGCGGCGTTGCCGGTCGAGAAATACAGCAGGCCGAGCTCGGGATCGACGGCTGGCGTCTGCCAGATGGCGGCGCCGCCGTACTTCCACGAGTCGTTGTCCTTGGGCCACGTCTCGTGCCCCGGCTCGCCCGGACCCGGAATCGTATAGAACGTCCACACCAGGCGACCGTCTTTCGCGTCGTACGCTTTGAGGCGGCTGCGCGTCCCGCGGTCACCGCCGGCGAAGCCGATGATGACCAGACCTCCGCCTTCGCGCTCCGCGCTTCGGCGAGACGCGCCGCTGACATACAGCGGCGCGGCCGTGATTGAAAAGCTCTCTTGCCAGCGCTCTGCCTGAATGGACCACGCAATCTTGCCCGTCTTGCGATCGAGCGCCTCGAGCTTGCCGTCGAGCCGTCCGATGAACACCTTGTCCTGACTGACGGCGACACCCTTGTTGTTCCAGCCGCAGCACACCGACGTGATGTTCGGATCGAGATTCGCCGAGTACTGCCAGAGGATCTCGCCCGTGTCGATCGACAGCGCGAAGATGTCGTTCGCGCCGGTGCTGACGTAGGCGACGCCGTCATACACCAGTGGCGACGCGAAACCCGAGTACTGCGGCGCGGTGCCCGAGCCGCGGAGACGCGTACGCCACACGCCTTTGAGTTGCGCGACGTTGGTGCGATTGATCGCTTTGAGCGGCGAGAAGCGCTGGTTATAGAGATTGCCGCCGTTCGTCGGCCAGTTCGTCGTCGGCGGCTCCGTCAGGATCTCGGTCGAGAAATCCCGCGAGCTCTGCGCGTGACCGGGCGGGGCGAGCCACGCAACGGCTGATGCGAGCAGTGCGACGAAAAACGGCCAGCGCATTACCGGGTTCCTTTCATGACCCCGACATCCTCGCCTTTGAGGAACCGCAGGAGCGGTGGATATAACAGGTTGGGCGCCTCGAACTGCGGATTGTGGCCGACGTTCGGAATGATGTAGAGCTGCCCACGCTGCACGCTCTCGGCCACGCGCTTGGCACCGCCGGGATAATCCGCACCGTCCTTCTCACCGCCGATCACGAGCGTGCGCGCCTTGATTCGCGGCCAGTCGGAGACCACCGGGTCGGCGTAGATCGCCTGCTGCTGCAACGCGCGGACCATCGCCATATGCGGCCAGTCGCCGCTCATGATCCAGCCGTAGTGAATCTTCACGTACTTCATGTACTCGGGTTTCCAATTGACGTAATACGCCCGCATGCCCTTGACGATCTCGGCGTAGTCGCGTGCGAGTGACGCCTTGTACACCTCGGACGTGTCGCGCCACGGACGTGCACTGCGCGCGTCGGTCAGCCCAATCTGGTTGATCATGGCCAGGTTGCCCACGGCGTCGGGATATGACGAGGCGAACCGGCTGGCCACCATGCCGCCCATCGAATGCGTCACGATGTCGGTCGTGGTGATCTTGAGCGAGTCGAGCAGTCGCTTGGTGTTCGAGGCATGCGTGCTGATCGAGTAGTGCATGATCGGCTTCGACGATCGTCCATACCCGATCTGATCGGGCACGATGACTCGGTATCCTTCCTTGCTCAGAATCGCGATCGTCTCGGTCCAGGCCTCGCCGAAGAAGTTCATCCCGTGCAGCAGCACGACGCTCCGGCCGTTGGGCGTTCCGCTCGGCGGCACGTCCATGTAGGCCATGCGGACGTCCTGGCCCTCGAGGTTGAACGAGTGATAACGGACCGGGTGAGGATACGGAACGTCCTCGAGGTTGATGCTCATCGGCCCCCAGTCGGCCGGTGGTGCTGGCGGCGGCTCCTGCGATGAGGCGGCCGTCGGGACGAGAAAGAGAACGGAGAGGACGAAGCTCAAACGCATGACGCCTCCAGCGGATTCCCGAAGACGATGGACGATTACGCGGGAGGCAGCGGCGGGCAGAGCTCGCCGAGCAATCCACCGCCGCCGCAGTACTTCACGTCCTGAATCTGGATCGCGAGGCCATCCGGATCCGTGAAGTACAACTCCGGCGTTCCCCCTTCCGCGCCGCCGCGATTCGGCATGCGCAGCGAGATATACGTCACCAGCGGTGAGCGCCCCTGTCCGTCCTGCTGTTTCAGTCCGTAGCTGACGAGCAGCTTCGTGACCGCTGCCGGATCGAAGTTGTCGATCGCCACACACGCGTGATCGATGCCGGCCGCGCGAGCCGGTCCGCCGCCAGCGGCGCCACGTCCGCCGCCTTGAGCGCCGCGCCCTTCTGGAGGCGCCGCGCCGCCTTCGCGAGCGGCGGCCGGCGGGGCGCCACCTGCGCGCGTCGGACCACCGCCACCAATGAACATCAGGAAGTGGACGCCGCTGCCGACCTGCCATGCCGGCGTCGCTGCCTGATAGACCATCGCCTTGAAGCCGAACAGCTCCATGTACATCGGCACCGTGTTGGGATCGCTCGCCGCGATGGTGAAGTGACTCGTGTCCTTCAATGCCACCAGTCCCGGCTTGGGAGAACGCTCCGGCATCGAGCAGACGTTGCCAAGCGCGCCGCTGCCGCCGCAGTAGCTGACGTCGTGCAGCTGAAACACGATGCCGCTCGGATCGGCCGCGAACAGATCGCGCGTGCTGCCGTCGGGCGATCCGCCCTCGTTCTGACGACGGACCCGTACGAGCGCCTGCTTGGGTCCGGGCTTCTCCGCGTTCGGCGGCGCGGCAGTGATGCCGTGGGCGGCGAGCGTCTTCATCGCGCTATCGACGGAGAAGTTCTGCACGCCGAACCCGAGCGCGCTGATGCTCGGACGTTCGCCGGCAGAAGCCGGCCGGAGCGCCAGGAAGCGAGGGCCGTTGCCGATGCGCAGCAGCACCGTCGACCCCTGCCTGGCTTGCACCGGCATACCGAAGAGTCCCTGGTAGAACTCGAGCGAGCGCGCGACGTCGGAGACCGTCAGCGTGATCTGACTGAGTCCGTTGACGCGGAAGCGTGGCAGGCTCTCCTGCCCGCCCTGAGCGAAGTCGAAGGGGGCGAGCATCCGCGGCGACATGGCCAAGGCGGGAAGCGCAGCCAGGAAATGGCGACGATCGATGGGTGACATGCGTGGATTATAGGAGAACGGCGCTAAGCGAACACGTGTAGGCCGGGCTTGCTCTTTAAGCCCGGCATCGGATTTCCGCCAAACGGTACACGTGCGTAATTGCGTTCAATACGATCGCCCCTTTGGGATCTGTCGCCGGATTCACCGGCACGAAGAGCACCTGCCCTTCGCGGCGCGACAGTACGTTGCTCGCGACCAGCGCACGCATCATCCACACCGCCAGCCGGACACTCGGACACTCGATCCCGAGCCAGGTCGGATATCGCGGCAACCCGGTGCGAAGTCCGGTCTCCTTCTGAATCCGTGCCGCAAGACGCGCCGCGAGTGCATCGTCGTCCGCAGTCACGCGAGCCGGTTCGATCAACGGCGACTCCTTGTCGAGCGCGAGAAAGAGATCGGCGATGGCCTGCTGCTGATCGTGCGGCATGTGCCCCAGCCAGTAGTGACAGGTCTTCGCGATCACCGTGATGACGTTCTTGATCTCTTTCTCCAGGCGGAAATTCGGCGACACCGGAAGCTCGAGGATGGACCCTCGCCGACGGACCGCCACGTTCTCCATCGTGATGGCGCGCAGCAGCCAGCCCGCCATCGCATCGCCGTGGCACGTCACCGAGATCCATCCGGGCGTCGGCGAGACGTAGGCGCGCAGGCCGGTCACGAGCTTGATCCCGCGGCAGATCTCCTCCGCCACCTCGTCATAGCGGCCGAACTGCGCGTTGATGTCCGATTCGGTGCCGGGCTTGAGCAGCGCACCCTTGTGCGGCGGGCCTCCGGCCATCGCCAGGTCACAGAAGCTTCCCCAGATCTGATCCCATGCGACCTGACCGTCGGCGTTGTACTTGAGCCCGGCCGATCCCATCGGCTTTGGCTCCATGCTCTCGTAGGAATCGCGATACTCCTCGGGCAGCAGGATCTTCAGACGGTCGTCCAACGTCGCAACAGCATCGCGATCGTCCACGTCTCATTATCCCTTCAGGGTCCGCCTGAAGGCGGACACTACGGCTGAAGGTCCGGCTAAAGCCGGACACTACAAGTCCAGGTAATTGACTTACCGCGAAGGCGACACGGAGAATGCTCGTTCCATGACAATGACTCGCAGGCACCCTCGGCTCGTTCGGACAATGATCCTCGCGGGGATCGCGATGGCATTGCTGGTCTCGCCGGTCGTCGCGCAGTGGCGCAACCTGCCCCCTGACACGGTGCCACGGACGGACGGTAAGCCGAACATGTCGGCGCCGACGCCGCGAACCGCGTCGGGGCGGCCCGACCTCTCCGGCATTTACACGCCGAACTATCGCTACTTCCAGAATCTGGCCGCCGATCTCGGACTCGAGAAGGTGCCGATGACGGACGAAGCGCGCAAGATCCAGGAGGCGCGCGCCACCGGCCTGCTCGGCTACGAAGAGCCCGACGCCCACTGCCTGCCGCAAGGCGTGCCGAAGATCAACCAGGCGCCGGTGCCGTTCAAGATCGTGCAGACCGATCGCCTCGTCGTGCTCGTCTACGAAGCGTTCAACCTGTGGCGGCAGGTGCATCTCGACAGCCGCGACTGGGCGGAGGATCTGAATCCGAGTTGGCTGGGCTACTCGAAGGGCCGCTGGGACGGCGACACGCTCGTCGTCGAGACGCGCGGGCTGAACGGCAGGCAGTGGCTCGACCACGGCGGGTTGCCGGCGAGCGACAAGCTCACGGTGATCGAGCGCTTTCGACGACCGACCGTCGGCCGCCTCGAGATCGAGTACACGATCACCGACCCGACGTATTACACGAAGCCGTGGACGACGACGGTGAATGCGCGTCTGTCGCCCGACACCGAGCTCTTCGAGTTCATCTGCAACGAGAACGAGAAGTCGACGCCGCACATGGGCCCACATATCAAATAGACTGCACTCATGACCCGACTGACGCGATTCGTCATCGTCGCCTGTGCGTGTGGGCTCGTGTGGTCGGCGCGCAACATCGTCACGGCTCAAGCGCCGATCCCCCTTCGCCCGGCCGCCGACAAGGGCGCGGTGATCGGGACCGGCACGTTCACCGGCTTCGTCGAGAACATGGACCGATCGCTGGCGTTCTATCAGCAGGCGTTCGGCATGTCGGTGCCGGCGTTGCCGGCGTCGGGTGAACGGCCGTACAACAACCCGAATCCACGGCTCTTCGCGATGTTCGACATCCCCGGCGCGAAGGAACGG
>Ga0207428_10001250_pt1 | contig 27246 bp, 22 predicted proteins | sample RhiMethybrSRZTD1_FD_187600 | JGI IMG/M metagenome (GOLD analysis project Ga0207428, IMG submission 187600) | Populus rhizosphere microbial communities from Tennessee, USA - Rhizosphere MetaG P. TD hybrid SRZTD1 (SPAdes) (version 3) | ecosystem: Host-associated > Plants > Roots > Rhizosphere >...
GGCCACGCTCGCATACGTCGCCGTGTCCGCGGGCGTGAAGACAACCGAGAGCGTGTGCGTGCCGACGTTGAGCCCGGTACCCGCCGGCGGCGAATAGTCGAACGTCCCCTCCACGGGCAGGCCGCCGTAGCTGGCCGTCGCGTTGAGCTCGGCACCGCTCAGCATCGTCCCGTATCGGATGGGGTTCGGCGCGGCCCAGGTCAGGGTCGGGATGAGCTTGTCGGCGAACCGGATGATCGTCCCGTCGCCATTGGCACCGCCGGAGGCCGCGGTCCCGTAGAAAGAGCCGTCGGCCGCCTGCACGACGCCGGCGTGGACGTCCGTGCCCAGCGCGGGTGCGCCCGCGTCGTCGAACGTATGGAGTACGGTGAGAAGGCCACTGACGTCGCCGGTGACCGCGTTCGTGCTCGTGGTCATCCGGAACACCGTCGATACACCCGTGCCCCCGTCACCCTTGGTCGTGCCGTAGAGCGCGCCGTTCTGGCCGCGGACGAGCGCGGACTCGGGCTGCGCGCCCGAGACCGCGTCGAATTGATGCAGGACGGTCAGGGTCGCGGTTGGGGCCCCCGTCACGGGATCCGAGCCGGGCACGAGGCGGAAGATCGAGCCCGCGTTGTTCAGTCCCCCTCGGCTCGCCGTTCCATACAGCGCGCCGTCGTTGCCCTCGAGCAGAGCCGCATGCGGATAAGCGCCGGCGCTGAAGTCGAGGTCCCGGATCGTGGAGACATAACCGAAGACGTCACCGCCCCCGCTGATGTCGGTCGCCATCTGGTAGATCGTGCCCGCCCCGACCCCTCCCTCGGCCGTCGTCCCGTAGAAGAGGCCGTTGGCGGCCTTGATCAGCGCGCCATGTGGGAACTTGCCTCCGCTCCCGTCGAACTCGTGGAGAATCGTGTGCGTCGATGTCGCGGCGCCACTGACGGGATTGACGGTGACTTCCAGGCGGAAGACGGTCCCGAAGTCATACATTCCCCCCTGCGTCGTCGTCCCGTAGAACGACCCGTCGGAGTCCTGGAACAGTGCGGCGTTGGAGTCCCAACCGTCCGAGTGGGCGAAGGTGTGAACGACCTCGACCGTGTGCAGGAGCCCGCCCGACCCGTTCGGGCTCACGACCATCCGGTACACCGTGCCCGCGCCGTTCGCGCCTCCGCGCGAGGTCGTGCCGTAGTACGAGCCATCCGCGGCCCGTATGAGCCCGGCCATGGGGATGGCACCGGTCGCGCCCGTCGCGGTGAAGGTGTGCACCGTCGTGACCGTGCCGGGCAGGGTCGGGTCCGATGCCGGGACGAGACGGAAGATCGTGCCGTTGCTGCCGATCGTGGTGCCGTAGAACGAGCCGTCGGGAGCCTGGACCAGCGGGGCCAGGGGCCCGTTTCCCGTCCCGGTGAAGCCCCCGAAGTGGTGGACCAGGGTGACAGCGACGGTGGATTGGGCCGAGGCCGACCCCGCGGCCACCCACAACAACAGTCCGCATCCGGCGACGAGCTTCAGCAAGCGGTCCATGAGGTCCTCCGGTCTGTCCCTTGACGCGCAAAAGGGATCAGCGGTGTCTCACGACCGTGCGAAAAGGCGCTCTTATGGAAAAGGTTACAACGTGCGGACGAAGAGGCCGAGGGCGAGGCCCAGCGCCTGACGCGCCACCTCCGGGTCGTAACGCGCTCCCTCGTCGCGCATGAAGGCGTGCTCCGCGTTGAACTCGTGCCAGCTGAAGAGGACTCCGGCGTCCGTGAGCGCCTGGTAGACCTTCGTCCGCCCCTCGCCCGGGATGTGGGGGTCCTGCCGGCCCCAGATCATGACCAGCTCCGCTTTCGTCTCGCGGATCCGGGCCAGCGTGTCCGCCTTCTTGCCCTCCCCCAGCGCGTTCGTGTGCAAGTCGGTCGGGAAGAACGACGCGCAGGCGAGGATGTCCGGAAGCAGCGCGGCGCGCACGGCGAGGTGGCCGCCGATGCAGAATCCCACCGTGCCGATCCGCCCGCTGCAGGCCGGATGGGCGCGCAACGCGCTCACGACCACCTTCGCGTCGGCGTCGAACGTGGACAGCTTCGTCGCGTGTTTGTACCGGTTCCCCTTGTCCTTGCCCGCGTCGTCGTAGCCGAGCACGGTACCCAGCGGCTCGTGCTCGTGATAGATCTCCGGCGACATGACGACGTACCCGTGGCTGGCGAGCTGGACGCACAGCCGCGCGATGGGCGCCGTCTGCTGGAAGATCTCGGAATAGAGGAGAAGGCCGGGATATTTCTGGGGGACGGTCGGGTGGACGGGCGTGTACACGTAGGTCCGCATCGGACCCGTAGGCGTGTCGAGATCGCGGAACTCGCTGCGAACGATCATCGCGGTGCTCCTCCGGCGTGGATGATAACGGCGGGCGGGGATGGGAGAGGCAAACATGAAGAAGATCCGATGGGGCGTCCTGGGCGCGGCCCGGATCGCGCGTACCAAGGTCATCCCGGCCATGCAGCGCGCCACCGGGGGCGAGGTCACGGCGCTGGCCTCGCGCTCGCTGGAGACAGCGCGCGCGGCCGCGGCCGCCCTCGGCATCCCGAAAGCCTACGGCTCTTACGAGGATCTCCTGGCCGACCCCGACGTGGATGCCGTCTACAACCCGCTTCCGAACCACCTCCACGTGCCCTGGTCGATCAAGGCCGCGGAGGCGGGCAAACACGTCCTCTGCGAGAAGCCGATCGCGCTGAGCGCGGAGGAGGCACGTTCTCTGATCGCGGTGCGCGACCGGACGGGCGTCGTCATCCAGGAGGCCTTCATGGTGCGCCAGCACCCGCAATGGCTGGCGGTTCGCGAGGAGGTGCGGGCGGGCCGGCTCGGTGAGCTGCGCGCGATCCAGATGGCGTTTTCGTATTTCAACCGCGACCCCCAGAACGTGCGCAACCAGGCCGGCATCGGCGGTGGCGCCCTCATGGACATCGGCTGCTACCCGATCGTGCTGTCGCGCTTCCTGTTCGAGGCGGAGCCGGTGCGCGTCATCGCTTCGATCGACCGCGATCCGGAGTTCGGCACGGACCGGCTGACCTCCGCGATCCTCGAGTTCGCGCGGGGGCAGTGCGTGTTCACGTGCTCGACCCAGCTCGTGCCCTATCAGCGGACGCAGGTGCTGGGCACGAAGGGGCGCATCGAGGTCGAGATCCCGGTGAACGCGCCTCCCGACCGGCCGTGCCGGGTCTTCTTCGACGACGGACGCGACGCGATGGGCGCCGGCGTCGAGTCCCGATCGTTCGCGGTGTGCGATCAGTACACGCTGCAGGCGGACGAAATGGCGCGACAGATTCGGGAGGGTGGCCGGGCGGCGTTTCCGCTCGAGGATGCAGTCGACAACATGCGCATCATCGACGCGCTGGTGAGGTCGGCGCAGTCCGGGCACTGGGAAACCCCGTAGCGGCGCCAGTTCCTGGCGATGGCCGTTGACGCAAAAGCTGACAGCCGACCTGGCCACAGCCTCATTTTTTTGCCGTTGCTTTATCCCACGCCGCTCGCGCCACCTTCGCGATCGCGGCATTGCGGGCGGCGTCATCCGCCTTCGAGTCTCGCAGGAACACCGCGACGGCCAGGTGCCGCCCATCCGGGAGCGTGATGATCCCGATGTCGTTGGTGGCGGCGCTGACGCCTTCGCGTGAGCCGGACGAGCCCGTCTTGTGCGCGACCTCCGTGCCCGCGGGAAGACGGCCCTTCAGCCGCGTGGGAAACGTCTTCGTCGCCGTCATCCAACCCAGCAGCAGCGCGCGGCTCTTCGGGCTCAGGTCCTTGCCCTGCTGCAGCGCGGCGAGCCAGTCGACCGCGGACCCCGGCGTCGCCCAGCTCCGGTATTGCGCCTGGTAGTCGCGCCCCATCTCGCCTTCCGTCGTCTCGATCCGGATTCCTTCGACGCCCAGGCTCGACAGATACCCCTGGGCCTTGGCCTTCCCTCCGACCAGGCGGAGAAGAACGTCCGACGCGGTGCCATCGCTTTCCTCGACCGACAGGCGCAGCAACTCACGCAGGGGGACCACTCCACCTTTCGGATGCGCGTCGCGCAGCGGGCTGTGCATGCCCGAAGGCACGAGGTCGGCCGCTTCCACGCGGATCGGGGCGTCGAGCGAGAGCCGGCCCGCGTCCACTTCATGGAGTACGGCCATGCCGATCGGCGCCTTGTACACGCTCTGCATGGGGAAACGGCCGTCGCCGTTCAGGACCACCGTCTCGCCGGTCTCGACGAGTCGTACGGCCGCGCCCAGCGTCCCGTCCGTCTCACGGGCGATCCGGTCCAGCTCGGCGGCCAGGCCCGTGAGATCGCCCCCGGCCGCCATCGCCAGCGCCATCGTCGCCGCGGATAGGAGCACTGAGGAGCCTCGGACTACGCCACTCCGCCCAGGTCGAGCAGCGTGAGAGCCAGCACGCGGGTGGATTGGGTGAGCTCTTCGAGCTCGATGTATTCGTCGGGCTGGTGGGCGAGCTCCAGGATGCCGGGGCCGTAGGACACGCAGTGCGCGATGCCGGCGATGCGGGCCACGTGTTTCTGGTCGTAGGTGCCGGGGCTGGCCATGATGGTGGCCGGCTTGCCCAGCACGGCCTGGATGGAGCGATCGAGCGCCGCGATCAGCGGCGAATCCTGGGGAGCGCGCGTCGGGTGGACGACCATCAGGTCCTTGAGCTGGTAGCGGAGGCCGGGATGGCGCGCGGCCGTGCGCTCGAGCAGGTCGACCACCTCGGAACGTGCGCGGTCGAATCCCTCCTCCAGCAGGAAGCGCCGATCGAAGACGGCGCGGCAGCGGTCGGCCACGCACGGCGTCTGCACGTCCTGGCGCGACTGCCCTCCCTCGACCGTGTTGACGTTGATCGTCGCGTGGCGCGCGCCCGGCGGATCCACCGGCATCTCCGTGATGCGCTCGGCCAGGGCGGGCTTGAGCTCCGACCGCACCGCCTCCAGGACGTGCCCCATGTGCTCGATCGCGCTGACGCCGAGGAACGGCATGCTGCCGTGCGCGATCCGTCCTTCGGTCGTGACCTCGAACCAATAGACGCCGCGATGCCCGACGCAGATGCGGTCAGGGCTGTGAGGCTCCGGGATGATCACGTAGTCGGTGCGGCCTTTCGCGATGTGCTTCTGCTCCGCGAGGTAGGCGACGCCGGCGAATCCCCCGCTCTCCTCGTCCACGGTGCCGCTGACCTCGACCGCGCCCGGCAGGCGCACGCCCGCGCGGCGAATGGCCTCCGCCGCGTACATGGCGGAGGCGATGCCCGCCTTCATGTCGCCCGTGCCCCGCCCGTACAGGCGGCTGCCCTTGATGGCGCCGCCGAACGGGTCCTCCGTCCATCCCTGGCCGGCGGGCACGACGTCGAAGTGGCCGTTCAGGTGCACGACGGGCCCGCGGCCCTCGCCCGTGCGCACGCCCATCACGTTGACGCGGGGGTGCGCGGCCGTGTGCTCGGGCCGGCCCTCGGCCGCGATGTACTGGACCTCGAAGCCGAAGTCCCGGAGACGTCCGCCGATCAGGCGCGCGCAGTCTTCATAGACGTCACCGGGCGGGTTGACGGTGGGGATGCGCACCATCTCCGTGGTGAAGGCGGCTGTTTCCTCCGCCAGCGCGTCCACTTCCGCCAGCACTCGATCCCGCGCGCTCGGCACTGTTGCATGGTAGCGCAGGGCGAGCGCGCGGTCAGAACCGGATCGAGACGGAGGCTCCGAGGCCACGGCCTCTCGGACCGAACGTGGGAGCCACCGTCACGTGGGGGCGTTGGCCGACGATCGGGTCCCATTGCTCGGGCTTGGCCAGCTTGGCGATCGCCGCCCCGATTCCGCCCAGGGTTCCCCCGACGACGAGGGCAGCCCGCAGCCGGTCGTTGACGCTCGGACACGTACCGGGACCTTCGTAGTCCAGACACACGAAGGCGACGAAGTGCGCGCCGAGGAGCGCGCCGGGGACCAGCCCGAAGAGGAATCCGTATTTCACCAGCGGTCCCGTCTCCCGGAACACTTCCGCCCGGCGGAGTGCGCTCGTGGACACCCACCACGAATCTCCAAGCTCGGGCCGGACGAGCCAGACGTCGCCCCGGACGTCGAGCAGCTTGCCCTCCGTCCAATGTCCGCGGTCCGATACCTTGTAGCGCACGCGATCGCCGACGACCACGCTCTTGCGGACGGGATCCGCTCCCGCCGGCGGGGTGCCGATGGCGAGGACGGCCCCGACGACCACGGCCGTGAGGTGGCAAGGCCAGGCAGCGCGCATATCATCCTCCCTGGACGTCGAGCGCAAGCCTCGATCTCCGCTCGCCAGACCGTCTCAAGGGGCTCTCAAGGACTTTCCAAGGGATTTGCAGGACCCATGACCCTCCACCTCGCGCTCCTCATCGCCTACTGCGTCGTCATCATGGGGATGGGGCTGTTCGTCGGCCGCCAGACGAAGACCAAGGGCGACTTCTTCGTGGCCGGCCGCTCACTGGGGCCGGGCCTCCTCTTCGCGACCCTGGTGGCCGCCAACATCGGGGCCGGCTCCACCGTCGGCGCGTCGGGCCTCGGATACCGGGACGGCCTCAGCGCCTGGTGGTGGGTCGGCTCCGCGGCCCTGGGTTCGCTCGTGCAGGCCTTCCTCGTCGGCCCGAAGATGCGGCGCATCGCCGCCGACCGCGGTCTGCACACCGTGGGCGACTTCCTCGAATATCGCTACGGCCGCAACGTGCGCGGCATCGTCTCGTCGCTCCTGTGGGTGGGGACGCTGGCCATCCTGGCCGGACAGATCATCGCCATGGGGCTCGTCCTCAACGCCGTGCTCGGCCTGCCCAAATACGTCGGCTGCCTGCTGGGCGGGATCGTCATGACGGTGTACTTCACCGCGGGCGGGCTCCTGACGTCGGCCTGGGTGAACGCGCTCCAGCTCGTGCTCGAGCTGTCGGTGTACGCGCTGCTGGTGCCGGTGGCCCTGTCGCGCGCGGGGGGCTGGGCCGGCCTGGCCGCGGCCGCGCCTCCGAACCCGGAATACTGGAGCTTCTGGCAGGGCGGGGCCTCCGGTATCGCGTATCTCGCCCTCCTCGCCCCCGCATTCGTGATCTCTCCCGGCCTTCTGCAGAAGGTCTACGGCGCGCGTGACGACCGTACCGTCCGCATCGGCGTCGCCGCCAACGCGGCGCTGCTGCTCCTGTTCGCCTTCGTGCCCGTCACCCTGGGCATGGTCGCGCGCGTGCTGCACCCCGATCTGGCCAACCACGAGCTGGCCCTGCCCACGCTGCTCGTGCGCGACCTGCCGCCCGTCGTGGGCGCGCTCGGGCTGGCCGCCGTGTTCTCGACGGAGGTGAACACCGCCGACGCCATCCTTTTCATGCTCTCGACGTCGCTGTCCCAGGATCTCTACCGCGGGTACCTCAAGCCGCAGGCCACCGACGACGAGGTGCTGCGCGTGGCGCGCCTGGCCGCGGTCGCGGGGGGGACGCTGGGCGTCCTCCTGGCCATCGTGTCGCCGAGCGTGATCGGGGCCCTGAGCATCTTCTATACCGTGCTCGGCGTGTGCCTGTTCGTCCCCATGATGGCCGGCCTCTACGTGCGCCGCGCGGGCACACCCGAGGCCATGGCCGCCATCTTCGGAGGCGTGGCCGTCATGCTCGCCGTGCACCTGGCCACCGGCGGCCGGGGCTTCGGGATTGCCTCTCCCGCCCTCGTCGGCTTGATCGCCTCCGTACTCGCTTGCACCATCGTTTTGGCCCTGCGGCGGCGCGAGGCGGCGCTATGATGCGCGCGGTTCGAGAGGTAAAAACATGACGACGCAGAGTCCATTTCGCCTCGACGGAAAGGTTGCGGCCGTGATCGGCGCGAGCTCCGGCATCGGCGAGGCCGTGGCCGTGGCCTGCGCCCGCGCGGGCGCGCACGTGAGCTGCCTGGATCTCGAAGGCGGGAAGGCGGAGGCGGTGGCGGCCCGGCTGCGGCGCGAAGGACTGCAGGCGGAGGCCGCGCCTACCGCCATCGACTTCGTCAAGAGCGCAGCGGTGCAGGAAGCGCTGGAGGACATCCAGGAGCGCCATGGCCGGCTGGACGTCGTGGTGGCCACGCCCAGCATCAACGTCCGCAAGACGATCCTCACCTATTCGGACGAGGAGTTCGACCGCGTCGTCACCATCAACATCAAGGGCAATTTCAACGTGCTCCGCGCGGCCGGGCGCATCATGACCAAGCAGCGCTCGGGCAGCATCATCCTGTTCTCGTCCATCCGCTCCCTCGTCGTCGAGCCCGGACAGGCCGTGTACGCCGCCACCAAGGCCGCCATCGTGCAGCTCGTCCGCACGGGCGCGGCCGAGTTCGGACCCGACAACGTCCGCGTGAACGCGGTGGCGCCCGGCGTCGTCGAGACGCCGCTGACCGCGCCCATCAAGGCCAACAAGGAGTGGTTCGACGCCTACGCGGCCAAGTCCGTCCTCAGGCGCTGGGCCCAACCGGACGAGATCGCGTACCCCACCGTGTTCCTCGCCTCCGACGCCGCCGCCTACGTCACCGGCACCGTCCTCTTCGTCGACGGCGGTTGGACGGCGGCCGACGGCCGTTTCCAGCCTCCCGGGATGTGACCGCCGCCCGGCGACACCGGATCGCCGTGGTCCCGGGCGACGGGATCGGCCAGGAGGTGATTCCGGCGGGCCTGCTCGTGCTCGAGCGCGCCGCCGTCCAGGGCGGCTTCACGTTCGAGACCGAGACCTTCCCCTGGGGCTGCGCGCACTACGCGCGCACGGGCCGCATGATGGACGCGGACGGGCTGGAGCGGCTGCGGGCGTTCGACGCGATCTACTTCGGCGCCGTCGGCGACCCGTCGGTGCCGGACGACGTCGCGGTCTGGGAGCTGATCCTTCCCATCCGGAAGCACTTCGACCAGTACGTGAACCTGCGGCCGATGCGGCTCCTGCCCGGCGTCACCTGTCCCCTGGCCAGCCGCGGGCTCGCGGACCTCGACATGGTCTGCGTGCGCGAGAACTCGGAGGGTGAATACTCCGGCCTGGGCCGCCGTAGCGCACAGGGCACGCCCGACGAGCGTGCGGAAGAGACCTCGGTCTTCACGCGCCGCGGCATCGAGCGCGTCGTCCGCTACGCGTTCGCGCTGGCCGCGCGGCGGCCGCGCCGGCTCCTGGCCAGCGCCACCAAGTCCAACGCGCTGCGGCACTCGATGGTGCTCTGGGACGAGATCGTCGCGGAGGTGGCGCGCGAACATCCCGAGGTCACGGTGCGGAAGTACCACGTGGACGCGCTGGCCGCGCGCATGGTGACCCACCCGCAGACGCTCGACGTCATCGTGGGCTCGAACCTGTTCGGCGACATCCTGACCGACCTCGGGGCCGCGCTCACGGGCAGCCTCGGCCTCGCTCCCGGGGCCAACCTCGACCCGGAGCGCCGCGGTCCCTCGATGTTCGAGCCGATCCACGGGTCCGCGCCCGACATCGCGGGACGAGGCATCGCGAACCCCATCGCCGCCATCTGGGCGGGCGCGCTCCTGCTGGACCACCTCGGCGAGAGCGCCGCCCACGATCGCATCGTGGCCGCGATCACGCGCGTCCTGGCCGAGGGGGGACCGCGGACGCCGGACCTCGGCGGCCGCGCGACGACGGCGGAGGTCGCGCGCGCGATCCGCGACGCGCTCTGACCGCGCTCCGCCGATTGACAACGCGGGGCCGGTGGACCATGCTCCCCCGGGATTCAGCCCTTTAGAACGTTCCAGACCAGGGCGAGTCACCCTTTCCTATGGGCGTTCCTTCTCCCATCCGCGCCGCCCTCCGCCCGCTCTTCCTCATTCCCATCGAAGTCATTGCCAACGCCGTGGGGGTACGTGTGCGACACAGGAGGGAGTACATGCGGACCGCATCGAATGGACGGAAGGCCCTGGCCGCCCTGGCCCTGCTTCTTGCGCTGCCCGCGCTCGCGCGCGCCCAGTCCGCGGGGACCATCTCGGGCGTCATCACCGATTCCACGGGGGCGGTACTGCCCGGCGTCACCGTGGCCGCGAAGAACGAGGGCACGGGCCAGCTCCGCACGGCCACGACGTCGAGCGAGGGCTTCTACACCCTGCCCCTGCTCCCGCCCGGCCAATACGAGGTGAAGGCCACCCTCGCCGGGTTCAACACCATCACCCGCTCCAACGTCCGCGTGAGCGTCTCGGAGACCGCGCGCGTCAACCTGGCCATGCCGGTGGGGGCGGTGACGGAGAACGTCACCATCGTCGGCGAGGCCCCGCTGGTCGAGACGGCGAACGCCACGCTGGGCATCGTCATCGACGAGAAGAAGGTCGTCGACCTCCCCCTCAACGGCCGCAACTTCGCCCAGCTCGGCACGCTCATCCCCGGCGTGGTGGCGCCTCCCGCCGCCCTCGGGGGCCTCAGCGGCGACGCCACTCCCGGTGGCTTCGGGAACGTGACGGGCAGCTTCAACGTGAACGGCATGCGGAACCAGTCGAACAACTTCCTGCTCGACGGCGCGTCCAACAACGACACCTTCAACACGGGCTTCGTGCTGCGGCCCCCGCCGGACGCCATCCAGGAGTTCAAGATCCTCACCCACTCCTACGCCGCGGAGTACGGACGCAACGCGGGCTCGGTCGTGAACGTGGTGACCAAGTCGGGGACGAACCAGTGGCACGGCGCGGCCTGGGAGTTCAATCGCGACGACGCCCTCCAGGCACGGAACTTCTTCGCCCCCACGACCCAGCCCAAGCCGAAGCTCAAGCAGAACCAGTTCGGGGCGTCGCTGGGCGGGCCCCTCGCCACCAACAAGCTGTTCGCGTTCGCGTATTACGAGGGATACCGGAACACCAGCGGCACCACGACCACGCTCGCCGTCCTCTCCCCCGAGCAGCGGCGCGGCGACTTCTCGGGGTCGCCGGCCGTGCGCGATCCCCTCACCGGTCAGCCCTTCCCCGGGAACGTCATCCCTTCGGCGCGGCTGGATCCGATCGCGCTCAAGCTCCTCAACGATTTCGTCCCGCTGCCGAACGTCCCCGGCAACCGGTACACCGCCTCTCCGAACGTCGAGGACGACCGGAACCAGGCCGGCCTCCGCCTCGATTACCGCACGAGCGACAAGCACTCGATCCTGGGCCGCTACCTCTGGAGCCACAGCAACCGCCTGACCCCGCGCACGGTCCAGGCCGTGGACCAGCTCGCCAAGGCCACGCTCCAGGACGTGATGCTCGCGGACACGTACACCTTGAACGCGCGCACCATCAACGTGGCCCGCTTCTCGCTCAATCGCATCTACGCGAACCCGCAGGTGACGAGCGGCCTCGAGAACTCCGCTTACGGGATCAACCTGCCCAACACGAACCCGCTCGCCGTCGGGCTGCCTTCGATCGCAGTGCAGGGATTCTTCACCGGCGCCACGTCGCTCGGCGACAGCCAGCAGCCGTTCGTGGAGCGGGTCAACCAGGTCTACCAGTTCACGGACGAGATGACGCTGCTCTCCGGCCGGCACTCCTGGAAGTTCGGGCTGGACCTGCGCCGCGAGCGCATGAAGATCGCGTTCATCAACCGGCCCAACGGCGACCTGACCTATTCCGGAGGCATCACGGGCAACGCGGCCGCGGATTTCCTGCTCGGCCTGCCCGCGCAGGCGCGGGCCACCACCACCCAGGCCATCCAGGACGGCCACGGAGGGCTGTACTCCTTCTTCGTTCAGGACGAGTTCCGCATCAGCCCGCGCGTCACGCTGAACCTCGGCCTCCGCTACGAGCTGCCCAAGCCGTTCGTGGACGACAACGACGCCATCACCGGCTTCCACACCGGCGTGCAGTCCGTGAAGTTCCCCGCCGCCCCGGCCGGGCTCGTCTATCCCGGCGATCCGGGAGTACCGCGAGGCATCGTGAACACGGACAAGAACAACCTGGCCCCGCGCGTGGCCGCGGTGTGGGATCCGCGAGGCGACGGGCGCACCAGCGTGCGCGCGGCCTGGGGCATCTTCTACGACGCGCTGGCCGGACAGGGCGACTTCTTCCAGAGCGGCGTCCTCTCGCCGCCCTTCACGCCGCTGGTCGAGCTGAACACGCCGACCCCGATCACGACCGCGAACCCGCTCGGCGCCCTCGCGGGCGGGCCGAGGCTCTTCCCTCCCGCTCTCACCATCATCGGCTGGGGCGACGACTTCCAATCCCCGTACGCGTACCACTACAACCTCGGCGTGCAGCAGCAGGTGGGCGACAACATCGGCGTCGAGGTCGGCTATGTCGGCTCGCGCGGCAAACATCTGCCGATCTTCATGGAGATCAACCCGGGCGTTCTCGTGCCCGGCCAGACCACGCGCGGCGCCCGCATCATGCCCGCCTACTCCCTGGTGCGCCCGACCTTCTCCGTCGGCGAGTCCTGGTACGACGCCCTGCAGGCCAGCGCGCGCCTGCGTCCGTACCATGGGATCAGCGCCCTCGCCTCCTACACCTGGAGCCACGCCATCGACCACGTCTCGGGCCTCAACATCGGCGGCGAGCTGCGGCCGATACTGCCCGTCACGCAGGGCGACGAGGCCAGCATCGAGGCCGCCCTGGCCCGCGAAAAGGGAGATGCCACCTTCGACGTGCGGCACCGGTTCGTCCTGAGCTTCGGCGCGGAGCTGCCGAAGCTGTCCGACAAGTCCGCGTTCCTGCGCTCGGTCGTGGGCGGGTGGCAGCTCAACGGCATCTTCCAGGTGCAGACGGGCTTCCCCTTGACCGTGACCGAAGGCGCGAACCTCGACATCCGCTTCATGTCGAGCCGCCCCGACGTCACCTGCGATCCGAACAACGGGCCCAAGACACCCCAGCAATGGTTCGACACCTCCTGCTTCGTGCGCCGCACGCTGGCGGAGACGGGCGTACGCCCCGGAAACGAGGGCCGCGACGTCGTGCGCGGGCCGGGGCTCAACCGCACCGACCTGTCCCTCTTCAAGAACCTCGTCCTGCATCGCAGCCACACCCTGCAGCTGCGGGTCGAGGCGTTCAACCTCTTCAACCAGGTCCGGTTCGGACAGCCCAGCGGCACCATCGGGACGGCGACCTTCGGCCAGATCCTCAGCGCGGATGACGGACGTATCATCCAGCTGGGAGTGAAATACAGCTTCTGAGGTTCCCGATGAATCGAGTCCTCGCTGGGGGAACGATCGCGGCCAGCGTGATGGCCGCGATCGTCATGGCGGACAACCCGCCCCCGTCTCCGCCCGTCTTGCGCAACCTGACCTTGACCGCCGTGCCCGGGGTCAAGGTCGGCCACTTCACCTTGACGGAACGGCCGACGGGCTGCACGGTGATCCTCACGGAAGCGGGCGCGGTGGCCAGCGTCGACGTGCGCGGCGGCGCGCCGGGGACGCGCGAGACGGACCTCCTCAATCCCGTGAACCACGTCCAGAAGGTCAACGCGATCGTCCTCTCCGGAGGCAGCGCCTTCGGGCTCGACGCGGCCAGCGGCGTCGTGCGCTGGCTCGACGAGCACGACTTCGGCTACGACGCGCGGGTGGCGAAGGTCCCGATCGTGCCCGCGGCGATCCTGTTCGACCTCGGCGTGGGCGGCAAGCCCAAGGTCCGCCCCACCGCGGAGTGCGGCTACGCGGCGGCGACTGCCGCCACCGCGGATCCCGTCGTCGAAGGCTCGATCGGCGCGGGGGCGGGCGCGACGGTCGGAAAGTTCGCGGGCCCCACGCGCATGATGAAGGCCGGGATTGGCACGGCGGCGATCACGATGGCGGACGGGACGGTAGTGGCGGCGCTGGTCGCCGTCAACGCCGCCGGCGACATCATCGACCCCGCCACCGGCCGCGTGGTGGCCGGCGTACGCACAGCCGATGGCAAGGGATTCGCGGACGCCCGCGCCATCCTGCGCTCGGGAGTGACGGGGCGCCCCGTCGCTCCGCGCCCCGTCGAGAACACCACCATCGGCGTCGTGGCCACCAGCGCCACTCTCACCAAGGTCCAGGCCCTCAAGGTCGCGCAGATGGCCCACGACGGCTTCGCGCGCGCGATCTCCCCCGTCCATACGCCCGGCGACGGCGACACCATCTTCGCCGTCGCGACCGGCAGCGCGGCCGCCCCCGCCGACGACATGCGCATGGGTATGATCGGCGCCCTGGCTGCGGAGGTGATGGCCGACGCGATCGTCCGGGCGGCGACGCAGGCGACCAGCGCGGCCGGGATCCCCGCGCTGCGCGACCTGCCCGGCGCGCGCTGAGCTCGGGAGCCCGATCGATGCGACGACGCGACTTCATTCGACGCGCCCTTGCCGTCCCCGCCGCCTATGGCGGACTGCGCGTCCTGGCCGGGGCGCCCGCGATCGTCCGGGCCGAAGCCGCACGACCAGCCGCGCCCTACGGCGCTGCCGTCGGCGACGTCGTGCCCGGCCGCGCCATGGTCTGGAGTCGCGCGGATCGACCCGCGCGCCTCGTCGTGGAATGGGACACGACGGACGCGTTCCGCAACGTCCGGCGCGTCGTGGGCCCGGCGGCCTCCGCCGAGACCGGCCTCACCGCACGCGTGGACCTGACCGGACTCCCCGCCGGCCAGCGCATCGCCTATCGCGTCCTCTTCCAGGACCTCGCGGACGCGAAGGTCGAGGGCCAGCCCGTGACGGGCACGTTCCGGACTCCCGCCGCCACCGCGTCCGACGTCACGCTCGCCTGGTCCGCGGACACGGTCGGCCAGGGCTGGGGCATCAACCCCGAATGGGGCGGACTGAAGCTCTACGAGACGATGCGCCGTGCGACGCCCGACGTCTTCATCCACGTCGGCGACACCATCTACGGCGACCAGCCGCTGCTCCCGGAGGTCACGCTCGACGACGGGACGGTCTGGAAGAACGTCGTGACCCCGGCCAAGTCGAAGCCGGCGGAGAGCCTCGACGACTTCCGCGGCAACCACCTCTACAACCTCACCGACGAAAACGCGCGCCGGTTCTACGCGGAAGTCCCGCTGGTCGCCCTCTGGGACGACCACGAGGTGCTCGACAACTGGTACCCGACGGAGATCCTGCCCGAGAAGGACCGGCACACGGAGAAGCGCGTGGCCGTCCTGGCCGCGAACGCCAAGCAGGCCTTCTACGAGCACTATCCCATTCGCGCGACGCCGCAGGAGAACCGCCGCGTCTACCGGACCATCCCCTACGGGACGTCGGTCGAGATCTTCGCGATCGACATGCGGACGTATCGGGGCGCGAACTCGCCCAACCGCCAGGCCGCGCTCGGGCCCGACTCCTCGATCCTGGGCGAAGCGCAGCGCGCCTGGCTCAAGTCCGCCCTGCGGTCCTCGCGCGCCACCTGGAAGGTGATCGCCAGCGACATGCCGCTCGGCCTCGTGGTGACGGACGGCCCGACCGACTTCGAAGCCGTCGCCAACGGGGAGGCGGGCGGTCCTCTGGGGCGCGAGCTCGAGATCGCGGACGTCCTCGCGTTCCTCAAGAAGGAGCGCGTCCGCAACGTCGTGTGGATCACGGGCGACGTGCACTACGCGGCCGCGCATCACTACGATCCCGCCCGCGCGCGCTTCGCGGACTTCGACCCCTTCTGGGAGTTCGTCGCCGGCCCCATGCACGCGGGCACATTCGGCCCGGGCGTCCTGGATGCGACGTTCGGACCCGAGGTCCGCTTCACGGGCATCCCTCCCGGCATGAAGCCGAACCGTCCGCCGTCCGCGGGTTTCCAGTTCTTCGGCACCCTGCGCGTGGACGGAAAGACGCAGGTCCTGACGGCGCGGCTCCACGATCTGACGGGCAAGGTGATCTACACCACGGACCTGCTGCCCGCGAGGTCCTAACCGCTCCCGGCGCGGCGCACGCCGCCGATAATCGGACGAGGAGGTGCTCATGAGGCACAGGATCACGGTTTCCGCGTTGGGCGCGGTCCTCGCCCTCTCGATGGCCGCCGCGGCGCTTGCCGACGACGACAAGGCCAAGGACAAGTCGAAGGGCAAGGGCAAAGGCCACGACAAGGGCGCTCCCGCGGCCGAAGTGAAACATGGCCCGGACCACGACGTGGTGGTCGTCTTCAACGACCGCGACCGCGATGAGGTGCGGCGCTACTGGGTCGACACCTTCGGCCGGGGCAACTGTCCGCCCGGGCTGGCCAAGAAACACAACGGCTGCCTTCCGCCCGGACAGGCGAAGAAACGCTACGTCGTCGGACAGCCTCTGCCCGCCGCGATCGTCTTCCAACCGCTGCCGCCGGTGCTGGTGACGCGCCTCGGGCCGCCCCCCGCCGGATACCAATACGCCGTCGTCGACGGCGACGTGGTCAAGCTCGCGATCGGAACGCGGCTGGTGGTGGACGCGATAACGGCGCTCCTGAACTGACGGCTCCTCCGGCGTCCCCGGTGGCGCGGCTCCGCCGCGACCTCGGCACACTCGAGTCGTACGCCGCCCTCGTCGGCATCCTGATCGGGGCCGGCATCTTCAAGGTGACGAGCGAATCCTGGGCCCTCACCGGTCCCAGCGTGATCCTGGCCCAGGCCGCCCTGCTCTTGCCGATCCTGGCCACTTCGGTCGGGTACTCGGTGTTCCTCTCGACGCCGCTCGGCACCGAGCCGGGCGGCGAATACACGCACATCTCGCGCACGTTCGGGGGCCGCGGCGTCGCCTTCCTGGGCGCCTGGCTGAAGATCATCTCGTACCTGGGCGCGCTCGCGTTCCTCGCCCTCGGTTTCGCGGACTACGTGGTCGAGCTCTTCCCCGCCACCGCTCGCACGGCCCCCATCCGCACCGCGATGGCGGTGGCGAGCCTGGTCCTCTTCTTCTTCGTGCACGCCGCGGGCGTGCGCTGGTTCGGGCGCATCCAGGTGGCAATGGTCGCCCTGCTCGGCCTCTCCGTGGCCGTGCTCGTCCTGCCCGGCCTCTTCGCGATCCACCCCGCGTACTACCGGCCGTTCTTCACGCACGGCGCGAGCGGTTTCGCGGCCGCGCTGCCGCCGCTGTTCTTCCTCTACGCCGGCTTCGAATCGCTCGCCCAGACGGCGGGCGAGGTCAAGGACAGCCGCCGACGGCTCCCGGGCATCTTCCTGCGCGGGCTCCTGGCCACCGCCGTCGTGTACGTGCTCATGTCCGCGGTCGCGTTCGGCGCCCTGCCGGGCGAGCGCCTGCAGGTCAGCCCCGCTCCCATGACGGAGGTCGGCGCGCGCTACCTGCACGCGGCGGCCGCGTGGTTCGTCACGCTGGGCGCCGTCATGGCCCTGGCCACGTCGCTCAACGCGACCATGCTCGTCCCTTCGCGCATGGCCCTCGTGCTCGTGCGCGACGGACTCGCGCCGGAATGGATCGGGATCATCTCGGACCGGACGGGCACGCCCGTCTTCGGCCTCGCCCTCACCCTGGCCGTGAGCCTGGCCCTCGTCCTCAGCGGCCAGGTCTCGCTGGCCCTCAACATCGCCGTGTTCGCGCTCGTCGCCTTGTACCTGCTCCACAGCGTCGCCCTGCTCCTGCTGCCGCGATGGAACCCCGCGCTTTTCGCCACGGTGGAAGCGCCGATCCCCCTCTGGGTCCAGCGGGTGGCCGCGGTCGTGTCGATCGCGTCGATGGCCGGCCTCCTGGCCATCCAGCTTCACGCCGATGCCGCCGTCCTCCGCTCGACCACGCTGCGCGAGCGGGCGGCGATGCACCAGCTCACGACGGTCGAGCTGGCCGCGGCCTGGGGCGTTCTCGGGCTCGTCCTCTACGCCGCCGCTCGCCGGCGTCAGTCCGAAGCGTAGCTGACGGCGGGGCTCCCCGCCGGATAGAAGACGCCCAGGAGGCGCAGCTCGCCCGTGCCCGTGTTCTCCGTGCAATGCACCTGGCCTCGCGGCGGGAATGCGCAGAGTCCCGGGCCGATCGAGGTGGAGACATCGTCCGCCCAGAGCCGTCCCTCGCCGGCCAGGAAGCAGAGGACTTCTTCGTATTCGTGAAAGTGGGCGGGGGCACGGCCGGGCGGGATCGCTCCCACGAACTGCGTCACCTGCCGGCTGCCGAGCGCCTCGTCGATCAGGACGCGGTACCAGCGGTCTCCGCTCGGACGCGACTCGCGCTCCCAGAGGCGCGCCGTCGCGCCGACGATCGGGCCATGACCGGATGGCGAGAGGAGCGCCGGCTCGAGCCGCAGCTCGGGGCCGGGATCCGGGCACTGCGCGCTCACCAGCGTGAGCGGTTCAGTCCCCGCCGCGACGAGGGTCAGGGCGGCGCCGGGCGGAACGAAGAGGCCCACATCGGGCCCGAGCTCGTGAGGCGACCCATCGACGCGTGCGGTCCCCCGCCCTTCGAGGACGAACAGCACCTCTTCGCCGGGACCGTTGCGCAGGCCGGGCGCGGGCCCGCCCGGGTCCACCTCGAGGACGCGCAAGGACAGCGCGGACGCGCCGCTCTCGCGGCCGATGTGGCGCCACACGCGTAGCCGGCCCTGGCGAGCGGGCTCGCCCTCGCGCAGGCCCATCACCCGGCAGGCGCCCTTCAGCGCGACCGCCATCGTCTCCTCTTGCCCGTCTCCACCATCGGGGCGATCATACGTGCGAGCCACACATGGACCGCAAGGCCGAAGGCGTCCACGCCACCAGCACCGAGTTCGCCCGCTACGACCAGGTCGACAAGAAGCAGCGCTACCACCTCGCGGAGTCGGCCGAGGACGCCTTCGACGACGCCTACGAGATCAAGACCTGCGACCTCGGCCGCTGGCTCGCCGGCGGACCCCAGGACCGGCGCGCCTTCGCGCGCGAGCTGGGTGAAGCGCTGGAGGGCATCGGGTTCGCGATCCTCGAAGGCCACGGCGTGCCCGTCTCGCTCTGGGACGAGGCGAACGAGAGAGTCCTGGAGCTGTACCGCGCGACTTCGGTCGAGGACCGCTTGCGCTACCGCGCCCAGCGCTTCGGCTCCGTGAACCAGGGCTACTTCCCGATCAAGGAGACGAGCGACATCCATCCCGACCTCGTCGAGGGCTGGGTCTTCTGCCGCCGCGCCTTCGACCTCGGCGAGACGCCCGGCTACCGCGATCAGGACTTCTGGCCCCGTCCCGGCTTCGAGCCGCTCTTCCGAAGGCTCTGCCTCGCCCAGGAGGCCCTGATTCGGCCCGTGATGCAGAGCCTGCTCACGCACCTCGGCTGCGACCCGCACCTCTACGACGCGCGCCTCACGGCCACGAACTTCGGCCTGCGCCTCAACTACTATCCTCCCCTGAGCGAGGCCGACGACCGATCGGGAGCGGCGCGGCTGCTCGGGCACGAAGACGTCGACCTCTTCACCTTGCTGCCCGCGCCCGAGGTCGAAGGACTGCAGGTCCTCAACCGCCGCAACATGAAGTGGGTCCGCCTGCGCGCGCCGCGGGGCTCGATCATCCTGAACACCGGCGACTACATGCAGCGGATCAGCAACGACGTCTTCCCCTCGACGACGCATCGGGTGGCCAAGCCGCGCGACCCGGCCCAGCGGACGCAGCCGCGGGTCTCGTTCCCCATGGCCGTCTACGTCTGGGAGAACGAGTTGCTCGAAGTCCTTCCCGGCCTGACCCCGCCGCGTTACGAGCCGATCAAGGCCCTGCACTTCCATACGCGGAGCACGAGCAAGTTCTACGGCGACGACTACGCGGTGACGGAGTAGGCGGCGATCGCGCCGACCATCGACGAAGCCCGCCGCATCGTCGCGGACTTTCGCCAAGCCGTCCACGCCGACCCCGCCCAGGACCTGACCGAGCTGCGGCTCTTTTCGCGTCACCGCCACGACCGGCGGGAACACATTCGGAACGCTTACACCCTGCTGCTCGACCAGGGCGACGACCTCGAACAGCAGCACGCCGCCTGGTTCCTGGGCCACGAGGGCACCCCGGAGCAAATCGCCCTGCTCGCGCGCCTCTATGCCGCGCGAGGGTGGGACTCCCGGCACATCGCCGCGCTCGGACTGGCGCGGCAACACGCCAAGCTCGCGCCGGACGAGCGGCACATCCTCTCCCAGGTCTTCCTGGCCGACCCTCCGCGCCACCTGACCATCGTGCAGGCGATCTTCATGGGCGGAGACGACGTTGCGGTCTGGGAGCAGTTCGCCGCCCTGGTGGCGAGTTCGAACGATCCCAAGCTGATCGCCGAGGCGTGCGCGGCCACGATGGGCACGGCCCGCAAGGACGATTTCGGGATGCTCATGCGGGCCCGGCCCGAGGCCATCGTCCGCGCCGCCGCGGAATGGCTCAACGAGGGCGTAGCGGAGCGCCTCTTGCCCGCCTGGGGCCTGAGTCCCGAAGACCCCGGGAGTACGGGGTAGACTCGCCGTGCCGCACCGATGGGGTTTGCATGAGACCGCCTCCTCCGACCGTCTCCGGCTCCGGCCAGACGATGCCGACGTGGCTTCGCTATGCGCTCGGTCTCCCGGGTCTGGTCACGGCGAGCACCAGCGCATGTTTGGCCGCTTTCGCGGGAGGGGGTCTCGTCGTCGCCGCCGGCATGGTCGGCCAGGTCGTCTTCGCGAGCGAGCCGGCGCCGCTTGCCCTCGGCGCCGGCCCCCATCCCGTTGGGTTCCGCGTCTTCAACCATCGCGACGCCAGCCGGCATCTTGCCGATGGCTCGCTGCGTCCGGTCCAGGTGAGCGTCTGGTACCCGGCCGCCACGACCGCGAGTCCGACCCTCACCTACCGCGACTACGTGCTCGTGGCCGCGCGCGAGAGGACGCTCGCTCCCCTGGGCCAGGAGGGCGAGAACCAGGCGCTCGAGAACTACCGTGCGTTCCTCGGCCGCAACGGCGTTCCCGCGACCGGCGTCGACGATTGGCTGGGGACCCCGATGCTCGCGCGCGCGGAGGCGCCGTCCGCGCCCGGGCGCTTCCCGATCGTGCTCGTGGCCCAGGGCACGGGGGGCGCGGTGCAGGACCAGGCCGCCCTCGCCGAGTCGCTGGCCAGCTACGGCTACGTCGTCGCCACGACGCCCTCACCCGTCCGCCTCGGGGCACGGATGGAGAGCGAGGCGGACGTGCCCGCGATGGCGGACGAGCAGGCGCGCGACCTCGAAGTGGCGCTGGCCGTCCTCACGCCCCGCGCCGTGGCCGATGCCTCGCGGACGGCGGTGATCGGGTACAGCTTCGGGGCACGGCCGGCCCTGCTCCTCGCCGGCCGCCACCCGGACTGGCGCGCGCTGGTCAGCCTCGACGGCGGCATCGGATCCGCGGACGCGAAGGGCTGGCTCGCTCCCCGCGCCCTGGACCGCGGAGCGCTGAAGATCCCGGTCCTGCACGTCTATGAGGAAGACGACGAGAACGCGCGGCCGGACTTCGACCTGCTGGCGTCGCTCGTCCACGCTCCGCGCACGCTGGCGCGCGTGAGCGGCCTGAGGCACCTGGACTTCATCACCTTCGGCCTCGCCTCCGCCACCCTGCCTTCCCTGGGCGCCGCGGACGCGCACCGCCTGGCCGCCCTGCGCGCCGTGTTCGCGCTGACGCGCGGCTTCCTCGACGCCCACCTCTTCGGCCGGCCTGAGGCCTGGACGGAGGCCACGGACGCGCGTGCCCTGGCCGGACTCGTCCGCGTGACCGCGTTCGGCAGCCGGCCGGCGTCCGCGCACGGGGCTTATACTCGTCCGCCCCATTGATCCGAGTGAGAAGGCCGCCGTGAAGCCCGCGAGCTACGACGCGATCGTCATCGGCACCGGTCAGTCCGGCCCCTACGTGACCTCTCGTCTCGCCGCGGCCGGCATGAGGGTCGCGGTGATCGAGCGCAAGGCCTTCGGCGGAACTTGCGTCAACACCGGCTGCATTCCGACCAAGACGATGGTGGCGAGCGCCTACGCGGCGCGCGTCGCCGCTCGCGCCGTGGAGTACGGCGTCGAGGTCGGTCTGGTCCGGGTCGACATGAAGCGCGTCAAGGCGCGGAAGGATGAGATCTCCAAGCAATCGCGCGTCGGTCTCGAAGACTGGCTCGGGCACATGGAGAACTGCACGGTCCATCGGGGCCACGCCCGTTTCGAATCCACGCACGAGGTGAGCGTCGGCGCCGAGCGCCTGCGTGCCGAAAAGATCTTCATCAACGTCGGCGGGCGCGCGCTCGTTCCCGAAATGCCCGGCATCGGCGAGATCGATTTCCTCACCAACAGCTCGATGATGTCGGTGGATTTCCTGCCCAAGCATCTGGTCGTCATCGGGGGCAGCTACATCGGCCTCGAATTCGGTCAGATGTTTCGTCGCTTCGGCTCCGAAGTGACCATCATCGAGATGGGGCCGCGGCTCATCGGCCGCGAGGACGAAGACGTGTCGACCGCGATCCGGGAGATCGTCGAGCAGGAGGGCGTCCAAGTACGCTTGAACGCGAAGTGCATCAGCTTCGCCAAGCGCGGCGACGGGATCGTCGCCAACGTCGATTGCACCGACGGTGCACCGACAGTACCGGGCACCCACGTGCTGCTCGCCGTCGGCCGCCGTGCCAACACCGACGATCTCGGCCTCGACCGGGCGGGCATCGCCGTCGACGAGCGCGGCTACATCGTGGTCGACGACGAGCTTCGCACGAGCGTCCCCGGGATCTGGGCGCTGGGCGACTGCAACGGCAAGGGCGCGTTCACGCACACTTCCTACAACGACGCCGAGATCGTCATCGCGAATCTGCTCGAGAACGATCGGCGTCGGGTGAGCGATCGGATCACCGCCTACGCGCTCTATGTCGATCCACCGCTCGGTCGAGCGGGGATGACGGAGGCGGAGATTCGCAAGAGCGGGCGGAGGGCGCTCGTCGGCAAGCGGCCGATGACGCGCGTCGGACGCGCCGTCGAGAAGGGCGAGACGCAGGGATTCATGAAGATCGCGGTCGATGCCGAGACCGGTGCCATTCTAGGCGCCGCGATCCTCGGCACCGGCGGCGACGAGGTCATTCACTCGATCCTCGACGTGATGTACGCGAAGGCACCTTGGACGGTGATCCGGCGCGCGATGCACATTCATCCGACCGTCTCCGAGCTCGTGCCCACCATGCTGTCCGAGCTCCGTCCGATGGACTCCTAGCCGACGCCGGCCGGCTTCCCGCTAGAGGATCTTCAGGGCGGACTGCGCGGCCAGGAAGCCGCACATCCCGTGCACGCCGCCGCCGGGGGGCGTGGACGACGAGCAGAGATAGGTCCCGGGGACCGGCGTCGCGTACGGATCGAGCCGCCAGGCCGGCCGCCCGATCATCTGGTCGACGACGTTCGCGCCGCCTCCGATGTCTCCCCCGATGTAGTTCGCGTTGCGACGCTCCAGCGCGGCCGGCCCGTGGGCGGTCAGGGCGAGGATGCGGTCGCGCACGCCCGGCGCGAACCGCTCGATCTGGCCGAGGATGGGCTCGGTCATGTCCACCGTGGATCCGTTGGGCACGTGACAGTAGGCCCACAGCGTGTGCTGGCCCACGGGCGCGCGCGTCGCATCGAAGAGACTCTGCTGGGCGACGAGCACGAAGGGCCGCTCGGGGTGGCCGCCCCGCCAGACCGCGGACTCCGCCGCCGCCACTTCGGCCAGGGTGCCCCCGAGGTGCACGGTGCCCGCGCGTGCGCACTCGGCCGCGCGCCACGGTATGGGCCCGTCGAGCGCGGCGTCGATCTTGAAGACGCCCGGGCCGTAGCGGTAGCGTTCGAGCCGGCGGCGATAGCGCGCGGGCAGGCGGTCGCCCGTGATCGCGAGGAGCTGCCGCGGCGTGATGTCGAAGAGGGTCGCGCGGGCGGGCGGCAGGTCCGCGAGCGCCGCCACGGGCGCGCCCGTCACGATCTCGCCGCCGTGGGAGCGCACGAGCGCGGCCAGCGCGTCCGCGATGGTCTGCGATCCGCCCTTCGGCAGCGGCCATCCCACGGCGTGTCCCGACATCCCCAGCACGAGCCCGAAGGCCGCGGTCAGCGGATCCTCGAGGGGCAGGATGGCGTGCGCGGCCAGCCCCGCGAAGAGGCCGCGCGCTCTCTCGGTCCGGAACAGAGTGCGGGCCAGTGTCGCTGCCGGCCAGACCGCGCGCACCCCGAAGCCGGCCATCCGGAAAGGGTGGCGCGGCACGCGCAGGACGGGGCCGAGGAGGGCGGGGGCCAGATCGTCCCAGCCCGCGACGAGCGGACCGAACAACCGGCGCCAGGCGTTTCCGTCCGGCCCCAGGGCCCGCGCCGTCTCGTCGAGGGAGCGCGCGAGCGTGCCCGCAGTGCCGTCGTCGAGGGGATGCGCGACGGCCAGGGGCGGCTCGATCCACTCGACGCCGTGCTCGGTGAGAGGGACGGTCTTGAAGAACGGCGACCCCACGCCCAGGGGGTGGATGGCCGAGCAGAGGTCGTGCCGGAACCCCGGCCGCGTGAGCTCCTCCGTGCGCGTGCCGCCGCCGACCGTCGCCGCCGCTTCCAGGACGAGCACGGACTTGCCGGCGCGACCGAGAGTGAGGGCGGCGGCGAGTCCGTTCGGCCCCGCACCCACCACCACGGCATCGTAGGAGCGGGACCCCACGCGATCGCGCCACGAGCTCATGCCGTGCTGATTATCGGGGCAACACGTCCGCGGCCGATGGCACAATGGCCGGAGATGTCGTCACCACGCCCGGACGCGGCCGCCCTCCTCCGGGCGCGCCGTCAGACCCTCCGCGACGTGATCGCGCCGGGGCTGCGCATCCTGTTCTGCGGCATCAACCCCGGCCTCTACTCCACCGCCGTCGGCCATCACTTCGGCCGCCCGGGGAACCGCTTCTGGAAGGCGCTGCACGCCTCCGGTCTCACGCCGCGCCTGTTCTCGCCCAGCGAAGATTCCACGTTGCTCGACCTCGGAGTCGGGATCACGAACCTGTGCCCGCGCACGACGGCCAGCGCCGACGAGCTCACCGCGGACGAGCTCGAGCGTGGCGGCCGCGAGCTGGTGGCCAAGGCGCGGCGCTACCGGCCGCGCGTCGTGGCCATCCTCGGCATCGGCGCCTATCGCGCCGGCTTCGGCCGCCCCGACGCCTCCATCGGCCGCCAGGACGTGCCGACGGCGGAATCGCTCACCTGGGTCCTCCCCAACCCGAGCGGCCTCAACGCGCACTACGGACTCGAAGAGCTGGCCCGCCATTTCCGCCGGCTGCGGGCGGCGGTGGAGGGAATGCCGGATTGAAGGCGCGAACCGGATGGAACGCCGCGCGCAGGGGCCGTATCGTCTCGAGATGACGACCCTGTCTCCGTCGGTGTCGGAGGTGGCGGGCCCAGTCGCGAGCGCGGACTGGCGCGCCGTCGAGGACCGCTTGCGCGAGCGGCCCTACGCGACCCTGCCCGGGCGGCTGTCCGCCGAAACGTGCGCGAGCCTGGCCGCGCTCTGGAGCGACGCGGGCGCGTTCCGCAGTCACGTCGACATGGGCCGCCACCGGTTCGGGGTCGGCGAGTACCGCTATTTCGCCCATCCCTTGCCCCCTCTCGTGGACGCCCTGCGACGTCAGTGCTACGCGCCCCTGGCCGCCATCGCGAACCGCTGGATGGAATCCCTCGGCTCGAACGAGCGCTTCCCCACTGCGTTCGAGGACTTCGAAGCCCACTGCGCCCGCGCGGGCCAGCGCCGGCCCACGCCCCTCCTCCTGCGTTACGAGGCCGGCGGTTACAACTGCCTGCATCAGGACGTCTACGGCGCCGTGGCCTTCCCCATGCAGGTGGTGGTGTTCCTCAGCCGCCCGGGCGCGGACTTCGAAGGCGGGGAGTTCCTGCTCGTCCAGCAGCGGCCGCGCGCCCAGTCCGTGGCCGAGGTCGTTCCCGGCGCGCAGGGCGAGATGGTGGTCTTCGCGAATCGCTACTGGCCCGCGACGGGTGCCCGTGGGCTGTATCGCACGAACGTGCGGCACGGCGTCAGCCGCGTGCGCGCGGGCACGCGCTTCGCGCTCGGAATCATCTTCCACGACGCGGTCTGAACGCTTCGCGGAGGAGAGACAGTTTCGGGTGGCGGCTGTCACATCAAGCTCGCATGCAGCCCGGGACGGAATCGGTCACCGCGTCCGTCGCCGTGGCCGCGATCCCCTCGCGGTCGCAACCCTTCTCCGTCCCCCGACCCTCCAGCGTCGCTCCCCCTTTGGTCGCCGCCACCGCAGATAGGAGTCGAACCGTCGATCCCACGAACTTGCGCGCTGACGAAACCCATCGGTAGGTTTACGATCGTGTGGTGACTTGGACCGAGGTGATCCGCAGGTTGAAGGCTGCAGGATTCGTCGAGGTCAGGTCCGGGAAAGGCAGTCATTTGCCATTGAAACATCGCACGTCGGGCAAGGAAGTCTGGGTGGCCGTTCACACGAAAAAGGACGCCGGGCGGCTCGGTAATCGCATCCTGCGAGAGGCGGGTGTCGAATGACAATCCTCTATCCGATCGTCCTGGAAACCGAAGAGAGCGGCGCTGTGAGCGCCTACGTACCGGGATTGCCCGTCTATGCTGCAGCCGAGACGCACGCGAAGGCTGAGCGCGCCATTCGAGGCATGTTGACGGAGTACTTGAACGCGCACCCGGCCAGTCGGCCGGACGCACGGGTCCGCGTGGCACGTTTCTCCGACGGCGGGAAGAAGAAGGTCGATATCGTCGGCGTCGCAGCCCTGGTCGGCGCCCGTCGGAGCGCCACGAAGGCGGAAGCCTCGCGAGCCAACGGCCGGCTTGGTGGTCGGCCCCGGACTGCCGGGGATGCCGCGCGACGACGCGCCAAGCCGTCGCGCTGAATCACCGCAACTGCAACGACGCATCGACGAGTCGATCGGCCGGCTGAAGCCTACATACACCGTGCCGCTCGCAGACATACGCAGTTTAACGTCTGGCGTCCGACGCGCTTCGACAAGAACAGGATCGATAGAAAACGCGGAAATGACGCTCGCCTTGGTCGGGACGGCGATTGCTCAAATGTTCGTCCCGTTCATCGCGCTTGTCTTCCTGAAGACCAATGTTGCTCCAGGAGCGGCGGTCTCCGTCATTGGTCTGAACGGTGTGTTCATCGTGCTCTTTGCGATGTCAGCGCTGTTGTTTCGACGGCGCGGCGGATTCATGAAATGCCGCCGACGCGATTGGAATGAATCCGCTGACGTTCATCGCCATAGTGGGCGCTCCAGGTTAGAAGGTATCATCGCTCGATGAGCGCGACCGGCTCGATCCAGATCGTTCGCGGCGCATGCGGGCATGACTGTCCGGACACGTGCAGTTGGATAGTCGAAGTGCACAACGGTACCGCCGGGAAGCTGTACGGCGACCCGGCGCATCCGTTCACCCGCGGCACGCTCTGCGCCAAGGTGAATCACTATCTCGAGCGGGTCTACCACCCCGATCGCGTCCTGCATCCGCTGAAGCGCGTGGGGCCGAAGGGTGAGGGTCGATTCGTCCGTGTGAGTTGGGACGAAGCGCTCACCGCCATCGCGTCACGGTGGCAGGCGATCGTCGAGGAATCGG
>Ga0207428_10001251_pt1 | contig 27203 bp, 29 predicted proteins | sample RhiMethybrSRZTD1_FD_187600 | JGI IMG/M metagenome (GOLD analysis project Ga0207428, IMG submission 187600) | Populus rhizosphere microbial communities from Tennessee, USA - Rhizosphere MetaG P. TD hybrid SRZTD1 (SPAdes) (version 3) | ecosystem: Host-associated > Plants > Roots > Rhizosphere >...
GCCAAATTCGCCCTTGTCCGGCGGGCGCTGAAGTTGCCGAAGCAATAAACGATGTCCACCGCTGTCTACCGAATATTGGACACCTGTTGGACGCGCCGCGAGAAATGCCTGAGTTTATTGGTTAAATACGCCTTTATTGCCGCAGTTAGAAACCGGCAAAATCAACTGCGTCCGTCTTCCCCGTTATGGCCGGTTGCCACCCGGCGCGCGCAAGAGAAAACGCGGTCGGCAGGCCGCAGTTCCGCAGGAGATGAGTATTGGCTCAATGCCTGCCGCCCACCAGGTCTCCACGCTCGAAGCCCATCTGCGAAAAGCGCTCCCGATATTCGCCGGGAGTCATCCCGGTGTGACGCTTGAACAGGTTTCGGAAGAATCCGATGTCCTCATATCCGATCTTTGAGCTCACGGTCTGAATGGACGAGGTGCCGTTCTCCAGCAATTCCTTGGCCGCCGACATCCTGAGCGTTTGAATGTAGGCACCGGGCACCCGACCCGTCGCCGCCTTGAAGCGGCGAATGAAGTTCCGCGGTCCCATTCCGACGCGTTCGGCAAGTCGTCCGATCGAGATATCGCTGTCGAAATGCTGCTGCAGATATTCCTCGGTCTGTCGGATCTTTTCGTCCGAATGCGGACGCGATAACTGGACGACCGAATATCCTGATTGCCGACCGCGTGGCATGCTGAGCAACAGTGACTTTGCGCACTGCAGTGCGACTTCATGCCCGCAGAATTTCTCGACCAGATAAAGGCTCAGATCGATCGAGGCATAGACTCCACCGCTGCAGAAAAGCTGCCCGTCCTCGGTCACGAATTGTTCGGGCTGCCAGCGAACCTTCGGATAGCGCGTGCGAAATATTTCGGCGACGCCCCAATGGGTGGTTGCTCGCCGGCCATCGAGAATTCCGCTTTCGGCAAGAAACGCAACCCCGGAGCATGCGCCGGCAATGTAGACCCCGCGCGCATGCCACTTTCGCAGCCACGGCAGGAGCGACGTATTTTCTGCAATATGGTCCAGTACATCCCAACCGGGTGCGGACACGATGATGATGTCGGTCTGATTGATATCGCTTATTGAACAATCAGGAGTAAGGCCGAGGGAGCCGGCGGCACTAACTTTCCGTCCATCGACCGAGGCGGTCCTCACCCGGAATCGTGGACGCAAATTTTCACCGTGCAGCCAATTCCAGACCACCCCTGCGGAGTGAAAGACTTCGATGGGAGCAATTGCCGTCGATGCATACCCGCCTTCGAGAACGACAATGGTGACATCCAGCACGCGGTCTGCGTGCTCGGTCGGCGAGATTCGGGTTGTGCGTCTGTTTCGCGGCGTCTTCCTAGCCATGACCATTCGCCTTGATATTCAACTCGATCGGCTCCCACAGGCCGACGACCGCACCGACCGAGTCAAGAATCAGTGCTATGCGCGCGACGCCGGAGACAACGAAAGGGTCAACGATGACAGTCCCGCCCAGCGAGGCGGCACGGCTGACCGCATCTTTTACGCTCTTTACCAGGATATAGGGCGTCCAATGCGAGGCGATTCCTTTATCAAGGAGCTCTTTTCTCAATTGATAGACCGACCCGATATCGTGGCTGGATGACTGCAACCGGATAAAACTGCCGCCATTTGCCGCCTGCTCGCGAGACGTCCAGCCGAACAGCTCGCCGTAAAACAACTTCGCACTTTCGACATTGGTGGCTGCCAGGTCCATCCAGCAGAACCGTCCGGTATCTGCTTTGTCGTGTACCATTTGAAAGCGTCCTTACGCCCTCTATTCGAGGTTTGAGACGCCGCCGCCGTCAGACTCGGCGGCGTCACTTCTTCACGAATTCGCGGTCAGCGGATCGATGATGGTTTTAACTTCGGTGACCTTGGTTGCCGGAAAACCGCTCAACTTGGCGTGTTCCCGAACAACGGCCTCGTCTTCGGCCAGGTAGATGCAGAACGTCTTATTATCGACAACGTAGGAATGATCCCACTGCACCTTGCCGGCGAGCTTGGCCAGCGCGTCGTTGGATGTCGCAGCGGCGTCCTTGAGTTGCGCGCGATTCATCGCTCCTACGCCTGGCAGGTCGCGCTCGATTACATAGCGTTTCATTGATTTCGCTCCGTGATCCTTATCTACGGATGCAACATCGTTCGGATCCTGTATTTGGACCAGATGTCATTATTGACAATATAGATAGGTGATTGTGACAAAATTGCCAAACTCACGAAAATGCCTACCCACAGCGCCATCATGCCGCGGCCGTCCGGGCCAACTGGAACGCCGTCCACGTCCAATTCGTGATTAGATTTTGACGCCCGCGAAACCGCTCCGACCGATGTTCCCCTGCCGTCGCGCCTTGTTGCTGTTGTTGCCGATGCTGTTCGTTTGCGGCGCCGACGGCTTTGCGCAAGACCAGGCATCCGCCGGCGGTCCCTCAGCGGCTTGTCTGGCATATCAGAAAGGGTTGTCGCTTGGCGCGCGGCTTCCCCGCACGAAAACAAAGCTGGAGGCAGGTCAAACGCTGAAAATTGTCGCGCTCGGTTCGTCCTCGACAACCGGTTTTGGACTCCTGAACGCAAGAGGCGCCTTTCCCGATGTGATGAAGCAGGAGTTGGTCCGATTACACCCCACCGCGCGGATCGAGCTCATCAATAGCGGGCGCATAATGGAGAACATCCCGGACAACATTGCCCGCCTTGACGACGATGTCCTGCGTCACAGGCCGGATCTGGTGGTCTGGCAACTTGGTAGCAACGATGCGGTCTGGCGTGGCATCGCTGACAATTCCAAAAAAATTCTCACCGATGCCGTAAGACGACTCAAGGCAGCCAACGCCGATGTCGTCCTCGTAGATTTGCAATATGCCCCGCTTGTATTGCTCACGAGCCGCCATGTCCGAATGGAAGAAATCATTGCCGATGTGTCGCGCGAAGAGAATATTGGCCAGTTTCCAAGATTTGTGCTGATGAAACGCGCGGTCGATGCAGGCGTCAGAGGTCTGGTCGGATGGGACGGTCTCCACAAATCGGTCGAGGGTCACCGCTGCATCGGCGTCGCCCTTGCGCAAATGATCGACGCCGCCGCGCGTTAGCGCAAGACAGCTGTCATCGCAAGGGGCGGTCTCACTCAGCCGCTTGCGCGCTCGGCAACCGATAGTCCTTGAACTGCTGCCTCAACACAAGTTTCTGGATCTTGCCGGTCGCCGTGTGCGGAATCTCGTCGACGAAGACCACGTCATCCGGCATCCACCACTTCGCGATCTTGCCCTGCATGAAGCCGAGGATTTCCTCCTTGCTGGCGCTTTCACCCTTCTTGAGCACGATGACCAGCAGCGGTCGCTCGTCCCATTTCGGGTGAGACACGCCGATCACGGCTGCCTCGGCCACCTTGGGATGACCAACCGCGAGATTTTCGAGGTCGATGGAAGAAATCCATTCGCCGCCCGACTTGATGACATCCTTGGCGCGATCGGTGATCTGCATGTAGCCGCATGGGTCCAGCGTGGCCACGTCGCCCGTGTCGAACCAGCCGTCCTTTTCGAAAGCCGGGTCGCGATCGACCTTAAAATAGCCCTTCGCGACCGCTGGCCCGCGCACCTTCAGGCGACCGAACGTCCTGCCGTCCCACGGCAGCGGCTTGTCGTCGTCATCCGTGATCTTCATTTCAACGCCGAATGGCGGGTGACCTTGCTTCATCTGGAGGTCCAGGCGTTCGTCACCGGTGAGCTCCACGTATTCGGGCTTCATCGTGCAGAGCGAGCCGAGCGGACTCATTTCGGTCATGCCCCAGGCATGCACGACATCAACGCCGTATTTTTCCTGGAAAGTTTTGGTCATGGCACGCGGGCATGCCGAGCCGCCAATCACGACGCGCTTGAGATAAGGCAGCTTGCCGCCGGTCTTCTCCAAATCTTGCAGCAGCATAAGCCAGACTGTCGGCACTGCCGCCGTGAAGGTCACCTTGTAGGTGTTGAGCAGCTCGTAAATAGAAGGGCCATCGAGCTTGGCGCCCGGCAGCACCATCGCGGCTCCGACCATCGGCGAGGAAAAGGCAAGCGACCAGCCATTGGCATGGAACAGCGGCACAACAGGCAGGATCACGTCGCGCGAGGACAATCCCTTGCAGTCTGGCATAGCCGCCATAAAGGCATGCAACACGTTGGAACGATGCGAATAGAGCACGCCCTTCGGATGTCCGGTGGTGCCGGACGTGTAGCACATGCCGGCAGCGGTGCTCTCGTCGAACGATTTCCATTCGAAATCCCCGTCTACTTCACCGATCCAGTCCTCATAAGGCACTGCATTCTTCAATGTCGTGTTTGGCATGTGCCCCGAGTCGGTCAGAACAACGTAGCGCTCGATGCTCGGCAGCTTGTCGGCGATCTTTTCCAGAAGCGGTACGAAGGTCAGGTCGGTCATCATGATCCGGTCGCCGGCATGATTTACGATCCAGGCGATTTGCTCGGGAAACAGGCGAGGATTGACCGTGTGATAGATCGCGCCAATGCCGAGAATGCCATACCAGGCTTCAATGTGCCGCCAGGTATTCCACGCAAGGGTTGCAACCCGGTCGCCCAGCTTGATGCCGTCTTTGTCCAGTCGCTGCGCAACCTTCAATGCGCGGGTGCGCATTTCGGTATAGTTAGTCGTGTGGATCGGACCCTCAATCGAGCGCGTAATGATTTTCCGCTCGCAGTGATATCTGGCGGCATGGTCGATAATGCGATGGCACAGCAGCGGCCAATCCTGCATCAGGCCGAGCATGGCATTTCCCTCTCTATGGGCGCGTCCCGTCCGAAACTTTCGGGATCGTGCGCCGTTATTCAAGTTCCGGACCGGCGCCCCTCGCCAGTCGCGCCTAAGGTTAAACACCGCGCCGCAGGGCGCAACGGTTTCGTTATGAGCTACGGCACTGCACCAATTTCGAGTCTGCCGCGTGGACCAATATCGCGCCGCGGGCGGGGTCTGGGGCCGTGGCACCTGTTGTTCGCGCTATTATGTCTGACAGGAGCCGGCGGAGGAGGGGCGGTGGCACAAGGCGTTCCGCTGCCCCGGCCACGTCCGTCAGTCTGGCTCGAACCGCACACATTCCGCGAGGCCGCCGGGCCGGACTTCAATTCAACTGAGGTCACGAACGCGCCGACAGACTGCAATCACCGCCTGCAGGCCATCGCCGTGATCGACCTGTTGCCCCGCCTGATCGGGCCTGAGGCGTGCGGCGGGGGCGACATCGTGCGGCTCCACGCAGTCATACCTGCCGGTAACGGTTCACGCATCGAGATCAGGCCAACTCCGATATTGCGCTGCGCATTTGCGGAATCTGTGGCCGGCTGGCTGCGGGACGAGGCCGCACCGCAGGCGGACAAGCTCGGCTCACCTTTGCGCGCCGTGGAAACCTACGATGCGTTCGAATGCCGTGGTCGTAATCGTGTGGCAGGCGGCAAGCTCAGCGAGCACGGAAAGGCCAATGCTGTCGACCTGCGTTCGTTCACGCTCGCCGATGGCCGAACCCTGGGTCTGACAGATGTAAAGGCCGCGAAGGAATTCCGTGACGACATACGTGACAGCGCCTGCCGTCGTTTCACGACGGTGCTTGGACCGGGGTCCGATAGCTATCACGAGAGCCATATCCATCTCGATCTGATCGAACGCCGGAATGGCTTCCGCATGTGTCAGTGGGAGGTGAGGACGCCAAAGCCCGAAGTCACCGCTCAAGCCAGCACCCAAGGCACGCCCCAAAGCAGCGACCAAGTCAGCGATCAAGTCAGCGACCAAGTGCCGCTCCCGCTCCCGCGGCCGGCGATTGCCGATTCGCGCCCAAGGCATTCGCGGAAACTGTAAATACGGCTGCGAACGGGTTTGCCAATTGCTGCAGCACAAAAACAAACGGCGCCTTGCGGGCGCCGTTTGGGCTAAACCTGTCGACCCTCAGCGGAAGCGGGTCGACGCCATTCGTGGATTGCTCGGTGAGTCGCCCTGATGCGGCGCCAACACAACCACCACCGTGCCCTGCTTCACGCGCTTGTACAGGTCGATGACATCCTCGTTGGTCATCCTGATGCAACCGGAGGAAATGGCCTCGCCAATGTATTCGGGCTGATTGGTACCGTGAATTCGATACAAGGTGTCCTTGTTGCCCTCATAGAGATACATGGCGCGAGCGCCCATCGGGTTCTGCGGGCCGGGGCCGACAAAATTCGGCACGTCCATGCGCTTCTTGATGTCTTCGGTCGGCACCCATGTCGGCCACTCGGTCATGCGGCCGATCTTGGCCACGCCCGAGAACGCCAGCGCTTCCTCGCCGACGGTGACGCCATAGCGGATCGCTTTGCCTCCAGGCAGAACGTAATAGAGATAGCGCGCGTCCGTATCGATGAGGATCGTGCCGGATGCTTCTCTGCGGTGATAGTCCACGATGTGGCGCTTATAGGGTTCGGGAATCGCCGCCCTTTCGTAAGGCGCCGCCGCCAGCAACTTCTTGTCGCGAGGGGTCAGGTTCGCATCCGACGCCGGTTCGATCGTCGACTGCATGCAACCACCCAGAATGACGCCGGACCCGAATAAAACGACCAACAACCCCCGTGCCGCCATTTTCTTTACTCTTTCCCGATTCCGCCTCTTCGGCGCCGCAACAAGAATTTCCCGACGCCGCAATTAACCTAAAAAATGACGGCGAAGCCATGATTTCCAGTGCGTCCGCCATCACCTCCTGTGTACCTGTGGCAGGAATGCCGCACCCGGTTCCCCGCGCCGCAGCCATTAAAAATGACTTTCCCCGCAAGACCTTAAGAAGGAGTTTACCATGCCGGTATCTATACTGTCGAAACAGCGGCAGGCGACCGAAATGTCACAAGACGACACGATTTGCCGCGCAATTCCGCCCTACTGACTCACCACATTGGGTTCGTGGGACGCCGAGGAAGGATCGGAGTTCAGGACAATGATCACGAAAGCAACGGAGCAAAAGCAAGACTCCGCAAGGCAATACACAAACCTCGATAAATGCTACGGCAAGATCGGGATTTCCGCAGTTGCGGCCGCGATGTGTCACCAGGGCGAACAGCGGAACGAAACCGAGTCTCATCCAGAACCATACGATCGCGACTGACGCCCCTAGCGCCAGCTGCGCATTAAACGACAAGTTTCGACATCATCGCCACGACTGTGCACGGCCGGCCATCACCGGCTGTGCCACAGTCAATTATGTCTTGCGCAAATCCGCGCGATCGGGTCATTGAATGATAACCCGGCCGCGGCATGATCGCGAGCAGACCATGCACAAGATGGTCAAGATGGTGATGAATGCTTTCGGTTTACGTTCCGCACGGCACGACCCTCGAACGAATTGCCGTCGATCCTGGCTCGTCCGCGCCGGAAAATGCGGTGTGGATCGACATGGTCACGCCGTCGGTTCAGGAAGACAGACTGGTCGAGCAGATGCTCGGGATTGCTATCCCGACCCGCGAAGAGATGCAGGAGATCGAGGTCTCAAGCCGGCTCTATCAGGAAAACGGCGCGCGCTACATGACGGCGACGCTGATGTGCCAGTCGGACACGCCCGCGCCAAAGACCACCGCCGTCACCTTCATCCTCACGGCCCATCGCCTTGTCACCGTCCGCTACGACGATCCACGGCCTTTCGCAATCGTCGAGCACAAGCTCGCACGTGCCTGCCCGGCGAAAGTGACAGGCGACGATGTGCTGATGGATCTGCTCGACGCCGTCATCGACCGCTCTGCCGACATCCTGGAGCGTATCGGGGGCGAGGTCGACCAGGTTTCGCATTCGATCTTCGAACCGGAGCCGGGGGTCCAGCCCTCCTACAATGACGTGCTCAGGACGCTCGGCCGCAAGGGCGATCTGACATCCAAGGTGCGCGAAAGCCTGGTGTCGATCGGCCGCCTGCTCCTGTTCCTGGCCAACGAGGCCGACAACATGAAATGGCCGAAGGATACACGCGCGCAGCTGCAATCGATGCAGCGAGACGTTGTCTCCCTGTCCGATCACGCCAGCTATTTGACCAACAAGATTACGTTCCTGCTCGATGCCATGCTCGGCGTGGTGAATCTTCAGCAGAACAACATCATCAAGATCTTTTCGGTGGCGGCCGTAGTGCTGATGCCGCCGACTTTGGTCGCGTCCATCTACGGCATGAATTTCAAGCACATGCCGGAGCTCGATTGGATTGGCGGCTACCCTCTCGCACTGGCGCTGATGCTGGTGGCTGCCGTGCTGCCCTACCTGTACTTCAAGTGGCGCAAATGGCTGTGAGGGACGCAGCGAGACTTTGACCCTGTCGTTACACCGGTGTCCCAGTGATCTCACACATGCTGGCCGCCATTGATGTGGATCTCCGCGCCATTCACGTATGAGCCCGTGTCGGTGCACAGCACGTAGATGATCTTGGCCACCTCGTCAGTCGTGCCGAGCCGATGCATCGGGATTTGCTCGACAATTTTTTCGGTGCCGGGTGAAAGCATAACCGTGTCGATCTCGCCCGGCGCAATGGCATTGACGCGGATGCCAAGCCGCCCAAAATCGCTTGCCATCTCGCGGGTGAGGGCGGCGAGTGCGGCCTTCGAGGTCGAATAGGCTGCGCCGGCAAACGGGTGCACGCGCGAGCCGGCGATCGAGGTTACGTTCACCACCGAGCCCTTGGTGGCCTTGAGTTCATCGACCAGCCCGCGTGCCAGCATGATCGGGGCGAAGAAGTTCACCTGGAAAACGTGGTGCCAATCTTCCTTGCTGGTGTTGAGCGTGCTCAGCCGTTTGCCGCCGTCGGCCTTGGGCGAGATCGCTGCGTTGTTGACCAGCGCGTGCAACTCATGGCCGTCGAGCCGTCGCTTGATCTCGGCAATGGCCTCCACGGTGCTGGCTTCGTCGGCAAGGTCGACCTGGATGTGATCCTCGGGACCGGCCTCCCACGGACAATTTTCGGGGAACGGATGACGCGAGCACGTGATCACGCGCCAGCCGGCGGCAGAAAAACGTTTGACGGTCGCATGGCCGATGCCCCGGCTCGCTCCGGTCAGAAGAAGCGTGCGGCGCGGCTGGTTCGTCGGTGAATTCGGCATGCCAACTCTGGAATGGTTCTAGCGTGTGCGCGGCTCAATCAGCCTAGCTCACGGATAGAGCCGCGTCTTGTTCCATGGCGCGCCCGGCCGATCGCGCTTGAACTCGATACGATCATGTAGGCGAAACGGCCGCTCCTGCCAGAACTCGAGCGAGAGCGGGATGATTCGATAGCCGGACCAATTGCGCGGGCGCGGCACCTCGCCGAGGGCATACTTGGCGGCATAGATCGCCACTGCCTTTTCGAAGGCCAGCCGACTTTCGAGCGGCGTCGATTGCTTGCTGGCCCAGGCGCCTATCTGCGCCTGCTTGGGCCGGGTGGCGAAATAGGCATCGGCCTCTTCGTCGCTGACGCGCTCGACTGGGCCGCGGATGCGGACCTGCCTATTCACAGACTTCCAGTAGAACACCAGGGCGGCCTGGGGGTGGGCGTCCAATTCCTGCCCTTTTTGACTGTCCATGTTGGTATAGAAGACGAATCCTCGCTCATCGACGCCCTTGAGCAGCACCATCCGGGCATTGGGGAGACCCCGGGAATCGACGGTGGCAAGCGTCATGGCGGTGGGGTCGCGCGGTTCGGTGGCCGTCGCCTCTGTCAGCCACGCGGTAAATAGCCGCAATGGCTCATCGGCGCTGGTGAAATCACCAGCCGTTAACCAACTTGGGTGTTCAATTGGGGCTGTGTCGGACATCTTCTGGGGTGCTTTGCGTGGGGCCCAGTACCAGTCGAGACTGTCGCCTTTATAGTCGAAGCGCGTGCCGCCGCCTATGGCGAGGGCTGGCGACGGCAGCTGCGATCGCATTGTCGCTTGGCGTGGGCGGCTGCAGCCTGTCAGGCCCGCTCGACTCGCTGTTCGGATCTGACCGTACTGCCTCGATCACGCCTCCGCCCGGCACGAAGGAGGCGGCTCAACTGCCGCCGGACGCCGATCTTGCGTACGCGCGCGCTGCTGCCAGCGCGGTCCTCAGCCGAGGCGAGAAGGACACCAGCATGCCGTGGGAAAACCCTCGCACCGGTACCCGTGGCACGGTTACCCCGATCGCGACCGCGTATACCCAGGATGGGAGAACCTGCCGCGATTTTCTGGCGAGCTTCGTGAGCGGCAATACCCAATCCTGGCTGCAGGGTGAAGCCTGCAAGCAGCAACAGGGCGAATGGGAAGTACGCACGCTCAAGCCTTGGAGATCCTGAATACTCCGGTCATCGCTGGCGCGATAAAGCAGCGCCGCGCTTCGGACAGAACGATCCGAGCTTTGCTGTCCTGATCTCTTGAGCTGCCCCGGAATTCCAAGTCTTTTCGCGTTGCATCCGTTATGCTGGAACCCCACATTACGGGTGGCGCAGATATTCTGCGGGCGGGCAGGGATTTCACGGGAGTTCGGACACGATGCGCGACCCCTACGAGGTGCTGGGGGTTTCAAAGGGTGCAAGCGAGGCGGACATCAAGAGCGGCTATCGCCGGCTCGCGAAAAAATTGCACCCGGATGCCAACAAGCACGATCCCAAAGCCGCCACGCGCTTCGCCGAGCTCAATGCCGCATACGAAGTCGTTGGCGATCCCGACAAGCGCAAGGCATTCGACCGCGGCGAGATCGATGCGGAAGGCAAGCCGCGTTTCCAGGGTTTCGAAGGCTTCGGTGCGCAGCAGGGCAGAGGCGGTTTCCACCCGGGCGGCGGGGCGCATTTCGAAAGTTTCAGCTTTGGTCCGGACGGTTTCCGCCGCTCCGGCAGCGGCGGTGCCGGCTTCGAGGAACTGCTGCGTGGAATGTTCGGCCGCGGGGGTTCAGCGCGCAATTCTGGCTCGGCGTTTGAAACCGAGGATTTTGCGGCGCCTGCCGGCGGACAGGACTTGCATGCTTCGCTGACGATCACGCTCGCCGATGCGGCCAAAGGGACCAAGACGCGCGTGCACCTGCCGACCGGCAAGGACGTCGAGGTCAAGATTCCGGCGGGAATCGCAAGTGGCCAACAGATCCGGCTGAAGGGGCAGGGCTGGCCGGGCGCGGGCGGCAAGCCGGGCGATGCGCTGATCACGGTCAACGTCGCGCCGCATCCGCTGTTCAAGCCCGATGGCGCCGACCTGCGCCTGGAGTTGCCGATCACGCTTTACGAGGCTGTTCTCGGAGGAAAAGTACGTGTTCCGACGCTCGATGGCGTGGTAGAGCTTGCGATTCCTGCCGGCACGAATTCGGGACGTACATTCCGTCTTCGGGGCAAGGGGCTGAAAGCAAAAAGCGGCGCGGGGGATTTGCTTGCAACCGTCCGTATCGTGCTGCCCGAGCGCGTTGATGACGACTTCAAAGAGCTCATGAAGACGTGGCGCGACAAGAATCCGTACGATCCCCGTGGGGATATGGGATGAGTATTACTCCAAAATCCATTCATTCCCGCGTAAACGGGAATCCAGCGCTGCGCGCGGGTTGCATCTGACAAGTTCATGCCCGGGTCCCCGCTTTCGCGGGGACGAACGGCGGGATTCGCGCAAAAACTACAACTTCTTGGCGCCGGTCTTGTCGACCTGCTCGTACGCCGCCTTGGTCACCTTCTCGAGCCGTTCGCGGTCGGCGGGGCCGCTGATGACATAAGCGACCTTGTCGTCGATCCAGTAGAACGCAGCAACTTTCTCTCCGCCGGTATATCGCAGGGCCGTCTCCGGCAAATCGGCTTTGGCGCAATACATGGTGAAGCGCTCGCCGGACGGGCTTTCATACATATAGAAAGCTGCAGCGCCGGTGGGACCAGGAAGCAGCCGGCCGCCTACGAGCTTCAGTCCGATCGACTGGAGGTCCGGAACACGCAAATCCTCACCCAGTCGCTTCGACAACCATTGCGTCATGTGCACGCGCTCGCTGCCGGGCACCTCGACGGGATGGCGCACCTCGACAACATAGAGCTTGTGCGCGTCAAGCGCTTCGCTGGCGAACACGTCGGAGCGGCTTGGCGCCGCGGCAGAAGCTCCGCGCGCCATCCAGCCCGCCGCGCCACCGATCACGAAGGCAGCAATTGCTGCTGCGACGGCCATGGCTGCCCAGGACCGGCCCGCCGCTCGATCCTGACTAAGCACCTGGTCAATCTTGAGCCGCTGCGGGACCGGCTCGTCGACAGCGACGCCGAAATGCGCGCGGATACTATCGGCCTGAAGTCTCCAGGACGCGACCAGTGCGGCCTGTTCGGGATGTTCCGCAAGCCACGCCGCCACGGCGTTCATGCGGTCCGGCGGCAGCTCGCCGTCGACATAGGCGTGCAGCTCATCCTCGGTCACGGGTGAATTTCGGTCGATCATAGGTTCACCTTCTCTCTCTTCATTTCACGCGGCGCAGCGCAGGGCGCCCACCGTCGAGATAGTTTTTGATCTGTACGCGTGCACGAGCCAGACGCGACATCACAGTGCCAATCGGTACGCCTTGCACTTCAGCGACTTCGCGGTAGCTAAGACCTTCCAGCACCACCAGAAGCAAGGCATTGCGCTGGTCATCAACCAGCGTCGCAAGCGCACGTTCGATGTCGCGCCCGCCCGCTTCTGGTCCGGCAAGATCCGGGGCGTCGTTATCCTCGATCGGCGACAGAGCCGGACGCCGCGCCAGCGACCGAAGCCGATTGCGATTGAGGTTGGTCAGGATCGTATATAGCCAGCTGCGCACGTCGCCCCCATGAAACAGGTGTTCCGAGCGCAACGCGCGCACCAACGTGTCCTGAACCAGATCGTCGGCGATGTCCGCGTCCCGTGTCAGAGCCCGGGCGTAGCGTCGCAACGCGGGTATCGTCGCCTCAACGTTCTGACGGAACGTGGCCAATCCGGCCCTCCCTTCATTTCAACGGTGCGAACAAATGACCGGATCGCGCCAGAACGCAGGTCGGCGATACGGTTGGCGCCCTCGGTGTCAAAACCCCGCCGCCACAATCATATTCCCGAAAATGAATTGAAATAACAACGACAAAGGCATTAATGGGTGCTTTGCTTGCTGGTCAAAAAACCCTGTGCCATAGGAGGCAGGAGACGTTAATCAGCCAAGACAGGAACGGCATGCCGGAAGTTTCGGGCCTTATGCGTGGCAAGCGCGGGCTGATCATGGGTGTCGCGAACAACCGATCGATCGCCTGGGGCATTGCCCGGGCGTGCCGCGATCAGGGTGCCGACCTTGCTTTCACGTATCAGGGTGACGCGCTGAAAAAGCGCGTGGAGCCGCTCGCCGAGGAGGTCGACGGGCTCGTCGTCGGCCATTGCGACGTTACGGAGCCAAGTTCGATCGACGCAGTGTTCTCGGCGGTCCAATCAGCCTGGGGCTCGCTCGATTTTCTGCTCCACGCCATCGCCTACTCCGACAAGGATCAACTCGATGGCCGCTACATTGACGTGACTGAAAGCAATTTCATCAAGACCATGGTCGTGAGCTGCTATTCGTTCACTGCGCTTGCGCAACGCGCCGAAAAACTGATGACCAACGGCGGGTCCCTGCTGACGATGAGCTATTACGGCGCCGAGAAATGGATGCCGCACTATAACGTGATGGGGCTTGCCAAGGCGGCGCTCGAGTGTTCAGTGCGATACCTCGCTGCCGATCTTGGGGTCAAGAACATACGAGTCAATGCGATATCCGCCGGCCCATTGAAAACACTCGCTGCGGCGGGAATCGGCGATTTTCGCTACATTCTGAAATGGAACGAATATAACACGCCGCTGCGGCGCAATCTGACGTTGGAGGACGTCGGTAAGGCCGGAGTCTATTTTCTTTCCGACATGTCGAGCGGCGTGACTGGCGAAATCCATCACGTCGATGCGGGATATCATATTGTAGGAATAAAAAATCCCGACGCGCCGGATATTACGCTTGGGAAGGACAGCTAGCGGCGATGCCGCCGCCGACGATCTACTACATCCGTCACGGTGAAACCGATTGGAACGTCGCCGGCCGCCTGCAGGGTCGTCACGACGTCTCGCTCAACACGCGCGGCCGCGCGCAAGCCAACCACTGCGGAAATATTCTCCGCGATCGGTTCGCGCAGATCGGACGACATCCGGCGGATTTCAATTACGTGTCGAGTCCGCTTGGCCGCGCCTGTGAAACCATGGCGCTGATGCGACCCCCGCTCGGCTTGCCTGCGGAAGGATTCGGTAAAGACGAGCGCCTGGCCGAGATCTCATTCGGAGAATGGGAAGGTTTCACGATCGCGCAATTGCGCAACCGCGATCCTCAGCGCATTGCCACACGCGAACATGACAAGTGGCATTTTGTGCCGCCGGGCGGAGAGAGTTACGAATCTGTCTCGCGGCGAATGCGCGAATGGTATGATGGCCTCACGCGCGACACTGTAGCGGTTGCACATGGCGGCACTGCGCGTGGGCTTATCGCCTCGCTCGGCATTGCAAAGCCTGCTGCGGCGCCACTCATCGATATTGCGCAGGGCGTCGTTTACGTGTTCGAGGGCGATTGCCTGACGCGTCTCGCGTGACTGTCGATAGAGCAAAGCAAAACGGCCGGACTTTGCCCGGCCGTTCGCTGGAAGCGCGGATGCCGCGCTTGAAATCAGAGTCAGGCTGCGATGCGATAGAGGATCTCGGTTGACTTCTTTTTCTTGCTCTTTTTCTTCTTGGCGGCCGAGAGATCGGTGGTGCCTAAGTCGGACTTTTTCATCTCCTCCTTCTTGGCCTTCTTCTTCTTGGCAGCCGAGAGATCGGTAATGCCAAGGTCGGACTTCTTCATCTCGTCCTTCTTTGCCTTCTTCTTCTTCTTGGCAGCCGAGAGGTCGGTAATGCCGACGTCGGCCTTCTTGCTCTTCTTCTTGGCCTTCTTCTTGGCAGCCGAGAGGTCGGTGATGCCGACGTCGGCCTTCTTGTCCTTCTTCTTGGCCTTCTTCTTGGCAGCCGAGAGGTCGGTGATGCCGACGTCAGCCTTCTTGCTCTTCTTCTTGGCCTTCTTCTTGGCGGCCGACAGCTCATCGCTCTTGACGATGCCGCTGACTGCCGGTGTCGCGAACGCAGGCAGGCTCACCGAGGTGAGAAAGCCGAGCGCGACAGCAATAGCAGTGATCTTGCGCATTGTGTTTGTCCTCTGAATCGATCCACTCGAATGGCGGGAGCCTTTTTGTCCGGCAGTGGGAATTGTGAACTCCAGGCAATCCCCCAAACCAACATCCTCTAAATAGCGGATACTGGTTGGCTCCGCAATGAGCAAAATGGAAAAACGCCTTATTTTTCCGTAGCTTAACGGATATTCAGGTTGCCATTAATTTCCGTTCAGCGACGTGAATGTCCATTCAGCGCGTCTCGATTTTGGGCTGAATCTGAAAACGAAGGTGAAGCGGAAATTGCAAATCCCCCTGCTCGGTTTGTGTCTTATTTGACCGGCGCAGGGGTGTGCATTACGAAATCGACTAGCGCGGAATCGTCATGTCATTCAACACTTTCGGTCATCTCTTCCGGTTTACGAGCTTTGGCGAAAGCCATGGGCCGGCAATTGGCTGCGTGGTGGATGGCTGTCCGCCGCGGATTCCTCTCTCGCAGGAAGACATCCAGCGCGAACTGGACCGCAGGCGGCCCGGGCAGTCGCGATTCACCACTCAGCGGCAGGAGCCGGACACCGTGAGGATCATGTCCGGCGTGTTCACCGACGAAAACACGGGCGCGCAGGTCACGACAGGCACGCCTATCATGCTCCTGATCGAAAACGTCGATCAGCGTCCCAGGGACTATTCCGAGATCAAGGAAAAGTACCGGCCAGGCCATGCCGGCTACACCTATGACGTCAAATACGGCATTCATGACTATCGCGGCGGGGGGCGGGCTTCTGCACGCGAGACGGCCGCACGGGTCGCCGCCGGCGCAATAGCCCGAAAGATCGTGCCCGGTCTGAGTGTGCGCGGCGCATTGGTGCAAATGGGCCCGCATAAGATCGATCGTGCACGATGGGATTGGAATGAGATCGACAAAAATCCGTTCTTTTGTCCGGATGCAAAGCAGGCCAAATTTTTCGAAGAGTATCTCGATGGAGTGCGCAAGGCAGGGTCATCCTGCGGTGCGGTGATCGAGATTATTGCCGAAGGCGTGCCGGCAGGGTTGGGCGCGCCTGTTTACGGCAAGCTCGACGGCGATCTCGCCTCCGCGCTGATGGGCATCAATGCTGTCAAGGGTGTCGAGATCGGCGATGGCTTTGCAACGGCCGCCATGAGCGGCATCGAAAATGCCGACGAGATGCGCATGGGCAACGACGGCAAGCCGCTTTTTCTGTCAAATCATGCCGGCGGCATACTCGGAGGCATCTCGACCGGGCAGGCAATCGTCGCCCGCTTTGCGGTCAAGCCGACCTCTTCGATTTTGACCCCGCGCAAGACCGTGGATCGCTATGGCCGCGACACCGACGTTGTGACCAAGGGGCGTCACGATCCCTGCGTCGGCATCCGCGCCGTGCCGATCGGAGAGGCCATGGTGGCGTGCGTGCTGGCGGACCACTATTTGATGCATCGTGGCCAGGTCGGCGAGGGGACGGCATGGCCGTTCAAGCCGGGCGCGTGACCCCGCCTTCGAGGTAGAACCGTGCGCGACAGTCATCAGCGCGTCGAAGCCGCGATCAAGGCCTTCGCCAAAGGCGAGATTGTGGTCGTGACTGATGACGACGACCGCGAAAATGAAGGCGACCTCTTCGTGGCGGCTTCGCACTGCACGCCCGAAAAGATGGCTTTCATCATCCGCAACACATCGGGCATTGTCTGCGCGCCGCTTGGCGCGGAGCAGGCGCGCCGTCTGCATCTCGAACCGATGGTAGCGGAAAACGAGGCGCCGCTCGGGACTGCCTTCACCGTGTCGGTCGACGTGCGACATGGACTGACCACCGGCATTTCAGCCGACGAGCGTTGCAACACGGTGCGCGCGCTTGCCAACGACAACAGCGGCGCTTCCGATTTCGTGCGTCCCGGCCACGTGTTCCCGCTCGTCGCGCGCGAGGGTGGCGTGCTGATGCGGTCCGGGCACACCGAAGCCTGTGTCGACCTGTGCCGCCTCGCATCGTTGTCGCCGGTCGGCGTGCTGGCCGAGTTGATGAACGACAATGGTTCGGTGATGCGCGGTCCTGAGGTAGCCGCCTTTGCCAAAAAACACGTGTTGACGCAGGTCTCGATCGCCGAACTGATTGCCTATCGACAGAGCCGCGACAAGCTGGTGGAGCGGGTCGGCGAGTTTCATGTGGCCTCGGAAATCGGCACGCTCAAAGGCTATGCGTATGTAACGCCCTTCGACCGCGTCCATCACATGGCTTTTGTCTACGGCGATATCGCCGACGGCAAGGGCGTTCTGGCGCGGCTGCATCGGGCCGACGTTATCGGTGACGTGTTTGGCGGCGCAAAGCCCATCCATGCTGCGCTCAAACGCTTCAAAGCAACCGGCCGGGGGGTGATCGTGTTCCTGCGCGATGGCACAGCCGGGGTGCCGGTCGCAGAAATTCCGCACGAAGGCGACACCTGTGCCGATGTCGCGCGTTCGCGGCAGTGGCGGGAAATCGGACTCGGGGCGCAGATCCTCAAGGATCTGGGGATTTCTTCGATCAGGCTGCTGACTTCCAGCAAGCGAACTTATGTGGGCCTTGGCGGCTTTGACATCGAGATCGTGTCGACCGAGCCAATTGAAAACTGATCGAAGATTCAAAAGCGGTTTGCCGAATCGAAAAACAACCGAAACAGAGTCCGAGGCCTTTTTTTCGCCTGTGCGTCATGCCAGCATTCGGCCATGCGGACAGGCTCGCGCAATCTGACCATCGTGGTGGCCATCACCGCCCTGACTCTCGGGCTCGCGGGGCCTGCGGCCCCGACCACGCGGCATTTCGCGGATATGCGTTCAGGCGCAATCCCGGTCGATGTCGAACTCGTCATCGCCGTGGATGTGTCCTACTCCATGGACCCGGATGAGCAGGCGCTGCAACGAGAGGGTTACGTTCTCGCGCTCACCTCAAAAGAGTTCCTGCAGGCGTTGCGCCAGGGAGCCCATGGCAAGATAGCGATCACTTATTTTGAATGGGCCGGCGCATTCGACCAGAAGATCGTGATGCCATGGCGATTGATCGACGGGCCGGAGGCCGCCGATGCGGTCGCCGCCGAGATCGCGCGCGCGCCGTACCGGCGCGCCTCGCGCACCTCGATCTCGGGCGCGCTTCGCTTTGCCCAGCCGCTGTTTGACGACAGCGGCTATAAAGGTCTGCGCCGCGTGATCGATGTGTCCGGCGACGGCGCCAATAATGCCGGCCCGCTGGTCGTGCCGATCCGCGATGAAGTGCTGGCTGCCGGGATCACGATCAATGGCCTGCCGATCATGCTCAAGCGGCCCTCCGCTGGGACGATGGATCTTGAGGATCTCGACGTCTACTACGAGGATTGCGTCATCGGCGGGCCTGGCTCCTTCGTCATACCAATTCGAGAGCGGGAGAAGTTCATCGAAGCAACCCGCACTAAACTCATTCTTGAAATTGCAGGACGACAGCCGGAGGCCAGAATAGTTCCCGCGGCGTCGAAAGCCCCTCGCGTTTCGTGCACAATCGGCGAAAGGTTGTGGCAGGAGCGCTGGGGCGGCGGTATCGACTATCAGTAGAGCACCAGGAAGTGAGCGTCACTTCTGGAACTTGGCGACGATCTCCACGTGATGCGAATAGCGGAACTGATCGACCGGGGTGACGCGGTCGAGCTTGTAACCGCCGTCAATCAGAATTTTCGCGTCACGAGCAAAAGTCGCCGCATCGCACGACACTGCAACGACAACCGGCACTGTGCTTTTGGCAAATTCGCCTGCCTGCGCCATGGCGCCCTGACGCGGCGGGTCGAACACAATGGCGTCGAATGTCTTCAATTCGCTCGCTACGAATGGGCGTCGGAAGAGATCGCGCACCTGCGCATCGATTGGTTTAAGTCCGGCTGTGCTTGCTGCCGCGCGGTCTAACGCCTTTATAGCATCTGCATCGCTATCGGCCGCGCTGATGCGCGCTTGCTCAGCGAGGCGTAGCGCAAAAGTCCCGATCCCGGCAAAAAGGTCGACAACACGTTTTGCTTTCCCGATGTGACTGCCTACCAGCCGTGCCAGCGCCGCTTCGCCTTCGGCCGTCGCCTGCAGGAACGAACCGGGCGGCAATGGGACATGGGATCGCCCAATCTGCAAAAGCGGTTGGGTTCGCTGCGCCACCAGTTCGCCATGGCGGGTGAGACGGGCAAGATCGTGGGCTTCCGCGACACGCGCAAGAGCAGCCAACTGGTCGGCCTCGAGCGCGCCAGAGCCGCGCACGTCGACGTCGAGGCCGGAATCCGTTGCAGTCGCATGGATATCCAGCGGCTTGCGGGCCGCCTTCAATGTTTCGGCAATCGCCCATGCCGCCCGAATGGCGCCGCCGAGACCAGGCGCCAAAATTGGACAAGCGTCGATTGCCACCACGTGGTGCGCCCGCGGAGCCGTGAAGCCAACCTCCAGAACGTCGCGATTGCCGCGTCGGGCGTGCAGCACGGCGCGGCGGCGGCCGGCACCATGAGCGTCAATGAGGTCGTCGACCGGAGCGAGCACATCTGCCCGCGCCAGGGCCTCCAGGACGAGCGAGCGCTTCCACAGGTGATATTCTGCGAGCGACCAGTGCTGCACAGAGCAGCCGCCACAGACACCGAAATGTTTGCAAACGGGCGCGCTGCGTTCATGGCTCGGTTTGTCGACATGGACCAGATGCCGGCGGTCCGGATGGCCAGCGACCGCCTCAACGGTGACGGTCTCCCCCGGCAGCGTAAACGGCACGTAGACCGGACCTTCGGAGGTGTCGGCGACACCGTCTCCGCGATGACCAAGGCGAACAATATTGAGGTGCTTAGTCACGCACGGCCCCCAGCAGGAACTCGGCATTGCCGTCGCGACCTTGAATGGGCGAGGGAATGATCCCGAGCACCTGCCAGTCGAGCCCGGCAACAAAACCGGCGATGTCATCGCATACACTGGCGTGCAAGGCCTTGTCGCGTACGACGCCCTTCTTCGCGGCGCGGGCACCGGCTTCGAATTGCGGCTTGATCAGCGCAACAAGCTTTGCGGGAATTTTGGCGAGCGCTATCGCCGGCGGCAGCACCAGTTTGAGAGAAATGAAGCTCACGTCGACGCTAACAAGCTCCGGTGCTTCGTCGAGTTGGGCAGGGGAGAGCGAACGGATATCGGTATCTTCGATGGAAGTAATTTCCGGCCTCGCACACAAAGACTTATGCATCTGCCCATGACCGACATCGACCGCGTACACGCGCCGCGCGCCGCGATCGAGAAGCACCTGGGTAAATCCACCAGTCGAGGCGCCCACATCGAGACAAACCCGGTTTCTGGGATCAAACCGAAAATGATCCAGCGCCGCCGCCAATTTGACGCCACCCCGCGACACGTAAGGATACGCTGCACCAGCCCGTAACGCGGCGTCCACCGGGATCTCCTCCGAAGGCTTGCGTACAATCCGTTCGTCGGCAGTGACGAGGCCTGCTGCAATGGCGGCCTGTGCCTTGGCGCGGCTTTCAAACAGACCGCGCTCCACCAGCAGGCGATCGGCGCGTTGTCGCGTGCTCAAAGATCCACTCCCGGACGCGTTGCATGAACTTTTAACGGGAACAATGTTCCGCGCACGACTGTTACCCGCGTGGCGCCATTAGCAACTACAACGGCTGCCATTGTTGTCGTTCTGAGGAGAAGGATTATGGCACGTAGATATTCAAGAGGCGCGTCGAAGGACGTGGAGCGCGCAATGCGGAAACGCAAGAGGGGGACGCTCAAAAGTGGGCGGAGCGGCAGGAAGGTCAAGAGCCGCAAGCAAGCCATAGCAATCGGTCTCTCCGAGGCACGCAGAAAAGGAAAGAAAGTACCCCGTAAGAGAAGACTATAACGACTTCAAGCCAGCTTGACGGTCTCGGCGCCCGCGTCTTTGCCCAAAGCTTCAAACACCTTTGCAACTATGGCGCGGGCGTCGAGGCGAGCCGTCGCATACATTGCGGCCGGCGTGTCTTGATCGATGAACTGATCGGGAAGAACCATGCAGCGCACGCGAACGCCCTGATCAAGCACTCCTTGCTCGGCCAGGGCTTGCAGGACGTACGCGCCGAAGCCGCCGATCGCGCCTTCCTCGATCGTAATCAGCACCTCATGTTCGCGCACCAGACGCGAAACGAGTTCAATATCGAGAGGTTTGGCGAACCTTGCGTCAGCGACAGTTGTCGACAACCCAAGCGCCTTGAGATGTTTGGCTGCCGCCAGGCACTCGCCAAGCCGGGCGCCGTAAGACAACAGCGCCACCTTGTCGCCCTCCTGCAGGATGCGGCCCTTGCCGATCTCGAGCGGCGTGCCTTCCGCCGGCATTGGCACCCCAAGACCTTCGCCACGGGGGTATCGCACAACGCTTGGACGGTCGTCGATTGCGGCTGCCGTTGCCACCATGTGCACCAGGTCTGCCTCATCCGCTGCTGCCATCAGGACGAATCCGGGAAGACAGCCCAGATAAGTGACGTCGAAAGCGCCGGCATGGGTTGGCCCGTCCGCGCCTACAAGGCCGGCGCGATCGATTGCGAAGCGGACTGGCAGGCGTTGGATCGCAATATCGTGCACGACCTGGTCATAGGCCCGTTGCAGGAACGTGGAGTAGATCGCAGCGAACGGCTTGAATCCTTCCGCGGCGAGACCGCCGGCGAAAGTTACGGCATGTTGTTCGGCAATGCCCACGTCGAAGCAGCGGTTGGGAAATTCTTTTTCGAACAGGTCGAGACCGGTCCCGGACGGCATTGCCGCCGTGATGGCGACAATCTTGTTGTCCTTGCGCGCCTCCTTGGTCAAGCTCTCGGCAAACACCTTTGTATACTGTGGAGCGTTGGCTTTGGACTTAGCCTGCGTTCCAGTCGCGACATCGAATTTGACCACGCCGTGATATTTGTCAGCGGATGTTTCGGCTGGCCCGTAACCCTTCCCCTTCTGGGTGACCACGTGGACGAGAATTGGGCCTGCTTCGGCGTCGCGGACGTTGCGCAAGACGGGAAGCAGATGGTCGAGGTTGTGCCCGTCGATCGGACCGACGTAATAGAAGCCCAGCTCCTCGAACAGGGTGCCACCGGTCCAAAACCCGCGCGCGAATTCTTCGGCGCGTCCGGCCTTTTCCTTGAAGAATTTCGGAAGATGGCGGGCCAATTGCTTCCCGATATCCCGCAACGTCCGGTAGGTTTTGCCGGAGAGCAGCCGCGCGAGGTATGCCGACATGGCGCCGACTGGCGGCGCGATCGACATATCATTGTCATTGAGAATAACGATCAATCGTTCACTGCGGGCACCGGCATTATTCATGGCTTCGTAGGCCATGCCGGCCGACATTGCTCCATCGCCGATAACCGCGACGACGTTGTGTTTCCTGCCCTCGAGGTCGCGCGCGACCGCCATGCCCAGCGCGGCGGAGATGGATGTGGAGGAATGGGCGGCGCCAAACGGGTCGTACTCGCTCTCGGCACGCTTGGTGAAGCCCGACAATCCGCCACCCTGGCGCAGCGTTCGAATGCGTTCGCGGCGGCCAGTCAAGATCTTGTGCGGATAACTCTGGTGTCCAACGTCCCAGATCAATCTGTCCGCCGGGGTATCAAATACGGAATGCAAGGCGACCGTGAGCTCGATGACACCGAGGCCTGCGCCGAGATGCCCGCCGGTTTTGGCGACGGCATCGATGGTCTCAAAACGCAGCTCATTCGCAAGCTGCTTGAGCTGGTCGAGCGACAGGTTCTTCACGTCCCGCGGCAGCGAGACGCGATCGAGCAGGGGTGTCTTGGAATTCTCGGTCACGAACAACTCCAACGAACTCGAAAAATGACAGGTCCGCGCTGGTGACGCAGGGCCGACCGGGGCAGGTGACTTACACCAAAATCGCTGCCGCGGGCAATTCCACAAACGGCTGTTATATTCCGCGCCTGGCTCGGAAATCCGAGTCAAATGTTGCTGTTATCAGTCCACGTCCAGCGGCGTGCTGCCGGTAGGTCTGCCGTTGGCATCAAGTGTTATCCTGTCAACCCGCGCTTCCGCCTGACGAAGCAATTCGTCGCAACGTGCTTTTAGCGCCTCGCCGCGCTCGTAAATCGCAACCGACTCCTCAAGCGGGACCTTGCCTTCCTCCAGCCGCTTGACGATCGATTCCAACTCTTCGATCGCCCGTTCGAAGGGCATTTTCTTCACGTCGGCATTATTGTTCTCGGCCATGTCGGGATCCGGCGATTCGTGCACACCAAGGCGGATTTGCAAGATAGCGCTTATTCTCTAGCCGTGCATCAGCGCTATCACGTGGGCGGCGACGGAGCGAGATAGTCCCTGTAAGTCGTAACCGCCTTCAAGCAGGGAAACCACGCGTCCCTTGGCGCTGGCGTCGGCGATCTCCATCAGTTTTTTGGTGACCCAGGAATAGTCCGCCTCGACAAGATTCAGATTTGCAAGCGGATCGCGAGTGTGCGCATCAAAGCCCGCTGAAATGATTAGAATGTCGGGCTTGAATTCGCGCAGACGCGGCAGAATCACCGTTTCAAAAGCTTCGCGGAAAGCTTCGCCACCGTCGCCCGCGGAGAGAGGCGCATTGACAATTGTGTTGAAATCTCCACGCTCGCCGACCGCGCCCGTGCCCGGATAAAGCGGCATCTCATGGGTCGAGCAATACATCACGCTCTTGTCCGACCAGAAAATATCCTGCGACCCGTTGCCATGATGCACGTCGAAGTCGACGATGGCGGCGCGTTCGAGACCGTGCGTCTTCTGCGCATAGCGCGCCGCGATAGCGGCGTTATTGAAAAGACAGAAGCCCATCGGCCGCGCCGTCTCGGTGTGGTGTCCCGGAGGACGGGTAGCAACGAAGGCATTTGCCGCCTTGCCGGCCACGACTTCGTCGACCGCCAGCTTGGCGCCGCCGACTGCGCGCAGTGCCGCCTCATAGCTGCCGGGTGACATTGCCGTGTCGGCATCAAGCCGCACCAGTCCCTCAGCCGGCGAAGCTTCGCGAATGGCTTCGACGTACTCCACCGGATGACACAAGGTGATGATGTCGACCGGCCCGCGTGGAGCTTCGACACGCGCAAGAGCCTGAAACTTTTCATCTTCCAATGCCTGTTCGATCGCGCGCAAACGGTCCGGGCGCTCCGGATGACCGGCGGGCGTCAGATGGTTCAGGCAGGCCCGGTGAGTGAGGAGAATGGTCGACATCGTGTAGACTTAAACACTCGCAAGCCTTCGTGGAAGTGGCTATCGCGATTTTGCGTCCAGACTGACGCCATTCGGCGGTGGGATGGTATCCGGCACGAAGAAATCCACCTGCAGTGGCTGGCTCGGGTCGACGCGATATTGATCGAAATCACGGATGCCTTCGCCGGCGAGGAATGTATCGTCAATCAGGAAGTTCCCCGTAAAAGTCTTGGGCTTCTGGAAAATGCGGCAGGCGGCCTCAGCGAGGATCGCGGGCTTGCGCGAGCGTCGCATGATCGCGTCGCCGCCGAGCAGGTTCCTGATCGCGGCGGTCGCGATCGTGGTGCGTGGCCACAAAGCATTGACTGCGATTTTTCCGCGCAATTCACCTGCAAGCCCCAGTACCACGAGACTCATGCCGAACTTTGCCATCGAATACGCCGTATGCGGTGCGAACCACTTTTCAGCCATGTCGAGGGGAGGGGACAACATCAAGATGTGCGGGTTCGCTGAGCGCATAAGATATGGAATGGCAAATTTGGAGACCATGAAACTGCCGCGCGCATTGATTTGCTGCATCAGATCGTAGCGCCGCATTTCGATGGCAGTGGTCGGCGTGAGCTGGATTGCGCTTGCGTTGTTCACCACGATATCGATGCCGCCGAATTTAGCCGCAGTTTCGTCGAGCGCGGCTTGAACCGCCTTATCGTCGCGTATATCGACGGCCAGCGGCAGCGCTTGTCCACCGGCCTTGGCTATTTCGGCTGCAGCGGTGTGGATCGTGCCTTCAAGTTTTGGATGCGGCTCGACAGTTTTTGCGGCGATGACGATGTTGGCGCCCTCCGCCGCAGCCTGCAGCCCGATCGCGAGGCCGATTCCGCGTGAGCCACCGGTGATGAAGAGAGTCTTTCCCTTCAGTGACATCTGACCGATGTCTCCTCGTCATTACTCTGTGAGCGCTGCCTGCGCGCCATTGATGCTGTCTGCGCTTTCGGTGACGGTGCGTTCAAGGCTGCCCGCCTGTATCGCGATATTCTCGGCGAAAAACCGCGCCAGCGCCGTGCGCCCCGCGCCGTCGCCAGCGCGGAGCGAAGCGAGCGCGTCCTCGGCCAGCATGCAGCCCCCCGCGGCGCTGCCGAAAAGCCGCAGATAGGGCGTCGCGCCGGCCAGCGCGGCATCGGACGATTTCTGCGCAATCAACCACCGCGTCGCGCGTTCAAAGCTGTCCACCGCATCGCCCAGCCGCGCCGCCGCCTGGCCGAAGCCCGGTGCATTGCTCGATCGAATTGATGTCACCGTGCGTCGCAGCTCCTCGATAAAGCGCTCGACGGTATTGCCCCCTTCGAGCGGGATTTTTCGCGTCACAAGGTCGAGGGCCTGGATTCCATTGGTGCCTTCGTAGATCGCTGCAATACGGGCGTCCCGATAGTGTTGTGCAGCGCCAGTCTCTTCGACGTAGCCCATGCCGCCGTGTACCTGGATGCCGAGCGAAGCGACTTCGGTGCCGATATCGGTTGAAAAAGCCTTGGCGACCGGCGTGAGCAGCGAGGCCCGCTCATGCGCGCTTTTGCGCGCGGCATCCGTGTTGGCCCGCAAGGAGCGGTCGATGGCGATCGCAGTTGCATAACAGATCGCACGCGCCGCGCCGGTCAGCGCCCGCATCGTGAGCAACATTCGTTTGACATCCGGATAGCCGATGATTGCGGCCGCACCTTGCTTGCGCTCTCGCGCATAGGCCAAGGCTTGCTGCGTCGCGCGCTCGGCGATCCCGACCCCTTGCAACCCGACGGCGAGCCGCGCCCGATTCATCATGGTGAACATGCACGCCATGCCATTGTTCTCTTCACCGATGAGGTAGCCAACGGCGCCACCGCGATCGCCATACACCATCGTGCAGGTCGGCGAGGCATGGATGCCCAGCTTGTGCTCGATCGAATGCGCGCGCGCGTCGTTGCGCGTGCCGTCTGGCATGACTTTCGGTACCAGGAACAGGGAAATACCTTTGGTACCCGAGGGGGCGTCGGGCAAACGGGCGAGAACGAAATGGATGATGTTATCGGTCAGGTCGTGGTCACCATAGGTGATGAAGATTTTTGATCCCGTAATGCGGTATGTCCCGTCACTTGCGCGCTCGGCTTTGCTGCGCAAGGCCCCGACATCCGATCCGGCTTGCGGCTCGGTGAGCTGCATGGTGCCCATCCATTCGCCGCTGATGAGTTTTGCGAGATATTCTTTTTTCAGTGCGTCGCTGCCATAGGCATGCAACGCATCGATGGCGGCCATCGTCAGCACCGGCCCGATGCCGAAGGCCATTGATGCCGAATTCCACATTTCGATGCAGGCGGCATTTACGGCATGCGGCAGCCCCTGGCCGCCCCAATCTGCCGGCGCCGCGAGCCCATTCCAGCCTGCGGCGGCCCAGGCGGTGTAGGCGTCCTTCCAGCCAGGCGGCGTGGTGACATTGCCGTCCTTGAAAGGCGTGCCGTATTTGTCTCCAACACTGTTGAGGGGTGCGATCACATCGCTCGCGTAACGGCCGGCCTCTGCCAGGATGGAATCGACGGTCTCCTCATCGAGGTCACCGTAAATTCCTTCAGCCAGCGCGCTTTTCAGGCCTGCGGCATGCTTGAGCGAGAAGGAGATATCGGCAAGGGGAGCACGGTAGCTCATGGCCAGATAATCTAGCCTCGGTTCAAGGCTGGTCAACGCACGCTTTTGGTTCTTATTTATAGGGGCCGTGGACGTTGATCAGGCCGGGCCGCGCCGCTATGGTCCGGCCGCCGCATGCGAATGTTCGGTGCGGCTCTCCGGTACTGTTGGGGCGTAGCCAAGTGGTAAGGCAGCGGATTTTGATTCCGCCATTCCCAGGTTCGAATCCTGGCGCCCCAGCCAAATTTCTACTGCCCCTTCATTGCCTTGATAGGAGCGTACCTCATTGCCCAGAGTGAAAGATTTGTAACCCAATACGGCGC
>Ga0207428_10001252_pt1 | contig 27198 bp, 28 predicted proteins | sample RhiMethybrSRZTD1_FD_187600 | JGI IMG/M metagenome (GOLD analysis project Ga0207428, IMG submission 187600) | Populus rhizosphere microbial communities from Tennessee, USA - Rhizosphere MetaG P. TD hybrid SRZTD1 (SPAdes) (version 3) | ecosystem: Host-associated > Plants > Roots > Rhizosphere >...
CGATCCTCTTGAGGGTCTCGCCGCCCCTGCCGATCACGATGCCCTTCTGCGAATCGCGCTCGACGATGAGAGAAGCGTGGATCTTCGTGAGGGACTCCGACTCCTCGAGCTCGTCCACCACCACGGCGATCGAGTGCGGGACCTCCTGCCGGGCGACGGCGAGCGCCTTCTCGCGGACGATCTCGGCAAGGCGCACGTCGAGCGGCTGATCCGTGATCGTGTCGGTCGGGTAGAACGCGGGACCCTCGGGCAGGCGGTCGATCAACAGGTCGAGGAGCACGCCCACGCCGCGTCCGGTCTTGGCCGAGAGCGGGACGATCTCGTCCCAGGTTCCCAGGGCCGCCGCCGCCTCGAGCTGCGGGACCTCCTCGTGGTTGCGCAACAGATCGAGCTTGTTCACCGCGCAGATCCTCGGGCCGCCGAAATCACGCAGCTGGCGTTCGAACACGGAAGCGTCGCCCCGGCCAACGCCGGCCCGGGCGTCAACCACCTGCACGACGGCGTCGACACCCTGCGTCGCCTCGCCGACGAGGTCGTTCAGCCGCGATCCGAGCAGCGTGCGTGGCTTGTGGAACCCCGGGGTGTCGGTGAACACGACCTGGTAGTCGTCGCTCGACAGGACGGCTCGCATGCCGCGGCGCGTCGTCTGCGGCCTGTCGGAGACGATCGCGACCTTGCGCCCGACGAGGGCGTTCACGAGCGTGGACTTGCCGGTGTTCGGACGCCCGATGACGGCGACGAAGCCGCTGTGGAAGCCCTCCCTCGGTTGCGTCACTTCCCGAGGTTGGACGGGCCGAACGCGTGCGGCAGGATCTCGGTCAGCCGCCACACGGCTCGTTCGCCGGTCCCCGATTCGACCGTGACGGTCATGTCGGGGCCGAACTCGTTCAGCACCTGCCGGCATCCGCCACACGGGGGGGTGGGCTCGTCGGCGCGCGTGACGACCGCGACGGCGTCGATCGACCGCTTGCCTGCGTTCACGGCGGCGGCGACCGCGTGGCGCTCGGCGCACACGGACATCGGATACGAGGCGTTCTCGACGTTCGCGCCCGCGAACACCTCGCCCTCGGCCAGGACCGCGGCGCCCACGTTGAAGTTCGAGTACGGCGCGTAGGATCCGCGTTCCATCGCCTGACGGGCCGCGGCCAGCAGCTCATCGACGCGTTCGATCGGTGCGCTCATTCGGCCCGCACCTCCTGTTCCTCGGTCGTGGGCTCTGGCTGCCCCTCGCGGGTGATCAGGACCTTCGAGATCCGGCGGCCGTTGACCCTCTCCGCCGTGAACCGCAGGTTCTGGAACGAGACCTCCTCGCCCTCCTGCGGGATCGAGCCCATGAGGCCGAGCATCAGCCCGCCGACCGTGTCCCACTCCTCGTCGGGGAGCTCGACGTCCAGGAGCTCGTTCACCTCGTCGATCGACAACTTGCCGTCCACGCGGAACACGTCGTCGGCGACCTGCTCGAGCTCGGGCTCCTCGGTGTCGTACTCGTCGGTGATCTCGCCCACGAGCTCCTCGAGCAGGTCCTCGAGCGTGATGAGTCCGACGACGCTGCCGTACTCGTCGGTCACCAGCGCGATGTGGAACTTCTCCTTCTGCATCTCGCGCAGCAGGTCGGCGACCTTCTTGGACTCGGGGACGAAGTGCGCCTCCCGCACGACGTCCGTGAGCGGCATGTCGTGCTTGCCTTGATGCAGTGCCTTCAGGACGTCTTTCGCGTAGACGATGCCGATCACCTCGTCCAGGTCGTCGGAGAACACCGGGATCCTCGAGTACCCGTGGAGGAGGACGAGCGCTTGGACGTCGCGCAGCGTCTTGTCCGACTCGATCGCCGTGATGTCGGGCCGGGGCACCATCACCTCGCGGACGATCGTGTCGCCGAACTCGAAGATCGAGTGGATCAGCTCCTTCTCCCCCTCCTCGATCGAGCCCTCCTCGCTTCCGACCTCGGCCATCGAGCGCAGATCTGCCTCCGACACGAACGGCCCCTGCTTCAGGCCCTTGCCCGGCAGCAGCCAGTTCGCGATGACGATCAGGCCGCGCGTCGGCGCCGCGAGCAGCCGACCGAGGAACCACACGAGCGGTGCGACCGCCAGGGCGGCCCGGTCCGAATGCAGGACGCCGAAGGTCTTGCTCATCGCCTCCACGAGGACGAAGTACAGCAACGTGAACCCGACGGAGACCAGCGTGACGCCGAGACCCCCGAACGACCGCTCGGCGAGGATCGCCACGATGATCGCCGATCCGTTCTGGCAGAGCATCACGGTCAGGTAGACGGCGTTGAGGTACCGCGGAGGATCGGCCTCGAGCCGTTCGAGGATCGAGGCATTCCGGCGGCCCTCCTCGACCAGCGCCAGCGCCCGAACACGGGACATCCGTGTGAGGGAGGCCTCGGCGATGGCCAGCACCGAGCCGAGGATCACGAGGAGCGCGACGAGCACCCAGAGCCAGATCAACGGACCCGCACCCCCGAGTAGCGCTCCTGGCGCGCCCACATCTCGGCCCGCTCTCCATCGTCCATGTGGTCATGCCCGAGCAGGTGCAGGATCCCATGCACGAGCAGGAGTCGGAGCTCGGCCGCCGGGTCGTCGGGGTTGTTCCGCGCGGCGATCGCCGGGGCGATCACGACGTCGCCGAGCTGCCGGAGGCCGTCCTCGCCGGCTTCGTCGTCCAGAGGGAAGGACAGCACGTCCGTCGGCCCCGCCTCGTGCAGGTAGCGCTCGTGGAGCCCGGCGATCTCCTCCTCGGTGACCAGCGAGATCGAGAGCTCCGCGCCGGCGATCCCCTCGCCGAGCAGCGTCGTGCGCGCGAGCGTCATGAGGCCCTCGAGATCGACCGCATCGCCCTGGCGGTCGTCGAGCGCGATGAGCGGAGGTTGGTCGTCGTCAACCATCGACGCGGGCACGCTGCTCTCCGAAGACGCGGTACGCCTCCACGATGTCTTGCACGATCCTGTGCCGAACGACGTCGCGGGCCCCGAGGTGGGCCACCTCGATCCCCTCGATGTTCCGGAGGATCTCCTGCACGATCACGAGACCCGAGGTCTGCCCGGTCGGCAGGTCGATCTGCGTGACGTCGCCGTTGACGACCGCCTTCGAGCCGAACCCGAGGCGCGTGAGGAACATCTTCATCTGCTCGGGAGTGGTGTTCTGCGCCTCGTCCAGGATGATGAACGAGTCGTTCAACGTCCGGCCCCGCATGTATGCGAGCGGGGCGACCTCGACCGTTCCTCGCTCCATCAGCCGCGGGAGCGCGTCGGCGCCCATCATCTCGAACAGCGCGTCGTACAGCGGCTTCATGTACGGGTCGATCTTCTCGTACAGCGTCCCCGGCAGGAACCCGAGCCGCTCGCCGGCCTCGACCGCGGGCCGGGTCAGGATCAGTCGCGAAACCTGCTTCTGCTCGAGCGCCCGAACCGCCGTGGCGACGGCGAGGTAGGTCTTGCCCGTCCCGGCGGGACCGATCGCGAACGTGACCGTCGCGCTGCGCATCGCGTCCACGTACCGCTTCTGTCCGAGGGTCTTCGGGGCGACCCCGCGTCCGCGCCCGGTGAGGAACACGTCCCCGAGCACCTGGGTCGGCGTGGCCTCCTCGCCCTTGATCAGCTCGATCGACCGGCCCACCGAGGAGGCGTTCAGGTCGTGGCCGCGTTCGAGCAGCGTGATCAGCTCCTCGAACAACAGCGCGACGCGCTCGACCTCGACCTCGGGACCGGCGATCGTGATCTCGTTGCCGCGGACCACGATCTCCGAATCGAAGGCCCCCTCGACCAGCTTCAGCAGCTCGTCGCGCTGACCGAGGAGGGCGACCATGCTCTGGTCCCCCGGGACCAAGATCTTGACCTGCGTGGTGGCTCTCGCCAAACGGCTCGCTCTGGGGTGGTGCCCCGCTCCTCCTCGATCGGAACCCGCGGACCCGGTCGTTGTCGGACGATCCGCGTTGGGTCCGGATTCTACCCCCGGGTGCGCGCCGTCACGCGCTCGCGCCCTCGACATCAGCCGGGCGGCCAGCGCATCGGCCGGCCTCCGAGGAGATGGATGTGCAGGTGGAACACGCTCTGACCTGCGTCGCGGCCCACGTTGGTGACGAGCCGCCAGCCGGAAGCATCCACGCCTTCGGTCTTGGCGAGGTGCGCGGCGGCCTGGAACAGGTCGTGGAGCATCCCGGCGTGGCGTTCCTCGAGTTCTCGGACGTCCGTGATGTGCTCCTTCGGGATCAGCAACAGGTGCGTGGGCGCCTGCGGCCGCAGGTCGCGGAACGCGAGCACGGTCTCGGTCGAGTGCAGGATCTCCGCCGGATCCTCACCCGAGACGACGCGGCAGAACTGACAGCTCGAGCTCATCGACCCTGCGTCCCCGGATGGCGGAGCGTCCCATCCGTACTCGTCCGCTTCCCCGCCACCTCGCCGCGCAGCCGCGCGAGCTCCTCGACCAACCTGCGTTGATCCTTGGACAGGTCGCGGGGCGTTTGGACCGCGATCGTGAGGAACAGGTCGCCCCGGCCCCCGCGACCCAGGTTCGGGATCCCCTTGCCCTTCAGGCGGACGGTGGTCCCGGACTCGGTCCCCGGATCGATCCCGACGCGTTCGGTGCCGTCCAGCGTCGCGACCTGGACCTCGCCGCCGAGCGCTGCCTGCACCATCGGCACCTCCAGGACCGCGAACACGTCGGGGCCGTGCCGTTCGAACACCGGGTCATCGTCGACGTGGATCGAAAGGTACAGATCCCCGGGCGGGCCGCCCGCGCGACCGGCGTGCCCCGCGCCCCCGATCCTCAGCTCCATCCCGTCGGTGACGCCCGCGGGCACGTCGATCGGCACGGTGGCGTGCACCGCGACGCGGCCACGACCCTGGCACGCCTCGCAGGGCGACACGATCTCCTCCCCCGTCCCCTGACAGGTGCCGCACGGGTGCGCGGTCATCACGGTCCCGAAGATGCTCCTCCGCACGTCCTGCACCTGACCGGTGCCACCGCAGGTGTGGCACCGCTGCGGTGCGGTCCCCGGCCGGGCGCCGCTCCCCTGACACACGTCGCACGTCTGCATCCGGCCGATCTCCACCTCGCGCCGCGCGCCGAACGCCGCCTCCCTGAACGCGAGCGCGAGATCGGCGAACACGTCCTCGCCGGGCTGCGAACGGCTCCGCCGACCGCCGCGGCGCCGGCCGAACGTCCCGGTCCCGAAGAACGCCTCGAACAGGTCGGTGATGTCGCCGAACGCAGCCTCCATCGGCCCTCCGTGGCCGTACGCGTCGTAGCGGGCCCGTTTGTCCGCGTCCGAGAGGATCTCGTAAGCGCCGGCGACCTCCTTGAAGCGCTGCTCGGCCTCGGGGTCGTCGTTCACGTCGGGGTGGAACTCGCGAGCCAGACGCCGGTACGCCGTGCGGATGTCCTCGGCCGAGGCGTCTCGCCCGATGCCGAGGATCTCGTACAGGTCGCGGACGGTGGCCATGTCCGGTCAGGCGTCGAGCTCGGTGGCGAGCTCGGACAGACGCCGCGCGACGGCGCGAACCGACGCCATCACCCCGACGTAGTCCATCGCCGTCGGCCCCACCACGCCCACCGCGCCGAGCGCGGACGATCCGGCCCGGAAGGGAGCCGACACGATCGATGCCTCCCAGTCGCCCGTGTGGGGGTGCTCCGCGCCGATCGTGACGGTGACGTCCTCCGCGGTGACGTCGCGCAGCAGCTCCAGCATCTCGGACTCGTGCTCGAATGCCTCGAACAGGCGGCGGACGGTCTCGCGGCGCCAGTGCGCGGCCTCGTCGGCCAGGTTCGCGACGCCGCCGATCAGCACGTGGTGCGACCCGGCGCCGACCTGCATGTCCCCGAACACGTCCGCGGCCGCCGCGAAGATCCTGCGCTCGGCCTCGCCGGCGCCGGCCGCCGCCTTGAGGGCCTCGGCCCGCGCCTCGGTGACGGTCTTGTCCCTGACCCGGTCGGTGAGCGAGCGCTCCAGCGCCGCCAGCGAGTCCGCGTCGAGCTCGTCCGGGCGGTCGATCATCACCTTGTCGACGCCGCCTCGCTGGCCCACGACCAGGAGCAACAGCCCGCTCCCGAGCTCGATCAGCTCGGTTCGAACCACCAACTCGCTCGAACCCGATGGGGGGACGGCGACGCTGGCGTACTGCGTGACGCGCGACAGCAGCTGGGTCGTCCCCTTGAGGACGTCCTCGAGATCGAGCATCGTCTCGGCGAAGAAGCCCGCGATCGCCCGCCGCTGGGTATCACGCATCCGCCCGCCCGGGGGCAGGGCGTCGACGTACTTGCGGTAGCCGGCATCGGTCGGGATCCGCCCGGCGGACGTGTGAGGGTGCGAGAGGTACCCGAGCTCCTCGAGGGCCGCCAGCTCGTTGCGGATCGTCGCGCTGGAGACGCCGAGGCGGGCGTGCTCGGCGATCGTCTCGCTCCCGACGGGCTCGCCGGTGCGCACGAACTCCTCGACGACGGCGCGCAGCACCTCGAGCTTCCTGGTTCCCAGCTCGCGTTCCGACATGGCTTAGCAGTCTACCCCCGAGAGTGCTAGGGACCTCGGCGGGTCGTGACAACCGTTGGCGGCCGACGAGCGTCCTAGAGTCGAGAGCCGATGAGGGTCGACGAGGTCGCGATCAGGGAGTTCCTCCACACCTCCTATCCGCGGCTGGTCGCGGCAATCGCGCTCGCGAGCGGCAGCCGCCCGGCCGCCGAGGACTCGGTGCAGGAGGCGCTCCTGAGGGCCTGGGAGCGTTCGGAAAAGGGCGAGGAGATCGACTCTTTGGAGGGTTGGGTCACCACGGTGGCGCTGAACCTGGCGCGGAGCGGGCTCCGGCGGCTCCGATCCGAACGTCGGGCGCGCGATCGGGTGCGCACGCCGGCGCTCGGCGAGCCGCCCACGGCCGATCGCATCGACGTCGACCGGGCGTTGGCCGCGCTCCCTCGCCGGCAGCGCGAGGTCGCGGTGCTCCGCTACTACCTGCAACTGGACACGCGAGAAGTGGCCTCGGCGCTCGAGCTCACCGAAGGGACCGTGAAGAGCACGTTGTCCCGCGCTCGCACCGCTCTCGCACGGACACTCGGTATCGAGGAGAACGAGGAGGCGAACGACCGTGGCGCTTGACGAGCGTCTGGAGCGCGAGCTCGACAGGGTGGGTCGGCCCGCCGACCCGAGCGGCGTCTATGAGGAGCTGATCAGACGGCGCGAACGCCGTCGGATCGCACGGCGACTGACCGTGGGGGGCGTCTCCGTCGCCGTCGTCGCAGCCTGCATCGTCGGCGTCGTGATCCTTTCCAGAGTCTTCGCGCCGACCGAGACACGTCCCGGGGGGGCCGGAGGCGTCGTGCCCTCCGTTCCATCGGAACCCACGCCCACCGACGGCGGCGTCGCGCCCTCCGTCCAACCCACGCCGGCCGACGTACCGTCGACGGGGACGGACATCGGTCTCGGGTTCCCCGTGTGCAACGTCACGAGCGTTTCCGGCGTGTTCGCGCCCGGCGTGGACGGGACCGCCTGGGTGGCGACCAAGACCGGCGACGTCGGGTGTCCCTCGCTCGGCGACGGCATGCAGGTCCTCGCCGTGGATGTTTCCGGTGACGGAGTGGCCGACACATCGTTCGGGCCGCTCGAGTGCGACCCCTGGTGCTCGGCGTTCGCAGCGCCCGATGTCGACGGCGACGGGACCGACGAGCTGCTGATCCAGAACATCCAGTTCACGATCGCGGGACTGAAGCTCTTCGAGGTCCAGTTGGGAGACGGCGGAGCTGGGCTCGGTCCGGTGACGGTCGCGTCGCCCGGGTATCCGGGTGAGGGGCTCGCGCCGGGCGCCGAGCCGCAGCTCTGGATCGGCGGCGACGCCTTCGACTCCGACTCGTTGCGGTGCTTCGAGGACCAGCCATCGCCGACGGGCCCCGGCCGCGTCCTGATCCTGACCTCCGCGAGCCAGGTGCCGCCGGACACGCCCGATGCGGTCTGGCATGCCACCGAGACGCGGTTCGACCTGCTGCCCGACGGGACCGTCACGATCGTCGATCACGGCAACTTCGAGGAACCGGTTGGGCCGGGGCCCCCGTCGTTCGCACAGCCGAGGCGGTTCTGCGGAGCCCGGTTGCCGGGGCCGTTTGGCGGCTGATCGCTCAGGCCGTCAGCGCGAGGACGAGCTCGTTGAGGACGAGCATGCCGCGTTCGGTCGGGATCAACGAACCGTCGTGGTCGAGGAGCAGGCCGCTCTCGACGAACGGCGCCGCCTTCTCGGGCTCGACCCACGACGTGGGCACGCCCTCGAGGATCCGCAGACGAAGGAACACCTCCTCGAGGTAGGCGTCGCTCGGCTCGAGGCGCTCCTCGCCCCCGACCGGGAGCGTTCCCGCCTCGACCAGCGACAGGTAGTCCTCGGGCGGGCGGACGTTCCACCAGCGCCGGTCGTCGCGGTAGGAGTGCGCGCCCGCGCCGAGCCCGAGGTAGGGACGGCGCTCCCAGTAGCCGAGGTTGTGCACGCACGCGAAGCCGGGCTTGGCCCAGTTCGAGACTTCGTAGTGTTGGTAGCCGGCGTCGCCGAGGAGCTCGCACGCGAGCTCGAACATGTCGGCCTGCAGGTCGGGGTCGGGCGGCGGGACGGCGCCGTGCTGCACCTTGCGGCCGAGCGGCGTCGACGGTTCGATCGTGAGCGCGTACGCGCTCACGTGTTCGGGCGCGAGGTCGACGGTCTCGCGCAGGGTGCGCTCCCACGACTCGATCCGCTCGCCGTCGGCGCCATAGATCAGGTCGAGGTTCACGTTCGCGTACCCCGCCGCTCGGGCCTCACGCATCGCGCGGCGGACCGAGGCCGGGTCGTGCAGGCGTTCGAGCGAGGCCAGCACCAGTGGGTCGAACGACTGCGCCCCCATCGACAACCTCGCGAATCCCCCCTCGAGCAGCCCCTCGAGCTTCAGGAGATCGACCGTGTCCGGATTGGCCTCGATCGTGACCTCGGCGTCTGGCGCGAAGGCGTAGTCGTGTCGCAGACGCACCAGGAGCGCCTTCAGCTCGGCGACCTCGAGCGTGGTCGGCGTACCGCCTCCCAGGAAGACGCTCGCGATCTGGTCCGACGACCAGCCGGGCGCCGCGAGCCCGGCCTCGCGAAGCAACGCGCTCACGTAGCGCGACGCGAGGTGATCGAGACCGGCGTACGCGTTGAAGTCACAGTAGCCGCAGCGCGTGAGGCAGAAGGGCACGTGGACGTACATGCCGGTGCTCATTTCCTCGCCTCCGCCTTCTGATCGACCCTGAGCGCGGCGATGAACGCCTCCTGCGGCACGTCCACACGGCCCACACGCCGCATCCGGTCCTTCCCCTTCTTCTGCTGCTCGAGCAGCTTTCGCTTGCGGGTGATGTCCCCGCCGTAGCACTTGGCGAGCACGTCCTTGCGCTTGGCCTTCACCGTCTCGCGCGCGACGATGCGCGAGCCGATCGAAGCCTGGATCGCCACGTCGAACAGCTGTCGCGGGATCAGCTCGCGCAGGCGCTCGACCATCTGGCGTCCGTACTGCGCGGCCTTCTCCCGGTGCACAACGCTCGAGAACGCGTCGACGGGCTCGCCGTGCAGGAGCACGTCGACCCGGACGAGATCGGCGTGCTCGTAGCCGGTCGGCTCGTAGTCGAGCGAGGCGTACCCACGTGTCTTGGACTTCAGCTGGTCGAAGAAGTCGAAGATGATCTCGGCGAGCGGCAGCTTGTAGTGGACCTCGGCACGCTCGGGCGAGAGGTATTGCAGGTCCAGGAGCTCGCCGCGCCGGGCCTGGCAGAGCTCGAGGACGGGTCCGAGGTACTCGGCCGGCGTGATGATCGTCGCGCGCACGACGGGCTCCTCGACGTGGTCGTAGGTCCCAGGCTGAGGCATCTCGCTCGGGTTGTGCACAACGATCGTCTCGGCGCCGCGGATCACGTGGAACTCGACGTTGGGGGCCGTCGCGATCAGCTCGAGCCCGAACTCCCGCTCGAGCCGTTCCTTGACGATGTCCATGTGGAGCAGGCCGAGGAACCCGCATCGGAACCCGAAGCCGAGGGCCCGCGAGGTCTCGGGCTCGTAGACCAGCGCCGCGTCGTTCAGCTTCAGCCGGTCGAGCGCCTCCCGCAGCTCCGAATAGTCGCCGCCCTCCGCGGGGAACAGGCCGCTCCACACCATCGGCCTCGGCTCGCGGTAGCCCGGCAGGGGCTCGTGCGCGCCCTGCTTGCCGGTGAGCGTCACGGTATCGCCGACCTTGACCTGGTGGACGTCCTTCAGGCCGGTCACGAGGTAGCCGACCTCCCCCGCCTCGAGCCTCGGGACCGGGGTAGCCTCCGGCGCGAAGACCCCGGCCTCCTCCGCCTCCGAGTCGATCGCGCTCGCCATGAACCGCACCTTCGAGCGCGACGGCAGCAGGCCCTCCTTGACGCGGAGGTAGGCGATCACGCCGCGGTAGGGGTCGAACGAGGAGTCGAAGATCAGCGCGCGGAGGGGCAGCTCGCGTTCGCCGGCCGGCGGCGGGACGCGGCGGACGACCTCCTCGATCAGCTCGGTGACGCCCTCGCCGGTCTTGGCGCTCACGGCGAGGACGTCCTCGGGCCGGCACCCCGCGACCTCGGCGAGCTCGCGCCGGGTCTCGTCGACGTCGGCCTGCGGGAGGTCGATCTTGTTCAGCACGGGGACGATGACCAGCCCGGCGTCCCGGGCGAGGTGGAAGTTCGCGAGCGTCTGGGCCTCGATCCCCTGCGCGGCGTCGACGAGCAGCACGGCCCCCTCGCACGCGGCGAGCGAACGCGAGACCTCGTACGTGAAGTCGACGTGGCCTGGCGTGTCGATCAGGTTCAGCTCGTGGTCGACGCCCTGGGACCGGTAGGCCAGGCGCACGGCCTGCGCCTTGATCGTGATCCCGCGTTCCCGCTCGAGATCCATCTTGTCGAGGTACTGCTCGCGCATGTCGCGGTCCGCGACGGTGTGGGTGAGCTCGAGCAGGCGGTCGGCAAGCGTCGACTTGCCGTGGTCGATGTGCGCGATGATGCAAAAGTTCCGGATGTGAGTGAGCTCGGTCACGGCTCGCCTATCGTACGGGCGCCGAGCGCGGCAGCACGTTCGGGCGTGCCTAGGGCCGCTGGTACACTCGACCGTCCATGGCCAACATCAAATCTCAGATCAAGCGGAACCGTCAGAACGAGAAGCGGCGCAAGCGCAACCAGGGCGTCCGCTCCTCGCTGAAGACGGCGACCAAGAAGGCGACCACCGCGGCCGAGAGCGGGGACACCGAGACCACGACCGCCGCCGTGCGCGAGGCATCACGCGCCTACGACAAGGCCGCATCGAAAGGCATGCTCCACAAGCGCGCCGCGGCTCGGCACAAGGCTCGTCTGGCCAGGGCCGCGAACCGCGCGGCCGCATCGGCGGAGTAGCCCTCTATACCGGCAGGGCGGCCGGCTCCCCCGCGATCGCCGCGACGAGCATCGGAAGGACGACATCGTCCGTCGCGCCCGACTTCAGCGCGCGATCGGCCCACGCGATGCGTTCGTGGAGGCCGGCGAGCTCCTCCGGCGAGAAGCGCTTGGCCTGTTCGCGGTAGCGCCGCACCTGCCAATCGAACCGGAGCCCGGCCTGCCTGGCGGCCTCGGCGGGCGCCAGCCCCTCGGGCAGCGACTTCACGCGGATCAGGTCGCGCAGCCGCGACGTGATGGCTCCGAGCAGCATCAGCCCCGCCTCGCCCGCCTCGAGCAATGTCCGGAGCGAACGCATCGCGCCGGGCAGCTCGCGCGAGAACGCCTTGTCGCACAGGTCCCACACGTGCTGCTCGCCGAGCCCGCGGAACTGCCGAGACACGATCTCGCGCGTGATCCGCTCGCCCGCGAACGCGGTCGCCAGCTGATCCAGCGCGCGTTCGAGCGCCCCCGGTTCCTCGCCGAGCGTGTCGACCAGCGCCGCGGCGCCGTCCGGCGCCAGGTCGAGCTCCTTCGTCTTCGCTCGTTTCAGGATCCAGGACGGAAGCTCTTTGCGCTGGATCTTGACCTCGGTCACCGTCCCGACACCCTTCACCAGCTTCACCAGCGCCGGGGGCGCCTTCGCACGGTCGCCGACCACGGCGACGAGCACGAGCGGCGCGCCCGGATCGGGGGCGTCGAAGTACCGGGCGAGTTCCCGGACGGCCTCGTCGGGCAGCGCCCTCGCGTTCGAGACCAGGAGCGCCCGTCGTTCGCCGAACAGCGAGGGGGTCGCGAGGTCCGCGGTCTCGCCACCCCGCCACAGGCCGCCGTCCACCTCGACCGGCTGCAGGTCGCCGAGGAGCTCGAGCGCGGCCTCGCGCAACAGGAACTCGTCCTCGCCCCAGAGCAGGGTCACCGGCGCGGCCTTCGGGCTCACGCGGCGGACTCTACAACCACCCCTCCGCGCTCGAAGGTGACCGTCACGGTCCCCGCCCGATCGGTTCGAACCACCTCGGCGCCCGTGGCGCGGATCCAGTCCAGGACCTCGGGGACAGGGTGGCCGTACGTGTTCGGACCGACGCTGACGACGGCGACCTCCGCATGGACGGCCTCGAAGAACGTCTGGATCGACGTCGCGGCCCCATGGTGCGGCACCTTCAACACGTCGGCGCGCAGATCCGCGCCGTCATCGAGCAGCACCTGCTGCGCCGGTTCCTCGGGTTCGGTCGCGAACAGGACCGAGTCCTCCCCCAGGCTCGCGCGGACGACGATCGCGTCGTTGTTCGTATCCGACTCTGTGCCGGACCAGCAGCGGTCCGGCGACAGGATCTCGAGGCGGACGTCGCCCACCCGCAGCACGTCGCCCGCCCTCGGATGCCCGACGCTGAGGTGCTCGGCCGAGGCGGCCTCGTCGAGCGCAGCCCCGTCCGGCGAGTCGTCGCGGCATCCCGGCTCGAGCAGGAGACCGATTGGGAACCGGGCGAGCACCGCCGGCAGCCCCACCACGTGGTCGGCGTGCGGGTGGCTCGCGATCACCATGTCCAGCCGCCTGACCCCAAGGGCCGCGAGCTCCGTCGCGATCTGGGCGGGGTCCGGGCCGCCGTCGATCAGGATCGCGACCCCACCCGGCGTGGTCAGCAAGGCCGAGTCTCCCTGCCCGACGTCGAAGAACCGGACCGTGAGCGCGCTCGGCGGCCCCGCCGAGATCGCGTTCGACCACACCACCAGCGGCAGCGCCGCGAGGATGCCAACCAACGCCCACCTCGGGAGCCGCCGCCCCGCTCGCAGCCACCAGGCGAGGAGCGCCGCGAGACCCAGCCCGAGGATCAACGTCGGCGCGCCGCCGCCGGTGATCCACGGGATCGGCGATCGGGCCAGGCGGTCGGCGACGATCTCGAGGTAGCGCATCGGGATGAGCGCGAGGATCGAGACGAGGTGCCCTGCCGCCGGGACGACGATCCCGATGGTGGCGGCCGCCAGGCCGAGCAGCAGCGCCGGCGCGACCGCGGGGAAGGCGAGCACGTTCGCTGCCACGGTCGAGATCGGGACCTCGTGGAAGTAGAACAGGAGCAGCGGCGTCACGCCGACCTGCGCGGCGAGCGTCGCCCCCGCGGCCAACGACAGCGAGGCCGGGAGAAACCGGATCCGCCGCGAGATCGGCGTCGCGAGCGCGACCATGCTCGCGGTGGCCGCCGCCGACAGCTGGAACCCGACCGACCAGACGAGCGCCGGATCGATCACGAGCAGGATGACGACGGCGCCGGCGAGGATCGACCCCGTGCTCCTCGGCCGGCCGAGCAGGATGCCGATCAGCGCGAGCCCGGCCATCACGCCGGCGCGCATCACGGAGGGCTCCGCGCCCGTCAGCACGACGAAGAAGGCCACCGTCCCGGTTCCGAGCGCGAACCGCGGCCACCTGGACCATCGCAGCGCGCCCCCGAGCGCCACGATCGGGGCGAGCACCATCGCGACGTTCTCCCCGGAGACGACGAGCAGATGCGAGAGCCCGGTCGCGCGGAAGTCGCGTTCGAGGACCGCATCCAGCCTCGAGTCGTCGCCCAGCGCGAGCCCCATCAGCAACCCCGCTTCGCGCGGCGGGAACGAGGACTCGATCGACCGGCCGGCGAGTGCTCGGAACGCCTGCGCCCACCGGACGGGTGCGAACGGCGCAGGCCCCAGACGCGTCACCTCGTCCACCTCCAGGTCGGCCGAGATCCCGCGCCGGAGCAGGAACTCCGCGAAGCCCCCGTCCTCGACGGGCCGGAGCGACCCACTGACCCGGACGACGTCGCCGCGGACCGCGTCGGGAGGTTGGTCGAATCCGGAGAGCCACACGGTCTCTCGAACGGCCGCCGCTCCGCCGTCCCAGGTGACCGAGCGCACGTCCACGACGGCCGACCACCGATCCCGTTCGACCGAGGGATCGACACGAAGTGGACCCTCGACGGTGACCTCGGCCGGCGTGAGGCGAGCGACGACCGCGCCCGCGACCCGGTGCGCGTGCACGCTCCCCCACCCGACGGCGAGCAGCACGGCTCCGATGAGCGCGAGCGCCGGCGGGAGCCACACAGGCCGGTCGTGTCGAGGCGGCCTCGGTGCCACAGCCGCCCGAGGATCGCGTTGGACGAGCCCTGCCCGCTCGAGCGATCCCGCGTCCCCCGCCGGCTCGGGTGCGAGGACCATCGCCGCACCCAGCAGCCCGCCCCCCGCCACCAGCCAGACCCATGGGTCGACGACATCGGCGATCCACGGTTGCGCCAGCAGGCCGGCCCAGAACACGGTCGCGAGCGCCGGCGTGATCCAGGCGCTCACACGGTGACGAGCTCCCGGATGTTCTCCAGGGTCGCGTCTCCGATCCCGCTCACATCGAGCAACTGGTCGACCGAGGCGAACGGCCCGTTCTCCGTCCGGTAGTCGACGATGGCTTGGGCGATCACCTCGCCGACGCCGGGCAGCTCCTCGAGCTCGGTCGTCGCCGCGGTGTTGACGTTGATCAGCCCGGCCACGCCCGCGACCGATCCCCCCGACGCGGGCGGCGCGACGGTCTCCCCCTCGCGGGGAACGAGGATCTGGATCCCATCGGCGAGCGGCGCCGCGAGGTTCAACGACTCCAGCAGGGCGCCCGAGCGAGCGCCCCCCGCCGCGTCGATCGCATCGATCACCCGCGCGCCCTCATCGAACTCGTACACGCCGGGACGGCGCACCCAACCGGCGACGTCCACGAGGATCACCACCTCGGGCGACGGGCCGGCCGACGCCGCCGGGAGCGGGGCATCGCCGGGGCCCGGTAGCTCGGCCACCTCGACCGGACGAGGGAGCGACCGCACGTACCACAGACCCGCACCCCCGAGCGTGACGGCGAGGAGGGCGACCAGGCCCACCAGCTCTCCGCGGGAGAGCGCCGCCAGGCGCTCGCGGATCGAGCCTTCGGACATGAGCTCCCCTCCGGGGGAGACCGGGACCCCGAACGCTAACGCCGGCCGAGCGATGGAACCGTGATGTGGCTCACGTCGGGTGCGATCGCGTCGTCGCCCGAGGGCCCGACGCTGACCGCCCGCTCGCCCGGATCGAGCACGGGGAGCCAGAAGGTGAACGCGGCCCCACCCTCCGGCACGTCGCCCACCTCGAGCTCGCCGCCGTGCGCCCGCACCAGCCCGCGCGAGATGTACAGGCCGAGTCCCGCACCCGGCGCCCCCGAACCATCCGCTCGGCGGAACCGCTCGAAGATCGCTTCCCGATCCTCGGGCGCGATCCCGCTCCCGGCGTTCCTCACGTCGACCGTGACACGCCGCTCGTCGCCGGCGACCCGGACCTCGATCGGCGTTCCCGCCGGCGAGTACTTTCTCGCGTTGTCGAACAGGTTCGTGAGGACGCGGACGATCGCGTCGGCGTCGCACACCACCGAGGCGGGCGCGTCGGGCTCGAGCCGCAAACGCTCGGCCGCGCCGGACGCCCGCCCCGCGTCGGTGATCAGTTCACGCAGGTCGACGCTCTCCATCGACAGGCGGAGCACCCCGTCCTGGATCCGAGAGACCGTGAGCAGGTCCTCCACCAGTCTGGTGAGGCGTTCGGCCTGAGCCTCTGCCCCGTCGATCAGGTCGACGCGAACCCGGTCCTCGAGCACCGCGCCGTGCTCCTTGAGCGTGGTCAGCACCCCGAGGATCGCGGCGAGCGGGGTCCGAAGTTCGTGCGCCGCGACCCCGACGAACTCGGTCCGCGCCAGATCGACCTTCCGGAGACGCTCCACCTCCGCCCGCTCCCTGCCGAGTTGACGCGCCCTCGACTCGGCGATCGCCTCCATCTCGAATCGCTTCTGTCGCTGGTCTGCGCGCTGCAGCGAAAGCATCCCGATCGCGAACCCCGCGACCAACAGCATGGTCGGCCGATACAGCTTCGACGTCCAGAGCGCGCCCTGCTCGACGAGCTGGGCCAGCAGCAGCACCGCGAGCCCGACGGCCGCGCCGATGGTCTCGACGATCCCGAACCGCAGCGCGACCGCCGCGATCACGATCAGATACAGGGTCCAGAATTCGCTTCGGCCGCCGCCGGTCACCACGATCCACGCCGTGATCAGGGCGACGTCGATCGCGAACGTCACGGCGCGCCCCCACGGCGACGCCTCCCCGCCTCGGGTGGACAGAACCAGGCACGTCAGCGCGTAGACGAAGGCGTCGAACACCAGGACGGGCGCGGCGGGCCCCGCAACGGTCTGGATGCCGGCCGAGCTCAGGGACAGGACCGTGACGACCGCGAGCACGCAGATCCGAAGCAGTGCGATCGTCCGCTTGGTCCGCAGGACGGAGGGAAGCCAGCCGGATGCCTCGTCTCCCTCCGGCACTGGCGTTCGGGCGGCCCTCGCGCTCATCGGTGTCCTCGGTCAGGCGGAAGCAGGCCCACTCCGGCCTCGACCTTCCTATCGGGTCGGCTCCGGCGGATGTTGAGCGGCGTGGCCAGGCGTGCCTAGCGGGAGGTGACCAGGTTCACGAGGCGGGGCTCGCGGACGATCACCTGGACGAGCTCGCGTCCGTCGATCGCGCGCCGTGCTTTCTCCGAGGCGAGGGCCAGCTTTCGGCAGGTCTCCTGGTCGGCGTCGGCCCCGACCTCGATCCGGTCGCGGACCTTCCCGTCGACCTGGACCACCAGCGTGACCAGCTCCTCGCGCGCCAGGGTCTCGTCGAAGGCCGGCCAGTCCGCCGTGTGCACGCTCGAGGGGTTGCCGAGCACCTCGCGCCAGAGCTCCTCCGCCGCGAAAGGTGCCAGCGGCGCCAGCATGAGCGTGAGCGCGGCCGCGGCCTCCCGGGCACCCTCGCCGGCATCCAGCGCCGAACGCATCGCGTTCGACAGCACCTGGAGCTTGCTGATCGCCACGTTGAACCGGAAGCGCTCCATGTCGTCGGTGACCGCCCGGATCGTCCGGTGGGTCAGGCGCCGCAACGGCTCGGGGTCCGGGGCGTCGCGCTCGCAGGCGTCGCCGACCGCCGCGAAGACGCGGCCGAGCCACGTCGTCACGCCCGGACGCCGGTGGGGATCTGGTGCGATCAGCTTCCAATCGATGTCGTCCTCGAAGGGCCCGGCGAACAGGATGTTCAGACGCATCGTGTCGGCCCCCCAGCGTTCGACGAGCGGCATCGGTTCGACGATGTTGCCCTTCGACTTGCTCATCGACGCGCCGCCGAAGATCACCTGGCCCTGGTTCATCAGCCGCAGCATCGGCTCCGTGAAGCCGACCATCCCCATGTCGAACAACACCTTCGTGAGGAAGCGGCAGTACAAGAGGTGGAGGATCGCGTGCTCAACGCCGCCGATGTACTGGTCGACGGGCATCCATCGCTCGACCGCCGCCGCCTCGAACGGCTGCGTCTCCGCGTGCGGCGAGCAGTAGCGGTAGTAGTACCAGGCGGAATCGACGAACGTGTCCATCGTGTCGGTGTCGCGCGTGGCCCGTTCGCCACCGATCGGACAGACGGTGTTCACGAACCCCTCGTGGCGTGCGAGCGGCGATTCGCCACCCGGGCGAAAGTCGACGTCGTCGGGGAGCAGCACCGGGAGCTGGTCGTCGGGGACGGCCACCTCCCCGTGCTCGGGACAGTGGACGATGGGGATCGGAGCGCCCCAGTAGCGCTGGCGGCTGATGAGCCAGTCGCGGAGCCGGTACGTGACGGCGGAGCGTCCCTTCCCCTGCTCCTCGAGCCAGGCCGTGACCTGCGCGATCGAGGCCGGCGACCGTGCGCCGTCGAACGGTCCCGAGTTCACCATCACGCCCTCGTGGTCGTACGCCTCCGTCATCGTCGCGGCGTCACGCTGCTCGCCCTCGGGCTGCACCACCACGCGGATCGGCACGTCGTGGGCGCGCGCGAACTCGAAGTCCCGCTGGTCGTGCGCCGGCACCCCCATCACCGCGCCGGTGCCGTACTCCATGAGTACGTAGGGCGCGACGAAGACGGGTACCTTCTCCCCGTTGACCGGGTTCACCGCGTGGACACCGACGCGGGTCCCCCCGCGGCTCGCCTCCTGTTCGCGGTTGGCCAGGGGAGTCGCCCGCACGGCCTCGAGCATCGCCTCGACCTCCGTCCTGGTGCCACCGGCCTCGGCGAGCGCGGGCACGAGCGGATGCTCGGGCGCGAACACGAAGAACGTGACGCCCCACAGCGTGTCGGGACGCGTGGTGAACACCTCGACGGCGTCGCCGGTCTCCGCGATCTCGAAGGTGACGCCCGCCCCCTCAGAACGCCCGATCCAGTTGCGCTGCATCGTGATCACGCGCTCGGGCCAATCGAGCGGCTCGGCGTCGTCGAGCAGTCGCTGCGCGTAGTCGGTGATCTTGAAGAACCACTGGGTGAGGTCCCTGCGAACGACCGGCGTGCCGCACCGCTCGCAGGCGCCGTTGATCACCTGCTCGTTCGCCAGGACCGTTGCGTCCTTCGGGCACCAGTTCACCGGGGCGTTCTTGCGATACGCCAGACCGCGTTCGAACAACCGGAGGAACAACCACTGGGTCCACCGGTAGTACTCGGGGTCGCTGGTGCTGATCCGGCGGGTCCAGTCGAACGACATCCCCATGCGGCGGAACGAGCGCGCCTGCTGCTCGATGTTCGCGTACGTCCATTCCTTGGGGTTGATCCCGCGCTTGATCGCGGCGTTCTCGGCAGGGAGCCCGAAGGCGTCCCAGCCGATCGGATGGAGGACGTTGTACCCGCGCAACGCGGCGAACCGCGCCACCGCGTCCCCGCCGCTGAACGCCTCGGCGTGACCCATGTGGAGGTCGCCCGAGGGGTAGGAGAACATGTCGAGCGCGTAGAACCGGGGTCGAGGGTCCGCGGGGTCCTCGGACGCCCGGTACAGACCCTCGGCCTCCCACCGTTCGACCCACTTCGGCTCGATCTCGGAGGCGTCGTAGCGGCGCATGGTCTGCTGATGCTACCGAACCGACCCCGACGGATCGGTCAGGAGAGCGACGACCGGATCAACGATCCGGGAGCTTGTCCAGGGCGTTCGCCAGGCGCTTGCGCTCGAGCGAGACTCCCCGGAACTCGGCCTCGGCCGCGCGCAGCCGGTCCTTGGCCTCCGAACGCCGGCGGTCCAGGTCCTGGATCGCGGCCCGCTCGCGTTCGACGGCTGCGGCCGCGCGGCGCTCTCGCGTCTCGGCCGCCGAGAGCTCGCGGCGCAGCTTGGCCGCGTCCGGCTTCGGCTTCGGTGCCACCGTCGGTGTCGCCGGACGGGACGGGCCGCCTTCGAGCACCCGGAGCCCCGCGACGGCGAAGGTCGCCGGTGGCTTGACGGGCTTGGAGAGTCGACCGGCGCGGACGAGCTCCCCGGTCTCCTCGTCGACCGTGGCGGCCTCCAGGGTCCCCGCGATCGCGTCGGTCGTCGCCGTCGCGGCGCCGCCCGCCCGCTCGAGGAGCGCGGTCGACGTGCGCGTGAGCTCGCCCACGAGCCGGCGACGCTCCTCGGTCGCCGCGCGGAACGGCTCGACGTCCCCGCCCGATACCGCTCGGCGATGGGCCGACCGGAGGGAGTCCCCGAGCTCGATCAGCGCGCGGACACCTTCTGGATCCTCGCGGGCGAGCGCGTTCACGGCCCACGCGGCAACCACCGGCTTGCGGAGAGCCTTCACGCGGGCCGCCCCGGCGCGGTCGCCGCCCGCGGCGAGCTCCTTGGCCAGGGCATCCCGCTCCGGCGTGAAGCGCTCGAGCGGGAGCCCATACAGGTCGTCGATCCGCCGTTCGAGCTCGTCGGCCACGCCTCCAACCTCTCACCCGGAAGTCGAGGACGCCACCTCCGGGAAGGCCCGTTCGTACCACGCGACGTCCCAGTATCGCCCGAACTTGCGCCCCTGCTCCGTGTAGTAACCGGCGCGACGGTACCCGCACCGCTCGTGCAGGCGCACCGACGCAGGGTTCGGCATCCCGATCCCCGCGTAGGCGCGGTGCACGTCCTCGCGCTCGAGCTCCGCGAGCAACGTCTCGTACAAGGCCGAACCCACTCCCTGGCCCACGTGGCTCGGCGCGACGTAGACACTGGTTTCCACCGAGGGCGCGTAGGCCGCCCTCGGACGGTAGGGCGCGCTCGCTGCATAGGCGACGGCTCTGCCGTCGTCGCGAGCGACCAGCAGCCGATGGCGCCCCGACGTGTCGAAGGTGGCGAACCACTTGCGGCGCCAGTCCGCGCTCGGCACTTCGAGGTCGAAGCTGATCGCCGAGGTCCGCACGTAGTGCCCGTAGATCTCCGAGATCGCCTCGAGGTCCTCGACCGAGCCGGTTCCGATCGGGAGGTGAGCCTCCGTCATGGGCTCCATCGTTCCCGATGGCTATGACGACGCGGTCACGCGAGCGTTACAGGGGCGTGACGGCCCGGTGAGGAGTCGGTCAGCGCTGCGCGAGCTCGTGCAGGTACTCGTCGAGGCGGTCCCAAGTCTCGGCGGCGCCTTCCTCCATCCCGGTCTCGAGGAGGGCGTCGCGCTGCTCGACCGTGTCGAACTCCGCGGTGGTCGTGAGCGTGGTCTTGCCGTCATGCTCCTCGAAGACGTAGGTCTCGGGCCCCGGTTCGCCCTGCATGCCCTCGAACCCGAACGTCCACACGAACCGCTCGGGTCGGACGATCTCGCGGTACTCACCGAAGAACGCCGGAGTGTCGTAGGGCCCCCCTTCGGGGCCCCGGTGCACGATCCGCCACGTGCCGCCCGGCCGGAAGTCGATCTCGCACTTCACGACCTCGTAGTTCCGCGGGCCCCACCAGTGCGACATGTGCTCGCACGAGCTGTGCGCGTCGAACACGAGCTCGCGTGGCGCGTCGAAGACACGGGTCATCACGATCTTCCGGCCCGGCGTCTCCATCGTGTGCTTGTAGCTACCGTTTCCGGCCATCGCCCTTCTCCCTTCTCCCTTCTCTTGCGTGGTCCACGTCCCTGGAGCTCGTCCAGGTACTCGTCCAGTCGGTCGTAGCGCTCGTCCCAGAAGCGGCGGTATCGGTCGGTCCACTCGGCGACCTCCTTGAGCGGGGTCGCCCGGAGCCGCGCGGGCCGCCACTGCCGCTCCCGCCCCCGCAAGACGAGACCGGCATGCTCCAGCACCTTCAGGTGCTTCGAGACCGCCGGCAGGCTCATCTCGAAGGGCTCCGCAAGCTCGGTGACCGAGGCCTCCCCCTTCGCCAGTCGCGCGAGGATGGCGCGTCGGGTCGGATCCGCCAGGGCGCCGAACGTGCGATCTAGCCGATCGGTCATGCTCACTATTCAATCCTCCGGTTAATTAACTGAAAGGTAAACTACCTCTCGCACGCATCGGCTGTCAAGGCCCGACATCTCGTCGGCTTGGGCTACACGGTCGGCGGGCCGCCCTCTCAGACGGGTCACTCACCGCGTCTGCGGCTATCCCTCTCCTCCACTGGTCCGGGGTGCTGCTCGACGGGTGACAGGTCCATGCCTTCGGTGGAGGATCGCTCGGGTTCGAACCCGGCCGGCGCCGGTTCACCCTCGATATGCATCACGATCCGCCTCGCGAAACGGAATCCCTGGCGGTTCGGTCCGGGCTCCGCGGGTTCGTTCGCGGGGCTATCGAGGTACCGGCGCATCCCGTTCGCGAACTCGATCCCCTCGATCTGATTGTCCGAAAGCATCTCGCCGTCGACCTCCTTCGCAGCCAGAACGTCGCGGACCATCGAGAACAACGCCGGATGGTCGAGCGAACCCGGGTCCCAATGCTCATCGCCGGGGATCTCGACGTGACCATAGACGAACAGGTCGTCCCAGACCTCGCGGCGTCGGTAGTACGTGTCCACGGCAGCCGGAAGTCGATCGAGCCGGACCGGCCACCGATTCGGACGCTTCAGCGCAGTAGCCACGAAACCTCGGCGATGCAGGAGTGCCAACAGCGCGACGAGCGGAGAGAGGCTCTCCGGTTTCGGTAGCCATGGATCCAACCTCGAGAACCCAACGATTTCGATCTGGAGGAGATCATCGTCGTGTTCGTCCACCGCCGAGCCTCTCGCCCACAGCGGTCGGTGTTGACCGATGACGTTCTCGCCGACCTGGAACTCGCTTGGGAAGCGGAGATCCTCAACGTAGCCTTGCGTCTGGGTCGTGTGCAGGCAGAGCAAGGGGTTGTTGCGTCGCCGTCGATCGAACGGGGCCTGAGGGAAGTGCCTGACGGGGATCAGCGCTCCCTCCGGTCCCGGGAGCTTCCCGACGATCCAGCCGTTGATGATCTCGTAGGTCATCGATCGGAGATCAACCGTGGCGCCTTCACGACGACACCGGATTCATGCTAGCTCCGACGCCTAGGCGCGAGACAGATCCTCGATCATGCCCTGGCGGGCCCACTCCCACTCCTCCAGGAAGATCAGGAGATCGGCCATCTCCTGTCCGTCGGGCCTCTCGTGGAGCTGCCGGATGACGTCGGCGCGTACCTCGCTCGGAGAGGTGAGGACCCGAAGGAGATCCCGACGCGCCGCGGGTCCAAGCGCGTCAGCGATGCGAGCCGCATCCTCCCAAAACATCGCGACGCGAGCGTATCAGCGCCCGGCGTCGCTGCCCGATGAACGAAACGCGATCACCTTTACGGATCGATACGCAAGAAGCTTCGCAGGCTCAGCTGCATCCTGCTATGCCCGCGAGTAGTGGACACAACTCCTTGGCATCGACCGCGAATCCGAGGCCCGAGCCCCCGCTCGCGAAGCCCAAGCTCGTGATGCCGATGACTCTGCCCTCTCCGTCAACAAGCGGACCACCGGAGTTCCCATGGTTGATCTGCGCGTCCGTTTGAACCCAGCCGGAGCGAAGTGCCGAGATGATGCCTACCGTCGCCGTTCCCTGGAGTCCTTCGGGCGACCCGTATGCGAGAACCCAGTCACCAACATGCGGGTCTGATCCCGCTCCGAAGGCGAGGTCCAGCGCCGGCAGATCGGCGTGTATTCGCACGATCGCGAGATCGACTTCTTCGCTCAACCGTTCGAGTTCGGCGTGCCATTTCGACCCGTTCTGTATGACAACGATGTCGCTCTCCGGACCTCCTCGGCGATCCGACACCACATGGAAGTTCGTCGCGATCCATGACAGATCGTCCTCGTTCTTCACCACGAATCCCGTTCCGAGTCCCTCAGGCGTGAAGATCGTGACGACCGAGGGCGCAACCTCCCCAATCACGCGCGGAGCGTCGAAGGTCAGGTCCTCCTGGGCATTGACCGCCTGCTGCAGGCGCTCCACTCTGGCTCTGAGCCGTGAGGTTTCGCTCTGACTGAGCCGTACGTCTCGAGCCGCGTTGGACCGCCAGTTTCCGACGAGGGCTATCAAGCCAAGCGCGACAAGAGCGCCGGCGATGACGATCGGTGCGCGAAAACGATCCACACCCTCTCCAGGTCAGATGGCTCCATTGGAGTTGGCCTCTGTCCGGCACAGCGACAGGGCGCGGTCCGCCTCGCGCACGGCGGTTCGGAAATCGTAGACGGAGGCTGTTCCCAGGGAAGCTTGAATGAAGATCCTAAAGGTGGTTGTGGCTTTGTTGGCTGCCTGCTTGCAGTCAACCAATGCGGCCTGGAGCGAGTCGTTCTGTGTCTGCAGGTTGTCCTCTTCAGTGGTCAGATCATCGACCTGCGTCCTCAGCGACGAGACCTTCCCGTTGAGCTTCGTCACGCGCGATTGCTCGGCCTGCAACGCCGCCTTCGTACGATTCAGCCGTCCATTCATCGAGACGAGCCATCCTGCGAGCAGGATGATGACGAGGCCCGCAGCGACAAGCGGGACGATCATCCCCCAAGGACTCCTCTTGCGGGGCGAGGGGGAAGCCGTCGGACCGACCTGATCGCCTGCGATGCTCTGCTGTTCAACTCGCCGTCCCAGAAAGCCCGCCGCAGCGCCCGAGCGGACGTCGGTTCCGCAGCTCGGGCAGAATCGTGGATCGCCGGCGAGCGCCTCGCCACACGAGCGGCAGAACCGACCTGGACTGACTCTCGGGCGAATGACCTCCATGGTGGGACTCCTTGGCTTGCCCCGAAGTTCTTATCCCCGGGCCATGGAATCGGCAGAATGCTCGGTACCTTTAGCGCCGCGCCTCCTCATGAAGACCACTCTTCGCGTGATGCGGACCCATAGGGCCACGACAACTGCTCCGGCATCGCAGGAACGTCGCAAGAGGTTCTGCTCCGATTCGATCCGGACGTCGCACATGGTCGAAGCTGGACCTGGTGGGCAACCCTCCGAGCATCCTCGGGGTGCATTCGACAACGTGCTCCCTCTGGGTTCCGTGCTCGATCACGGGCCCATCCCAGAGCGGGTCAAGCAAATTCCGGGCGTGAGGGTCGTATCAGTCCTGAGGAGGACGCCGTCCCGGCCCACTGCAGCTTGTGGACCCAAGGGGATTCGAACCCCTGACCTTCTGGCTGCCAGCCAGACGCTCTACCAGCTGAGCTATGGGCCCGCGGGAGGCTCAGTCTAGCGAACCGGCCGCGGCCTGCTCCGAACCGTTCCAGCCGAGCCGCGGCGCATCGCGCCACAGACGCTCGAGGTCGTAGTACTCGCGCTCCTGTTGCGCGAACACGTGGACCACGACGTCGATGTAGTCGAGCAGGACCCAGCGCGAGTCGGCGTCTCCCTCGCGCCGGACGGGCTTCTCGCCGAGGTCTCGGACGGCCCGCTCGACCTCCTCGAGGATCGTCTTGACCTGACGGTCGGTCTCGCCCGAGGCGATCACGAAGTAGTCGGTGATCACGATCAGGCCGTGCACGTCCAAGATCGTGACGTCCGCAGCCTGTTTGGCGGCCGCCGCGCGCGCCGCCGTGACGGCGATCTCGCGGCCATCGGCGTGGGGGGCGTCGCTACCCGGCACGCCGTCCTTCGCTCATGCTCACCCGGTGAAGTCCTTCCCGATCACGACCGTCACGGGAGCGATACCCGAACCCACCGACACGGACACGCTCCCCACACCGAGCAAGTCTCGCACACGTTCGGCCAAGCCGACGTCGTCGGGCGAGCCGACCACGATCAGCGTCTCTGGGTGGTCGAAATCCGAGGCGTTCTGCGAGACCGCGACGCGGAACCCGCCGGGGAGGAGCCGTTCGGCCACGGCCTCGCCGATCCCGGGTACCCCGTTGCCGTTCAACACGATGACGGGAACGGCCTCCTCTGCCGGGCCCCCGAACGCCTCGACCAGCGCGCCCGAGACCTGTTCGGGCGTCGCCCGGAGCATGCCGCTCGCCACCTCCTCGGCGTCGAGCGTGACCACCTGAGCGCCGGACGCATCCTCGAGCACCCTGGCCATGGCGTCGGGATCATCCGCATCGGCCAGGTCGCTGGGTGACCACGCGACGTCCGCCGACAGCAGCGCCTCCATCACGATCTGGAGCCCCACGACGTCGCCGTCCGCAGATGCCTCGAACATGCCCGCGACGCCGCGGCCGCCGACGAGGTCCCCGCCGATCCGGACCCCCCCGACCTCGTCCGCCATCGCCGCGAGACGATCGGCCTCGATCGTGGCGCCTTCCTCGATCCACACCCCCAGCATGTTGCCGACCGCCGTCGCGGCCTGCCGGGAGGGGAGCTCGAGGGCCTCGCGAACGCTCGACTCGCCCTGACCGGGGATCACCAGCTGGGCGGCCGTTGGCACCACGAGCGCGCCGCTCGTGCCGAACCCGGTGCTACCGACCACGACCGGCAACGACCCTCCGTCGGTGCGCACGACCAGGAGCGCCAGGCCGGATGGCGAGGGCGGCGTGACCTCGGGCTCGCTGCGGGCGCGTTCGCGCGCGATCAGGATCGCGCTCGTCGCCGCGGTCGCGAGGACGGCGACGAGGACGAGGACGAGGACCGACAGCCGACGGGTCAACGGTACAGGGCCGCCTTCTCGATGTAGCTCTTCACACCCTCGGGGACCAGGTAGCGGATCGGCCGGCCGTCGTGGATCCGTTCGCGGATGTCGGTGGAGCTGATCGCGAGCGCTGGGATGCTCATCATGCTGACGCTCGCGTCGCGCGCGGGCCCGGCGGCCTCGAACCGCGCGAGGTCGTAACCGGGTCGCGAGGCCGCGATGAAGTGCGCGATCGACAGGACCTCCTCGGGATCCTTCCAGTCCAAGATCTCGAGCATGGCGTCGGCGCCGGTGATGAAGTACAGCTCAGCGTCCGGGTTGTCGGCACCGAGGGTGCGCAGCGTGTCGACCGTGTACGTGGGCCCATCCCGGTCGATCTCCACGCGGGAGACGCGGAACCTCGGGTTGCTCGCGGTCGCGATCACGGTCATCAGGTAGCGGTCCTCCGCGGGAGAGACCTCGCGCCCCTGCTTCATCCAGGGTTGCCCCGTCGGCACGAACACGACGGCGTCCAGGGCGAACTGCACCAGGGCCTCCTCGGCGGTCACGAGGTGGCCGTAGTGGATCGGGTCGAACGTGCCGCCCATGACGCCGAGACGTCGTCCCACGCCGGCCATCCTACGGCCACGACCTGCGACGACCGTGGATGTTCGCGCTCCGGGGGGCCGCTACTCCCTGTTCGCCGGACCCAGGCCTCGAGCTCGGGGGCGTGCTCGGCGTAATGAGCGGGCCCGCTCTCCTCGAACCATTCGTCGGCATCGGCCGTGGGCTCGGTCAGTGCCCCGAACCGCCCGAGCATGTCGGCCCGCGCCCGGTGTAGCTCGGCACGGACCTCGTCCACCCGCATCCCTCGGGAACGTTCGAGCTCGCGGTCGTTCAGGCGGTTCACCTCGGCGTCACCGTACGGTTCACGGACGCGGTCGAACCGGCCCTCCGCGATCGCGCTCAGGGCCCGCGCGGCGTCCGCGCACCAGAACGCGAGGTGCCACATCGCGTCTCGGACGGCCCAGCCTTC